>Ga0247804_10000279_pt1 | contig 23625 bp, 16 predicted proteins | sample UWRJL029104C1_FD_181142 | JGI IMG/M metagenome (GOLD analysis project Ga0247804, IMG submission 181142) | Plant litter microbial communities from Arlington Agricultural Research Station in Wisconsin, United States - UWRJ-L029-104C-1 | ecosystem: Environmental > Terrestrial > Plant litter >...
AAAAAGATGTAAAAACGCAAATAGCTTCTTCGCAAGAGATATTGATAATGACATGTGACAAAGTTTCATCAAATGCTTAAGCATAATGAAGAGATATCTAAGAAAGAACTATTGCAATGCTATATGATTCTTATCGTTCCCATTTGCATTGTACCACCTTAGAGTTTTCTCTTCACACGTCACATACCACATTACGAGTAACGCATATCCCAGATATGGAATAGAACAGCTAGATTGCATAAACTTCCTCAAACCGCTTGATCAAGCCCATTTCCCTCTTTCTCGTAGCTATTACCTTTCCTGTTCATAGATATCACAAAGAGACTGCTCGTATCCTCTGTCCATCCTTGTTACCTTCCTTTTTGATGCACCGCCCGTAGAGATACACTCCCACGGGGGTTGAAGCTCTACAAAGTCGAAGAAACCAAATAGTTAGACGTTATTATCTCCAATATAATATCTGCTTGTTTCTCACTTCAGCCCAAGTACTTTCTCCATACACCCGGGCAGTTCCCTCCAGGCTCTATTCTTTTCCCCTCGTCTGACAGCTCTGCTACGGTAAATTGCCTCGTAGCTTGCTTCAATAGGCATGCTATATCGCCTCCCGGAACTCTCCTATCAGTGCGGTGTTCAACCCTCCGTTCTAAATACGATGATCTTCCCAGCAAATCAAGAACTCAAGATACAAAGACGGAACCCCCCAACAGCGCACTAGCATATTCCCACAGTTTCCGAGCACCTAGACCAAGCACTAAGCTTTACCTCAAGCATGGAAAGGTGGCGACTCGAAAGTTATTATGCTGAGAGTACGCATCACCAGCTTCCTCCAGTTTTCTAATTCAGTTTCACTTTCTTCTGGTCACATTAGTACTTTCCCACAGGTCACTCTTTCTTCTATCATAACAATATCATATAATCAGATAGAGACTTCAGCAGAAAGAGAGAGGTTGGTATCATCTTTCTTGCTTAAGACTTCGCTGACTGTATCTATGAAAGGAACGAGTCTTACAAAATCTCTTCACTTCGATCATCGCCCAACCCTCATTTACATTGCCTTCTCCGTCCCTCTTCTCATGCCACAAGCTACTAAGCCTCGAACATGGTTTTACATATTGGACACTAGAAGTTGCCTGTGTAAGAGTCAGAATCCATATTCCGCCGAAGGGTTCTGTTCTTCCTCATACCTATGGAACCCAGGAGTACAACTGGGTGATAGGGACACAGAGTTCGTCAAAGAAAGAGTTTTCTTATATCTAGAAATTGGGTAGTACAGATATACCTTACGAGAGGGAAGCCGATGAATAATTAAAGTATGCTCAGGTTCTTCGGAACGGTCTCTTTCGTACTCACCTTTTCTCCTTTCGACAGTCGCGAGTAAATTCATCTACATCTCACACCTACTCCTCCTCTTTCGTGCACCAGACTCCCTACTCATCACGGAGTTGCTAATGATAGAGGCAGAGATTACCAGCCCGTGTGCTGCCAATACAAACCCTACACGAAGTACCATAATCAGAACAGTTTCCTCACGCAATAACTCTGACCCTCCTACGTCATTTTCCCTACATGGTGATCAGGATATATAAGATCTACCGCGTACGTCAACTCATCACCTTACCATTACGAATGCGAGAAGATGTCTTCTTACAAACCATTTGCCGTCCTCATCCTACCCTCCTCTTTCTGTTCCATCACCAACAACGCTTCACATCGACATGGACTGACATAACCTTCACAGGCTCACCACACGAAGCTTCAGCCTTATCTCAAGAAAGGGAGAGCACGTCTACTCTTCCACGCCTCCTCTACGTTTGCCACACCGCAACGGATCTATCAAACAGATCTACGCTAAGATCTACACTAGTCGAACAATACGAGTTACCCACCGTCTTCACTGCACACAGTGATGTGGGACGAGGAAGGATTAAGGCAATTCATATGTATGCAAAGCCTAACTCGATAGACAAGAGGGGAAAAGAAGGGAAAGGGAGAGCATGCATTATAATATATAGCGTGTGCTATACAAAGTTTATGAGGGGCACAACGTTGCAGTTCATTCTAATCTTTCAATGTTTTGCTGCATATAAATCTAGAGCTTTCTTACTTTCTACATTTTAACCGCTTCCAGTGCCAGCTCTTATACCATAGAGTGCCAAAACCGAGGATAGAGTACTGATCTCCCAGTAGCAATCAAGAAGATGTATTAGCAAGTGGATGTTCTTGTATTTCATGTATTTAATGACTTCTCTACCATTCAGTCCTCTACCCCAATTTCTATCAACCCCTTCGCCGCCAAACGCTATGCAGGAAAACCTTCTTTCCAATCATCTAGTAAGCCTTCTCATGTATTCGAATTAACCAACCTTACAATTTGCAACCTCCCACGATAGGCCCGGGTGACGATCCAATCTGTAGATACAAGCCACGTTGAGCGGATGGTAAATGACTACTATTTCTCACCATTGGTGTCAACATCTTGCTTCGCTAGTGCTTCCTATACTTCCCGTACAGCTTACGAGAGCGTGTCATACTTACATCTTTCAACTATCCCATCTCTCAATCATTCTTGTTCTCTTCATTCCCCTTTGACACAGAATCAAGCCCTGAATTCTCTTCTCCACCAAGCGCCAGGCCTTGCACATCCTCGGTCTCCTGCTCTTCTTTCTTATGGAAAGTATGCGTCTCACTGAGATTAACAGCCAGGAAACTCTTTGGTAATTTGACTCTGTACACTTGTCAGCACCAGCTAACCTTCACGAACAGAAATGCCAGGCAGATCTTCAAAACTTACGTATGGAACTTAGCCCTCAGAGTTTCGATTACACTTTTCCAATCCCCATGTGCTGTCAAACTTCTGCGAGGAGCACAACTGATGCAATGCTTGCTGTCCAATTGTACATCTAGTGGGTCAAAGGTGTGGCACCCAGGGCTAATGGAAATACGAATGCTGTATGCGTAGGTGGGTACTTCTGTGTGACAAACGAATTAGCTGTGTTGGATGTGGAAAGGCATCATAGATGGGAAATACGAACCTCCTGATGGTGCATCTGCTGGAGTTTTGTTTTCCGATTCATATAACTCAAAGCAAATTTGTGACAGATAATCGAGTTCAGGAATGGCAGCCCTCTTTATCTTTGTCTCAACACCACCCTCAAGAATACAATTGAGTAAAGTATAAACGTGCGATTCCTTCGTGAAATAAATGAAAGATTTTGCCTCATCGGAAGCTTGCATCTCTTCCAGATCTTGGACAATTTCTTTCAGTAAGGGAAGGGAGGTTAGTAGTCCAATCTCTAATTTCTCAGAATCAGTAAGACCGTACTCCTGAGGACATATAAAATCGAAGAGTATCTTGGCGAGCTTGTATAGTTCGCGAAGTTTTTCGAGACGGACGTCTGTCATAGCTTTAGTCTGGGAATTTCCACCAGATATTTTGAAGTACTTTTCAAACATATGTTAGTATAAATTTTCTACAAGCGGCAAGATGTGATAACATACGTGTTCGGGAGCCTCTTCTGCCGACTGAGTTGGAGCAATGACTGATTTGCGTCTGAAGATTCTTCGATGCAGACTTCTTGGGGTTTCTGTGCGGTCTGGTGCGGCAGACGTAGATTGGGTTTTGTCTTTCCCATTCTCGGCATCCTTTGGCTTCTCCTTGCCCTTCTCTTTACTTACGCCCTTTAATTCGGCCATTGATTCTGCTGCCAGGACTTTCTTCTCTTCTTCCTCAAGAACACTCTTACTAGGAGTAAATACCCATTCGAGAAACTGGCGATTATGCAAAGCGTCGAATTTCATTGTGTCATATAACTCGGAGACTTTGCTTGGGTCAACCTTCTCCGAGTCACAGAATTCTGTAAAGAGCTTCTCCCATCTTTCCTTGAAGAGCTCGGCATCTTCACCACAGCACCATCTGGCCTGAATGCTTCCCGTTGTAGTGGCTTGTGCCATGGCCGATCCTAGAGAAGAGGAAGAGGAGCTTGTGTCCAGTTTCTCCTTGTCCCCAGGATTGGCGATCGCATTGAGAGAAGTGGTAGCGCCCCCGTATATTTTGCTGTAGTTTTGACGCATGACCTTGCGATGAAATTTCATTAGTTGAACCAGATACTTTTGAACGATGGATGGTTCAACCATGTTCGCTGGCCACGCATACTGTGGAGGGGCCTCTTCACCTTCGCGCATCAATGTTTTGAGTCTCTTCTTCACCTTGTCCATCTCATCTTTAGCAGCATTTGAGTCATCTAAGAGATCTTTACGGACAGTTATAAAGTCGGCGGGTAGCTCTTTTTGTTTGGTGAAGGCAGAGGCAAATATTTGCGCGCTTGCGGTCACGCGTCTTTCGGAGCTACTGAAAACGTGGACTTCATGAAGGACTTCCTTATTCATTAAGAGCAGGTCGTTGCGCATGGTTTCTCCCAGTTCTTGTGCTTGATACCTGGCCGAGTGCGTTGGTTCTCCACCCCATTTGACAATAAGCTGTAACTTATCAAGTACAAGACTATTCTCAGCAGCTGTTATCCTTGAAAGCGTTGTATCAGATATAGAGTCGTTTCTTGTAGGCATGCGACGGGGAGTTGACGCTCCTGTGTTATTGCCGCCCTTGGAGTCAGAGGATACGGCGCGAGTCAATTGAGGGGGGGATTCCGGTACTTGAACATCTACAGGATCTGAGACCGTTTTCGGCGTCTTCTTTTTGGTAAACATAGGTTTGATCTGAACCTTTGTCCCAGCCCAGCCGCCCTTTTTTGCCAAGACGTTTCTCAAAAGTCGAAGCTTGTCTAAATCTTCGACTCCTTCCTGCAAGGCTTGATCAGTCGCAGCCATTACACTGTCAAGAGCAGGGCCTCCTGTCAGCAGGACCTCCTCTTCATGGCCTCTCAACAATTGGATAAACGGTTCTGTGTGGAACGTAAATTTGTACTTTTGTTTTGGTGTCCGGTCAGCATGACGAATGACCGAAACCATGCCTTTCAACTTCCAAGTATGCTTAGGCGCTGGTGGAGGAGGCATATCCGGGGAATCATCTAATTCATCTAAGATGGAAGTAGGTGGACTCTGAAAGTCCGGAGTACTCGTTGTTTTAACCGGGACTACAGGGGGTGGTAGAAATGCGGTTGGGGGTATGCTCAATGTATTCAAATCTGCGCCTTTATTTGCATTAGGTGGAGATGTCCTAGGACTCGGAACAGCTGAGGCCTCCGGGGAATCTATGGGTGTCTTGTGGCTGTGAACATGCGAATGAAGTTTCGCAATACTTGGAGACTTCTGAAGAAAGCTGAGTGCATGGCGGTGGTTTGGCTCCCGGCTAGCTTCCTTGCCCTCCTTGGATGTGGAATCTTTCTTCTCACCTGTAACATTGCCAATTGGAATACTCGGCTGAAGGATTCCAAGTTGCTTTTGCTTTTCCTGAATGAACATTTGCCTTAAAATTTTAGCCGTATTATTATAATAGTCTTCGTTGTCTTTCACGAAACTCCATCCGTTGACATCAATAACATAACTCTTTCCCCCAGATCGAAGCAGGTCAAATCCACAGACTCGCTGACCAAATGTCCGGGCGATACGACTCGCAACCTCTTTCTCATCTGGGGACAAATTCGTGATGTACCGAATCTCTTTACCATGGGTATTGCGTCTGACAAGTCCATCTACTACAGGGGATTTGCGGGTCTCTGCATGACAATATTTATCACCAACAGTATATGCCTTGACATCTTCGGCGTTGTCTACCGCCAAAAATTTCTCGTAAACAAAGCTACCTGTGGGCTCTGTGATTGCGCGAGGGACAGATAGATCATCTACTTGCTCGGAGCTTTTGTTTCCAATCTTTCTGAACAGTTTACGAGCTCCTCCACCGTCTGGGAAATAGATACAGATATTGTGATCTTCGCCGCTAACAGGCTTCTCGACAAAAGGTTTGGCCAGTAGGGTGCCATCCACACTTAATGTATTGCCACCATCAAGAAGCTCAACAGTACGGGGGGGAAGCATTTTGCCACCCGTCCCATCCTCTGGTCCTTCGAGGACAACTCCAGTGGTGTCTTTAAGATGCTTAGCCATGCTTGCAGTCAATATACTTGGCCCACCATCTCGATTGACCTCCACCCTTCGTGGGGTTGAAACGTTGATTTTATCCAGAATCCGTAAACATATTCTACGATCCCAAAGTATTTTTTGCATAGGCACATCATTGACACAGAATGGTTTCCGAGCTTTAACATACGCGATAGCCTTATCCAGAGGAAATCCATCAGAGTAGAATGAGATAAGGAAATCGCAGATCGGCCAATTTTCAATTTCTTCGTCCAGAATCACCTTGTCACCAAATACGACAACTTCAAATTCTCCTCTAGCTATCAGACGACTGAGAATGTTGCGACTTGGCTTGCTGCGAGCCTTAACGTCCAGGGCACAAACTCCGATGATTCCCATCGATGGAACTTTAGCTTCTTCTTCCCTCTTAATGATACTCCCCCGATCGCTGCTGGGGCTGTGGCTACTTGCGCCAGTACTGTTACTGAACCTTCTTTGTGTCCGGCTTCTATCTCTGGCTGGGGGTTGAGAGCGTGGAACACCCTCTGCGCGGGGTGTTTCTCCTCTTTGAGCAGCGTTGCGCTTGGCAAGATCAGATGCATTGGCTGGCGTCTCTCTTGGAGTAAGCTGGTGGTTGTTGGGACTTCCTTGTAACGTTGTGGATGATGTAGTAACTAGGATTGGAGAGGTAGATGTTTCTACGTGAGATCCTTTGTTTGTAGTAAGATTGCCAGATGTAGTCCTGCTAACAGGAATTGGCATTGATCCAGCATCTGATCCAGTGGCAGAAGCTGCAGAGCTTGGGATGCCTCCTGCTCTGGCTGAACCGAGCGAGTATATGGAAGACACCGACATGCGCTTTGCCTCCGATTCAGAGGGAGCCTTCAGAGCGGGCTCCGGAAGCAGCGTGTGCTTCTGGTCCTCCGCCATTGTATTAAAAGATAGTTTCGGCGTCTCTGTATTATCAATTGCAAAATCGTCCTTGCTTGATCTCCCCGTATTTAAACTGGAACCTTGCCTCCCCGCCTCAGATAACCCTGTTCCCTTTTGAAAATATTCGGATGAGGTTCTTGATTGTGCGAATTGCCTGCTGGGTGGTGGCATAGAAATACTCGCGCGCTGAGAATTTGTGTCCTGGGTCGAAACTGCAGAATTGCCTTTTCTGCTAGATGCTAATCCTGCATTTGCTGATAAGCTGTGGGAAGGAGTTCGCGATCGTAGCTTTGGCAGGCTAGGTGAAGGGGGACCTCCACTTGACGTTGGAGGGTCAATTGTGGCAGAAGAGTCTAATGTTGACGGTTCGGAGGGTTGTCTAGTACTCTCCGCCATGTTGTTGTGCTAGCGGTCCACTTCCCTTTGTTAATAGCGCATACCGTGAAGCAAAAGCTTGACTTGACTGACCAGGTATACAATCATGGAATATCAGATCTTGTTTTGATCAAAGGCCCACGGGTATCAGTGTCACGAGTTAAGATGCGCACCAGAGCCAGGTAACACTGACATCGGCGGAAGACTGGTGTCGAAGAGTGTCATCGTGGGATAGGTGGTGGAATAATCCAATGGAGCTAGGCCAGTCATCCAAGCTGCTTATTTGAGAGGCATCGGTAATGGAAAGAAAAGACATGTAACAAATAGCATTGAAGGCGGTACCAGGAAGGCAAGTTCACGAGAAGATGATTCCAGTATAAAGATAATATCTTATATGAGACCAGCGTGAAGGGGAGGAGTGAAGTGAGATGAAGTAAAGTAACCGTTCCCCCACGTCCACGCCCTCTCCCATGCCTGTTGCCCGCACGAGGCGATCCTCATTGCTCATATCAAGCTTGGAGACTCGTTCAACTAGAAATTGTTGCTCATGCGACTGAGCTATATCTCACCACTGTAGGTAACTTCATCTTGTTTGCCTGTAAGGTACTTTGTTTTGGTGAGGTCAGGTACCTCTTGTTCCCCAATTGATGAAGGTCGATGTTCTTGTTCTTCACAGAACATCTCGTTGCAGGGGTTATGCTTGGCACCAAAAAAAAGTTTGGGAGCTTCACAAATATCAAGCCTGCCCCACCAGTATCTGAAAACTTCAAGAACATCCGACCAGATCCCTTATCTGTTCTTGAAAACTAGCCATTGTAGCTCTGCATCATGCCTTCTACTTTGGTTCACAGCAAAAGGGCCCAAGATGGGCCTGTTGCCAAAAGACAGAAGCTCAGTGGGGATGATGCGCCGAAAGCGAGTCGTCAAGAGTCCAGGATATTTGCGCCATTCAGAGTAGGAACAAGACTTCTGTGGTGACCTTGCTCAGCAGATTTGCTAACATATGCAGACAATTGGACTGGTATCTTCTACATCCGTACCTTTCACTGCTATTCCCTTAGGGAAGACAACCTTCCAGATTACAACTTCCGTTGGCCGATGTCTCCAAACCTACGATTTGAAGCGTGGACTCAATCTTATGTTCCTGACGCGACCACAGACTCCCGAAGATATCACATCCACAACTGCATGGAAGGATCGTGTGTTAGCAGCCTGGGGCAGTGGTGCCGCAAAGGGCACACAAGGACTTTGGGTATTCAAGCGAGGAAAGAAAATCGATGAGCTACAACTGCCAGAAGACCTACACGAGCCAATCACCAGAATTTTGGTCTTTGGAACATGGATCGTAGGATGTTGTACCACAAGGATCGAGGTCTGGAAATCCGCCACCTATGAACACTATACAACACTTTATACAACTGCAGCAGCACATGGTGGGAATGAATTGACCGGAGGTGTCACCAACATGCCAACATATCTGAACAAGATATGCGCTGGTAGGAAAGATGGTAGTGTAGAAATCTGGAATCTAAGCTCGGGAAAGCTGATATACACGCTTTTCCCACCAATGGCTAATTGTGGTTCTGTCACTGCATTGCAGCCAACTCCTGCATTGTCGTTACTGGCAATTGCATACTCCAATGGACCGCTGGTTATACACAATATTAGATCCGACAAGACCATTCTTCAGCTCAATGGAGGGAATTCTCAGTCGCCAATCACATCAATCTCCTTCCGGACCGATGACATGGGTGCTGGAGAAGATGGGAGGAAGCCAGGAGTAATGGCTACAGCCGGACCTCACAATGGAGATGTCACATTTTGGGACCTTAATGGAGGAGGGAGAGTAATGGGAATACTTCGAGGAGCTCACAACCCGCCGTCTGATTCGCAAGCAACTGTAGGAGGTGGAATCAGCAAAGTAGAGTTTCTCTCAGGTCAGCCTGTTATAGTCACAAGTGGATTGGACAATTCACTGAAATCCTGGATCTTTGACGAGACACCATATTCAGCTATACCCCGGATCTTACATTCACGAAGCGGACATGCAGCCCCTGTCACGCAGTTGCAGTTCCTGCCTAGCGATGCAGATGGGGCGGACAAAGGTGGTAAATGGCTTTTGAGTGCTGGGCGAGATCGAAGTCTTTGGGGTTGGAGTCTCCGAAGAGATGGCCAGAGTACCGAGTTAAGTCAAGGCAACATTAGAAAGAAAGCAAAGAAGATGGGTATCCTTGCCAACGCTACACTAGATAATGAGCCCAGTACAACTTTGGAAGACCTCAAAGCCCCCGAGATTACTTGCATGGCATCTTGCCTCAACAGAGATGGTGGAATGGGTTCGAATGCTGGAAGTGGTACGATCTGGCAAAAGGGCAAAATTGCACATAAGGCACCAACAGATGCTACAGTCAGTGGAGTGACCGGATGGGAAAGTGTAGTAACTGGGCATCGAGAGGATAAATATGCTCGGACTTGGTTTTGGGGCAGGAAGAAGGCCGGACGGTGGGCATTCGAAACTGGAGACGGTGGATACGTGAGAAGTGTGGCCATGAGTCCCTGTGGCACGTTCGCTGTTGTCGGATCAGAGAATGGTGGTGTCGATATGTTCAATTTACAGTCTGGACAACATCGGCAACGCTTCCCATCAAAACTAACCCCAGCTCAAGCCAAAAAGCTGAAATTAGAGCAGCTCCAAGCATTAGAAGCTGGAGTTGATGGTACAAGCAAGCCTGGGAAATCATTCCCTCGAGGTATGGGAAAGCACAAGAAAGCCGTCACTGGTATTGTCGTTGATTCAATAAACAAGAACATCATCACTTGTTCGCTAGACGGCAAAATCAAGTTCTGGGAGTTCGGAACTGGGTATCTGGTGGACGAAATTAATTGGAATCCTTTAGTAGCCATTACTGGGATCCGATACCACGCCTCCAACGACCTAATAGCACTCACTTGCGATGATCTCGCGATTCGAGTTGTCGATACTGAAACGAAGCGAACAATCAGAGAACTATGGGGCTGTCAAAAGGGTATCAATGATTTTTGTTTCTCCAATGATGGGCGGTGGATTATAGCTGCATCTAAAGATTGTATCGTGCGTATTTGGGATCTTCCTACGGGCCATCTCATCGATGCGATCCGTATGGAAACGCAATGCACAGCTCTCGCATTTTCTGGAACAGGCGAATTTTTAGCCACCACCTGCGAGGGACAAGTGGGCGTAAACATCTGGAACAACAAAACACTATTTACGCATGTTCCCACCCGCCATATCTCCGAGAACGAAATCGCGGCCATAGCTGCACCTACCGTATCCGGTGAAGGAGGCCGTGGAATGATCGATGGCGCTTTTGAGGATACTGCCGAAGATGATAGAGATGCAGCGCCGATGGAATCATTAGAGCAACTAAGCGCAGACATGATGACCCTGAGCATGGTACCAAAAAGTAGATGGCAAACTCTCCTTCATCTCGATCTTATTAAACAACGTAACAAACCAACGGAGGCGCCAAAAGTACCAGAAAAGGCTCCGTTCTTCTTACCTTCCCTCGAAAAGCCGCTCCCGGGATCAACCGCCGAGGCAGCTAAGTCTGTGGAGAACCTTGCCGAGACGTCTAGAATTATGAAGATGGACAGGGGCATGAATGAAGATGCTTTTACAGTAGCCTTGAGAGCTGGTAGTGAAAGTGGCGATTGTACGTTACTCCTTTCTCCTTCGACGTTCCTCATCCACTGTGACCCTAAGAAGTCCTTTAACTAACAAGTAACAGACACCCATTTTATAACCCATCTCCGCACACTCTCTCCTTCCGCCGCTGACCTCAGCATTCGATCACTCTCCTCTTCCTCCAACGAACTCGTCTCCTTCGTCCTTGCCCTTACATCCCGCCTACACGAACGACGCGACTACGAGCTCGTACAAGCCTGGATGGCCGTCTTCCTGAAGCTGCATGGCGAAGATGTGGCATTCGATCAAGAGTTGGTAAAGGTATTGGGTGAGTGGAGGATTGTGCAGGAAGAAGAGGGACGCAGGATTGGTGAACTAATCGGTTTCTGTAATGGAGTGGTGCCGTTCTTACGAAATCCGCTAGGATAGAGGATAGGGGCTAGGAAGCAGTTTATATAAGTAGAAGGAACGTACTCATTTTGACCAAGACATTGCTGCACCCTCTCATTCATGTTTCATGTCTCATGGTGAAGCTTATACTTTCATGACGTCTTATTGAAACGAAGATCGCATCTAGATCGCAAACTAGGATTAGAACTCTAATTACTGCCTTGCTTTTGTGTAACAGGGTGCGACGTGCAACAAAACTCAATTGTTTTTCATTTCAGAGTAAATAGCTAAAATGTAGTTGAAAGCCAAGCTAGTAGCGCAGTGTTCAATACCTTCTGGAACCCCTTTATATCACGTGCCCAGTTAGCGAGATGCTGATCAGCAAGTAACTTTGTCGCCTTCCACGACCAATCAACCTTTTGCTGCCTGTCATGGTCTTTTTTTGTGATTGAAATGTTACAAGTAACATGAAAGGCTTGGTGGATAGTGTGGTGAAGAAAGAGATGATAGTACTTACTGCAACAAGTACGCATGACTGAAGGAGGGATGTTGTCCTCGAGATGGATCAAGAATGATTACCAACATAAGGTTCGGGCAAGAAATGTCAGTGACTTGGCATCTTTTGACTTTAATATTGTCTCCTTGAGCTTCTACTGGAATATCGAGAGTTGTCCTTGTCACAACGTGATTGTTGCATCTCAACATGCTCATACTTTGGTGAATTCGGAAAGATCTCTGACAGCTTTCGGCCTTCTTCGTCATCTCGATTCTGTTTGACGTCTTTTCATCATCATTAGCCTTTGAAAAAAATTCCTCATACCGGCTTGACTCACCATTCCAAGCACCGAAGAATGATAAAACTGCCGCTCCTAAGATGGACATGCTTAAAAGCTGCCCAAAACTCCAGTTATTATCTCCCATGTAGCTCTTCTGTGACATCCACCCGCTCCCCATCATCCAACCTCTCAACTTGTATAGTTTCACGACCGCCCCGATCCAGATGATCCATGCCCCGAGGAGAATCATACCACGCGCTAGACCTAGCCACCAGAACCAGTCCCATTGTTTAGCGTTCTCTTCTCGTTGGCGTACTTCCCAGCGAGTCCCTTGAGCAAAGGTGTGAGTGAGAATATGGGCAGCGGCGTAGATGGCGGTGATAGCATAGAACACCACGATGATAACATAAGATGAGAAAGTTGCGATGTCCCTATGTCCTGCATGTGGGATATTCTGAAAGCCTTGATACGGCTTTACATTCTCGCGCTGAAAACACACCGCTGGCAACACGAGTGTCGTGTTCATTATATTCTCTGGACTTGGAATGCCCGTTGGAAAGCTCGTCGTTTCTCGCGCACTCAATAGTAAACCTGCTAAGACTTGCGCGAGCACTAAGCCACCTCTTAGCATCTCCAACAACAACTCTTCTCTCACATAACTCTTCAACACCAAAATAGACGAGAGATGGGAAACGATAGTCATGAGAATAAGGTAACAGAGAATATTATAGCGATATGCGTCGATTTGGCATGCTGTGGGAGTGTAGAGCGTTGCAATGGAGAGGGAGAGTCCGCGGATCAGTTGTTGGTCGCTGAAGGATGTGACGAGGGCTTCAAAGAAGGGTCTAAGTGCTTGGATATGTAGCCGATCACAGATAAGCTGGATGAGACTGCTGGAGAGAAGAGAAAGACCAGCCGTTAGTACAAAGGAGAGGTCTGTCTTCACATCAGTCAGTCTGGTTTATCCGGAACAGAAGACTTTGTATTTTTGAAATCTGTTTTACTCACCCCTACACCAGTTATCGAAGGGTCACTTGCAAATTCGCCATATCTTATTGACCCAGCTGTGCAGTTCATATCCGGAAGCCAGTCATACTTCTTTTTACACTCCATAACACTAGTAGCAGTCCCCATCCTAGACGATTTAGAAATCCTAGATCATCTAAAATCAAACAGTGGAGAAAATGAAAATTGAACGGCCTAATGTAGATTACAGAACCTTTAGACGGGGGCTTAGCCAGATAGAGGCGAAGAAGTTTTCAACTCGAAATTGTCTTCAAAACATCAAGGCTAGAACAGCTCAAATAGCCCATATATGGAAAAACCTTCTGGGAGCCTGGCAACCTCATCTTCGTACTACGCTCAAAATAGTAATCATCGCGCATTCAGAGGTTGACCCGAGCGTTTAACCACTCCACTATTGCCTCGCAGATAATGCTTGGAGTTCAGCGTGGGGACGCCCGCAGGAGCTTGTGCCCACCCGTAGCACGACTAAGAAAAACAAAATGCTAACGAAGTCAAATGAGAGGGTGAATGTACCTTTTGAGTTCTGACATTCCGCTGCAGCTCAGCGCTTTCAGCGTGGATGCGTTCCCTATCAGTACCTTGTAGCCTGCTACATTTGCGACCAATTAAGAATGGTATCTCATGTGGTTAAATATATATACCCTTCATATTTGAGCAAATAAGCAATTTTATGGTCATGTAAGACGCTAGCATATTTGTAACTCTAAGTTCCGTGTTGTTTATATAAGTAAGAACTTAATGCGTAGCTCAAATGATATGCACAGTTTTAGAGAATCTTTTACAGTTGTAGTATCAAGAGCGAGACTGTAATTTCTTATGTTAGGTAGATGTGCTTCTTACATGATGATGTCACGAAACATCACCAATTGCGCCTATTGAGACAAATCTAGGGGTCTATTACTGGGTTTATTAAGTGAGGCTCGAAATACACCCGACTTTCCGTATCGGACTACTGCAGGGTGTCTCGAAGGTGGATGAAGCTATTTCTCCTAGTCTTGCCGTAGTCTTTGTTATTACAAACACCGATGTAACCGACCAAGCACCTTACTGAGGTTGGAATGTGGTTTGTGACGATCGACTTGGCCCCGTCTTGGCTGGGGGAGGCTTGGAGAGTCAGCCCCATTGGACGCGACAGCATGTAACTCTGGGAGGATATACATTCATCCATCCCTACATTCCACCTTTAAGGTGATCACGATACGGTTTTTATATGAAGAAATGGATGACCACTAACTACGGGACTAAACATACGACAATCTCACTAGCTTGGAGCTAAAATAATCGGATAGTGTTGATGGGCTGCGACATAAGTCTTAAGCCTCGTCCACGAGAACAATATCCTACATTTCATTGATGTCAGAAATAATAGGAGTTATATGTAGCAATAATGGAGCAACAGCGAGTATTGAAGCGCTCTCCGCGTCTGCGCGCTATTGCACAAGAGCTCGGCGTTGACCTTATAACGGACCTCACTCCTCTCCCAGCACCAGACCACACTCCGACATTTTCCATTCCCGATGACGAGCGGAAAGCAGATGCAATCCTTGGTCAGCTGAAAATAGAAGAATCCGCTACCAAAACACCGACCAAAGGTCTCAAACGAGCTTTTACCAAGGTCCAAAAACCTTCCAAATACACCTATCCGGAACTCTACGCAGCATTGTGTAGAGTAATTCAAGATGATGGGCTTGTAGGAGTGATTGAAGTTCTCTTGATGCGCTTTAGGGCTGTGGAGGGCGATATCAACGTAAGCAAGAGAGCGAGCACGGGAATGATCACGAGAATGAGAAATGCAGATGTTCCGGAACAGGAAGGAAGATTATTACAGATTGCGACAGAGAGGGCGCGGGTGGATGTTGTGAGAATTCTGGCGGGATATGCGAATCAAGCGGCTTTGGATGAATCACTTGGAATTGCGCTTCAGACAAGGAATCTGGATATTTGCGAGATTTTGCTCAGACATGGTGAGCATCCAGGAGCAGGACTCGGACTTGGAAAGCTGATTTGTTTCTAGGTGCAAACTCTGCTTTTTATGAAGAGTATCTAAAAGGTGCGGCCGCAAATGGAGATATTGAGCTATTGCAGCTTATGCTACGTACCAACAAACGAGTTTCGGCTTACTGCATCAATCAGGCGTTACTTCCTGCTACAATCAATGGCTCATTGATGGCAGTGGCGCTGCTTGTCCAAGCTGGTGCGGATACAAATTACGATAATGCTTCGGCGTTAATGTCAGCAGTAGAGTTATCTCGAGTCGACCTCACTGTTACAATTCTTGGTGGCCAAATTTCTCCTTCTGGAGAACTCGTGGATAAGGCACTCGATTCAATATTCTCTACACCATCACCTGCACTCACTAAAAGCCATCTTATGATTGAAGTCTTGTTATGCAGCGGTCCCGTTGGGAATGCGGCAAATGAAGGTCTTTTCAAAGCTACCATGCTAGCTAACACAGAAATGATGAAATTACTTCTTCTATACAATGTCGATATCAACTATGGCGGTGCATCTGCTGTTGGAAGCACGATAAAACGTAATAGACGGGATCTTCTAGATCTTCTGCTTCAAGACCAATCGCTCGATCCAGAGATTGCTTCTGATCTCGTACGCCAGATTCCGACCACCAGTCAACCGATGGACAGAGCGGCAATGTTGTCCAAGTTGCTAGTAAACGGAGCTAAAGGACCGAACTGCAATGAGCTACTGATCACAGCCGTGAAGAAGAATGACACAGAAACTGCTGAATTACTCGTGTTCTACGGTAAAGATGGAGACGGAGCAGTTTGCTCAGTGGAATATAATGCCGCTCATTGTCTTCAGGTTGCTGTTGCTACAGACAATGTCCCAATGGTCAAACTGCTCGCTTTAAACGGACATCCATCAGTTTACTCACTGCAAAAAGCTTTTGGGGCAATACCGGCAAGCCTCTGTAAAGACAACTACTACTTGATGGTACAAACTTTACTACGTGCTGGTGTAGTGGGTGCTGAAGTAAGTGCTGCACTACACGCCGCAGTAATCAGTCAGCACAAGTCTTCAAGGCTTGTTCAATTATTTGTAGAGAAAAGAACAGAGATTATGGATAAAACTCTCTTTGCGGCAGTCTCCCAGGGTTCTGTCGATATTCTTGCTATTCTCCTCACTGGAAATGTATCGGCCTCAATATGTTCAGCCGCGATACCAATTGGTTTCCAGAAACACACTACAGCAATTCGATTCCGCATAATTCAATTACTAATAGGAGCGGCAAAGGCGTCCGGAGAAGAGGTACCTGAGATATCACAAGCATTGATTGATATTCTTCTACACTGTCCTGAGGATAAAAAGTTGTTGCATTTAATATGCCATGAAGGGAAAGCAAATATAAACTTCAAGAAAGGCTTTCCACTTGTGCTAGCGGTAAAGAGCCCAGATCCAGTCATCCTTGACATAGTTCTTAGCGCCCAGGGAGGACTACCTGCCACTGCCACTATTGAAACAGCCCTAAATTTCGCGATTGACCTTCCCCCGACTGACTCCCATAGACTCCATAAGATCGAGAGCCTACTTCGTCGTTCGAAGCCTCAAGAAGCAATCAATACGGCATTGATTCGGGAAGTGAATGCTGTGATTACTCTTATGTATGATCCCTCGACAATTCAAGCTCTGCTAGATGCAGGGGCCGATGTCAACGCAGAGAATGGAGCAGCATTATGCAATGCTATCAGCGATCCAAAGATCACGGATATGATACTTTCCAAACGTCCAAGTCAAGCAACCGTCACAAAAGCCTTTCCTCCAACCACAAAGCTCCAAGGAGAAGAGCGGTACATCATATATGAAAAGCTCTTCCGGTCAGGAGCCCGAGGAGATAAGATCAACAAAGCTTTCTGTGCGATCATACATGAAGCTCTTCCAGCACTCCCAACTTTTAGACTGATGCTTCCGCATGTCGACATAAATTACAAAGATGGCAGAGCACTCAGGATGGCTATACGTCAGGTGTTTTTTGAGGGTATCGATCTACTTCTCGCGCATCGAGCCGTGCCACTATCACCAGTTGCCAAAATCAGCTCCTTTAATGAGGCTATGCAAATTAGAGCTAGAGACGATCGGATTACGATCGTCAAGAAACTCATTTCAGCTTTGCATCCTGGCCAAATCGCCATTTCTGATGCTTTGATTTCTGTAGTAAACGTTCCAGATTTGACTGTGATTGAAATACTGCTGAGATCTGGAGCATCGGTCGACCACAAAGGAGGGCTGGCTGTGCGCAATGCAGCTAGTTCGGGCGAGACTGATATCCTGAAACTACTTGTTGCAGGAGAACTCTCCCCAAAGCCAAATTTGTCAACCTTGACCAGTGGAGTTGGTGGAGCTCTGACTTTGAAAGACAAAGATAAAGACGCTTATTTTCTCACTTCTCAAATACTCCTTGAAGCGGGTATGAGAGGAGAAGTTGTTGATTCTGTATTGATTGATGCTGCTGGGGACGGGGACTTGTCTTACAAATTCGTGGAATTACTGTTAAAGCACGGTGCTTCTCCTGAGTACCGTGAGGGTGAAGCTCTTGTTGTTGCGACTAAGACGCCTAGTCTTGGCATACTCAAATTACTTCTTGAGAAGCAGCTTTCTGAAAATGTGCTTAAAAGGGCTTACCGCTCAGCATCATGCCTGCAAAAAGATCATCGACTTCAGGCCATAGAGCTGATATTGAATGCTGGCAAAGCAATTGACAAACACGTGAGCAAAACATTTACTGCTGCAATGGAGGAAACCACTGCCGACCGCAACCTTATTAAGTTGTTATTGAAGCACAATGTTTTCGATGAAGGCCAATCTCTCATCCATGCTGCGAAGTCTCTTGACCTCAGAACGCTCACGATCCTCCTTAGTTCTACTAAGGCTAACGACTACCTGCCAACAGTATTCAAAGAAGTAGTACAAATGGATAACATCTGGGATTCGGACATGGGATTTGCCGTCATTGAAACTATCCTGAAGAAAGGGGTATCTGGAGATGCGGTTGGTGAAGCTCTCTACCAAGCGGTCGAAAAGTGTCTTCCTGGCTCTGAACCACGTTCAGCTAGATTCCTAGATTTGTTATTGGCCTATGGTGGAGATGTGAATTACCAACACGGATTAGCGCTACAACGAGCGACTATGCATGCCAATGTTCCCATGATCGAAAAGCTACTACCGCAAGCAAATCTAGAAAGCAAAGCGACAGCTCTTCCATATTTATTCACCGTCACTGACGACAAAGTAACTGTACTGAACACCATTCGGGCATTTGTTGAATCTTGCTCCATTGCTGGCCAAGAATTTGATGCCGATTTCGTGCATCCAGATTCTTCACTCGAACCTGTGCTTTTCACGGCTCTGGACAAATTCCCCCGTGACACTGACATACTCAAGGCACTCCTTGATATTGGATACTCACCCCACCAATGCAGACTTCATAGCAGTATTGCAGCCGATGTAGATGCAGAGCCATGGCAGCTCCTATCTTGGGCTCTCGATCAACCCCAGAAGAAAGTGTCCAGTAAATGCATCGAGATTATCATTAATGGTAAAGGTAATATTCCAGATAACAGATTCACCGTTGACTCAACTTAGCTCCTACTAACTTCCGTACAGCGAATATTAATTTCAAAACAAAATCTGGGCTTACACCACTCATCCTCGCCATTAAGAACCAACGCCAAGATGTTGTATCAATGCTAATATCTAACGGTGCAAACGTCTCCGTTTCGGACCCAGAAGAAAATACTCCTCTTGCTCTAGCAAGTAGTTTAGGCAATGCCTCAATAATGGAATCACTGCTCAAAGCTGATGCAGAATGTGATGACGGAAGCCTGCATGACGCGGCTCGCGAATTGAACCTGAAAGCTATGCGATTACTGATGAAATATGGACATACACCTGACTATCCTAGTGATCGTCATGATGGTCGGAGCGCCCTTGCTGAGCTTTGTCTGAAGGCTGTGGAATATGAACCGAAACCGGTGGAATTGGATGAAGGGATCCGCTGCTTGATTTTGCAAGGGGCCAACATCCGTCTTCGCAGCATGTCTGAATTTGGAAATGGGAAGACAATATTTCATCACGCTCTAGATTCCTCTGATCCGCTGCGTGTCTTGACAGTGATGATGAAGACAATGTGGGAGTTTGTTAATGAGGAATCATTTCTATTTATGGACAAAACACACACCTATTCTCTGACCAAATACGTAGAGAAAGGTCTCTTTCAAGGTCCAAGCAGTCAGAAAGATGAAATTTTACGGCTACTGCGATTCAAGAGAGTTGAAGATAGATACTGGGCAACTTCCATCACAGCTATCCAACCACCTGACTCCTGCGGTGAACCACAGCATATCAAAGACGAAATTATACGCCAGCAGAAACGTCAAAAACATAAATCAGAGCAGGTGGAAGATGCTCTCGCCATGGTCGAGCTAAAACGTATGACTATGATAAGCGAAACTAAAATCATGGATATGCAAACAGACGCGGAGATAAAACGCCAGAGGGCATTGTACGATGTAGAAAAACGGCATCTGATTGATACCGAAGACACAAAACTTCAGTTGGGCTTATATAGCGAGCGGGAACGGATGAAACTTGTTATGGAGAGACAGAGACACGAGATTTCCCATGTTGAGTCTCTCAGTGAAGCCAAGCGTGCAGCTCAGCGGCTTCTTCAATCCGAGGAACTGGAAGCGGAACGATCTCGGCACATTATGCAGATTGAATATACCGAGAAGAAATCCAGGCTGGAAAATGAGGGTGTCAAACAGCGATTGGCTATCGAAGGAAGCGCGATGAGAGATGAGGAGAAGATATTTAATAGAAGGCATGAGAAAGAGGCGGCCAGGATCAAAATGCAGCGCGGATTGATAGATAAAAACATTGCGTTGTCAATGAGTCTGCAGCAGGGAAAGCAAGGCCCGAATCAAAGGCAGATTGGATATGTGATGGGAGAAGTAAGCTGAACTATTTGAGGTACAAATGATTTATGAGTTTCACGTCATTATGAGTTTCTTATTCTTTTCAAAGGAAAACCGATGGGTATAGAGATGATATGGTTTTGGCAGGGTTTTCATTTTGGTCCTTTCGCTACCTATTCGGTTTCTGGGAGCTGTTTCGTGGTCTGGTCGGGAGGAAATAACACTAGCACTACCCAAATTTCTAGTTCACATCTTACATATTCAAATATATGCACCTAGAATATACGAACGCCGGTGGCCCAGTAATAGCAGAGCATAGCTTATCCAGGCGACAGTATTTACCATTCGTATACGGCTAAATCGTATGCAAAATCTCTCAATATTTCTCTATGTAAGCAACAAGTCGTCTTTGAAGGCCTGTGACTTCCTTTTAGCCTCACGCATGTGATAGTTTTACATTCTGTGTCTTCTTAGTGCCTGCTCGAGACTTGGGATACCTCTTGGCGCTAGCAGGTTCCTTCCGTGCTTTCAAAGCAGCTTTTCCATTACAGAAGCTGGCTGCTTCTTGAAGACCGATGATTTCATTTGCGAACTCAGTGGACACTTCTTGCAAATCTGCGGATGGTCGATGTAGCATGTGCGGAGTTTCCATAATCAAAGGCTGGGGAGAGTCTTCGAGGATAACTGGGCGCGGTGGCGATGTTTCTGAAACGAAACTCAGGTTCGGGCATGAGAAACGTCGACGGCGGGTATCAGAAGGCTCCGGCTCGTAGCTGTGTGCTTCAATAGTCTTGGAGCCGGTCTTACCGTGAACAGGATAGCGATACTCACCCATGATGTGATCTGCCACTTCAACGGCTTCTTCAATGCGAAGTTCTGTTGTGGGGTGGTAACTATCGTTGGGAGTATATGAGAACTCTTGCTGAATTTCCTGATGGTGTTCAGCTGTGCCTCGAACAAGGCTTTGTGCGATTGGAGGAGAAGTCTGGAAATATCCCGGCTCCTGGAGGTGATTGATAGTGGGTGTTGTTATAGGTGATAATCTTGATAGATTGTCGCTTCGAGACCGCCCGGAGGTGCTGTCAATCGCAGTTAGCCTACTCCATTCGTCGACTGGCATCGGCCCATAGTGATATACCATGTCAAACTGAGTTGGTTGGAATGGGAGCCACTCATGACCATATGGATCCATAGTGAACGAGTCTATGTGCATCGGTTCAAACTCGTCTGTTGTGCAGTACTGTGCGTAATTAGTGGCTTCCCATTTCTCGTTCACCTGTCCGAAGATGACGCCTTGCCAATCAGCATCACCTTGTTTCTGGAGATGTGCGTGAGAGTTCTGCTGTGTAATGCAGTCGGTGGAAGTGAGCTGTTGGGCTGCATCTTCCATCATATTTTGTTGGTAGTCAGGATAATTTCGCTCATACTGGTTTTTGATGTATCCCATCTTACTACCAGCATAGATGATCGCGGGATCATAGAGTTGCTGCGCGTGTAAGGTATCTTGTCCCGTAATCTGCTTGCCAGTATAGAGAGTAGTTGGGATCATCAAGGACTTTTCATGAAGTCGTCTTAATGGTGATTGTTGGTTCCCAATATATAGATTTACTGGGTTGTTTACCCACTCTGCTTCTCCAAACTGGATTGAAGCTGGCATCTTGCCCACTGTTAAATTCCTGTTACTGTGTTTTTTAGTTCTTTGTAAGTGAGTTTGAGTGAGGATATGTTGATGGGAGCTTGATCTGTAGATGGTAAGCTAGAGTTTGTGTGGTTTGTTAGAAAGAAACACGATGAGAGTAAGAGGGAGTGCTGTCTATAAAGCTAGAGTTTCAGAAGTTCAAGCGGACAATACCATTGTTCAGTATAAAGGGGCATAATGTTAAGCCTTTTACATTTCTATTGTTAAATTCAGAAACTATTGTTCATTCAATCTGATATAATCTTCACTGGAGTAATTTTTTTCCATTCTTTCAATGTTCCAAGCAAACAAAGAAAGCCGTATAGGACTTAGTACCATTGAAGTAGTACTTTGGGCAACTGAGATCTTTAAGGTAAGTTGACCTCTCAGATCCTCTTCTCATCCTTAAACGTGATGTTCTATCTGGTACCTCACATAACGTAGAATGCCAGACATTTTTAGTTTTATATTTCCAGATAGTGCTATCAGCTAGATATCCCATGAATATCTAGAAAACAATATTGCGCAAATCTAAATCTATTCGTTGAATTTTATACCAATTTTGTCTCTGACGCTCTAATCCCGTGCCCGTGAATGTAAGTGTTGACTCCAGGAACATGGTTGCTGATTTCTCCGCAGTAAATTCCCCTTGGTTGGAGATAGACTGGCACCCCTTACTTAAGCGTTAACAAGGGCTAGAATAGCCAATCAAAAATGCGAGCCTTTGATAAAGTAGTTTGAATGTTTTCCTCTTCGTATACCATTGTGTTATCGTCGCAGGTTATTGGTTAATCAGTCGTCACTCCTCCTTATAGGTGACCATTATCCTACACCCAGCAAGTGATTCGATTGCGAGACGGTTCTAGAAATAATGTATGAGTCGCGTTGGCATGCATGTGGAGCAGATGGGGAAAATTGACGCAACATTGCATGTATACATGAATCAGAAGTATATGAAATCATACATACATACATAAATTCATGTACGTGAAACCACACATACACCGACAAGACACACTAGTGCCGAGTTGCTCTCGTACATTGTGGGTTCCCTGGTGTGGTTTGGTCGCGACACAACACGTGACTTGCCAGTACGTTCACAGGTAACGACGTCTTGATCTTGGCATCATATAAGTATGTTGAAGAGGTGATCTTGCTCAAGCCCGTTTACTCATCCTTTAATTTGTAATCCGCTTTCAGATTATGGAGAGAAAGTGGTAGCCGAAAAATGAGATAGTTTTCTGTAAACATTTCATATTTGAAAATCAATTTACAACACCATGTTTCAAAGATACAATCAAGGTAGCTGATGGAAATTTCTATTTTAGAATGTCTAGTCTATGTCTATGTTCTATATTCTATAGCGAGCAATGAAGGAAAAAGTTTATAGGAAACTTCTTCGGGTATCAAATGTGAATTCTTCTTCTTGGCCGACGTCTTGACGACCATATCTCTACGGGAATTTGAGAGCCGGAACTGGTTTGAAGGAGTTACCCTTCACCAGAAGTTCCATTCAATTCTGTTCGAATCCTCTCTTGTCCCTCCTCGACTATGTCTCATGTCTCACCTATCAGGCGAGATGATCAAGCCTTGACATTGTTGTCGGTAGCCGATTTCTCAGATGTGGAGTCGGGGAAGAGTCCACCGTTCTCAATCTGCTGGTTTCCGGGCTTCTCTTCTTCATCCAGCAACTCTCCGTGCTTTCCGTATCGGCGTGGCTCCTTGCGGGCAACCTTGACAACGTTCAACCAACCGTCACTCTTAAGGAAGATACCATCAATCTCCTCCAAACTTCGGTATGCAGTCTCGGGATAGAGAAAG
>Ga0247804_10000282_pt1 | contig 23596 bp, 18 predicted proteins | sample UWRJL029104C1_FD_181142 | JGI IMG/M metagenome (GOLD analysis project Ga0247804, IMG submission 181142) | Plant litter microbial communities from Arlington Agricultural Research Station in Wisconsin, United States - UWRJ-L029-104C-1 | ecosystem: Environmental > Terrestrial > Plant litter >...
GCCTGCCCTGTGGAACAATTTGATTTAACATCACTCTCAAAAGACAACCGTTCTGCAACGGACAAAAGGTTGTCAGCATCATTGTCTACCGCAATCATCATGGTTTCGAAGACTACGAGGATCTCCTCGGCAGCAAAGCCTCATGGTTACGAGTTTGGAGGACCGTAAGTTCGCTTGTTTACTGATAGCTTTTTCTTTTTGCTAACTTGCTGTAGTCTTGGAGCTGCAGGTATCACCTTCGGATTGCCAGTTCTTTGCTACGCTGCAACCTTCCTCTGCAACGACATTTCTGGTTGCCCGGTCCCTTCTGCCCTCTCACCGTCTACCTTGACGATCGAGAAATTAAAACAAGATGTGGGATGGCCGACGAATGGCATATGGGGTTTCCACAGCTGGGATGTTACTTTCAAAGTGCTGGGCTATTATGCCTTGACTCTGGTCCTATATCGAGTCCTGCCTGGACAGCATGTAGAGGGTACTGAGCTTGCTTGTGGAGGAAGACTGAAGTACAAGTTCAACAGTAGGTCGCTGGCTTTCTGTCTTTTCTATAATGCTAATTGAATGTAGCATTCTGGTCCACGATCGTTACATTCGCCATCTGTGCCGCAGGTACTGCCATGCAAGGCGCTGACTTTCCTGTCTGGACATTCATGTACGATAAATACCTTCAGATCATGACAACAAACCTCATACTCGCATATATGCTAGCAACATATGTTTATGTTCGAAGCTTTTCAGTCAAGCCTGGGAATCCTGAGTTCCGCGAGCTTGCAGCTGGAGGTCATTCCGGAAATATGTTATATGACTGGTTTATTGGCCGTGAACTAAACCCACGCATTACTATTCCTTGGATTGGGGAGATTGATATTAAAGAGTTTCTGGAGCTACGGACCGGTCTAATGGGATGGATTCTTTACGATTTTGCGTTTTGTGCACACCAATACAAAACATACGGATATATCACAGATAGTATTCTACTCCTAAGCGCTTTCCAGGCCATGTATGTGCTGGATTCTTATTGGATGGAGTCCTCTATTTTAACCACTATGGATATCACAACTGATGGGTTTGGCTTCATGCTTGCCTTTGCTGATGCTGTTTGGGAGCCATTTGTGTACTCCTGGCAGACACGTTACCTTGCTGTATATCCTTTCAGCCTTGGCCCATACGGCTCGGCTGCAGTGATCGGTATTCTGTCTGTTGGATATTATATCTTCCGCTCTGCCAACAATGAGAAGAACCGCTTCAGGGTCAATCCTAAGGACCCTCGTGTTGCTCACCTCAAATATATTGAGACGAAATCGGGCTCAAAATTGTTGATATCTGGATGGTGGGGCACTGCGAGGCACATCAACTATCTTGGTGATTGGATTATGGCCTGGACTTACTGTCTTCCAACTGGCATTGCGGGATATCTGATCAACCACAGTTCTGTTGCTCCAGCAACGGGAAAGTCTCTTGCTGATGGCTCATTTGTCTACGGTGGACCTTCCGTTCACACCGAAGTTGTCCAAGGAGCTGCCAAGGGATGGGGAATGGTCTTTACATACTTCTACATCGTCTACTTTGGTATTCTGCTCATTCATCGTGAGATGCGAGATGAAGAAAAGTGCATACGCAAGTATGGAGATGACTGGAAGAGATATCGAGAAATTGTGAGGTACAGAATTATTCCAGGGATCTATTAGGACTGTTAGTTATACTTAATTAGTAGGACAAGCATTGCTATGCATGCCCACACGGCGCTATAGGTAGAGGATTAGCCCTCCTAGAGACTGGCATTGAAGAGGAAGTTGGTAGTTAAAGATAATATAAATATAAATGCCCTCAACATTAATTGTCAAAAGTAACGATTCTTCCCGCATCCATCTTGAAATGACCTAAAATTCTCGTAGCTCCTATGTGACAAATTTGTCTTGAAATCAAATGTCTGAGTAGTGCTTAGACGGGAATGTCCCGGACCCTTGAGCGTATGAGAACCGACCGTTCAGAAGACGACTAAGCGGGTGGTCCGTCCCCTATTTGATACCCACGTGACTATTGTTTAGCGGGGCGCTAAGAAATTCTCTTTCCTATAAAGCACTCGTCAATCCCTCCATTTTTTCCTTTTCTTTTCATCGACGATACTGTAAGCCAAATATACCCCTAGCATTTCACAGCATCAATCACTAATACATGACCTCCTCGCAGTCTAAGAATCATTTCTTTAGTAAACGTCCTCTTCTGAGCTTCCAAAAAAAGCTAGAAACTCCAACCACGTTGATGAGCCGATCCTCGTTGCACAAGAGTGAGGCCTTTTGCCCTCGAACTGTCCGCAAGGACGGCGGTGTCTCCTGGAGTCACTGTAGAGAGGGTGGCGATGATCTTGTCCTGTTTTATGTTGGCTTCGGTCGCGTGATGCGGGTGTGTGATGATGGACGTCTGAGTGGCCACGTTATCTTTTTTCATTGTGATCTCGTTTCGAGGTTGTGAAGAAGAAAATCCATTGTTCCCTGTGTGTTGTAGTGTGTATAAGTGTTATTTACCACTATTCTGTGATGCTCCATGTGTTGTAGGTTTCCTTAGGGGAAGTGAGAAAATTTGCCCATGGTCCAGAACGATACCAAGCAATAAAACACTCAACTATTCTACATAAGAATCTCTTGTTATTCTGCTTGTCTTAACATCACGAGCTTGGAACGCTATATTTACATCTCTGTAATACCAATGTTGTTTAGTACGAGGCAACTAGCTCACCGTATGAGATCTTTATGGTCGCCGCAAATACGAACAAACTAGCTTTAATCTATTTCAGCTTCTCTTTTTAATATATGATCTGTGGATTTTGTAATTGAAAATCAGTCGTGGCTGTTGCAGACATTTGGTTGGTACTGTAGTGGTTGCATTTGGCGGTTGACCGGGCAATCCCTAGCTTTCGTGACCCTCGCTCTATTTACTAGTACACAACCGCAAAATAAGCCTCCGCCAAACCATCTCTTGGCAAGGGCTAAATGCACCTTCGACTTTCAGACGTCAGAGACACTAGCATTTCAAAGTATAAAGATTGGTTTGCGCTTCAATGTTTTCGCAAAATCAGTGGTAGTTATAAATTATCACTATGCAGTCCGTTGTGGACATGATCCTCGGCATCCCCGTTGTGGACATGATCCTCGGCATCGCTACAGGCTTCGCAGGTACAACAACACCACTTATAATTCCATCATATAATGGAACATTGCATACTTCTCCGCCGTTCTACCCGTCGCCATGGATGAAGCAGGACACTGTGGGGTGGGAAGATGCTTATGGGAAGGCGAAAGACTTTGTGTCGCAACTTACGTTATTGGAGAAGGTCAATTTGACAACTGGTGTAGGGTACGTTTTGCTACTGAAGGGCTTAGGGGTGACTTTGATGAGTCGGGAGACTTGCTGATATGATATTAACAGATGGATGAGTGAGCAGGTGAGAACTTGATGACGTCTTCCGTTCCTCTTGACGAAGTCGACTAACATGAGAGGAAAGTGTGTTGGCCAAACTGGGTAAGTAGGACTTTTATTATTGATTGATGCTCAAGTCAATACATTTCTGATATGAAATTCTGTAGATCTATACCAAGACTAGGCCTACGTTCAATGTGTATGCAAGATGGTCCAGTCGGGATTAGGTTCACGGATGGTAATAGCGTTTTTCCATCTGGCCAGTCAGTAGCAGCAACTTTTGATAGGGGCCTCTTCTATGCCAGAGGTCGTGCGATGGGAGAAGAGAACAAACAGAAAGGCATTACTGTTTTACTTGGCCCTGTTGCAGGGCCTCTTGGCCGCTTTCCTGAAGGTGGACGCAATTGGGAGGGTTTCAGTCCTGATCCATGTATGTAGTACACTCCATTTCGCAACGGAAAAGAGACTCATGGATATTAGATTTGACCGGTATCGCCATGGCGGAAACTGTGAAGGGCATTCAAGATGCTGGGGTAATTGCTTGTGCGAAGCACTTCATCGGTAACGAGCGTGAGTGTATACAAAAACCACCTCGAAGTATCATACTGACACAGCGATAAGAGGAAAACTATCGACAATCCGCAGAGGCAAATGGATATGATGAGCCAATCAAAGAGTCTCTTTCTTCGAACATCGATGATGTTACTATGCAGTAAGTGGCCTTAGATGGCTCAGTTAGCCTAGGCTAATTATCACTGCAGTGAACTATATCTTTGGCCATTCGTAGATGCAATACGTGCTGGTGTCGGTTCAGTCATGTGTTCCTACAATCAAGTCAACAACTCTTACGCTTGCCAAAACTCGGATATTCTCAATCATTTGCTTAAAACCGAGCTCAACTTTCAAGGCTTCGTTATGAGTGACTGGTCAGCTCAGCATACAGGAGTGGCATCCGCACTTGCAGGTCTGGATATGTCTATGGTAAGTCGAAATTTTCCCATCCCAAACCAAACTAACCCTTCTAGCCTGGGGACACTTTTTTCAACAGTGGAGAGAGTTTTTGGGGTGCAAATCTTACACTTGCCGCCATGAATGGCACGTTACCACAATGGCGAATTGATGACATGGCTATGCGAATAATGTCGGCGTATTTCAAGGTGGGCTTGACTCTCGATGAGCCTCCCATTAACTTTAATTCTTGGACACTTGACACCAATGGACCGCTTCATGCTTCTGTTGGAACCAACATTCAGCAAGTCAATTGGCACGTAAATACTCGTAGCGACCATTCTTCTTTCATACGATCAATCGGAGCTAGATCAACAGTTCTACTAAAGAATGTCAACAATGCACTCCCTTTGGTTAAGCCAGCACGCCTGGCGGTCATTGGCGAAGATGCGGGACCTGCACCGAAAGGCGCTAACGGATGCCCAGATCGTGGGTGTGATGATGGAACGCTGGGCACAGGTTGGGGTTCCGGTGTGTTTATCTCTCTTCCCAATTATCTTATTGTGGCATGCACTAGATATTTATCTTCAACACATTTCTTGAATTGGAATATCTAAGAGAGACTTGCTAAATTACAGTTAAGGAACCGCCAACTTTCCATATCTTTTCACCCCAGATACTGCGCTACACCTTCGAGCCCTTCAAGATGGTAGCACCTACGAAAGCGTCCTAGACAATTTTTCAACAGATAAAGTCAATTCTCTTGTCTCTCGAGTCAATACTTCTGCCATAGTATTTGTCAACGCCAACTCTGGGGAAGGCTATATCAGCGTCGATGACAATAAAGGAGATCGAAAGAACCTCACTCTTTGGAAATCTGGGGACGACCTTATTAAGACTGTAGCAGATCGTTGCTCAAATACAATTGTTGTTATTCACTCCACTGGCCCAACCCTCGTCACAGAATGGTACGACCACCCGAATGTTACGGCAATTCTTTGGGCTGGCTTGCCTGGACAGGAAAGTGGTAATTCCATCACAGATGTCTTGTATGGGGAGGTCAACCCGGCGGCCCGGACACCTTTTACTTGGGGTGCGACTCGCGAAAGCTACGGAATAGATCTGTTAACGAAACCAAATAATGGCTACGATGCCCCACAAGATGACTTTCTTGATGGCGTGTTCATCGACTATCGAGGGTTTGATGCGAAGAACATTACTCCTATCTATGAATTTGGGTTTGGACTTTCCTACACTACTTTTGAGTACTCGAACCTCACTGTTGTCCGGAGAGGGAGCTCACAAATCCCCATGAGCACAGCAAATACGAAGACAGAAAGCGCGCCGATATTTGGCAATATATCACCAAATTCAGCAGATTATCGTTTTCCAGTAGACTTTTCGAGAATTGGGCAGTATATCTATCCATACATTTCAAATACAGACGCCAAGATAGCCTCAGCAGACCCGAATTACGGTAGAAAAGCTAGCGAGTTTCTTCCTCCTCGTGCCACAGACTCATCCCCGCAAACGGTACCTGATCTAAAAGGGCATTCAGGAGGTGAGCCTGGACTCTGGGACGTCGTTTGGACTGTGACTGCAAATATTCAAAACACAGGAGAGCGCAACGGTGAAGAGGTGCCGCAGCTCTATATATCCCTCGGTGGACCAAATACTCCCAACTTGGTATTGAGGGGTTTCGAACGGCTAAGCATTGATGTTGGTCAAACTGCTGTATTCACAGCTGATATCACTCGAAGAGATCTGGTTAATTGGGACACAGTCCAGCAGCGTTGGGTGGAGACGAAGTTTGTCAAGACAGTTTTCGTCGGTCCGAGCTCGAGGAAGTTGCCTTTGAGCGTTGAGTTAATTTAAGGCTATCGAGTCAAATCGATGAGCACAATGATTTTTTTCATGACTGCATGACCGTTAGGGCGTTTTAATTGCTTGGAGCATTGGGCTGGTTGTGGAAGGATGTTTTGGGATTTGAGGCTGGAGAACCTGAAAGGAGTCCAAATGTACAGTATGGATATGATATAGCAATAATAATACACTGCACGAGCCTCACCGCATGGTTATTTTATATGAAACAAGACACAGGGTACCACAGGTGTCACTAACCAATGTCGAGAAAGAAATCATCAGAACGCAACTCACTAGGACTTCAGAGCATAATCATACGTTTACAGATTTCGCAAAGCAACCAGTCAAAGTCTACGACCATATTGAGATTCCAAAGCGGAGAAACTCATGGGAAGTAAGGTCTGCTCATTTCAATCAAAGGCCAAAGTTACGAGAGCAGACTACCAGGCTCGGCCTAAATTTAGGCTTGTTTTCAGGATACGGGATATAAAAATATTGGTGCAACGGTAACAAGAAGCGAGCATCGGAGAGTATCTGAGTCCACATTGGATGGACGTAACTCAACATGGATAGTATCAAGCTACTGCAATTACTTGATGCGCGGAAATCAATAGCTTTACATATACTGATAGTGCAGTCAGAGACAAGGATTCCCTTAATCGACCAATATCTTCGTTTCCAATTCTGAGAAATGCTCAAAGAATGATTCAAACAACCTGATCTAAACGTAGATATTCTCGTTAGTGATTGTTCTCAATGTTAGGCGTCAAACAAGTCAACGGCCCGAACGTAGGAGTCAGTGATAATAGAAAAGATAATTACATACCGCATGTTCAACATCATAAGCACCACCAGTTTCTCGAATACTGTGCATAGAAAGTTGTGCATTACCCACTAAGATTGGAAATAGTTAGCCACGAGGTGGAAGAATAATAACACTTCGCATGTTATCTTAGGTGTATATGCTTACAGTCCAATGTGCGAGTACCAAGAGCTGCAGATAGCATGGGTCCAATCGTACTTCCACAAGAAGAGTCGTTTCTAACAACGAAAAGTTGAAGTGGGACGCCAGATGATGTTGTAGAATCGCGACTAGGTTTTGCTCGGCGAGCAACTTCCTGGATGAGGACTATGCCAGGCGAGTTGGTAGCATAGCGCTGGTTTGCATTAATCTTGATCACAGTGCCCTTGTTCATTTCAGGTCTATGATCGGATTCGTATTTGCCAGTGTAATTTGGGTTCACAGAGTGGGCCATGTCTGCAGAAATAAGGAATGAAGAGGCAAGTGTTTGTTCGTAAGCGGTAGCAATGTCAGTATCAGCATCTCGAGGAACCTTTTCGTATGATTTTTCGGAGACAGAGTCACGGTGGGAAGTTGACTCTGAACTGGTAGGAAGGACTGACAATCGTCGCAACACGGCTGGTAAGAAATTTGAAGCAGCTCCGTGGGCACTCGTACTTCCAATCTCCTCATGATCGAAGCAAGTTATAAGCCGAATAGAGGTCTCCTCATCAAGCGCATTTGGGGAGGACACTGACTCGATAAGACCTTCCACAGCGCAATATGTCATTCCGAGATTGTCCAATCTTGCCGAGTAAATGAACTCATTGTTGATACCTCCAATGCACCCCTTTTGTACGTCATAGAGAACAACTTCAAAATCAACGACATCTTCCACTTCGACTTCAGCATGCTCTGCAAGTAGTTCTACAATGTATGGGTGGTGTCGATCCGACAGGACCTTAAGTGGCTGGAATGGTTTCTCTGCCGACGTGTTCTCTGGTTGAGAGACCTTCTTGTCGTCACCTTCGCCTCCTTCATTTGAGCCAGTTCTGTTTAGTTCTGCAGCAACAAGTCCTGCAATCGGAAAGAGTTCTGTTTCTTTGTTGGGATCAAAGTTGGTTGTACGATCCAAATGGATGGCTAGTGTTGGAATGCGCAATATTGGTCGCTCAACCTTGATAAGCTTCTGTACGTAGTTTCCTTTCCCATCTTTCACCATAACCCTGCCAGCAAGACTGAGATCTCTATCGAACCAGGTATGCCAAATGCCTCCTCCATATGTCTCTACACCCACCTGCATAAACCCCGCTCCAGACTTCTTGCTAACGGGCTTGATACGAAGACAACAACTGTCTGTATGCGCCCCAATCATAGCCACGGGATTCCCTGTCTTCCACTTCTTACCAATACCGAAGGCAACGATTGAGGAGGCATTTCGTGTAAGGTAGTACTTGCCACCTGGTTTAAGTGTTGAAGCCCAGCTGTCACGCTCTTTGATCTCCTCAAAGCCAGCTTTGACTAGACGTTGGACGGCAGAATGGACGGCATGGTAAGCTGTATAACAGTTAGCAGCTGCGTTTGAATCTCATGCATATGGTTATTTACGGGTTGGGGAGTCGTTCACAAAATCAATGAAGTCGTGTGCCTTAGCGGAGGCGGAAGACATATCCTTTTGGGTCATTTTGAGTGCGCGTTTGGTGGTAATTGTTCGGACAGAAGCTTTGTATATTTCCCTGCGGCTTAATTGAAGAACCCAAGTAGATCTTGTAAACATAGACGCAGCGCGATGTAGATGACTTGACACAAATCTAATCAAAAAGCTCACCTTCCGTCTACAGGAACATCATGTGTACTCATCCCTGCATAACCTTATCGATAAGATCCACCTCCGAGGCAAGACATCCATAAAAAAGGAGGTTGGCATATAACCGAGATATACAGAGCTAGCACTAGCGCTTTTCTCTATTGAACTAGATTTCATAGAAATCTTCTTCGTATAGCGGCTTCTTGCAGGGCATCCGATTAATAAAATTATTTAGAACGCCTGCATAGTGACATGTAAGTATTCACGTGGTACAAAGCACTACAGTCTACTCAGTTGAATTTATATTATGTGCTGAAAAGCAATGCTGTATTTAACAGTTCACAGTTTGATGATAATATCATAACGCTAGCTGAAGTAAAAGAGGGTTTTACCCGCGGATTAGTTTTTATTACTCTATTCATATTATGTTTCTTAACGGTCGACTTCCACCAATATTCGACTTTGCGCAGCTTTGTGTACAAACCTTTTCTCGAAAACTAAGCCCATGACACAGCGGTCGGTATTGAACGTTTCGTGTATTTTTCCCCCAGCTTCGATCAGTCATAGATATGGTGCCCCATATCTTCAGCCTTCTCAGTCTTCGAGTATGTGAATTATGGTGGCAGTACTACTGGAATATAGGGCTAGTGGAGTAGTATTCGGGCAGTTTATGGCTTGTATCAGGCGGTAATAGATTGCCTGTCAAGCACCACTGCCATAGACCTATTGCGAAATGCGATGTCCCTAAGTCTTGAAGCACGTCCTGAGTCAAAATTCTCAGTCGTGGAAATCTCAACCAGAAATTGTCTGGCCAGCCACAACGCCCTTCTCGAGTAAGGCCTTACGCCGTGCTTCATTCCTCTTAATCAAGAGTCTCGTCGTCGTAGCTTGTTCATGTTCCGTCATCTCATGCCAATTGTTTATTCTCGAGATCGTTCCATCGGCATTGATAACCATTGGTCCCATAGCATCCAGTTTCACCGCTTCTCCATCCACTGTTATCTTTGTTGTCCGGTCAGAGTCGGCAGATGGCCCTTCGATGGCGAGTGGTGCCTGTGGGCTCTTCGTCTCTGTAGAGCCTGCCAGCTGAGGGTCTTTCGAGGTGGTTGAGGACATTCTGAATCGTGTGTAGCCGAGAATAGGTCTTTTCGAGATATGCCTTACTAGAGGCATGTACCTATACATATAGAATATTCTTCCAAGACGCCTAAGTACCCAAAGTCTCTATTCACAGCTTTATCGCAGTGGTGTGGAAAGAAGTTGACTGAAGGCGTCAGTTTCGGAGCTCCCTTGTCATAAAATTATCTTGGCATACTGTATTTCCCAGCCGCAACTCCACATCTTTTAGATATCCTCTATATCGGCTCCATCTCTTACATTTCATCATATAAAAAGCACTGAAGAAAGTCTTGCCGTACCCTCATTCATATTGGTCTTCTCTCTCTTGCAACTTCAACAGCCTTCGCCTGTTATTGTGAGAACCTACGAAGACCTTTATTCCAATGGTTGGGGTGGTCCCTGTTTCGTTTTCCATATAGCCGTATCCTCAAACAAAGCCCACCTTTTTGTAAATTATAGGCTTATTACGTTAGGATTTGGTAATTCAAGCTAGCTACTGTGAAGATTTTAAATAGACGGTTTTAATATATCAGTGCCTGTTAGCTAGAGTAGGCACTGGCACCCAAATTCTGGGCGGAGATGTTACTCTCGCTTAATCCAGGGGTAGCGTAGACAAGACGAGACCTGAAGCTTATAGAATCACAGCTGTCACAAGAAAACATGTTCAGTCAAGCATCGTTATAGCTTTCGGAATACAAATTAAATTTCATAGACATTTATTCACCATATTTGATCCAAACGCCGCCCATTGCTCCATACATACAATTCATAGTTATTCATACATGCATGACAGGATCGACCTGTTTCTCGGTGATCTCCATCTTCCCATCCTTCGCGTCACCACCCATATGCTGCAGTCGCTTCGCAACATTACTTGTCAACACATTCTCCATATTTGGCACAAAGCATGCTGCCACAATCAGAATGAAACTGAATGGGATAGTGGCATAAAACACCATGTGGAAGGAGTCGATGTAGGCGCGTCTTTGTTGTGTAGCTGCAGCGGCAATGATGGCAGGTGTAATATCAGGAACCGCGGTGAAGTTACCAGTAGAAAGGCCTGCAAACAAAGAGGGGAGCGAGGAGGTCGGGAGGCCGGCGGAAACTGCTGCTGGTGCAACGTAGGCGGGAAGGTACTCCGTGACTTTGGTGTTGAGTATAGAAACATAGAGAGCTTGAGCGACGGCACCGCCGAAGCCACGCAAGCTGCCCAAGACACCAGTTGCAAGCCCAATATCTTGGGGCTCAATAACAAGGGTGACACCCGGGAATGTGATATTATCAACATATCCGATGAAGAAACAGCCGAGGACACCGAAGGCGATGAAAGCTGTATGGCTATCGGCGTTTATGGAGGCAAGGGAACTGACGAATGCCATGGAGCAGACGGATGCAATAACGGTTTGCCATTTAACCTTTGGGACGTAGGAGATTCCGAAGCCACCAAATAGTTGGCCAAGGCAAATACCACCTCCGACCACTGAGGACTGCCAGCCGATAGCTACGACATCCGCAGTATAAACGGTTCCAATGATTGTTGGCCAGAGAATAGTCATAGAGTAGTAGACCATGGCGCCGATGACGGCGCAAATAACAATTGCTACATATCCGATATTTTTGAACAAACGTGGCGGGACCAGAGCACCTTCCTTCACTACGAACGCCTCTGTTGGAAGGTTAGTCAAAGTTGTGTGTGTATGGTTTGGGTAGACATACCATAGAATGGAAGTGCAACGAGAAGCAAGATTCCAATGATCAGAGTGCTTAGAACGGGTGCGCTAACCCACGGATAAGCACCGCCTCCCCATGAGAGACCGACAATTGAAAGAACCATTCCTGCGACGAAGATAGCAAGTCCTCCGAAGTCAAGCTCCTTGAACTGTTGCCACTTTGTCTTTCCCTGAACATGAAGCTGAGCATAAGTAGGTGGATGGTAGAAAAATTGGTACAGAACAAGTGCTATCACGGACATGATAACGCCCATATAGTAGCTCCATCTCCATTTTTGCTCAGTGTGGATAAAGAATGCTCGAGCAATCGCTGGGCCGAAAACTTTCCATCCATTAGCATGTGTTCATAAGCGGACGAGCCAATATGACTTACTTGCGAAAGGAGTACTGCTCATGAATACCAAGGTAACAATAGGACCACGCATCTTATTAGGGACCAGTTCTCCCAAGACAATACCGAAACTGAGCTGGCCAGCAGCTGCAATGCCATTGCACAGATTGGCACCAATAAGAGCGTTAACAGATGTAGCGGTACACCCTACAATACAACCGATAAGACCTAGAACCATGGAGCCCATAACCATCCACTAGTAGAATATTAGACCGGGTGAAGTGGACAAAGGTTGGAAAAACTCACTTTGCGTCCAAAAATATCACTCAAGCGTCCCACAAGGAGAAAGCCGATGGAAGATCCAAGTGTCCAAACGGTGGCAACCCATCCAATATTTGGAGAAGGGCCAATGTCTTCGTTGATAAGTAAGAGTGTATTAGCAGGTAGTACCCATCCGAGATAGGCACAAATGCTGGCTGCACAGACAGCCTAGGTTCAAGGTTTAGCAAATGGCCAAATTTCAAACAAACAAACGAGTAACTTACAACGACAGTTCCGATGAAGTTCATACTAGTATAGTATCCCTTTGGCATGTTCTCCAAAGCTCCACCCAAAGCATGGGTGTCAACGAAGTCGACGGTTCCATCAGTGTGAACCTGTTGGACGACTTCCACATCTGGAGCATGCTCCTGGTGCAAAGTTCCGTGTTTGGTCATTTTAGATGCTGTCCTTCGTATCAAAAACTTAAATGAAACGAAAGTTCTCTGGCTCTCGCTCTTGATTTCTAACAAAAGCTATCAAAGAACTAAAGGAATTGGTATGGGGAAACCTGGAGAAAGCTGGGGAAAGAGAGTGGGACGTGGGGAACTTTATATTACAAGAGCTACATAGATCGTATTTTTTAAAACGACCACGACACGGGCTCACTGTTCGTTCCACCACACAATCTCCCCTGGAAGTTCCAGGCTACTGAATTCTAGGCTTTGGAATTGCACAGTGTTTGGAGCCATTTTAGCTCCCAGAGCGAAGGCTTGTTGGAAAATCAATTCCTGAAATGCGGGGTATATCTTAATTTAGTGGCTTACAATGGACTTGAAAGTTTAAAAACTAGCGCTGAAGGGGAAGTACACTTAAAATGGATTAATATGGCATGTGGCATGTCAAAGTCAGAAGAAGGAGCATCGCCTCAAATTGTGTAGAGAACGAAACTGTGATTGCTATCATGAATGGTTCAAGGAATACTTTGAGAGGAGTAACTTTACAACACCACAAGTCCCTGGTTTTCTCTTTATTGATCATCAGGCTATGATTAGCGTCTCATATAGAATGATGTTTTTGCAAACGTTTGGGGAGCCCGACAAACCCGAGTTATTGGGAACATTTGCGGTTATCGTTTTCCACACACGTGACCTGGCCCAACATCCTCACTCTGTAATTGGCTGGGACATATGTATTAAGATCTAGCGCACGCCTTTTTAAGGCATATATTGTATTCGAGCTAGCTCAGATCGCATTACACTGTCATATACTCAGCCTAGAGGCGGTCTGAATGACTCAAATCACAGTTTAGGCGGAAGTCCAGAACCACCAAAGCGTCCCAATTCGAAAATATGGCTTGCATTCCTGACATTTGGAAGGTTAAAAAGCCTCAGACTTGCTGAAGCCGCTCCATCTGACACTTGAACATGGCTCGCGTGGCATGTCCGCGGCAGACAGAGGGATGTTCCAGCTCGCTTGATGGTTGTTTTGCGGAAACTCCGGACCTGCTGGAGGATGGTTGGGGGAATGATTGAAAAGGATTGCCCTCACAGGAAGAAAAACGACTTGTAATTCCACGTGAATTGAACAACCTTGAAATCTTCACCATACTGGACCGCAACCGTTGCTGAACTTTATGCCAGCGGCAAACACGCATTCGCTTAGATCTACTGAAGACAAATCACCCTGACAAATGTTCCCACTCGTACCCGACAAGTGCACAGTGTGCCATTCTTGCATTTCGTGAAGTGGGAAACAGGGGAAGCATGTGGTGGCAGTATATTTCCTTTTCCCTTTCGACCGTGCTGCTTATTTCACAGCCATGAACTACCATTTGAAACACAAACACTATAGAGACGATACGTCCCAGCTGCTTGTCTATTCTGAGTTTAGTGTGAGAACTCCAAGAATTGTAGACGTACATCATACTCGATGAAGCCCTGACCATGGTGAATGTGTGACAGGCTTCGCTGTCTTAATGTGTCAGTTAAACTTTGCAACTTTTTAGCGGTTTTGTTGAAAGGAAGATGATCAATTAGTCTCGTAGCAGTTCATCTTCCATTGATTGCATCACTGGTTGTGGGCCGGAATCATAAGATATACCCTAAGGCTGTTTTTGATGGTTTCTGTAATTTAAATATAGACTATTACAGACGTACATCATTTCTTCGCCCCCTCCATCTGACAACCCCATCGTACGCTCTTATCATACCAATTCACTCCATGTCTCGTTCCAAACCAGGCCTCCATCCCAGTTACCAGCGAAAAAATATATGCAATGCAGTGAGAAAGGAAATGGGGGAATCGAATTGTACGAACAACATTTCATGCCAAGAAAGAAGACGTGAAACGTATTAGATTTTCGCTGAGAAATTCGTCAAAAAGAAACCTTGCTTTTCGAACCCTAGAGTCCCATTCATTTCATCCCAATGTGGTTGTAAAAATGCAAAATCAGATCCCGGCGTGTGGTCGTTGTACACATGAAAAAGCCGTGTCGCTGATCATGTTGCGAGATCGAGCAGAGCGATCAGAATAAAAACTTTTGCCTCGGAGAAAGAAAGTAGAACGATTGCAAGTACGGGAGGCCAGGTAGAATACAGGGGTCTTGGGTCTCATAACGCAGGTTCCAAGAGTAGCTAAAATATGGTACACGGCCAGTATATGGTGGTTAGGGTATGGCGGAAAGTTGGTAGGGTAGAAGTTGAAAGGAAACAACATGTCGGCTTATGCATTTGTAGCGCTGACGCCTCGTCCTCGGGGTGCTGGTCCTCCACCTCCACGTCCACGGTTCTGGTTGTTAAAGTTACCACGGCCTCCTTGTGAGCCAGGTCGGCCTTGCTCAAATCCTCCTCGGCCACGTTGATTGAGTGCGCCGCGAGGTCCATTGTAAGAGTTTCCTCCGTATGCACTAGCCTTTGGTCGGCGTGGCTCGACATAAATGGCCTCACCTCCGACCTTGTGGGGATTGGCAGCAGCGGCTGCTAAGTAGCCTTCAGCATCCTCATACTCAACGAAAGCACAGTTCTAGAAAATTATTAGCAATCAATGTATATGATCGAAGAGGATAAGCCTGCCTACCTTAGTGCGGTTGATATCAAAGTAGATCAACTTGCCAAAAGAACTTAGTACCTCACGCAGAGCTGGATCTAAGACCTTTTCAGTGACATTTCTGACATAGCCCATGGTACCCTCTTTCTCAGGTGGTCCGGAAATGGACTGAGGTCGATTTTGTCGTTTCGCGTGGTCGTTTCCGACACTCTGCCAGCCTCCTGGAGTAGGGGGGTCATTCTCCTTGTTCTTTTCAGATGGTGCGGTTGATGTGGCAGATGGCTGAGATTGAGCAGGCTTGGATGAAGTTGCTGGAGGAGCAGTGCGAGCCTGGGCTGGTGGAGTGGCAGCGGATTTTGGTGCAATGACGGGGACAGCGGGCTTTGGGGGGCCAGCAGCGGCAGCAGCTCGGCTTGCCCAAGTAAGTGGCTTGGGAGGAGCAGCTGGTTGAGCTGGGGCAGCCACCTTTGCTGAAGTTGGAAGTGGGCTTGGGGACGGCTCAGCTGGCTTTTCAGGCTCCTTGATCTCCTCCTCAACAGCCTTCTCAGCATCCTCCGTGGAAGGTACCTCCTCCTCAGCCTTGGAATCGGCTACAGAAGCCTTTTCAGCTTCTGCAGAAGCCTCAGTATTACCATTTGTAGCTGGTGCTTCCTCTGCGGCAGCTGGCTCCTCGGATTGAACAGTCTCCAATTTCTTGTCTACAGATTCAGCATCTAATGCTTCTTCGGCGCCACCTTGTGCCTTGGGCATCTCAACATCGTTGAGTAAGGGGTCTTCTGCTTGTCCAAGATTTTCTGGCTCCTCCTCTCCCTCCTCGCTTATGTACCGGAAGATATCATTAAGTACAAAGTATCCAGTAGGTTGCTTGGCAAGGACAAACGTTTGCACGAACTTCTTTAGATCAGCAGACTTGTTGGAGGTTTCACCAATGACCTGAATAACAATAGTTTCGGTAGAAGCTTGAGAATCGACATTTGAGATGCGGACTTTGCAGTCTTGGAAGTCAAGGTCACGAATACGCTCTTGGATGGCCTGAAGTAGTTAGCTTTCGTTTGCAGGCGCTGATTTCAGATAACTTACAGCACGACCAACAGAAACTGGAGCAACCTCTGCTTCGAGACCCGAGACAAATTGAGAGCGCTTTCCATAGAACAGCTAATATATTGTCAGTAATGAATCTTAAATTAAGTAGGTGAATAAGGAAACATACGTGAAGCTTCTCTGGGTTTTTGCTCAAGGTAGTATAATACTGCTCAACGAAGTACCATCCTATCTCATCCTTGGTAAGCTTGGTATCCTGCTCATCGGAATTGCTAGCAGGAGCTCCAGTAGCTGGGTAGGCCTCGTTCTTGAATTGATCCTGTTGACCGAAGCTGCCATTGGTTGCCATGGTGTTAGGGAGGTTATGAGGATGTGGGAGACGGTTTGTCTGCCACACAAATCAATGAAGAGGGTAGGTTAGATCTAGACTGGTGGACTCCACACGATGCTGCTGAGTAGTCGAGGAGATGGGAGATGGATATCGAGTCTTGTCGCGGATAATGGGTGCGGTTTGGGGCGGCCGGAGAGCTTCCGGTTGGTGAATGTGGTGAATGTTCTAGAAGAGGTCGTAGCTTTCGAACGTCAAACAAAACACTAATATTAGAGAAGAGAAGACTGTCCGAGGAGAATGTAAGTTCTACAAAAGGCTGAATGACTGAATGAGTAAAGGGTCTGGCAGAACTGAGAAGCACTGTACTGGTGATGGAAGGGTTGGACCTCTGAGAAAGTTCATTTTCCAATTTGTGTAGGAGTGCCTAACCACATTAGGTTAATATTAAACTCCACGCTCGAGTGCAATCGCCAAGACATGCGGCTCTTTCGGCCTTAAGATACTTAGCAGATACATAGCGTGTATTAGAGTTTTGTGGGGTTTTTCGAAAAATGATAATAAATCGTTGATTAGTTTTACTGACTTTCATTAAACTCATTCTAATTTTTAGTCTATATATATAATCTGGATTGATAATGTACCAGAAGTTTTCTTACTGGTTACATCGGAAATGTGTTATAAAAGGGAAGGTTAGTAGATTGTAATACAACAATCTCTATACCTAACAGCTTTCGAGATACGGACATTTAATCTATCTATTGGACCAATCACGGCCGGTAGGGTACATAAAGTTCCTCTGAATCAACATCTCCTTCCCCCAGTATACCTTCGTCCATTGCTTCATTTAGGATCTCTTGTGCACCAGAGTCCTCTTTCATGAATGCCAGAAGTTTCTGCTCATCCCCTCTCATAGCTTGTGCAAGTGCTTCTTTTACTATAAATGGCAAATTTAGTGAGTGACTTTATATCTCCCTAAGAAGCAGGGGAGGATGCAATGCAAATCAAGAACATACCATTTGCTTCAGAAGTCTCCTTGGATGCTCCTGAAGCTTTGGCTATGCGTCCTGCACCACGGTAGAACGTCTCGGCGTTTTTAGCCTAGTCATTGCTCGTTAGTACTTTTAAATATCACAGAGGTTTGCTCCGTAAAAGAATAATCGATCTGAGAGAGCTGGTGAATCGCTTACAAGGACAGGCCAGCTCTTCTTCGCCAACTCATACCCTTCATGTCCCAATCTGTAAGACACGGATTAATATTTATAGCACCGCCGAACCCCAATAAGCTGTTTTCGTCAAGAAACTTACTGATATCGCAGTAACTCAGTATCGCCTCTAGTCAAATAAATCGCGTGCAGGTTTTCCGCCGAATCTATCTTCGAGGCAGTAGCGAGATCGTCAAGCGCCGCAGTCAAGGCTTTCCATCTGGAAGCAAGCATTTCCTTTTCGCCCAGGTAACCACGACCATGAACGAGTTTAACGGACGAGTTATAAGTTATGAGTGCCTCGGCTCTATTCACTAGGCCTACGGCATTTTCCTTGAGATCGAGGGGAGAGTAAACCTCACTGAAAGATTGAAAATAGTTGCCTATATCGATGCTCTGACTTCTGAAACTTGCATCTTTGATTCCTACGTAGAAGTTTGCATCTATGAATCGTCAGCATCCTTCGACTAGGAGATGATATATAAAGAAGGATTTCGTTCACATACATGCAAGTCCGACTTCAGGGATACCCCGTAGGTTAAAATTTGGTGAATCAAGTATAGGCATCAATTGGAGCATATATTGTTCGACTAAAGTTTGATTAGTATAGAATAGTTAAACTGCATGAGGCGCCACCGAGTGACTCACTTCCGGCATGGTATTTCGAGGGTTCCGAGGGTAATAGAGAACAAAAAAGAGTAAGACATTGTAGGTTTGCAACGACGGTATCTATCAGCGTGTCGATAGTAATTGGCTCATCAATAGTAACCCATTCTTCCTCCTGTATCGTACGAGGGGGAGGACCTGGATGAAGAGATACACCTCCTTCTTCTGTGTCCGCAAAATCAGCAGATCTATGTTAGCACTCTCGTTAGTGGAAGTATCATTTACACCGGCTACCTTGAGAGGGAAGTGAGAGGGATCAGGTTAAAATAAAAGACAATGATAGAACAGGAATTTGCTCACTGCTGCTCCGGTATAGCTTGTTGCTGAAGTTGATCAGCCATTTGAAGTCTCTGAGCTTGTTGACTTTGAGCGTCAAATTTGCGCATTTGAGACTCCAGACACCGTCCAAAGAGCTCAACAGCCTCTGCGAGTAATGGGAGAGGATCGTGAGTATTATTGCGGTCTTCAGATAGTGCTTCGGCTATACTGGTTAGGATCTGACCCATGTTGAAAAGATGGTCTGCATTCTCATTATTGAGCTGCAAGGCATATCGGCTCGATCCCAATGCGATTTCCAAGTGACTGAGAAGAGTTCCGGTAAGGTGGCCTTTGAGTTTTGGGTGTTGTGTAAGCTCATACTGAAGTCTTGCTCTGATATGGATTGGTTAGGCTTGTCTAGTGTTCTTTCTGTGCGGCCAAAGACAGCACAGCATACCTGTTAAATGCAAGATCAAAAGATTTTGGGTGTTTCTGCAAGCCTTCCGTATAGCAATCCAGAGCACGATGGAAAGCTCGTAAAGACTACAACAAATGTTAGAATGGTAGGAGTTTAGCACGTGATTTGAGAAAAACCTTGACTATGTCGCCTCCTCTCCATTTCTCACCAGCTTCCTCGAATTCAACGCCAGCTAAGCCTGGTTAGTTGTTGTACTGCAAGAGGTACACACTAGAGCGGAAGAGTTCATTGTATCATAGCTCATGACTGCAAGCGCTCCATTGCGAGTATATAGCACAAGAAGAACATTGCCATGCGTGCGACTAAGCCCATCATATGCTAATCGAGCATGCTCATGAGTACTGAATATAAGTCTTCTAACCAATCTGACCCGATAGCTCTAAAGATTTCATCAAATACCTTCTAAATATTCATCTGCTGTTTTCTCAGCCGATGGTGCGGACTGTACAAGGTCAGGATGGGCTATTTCGAGGATTTGAGGCACATGTACCTTCTTAGCAAATTTCAGGCTTTGTTTTCCCTTCCTCTTGGGCGCCATATTGGTAGAGCCAGCAGTTGTAGAGAGATAGGTGAAATTATATGAGCTGGCTGTTGAAAGTACTCGCTGGTATGGCAAGGATGATGATTATTGAGCGATGTACAGTATGGTAAAGTACTAGAAGGGTAAAATTACTGGACTCGTCAAAACGGCTAAGGGGTTACGACTGATTGATTTAGCTAATAAATAAACTGAAAATCAAACGTTGGGTATTACGTCTTTCAGAACCAAATGCATTACAACTGGCCCTGTAGCCTACATTAATAAATCACCAAAACATATTTGATCGCATCGAGAAAGTCTTTTGTGCTGCAAGCCTACGAGCCTACGAGCCTACAAGCCTACAAGCCTAAAACTCCGATCCGCCTGCTCCTGCAAAATAATTTCAACGGTAGATGTAAATCATGGAGCTCTTGGTCAGCAACACTATGCACAGCACTGTACTGCACTTACTGTACTTACTGTACTTACTGCACTTTACAATAGAAGATTGCTGAATAGCGGCGCTAGCGGTCAGCCCTGCCTCTCAACCACGTTTTGGAGATCCGTGGGCAACTTTCCCACGTGGCGATGGAGTTGAAACATCACTGCGTCCACCACTCCCAGTGCTGCATTTGCTCACTTTCTGCACCTCCAGCTATCGCCCAGCGACGAAGGATCTGATGCCTGTTGCCATCCCTTTCCCATCCCCCTCCCTCCATGCCACCATCCCATCCACTCGTCACCCTCCAACAACCGTGAACAACGTCCTCCTGCCTGCTCTGCCATCTCTTCCCCCATCTCTATCCTACCGTACGCGGCGCAACTGCTCAAATAAGCACCGCAGTACACGTCCCAGGCCGTGTGGGACTATCCCTGACTGTCATCCGGAACTCTTGGATACATATTCCATACAGTACTACTGACTGCACTTCTGCATCCCAGACCCAGATACATCGCACCGAACACACGTTGGGGGAATAGTCTCACCACCCATCGTCAAAGTCTATTCTCCACCAAACTCGACAGAAAACGGCCTTCCATCAACCCTCTCTCTTATTGCCGTGCACCGTTCATTCCAGTTTCCGTTACTCAGCGAGTCAGCAGTGTCAATCTTTCCTGCTTAAACGCGGCCCCTGAAGACACCGCACCCTACCTACCCGTTACCACTCTCAACAAATACCCAGATAACGCTGTGCTCTCACCTGATTATCATTGGCCTAAGCAGCACCGGAGGATCTGTGCATCTTGTAAACTCTGTTCCTCGCCGTCATATCAATCTCAATTCAATCTTGTTGTGCCAGACCGGCCGGGATCAACGGCGACATCGACCCACCCCGTCCCTCTAAAGCTAGAGGCTCCTGTTTTAGATTCAGACACTACCCGGGTTTTGCCTCGTGGCTCAAGACAACTTAACCTGCAGGCTCCGGAATTCTGGAAACAAACGTACGTCGGACGACACCTCCAAGCGTTACTCCTTACTCCTCTCTCCTCACCTCACCCTCACTCTCACTGCTTACCATTTGACGTCTACTCATCTGCCCAGCAAACTTTCACCTCATCCCAAATTGTTGGTCCCCGCACAACTCGCTCACAGTATACGTCGGTAGATCTTTACTCTATCCATTTCGCACTTCACGATGCCAGCGTCACTTGAGTCGGCTCGCCCCATAATGGCTCCTAGCGTACGCCCCTATTCCTATTGTTTTTCTTTCATCTCCCAACTCCATCTCCATTCAGTCCCCAAGATCCTTAAGCCATTTAATTAACTAATCATGTCCGATCCTCAGCTCTCCTCGAAACGTGCGTCCACACGTTTCAGCACATACAGCGCAGCTCCCTCCGTTGCAAACACCGTCAAGACCTCGCTCACATCCGATTCAGCACACCAAGAAATCAAAGACATTGAAGAGGGACTCGACAAGTTAGAAAACAAGAAGCTTGCTAGCCAGCGATTCGTTATGACCCAGGAGCGGGCCGAGACACAGAATAAGCTGGCACTCGGAGCAAAATTGGAAAGGGCATTGGGAAGACGAATGGGAGGACAAGATGCGGTGATGAGGGAAAAGAAGGTGGTCAGCGAGAAGGACGAGCACGAGAACGAAAAGGTCCTGGTTACATAAGGGGGATCGGACAACAACATTTATTTGCACCATTTGCTGGGTTGGCTTCGTACTTGCACGGGGCATGATGGTTGAGTGCTGGAACGATCGTTTTGGGAGGCATTGGCGTTGTTTTTCTGCTTGGTTTTCTGACCACTGCTGTGTTATACCATTTCATTTTTTATGCACATTTTGGTTATACTTGGCTTTCAGCGTATCGCACGATACCAGACAGGATGCGGATAGGACGATTGCTATTGGGTGTTAGCGACTACCATACCATTTGGCGAGCAAGATGCTATAGGGAGCATTGCAAGAATAAAGAGAATTGATCTGTTACGAACTCTGATGTGCTATCACACTTTTGCTAATAACCTTGAAATTTGTTTATTTGATAGAAACATCACCTATGTATGCTCTAATTTAGAGGCATAGCCCACTGTGATCATAACCATATTTGTTTATGTTCTCGAGGCTTGGGGTATCGCTAACCATTACGTTAGGTAATTACTGATCATAAATCAATGACTATCTCACCTCAAAAACAAAAGAAAGATGGAAGCTTTTCAGACGTCTAAGCCAAATCAGACCGCAGTGGAAATTTCACTGCCAAGGTAGAGTTTAGGAAGAATGGTTACCCAAACGCAGGTCATTGAACCACTCGGAGAATATGGAGCAATGTTGAAAAATTTCCACGAACAAGGAGAAGAAATTGTATGTTGGATTCGTTTTAATAAAACAATGAGAACTGCAGGCTAGCATTGATAGTATCGGCATTTAAACAACTTTATTCAATAATGTCATGAGAGCGCAAATTATTGCTGTCCCGCCGCATTGGAGCGCACTGTAGCAAAAGCGCTTGCGTAGTTCGAAAGATATATTCTAGGATGTTAGTTTTACTAGATGTATCTACATAATGAGTTCGTAGCGCTAGCAATTGTCTTTTATAAGCACGTGATATAAGTATCCTCCTCGATCAAAAGCGCGTTGCACTTTACGCGACTAGCTCCCTCGACAATCAACGACCAAGCTCTTTGCCTTAGCCAACTAAAATCTGCAACTCTATCAGCACCAGCAGCAAATATGGCAATGTAGGTTGTTCTTTTCACTTATAGCTGCTGCAGATGCGCCAACAAAATAGAAGCTAAAATTTCATTAGGGAATCTTTTGATGGAATATACCTAGACCTCTCCAAGGAGTCAGGGAAATGCCGCTTTGCAGAAACTGGATTTGGTTGGAAACCATCTGCAGGTGGGGATACTTTTACGCTTGATCAGAGCAATATCGGTGGTGCGCAATGGAGCCGTGCATCCAAAGGTTATGAGGTCAAGATTCTTCAGCGCAATTCGGGCATCGTTCAGCTAGATGGCTTTTCTCAGGAGGTCAGTCCCCTATCACTGATTCCAAATATGTGCGAGGCCTAACAGCGCATAGGATTTCGAACGTCTAAGCAAAGTTTTCAAGAACTGGTACAGCACGAATCTCGAGCATAAGGAGCACGCCCTTCGGGGATGGAATTGGGGCAAAGGAGAATTTGGCAAGGCTGAGCTAGCTTTCAATGTCCAAAATCGACCGGCATTCGAAATACCATATTCGGAGATCCTCAATACAAACTTGGCAGGCAAAAACGAAGTCGCGGTTGAATTTATAATGCCTACGACTGGGGACGAACCAGGTACCAATGGCGCACTGGGTGGCG
>Ga0247804_10000283_pt1 | contig 23582 bp, 12 predicted proteins | sample UWRJL029104C1_FD_181142 | JGI IMG/M metagenome (GOLD analysis project Ga0247804, IMG submission 181142) | Plant litter microbial communities from Arlington Agricultural Research Station in Wisconsin, United States - UWRJ-L029-104C-1 | ecosystem: Environmental > Terrestrial > Plant litter >...
AGGGGCTGGCGGCAGGGGCGGCCGTCGCGGCGGCGCAGCACGCGGGCCTTCAGGCGCAGGGTGTCGCCGACGGGGCGGTAGCGCGGCTGGCTGGTGGCTACGTAGCTGGTCCAGAGTGAGCTTTCGTCGGGCTGGCGGCGCTGCTCGCGGCGGCCTCGGCGCTCCTCGCGTACGTCTTCGTTGAAAATCGAGCGCGCCAGCCCCACCGGCCCGGTAGTGGTGTACGACGCATGGCGCAGCGAGTAGCCCAACTGCCAGACTGGCCGCGTGAGGTAGCCCAGCGGCGGGCCATACAGCACCCGCCGCCCGGCCCGCACCAGCCACGCGCCCACCCGTGCCCGCGCCTGCCCATCGGCAAACGACTGCGCCAGCGGGTGAAACGTGGTGCGCCCGGCCTGCGTCACGGCCACCAGTCCGGCCCGGCCGCCCCGGGCCTGCCGGTAGCTCTGCGTAGCCGCGTCGAAGGGCAGCGGCTGGCCCGCCACGGCTACCTGCGCATTGGTCAGCGGCCGGCCCAGCGAGTCACGCACTACGAGGCTCAAATCCACCTGATTATCCACCACAACTACTTCGCGGTCGGTTTCGGCGCGCAGGCTGTACACCAATTGCGAGGCTTCGGTGTGCGCCACCAGGTAGTAGCCCACGGGCAGCGGGCGGGGCCGCAGCGAGTCGGTCGGAAAGGAATCGACCGGCTGGGTGAAAAACTCCGGCCGGGCGTGGTTTATCCCGTGCTCGTAGAGGTGGCGGGTCTGGGCCTCGGTCAGCCGGAATACCTTGGTGAGGTAGCTGCGCTGGCGCGCCTGGGCCAGCCGCTGCTGGGCCGCAGCGGGCAGGGTGAAAAGAACGGCGAGGGCAGTGAGCAGTAGCAGTAGGCGCATGGCGGGCGGTAGGGGAGGGGTTTGCCCTTCGATGCCGGCCGGTTTGCGATTGCACAGGGCAGAACGAAAACTCCCCTCCTTGGAAAGGAGGGGATGTGAGGCGCGCTGAGCGCCGAACGGGGGTGGTTGAACCGCTCGCGCCGGTAAAACGACGCAGTAATCTCTCTTTAATTTACTCCAAAAGCCCAAGCGGCGCGGACGGGCGAACCACCCCCGTTTTGCCTGCGGCAAAACATCCCCTCCTTTCCAAGGAGGGGAGCTTCGTTCTGCCCCATTCCTGCCGCCGACAACGGCCGGACCCGCTTTGCCGTTGGAGCGCCATGCCCCGTTACCTTCTTCTGCTGCTCTTGCTGCTGGCCGCCGGCCCGGCCTCGGCCTACGCCGTGCTCACCCACCAGGCCAACATCGACTCGACCTGGGAGCGCTGTCTGGTGCCGGCGCTGCAGGCCCGCTACCCCGGCGCCACCCCGCAGGAGCTTGACGATGCCAAAGCCTACGCCTACGGCGGGGCCATTGTGCAGGACATGGGCTACTACCCGCTGGGCAACGTGCTGTTCACCAACCTGACGCACTACGTGCGTTCCGGCGACTTCGTGCACAACATGCTGGCCCAGGCCGGCAACCGCAACGAGTACGCTTTCGCCCTGGGCTCGCTGGCGCACTACGTGGCCGACACCTACGGCCACGCCGAAGGCACCAACCGCGCCATGGCCAGCGTGTACCCCGATTTGCAGAAGAAATTCGGCGATGTCATCACCTATGAGGAGGCGCCCAAGCAGCACTCGCAGCTGGAGTTTGCCTTTGATGTGGTGCAGCTGGCCAACGGTAAATACCGCGACCAGGAATACCACCGGGCCATTGGTTTCCAGGTAAGTAAGCCGGTGCTGGAGCGGGCTTTCAAGGAAACCTACGGGCTGGAGCTGGGGCAGGTGGTGGCGAATGTGGACCTGAGCATTGCCTCGTTTCGCTTCGCCGTGAACCAGTTTATTCCGGTGGCGGCGCGGGCGGCCTGGCACTACAAGCGCAAGGAAATCCGGCAAACCAACAAGCGCGCCCGGCGCCGCGAATACCTCTTCAAGCACAACCGTAAGGAGTACGAAAAGGAGTTCGGCAAAACCTATAACAAGCCCGGCTTTGGGGCCCGCATCTTCTCGTATTTCATTCGGGTGCTGCCCAAAATAGGGCCGCTCAAGCCCTTCGCCTTCAAGCTGCCCACACCCGAAGCCCAAAAGTATTTTCGCAGCAGCTTCCAGAAAGTGATGGGCGAATACTGCACCCGCATCCGGCAGCAGCCCGCCGACACGGCCAAAACCCCGCTCCGGCTGCCCAACAACGACTTCGATACCGGCCACCCCACCAAGGCCGGCGAATACGCCCTGGCCGACGAAACCTACGGCGAGTGGCTGCGCAAGCTCGCTGATAAGGATTTTGAGCACGTCACGCCCGTGATGAAGCAAAACATTCTGACCTTTTTCGGCAGCATGCCGCCCGTGCCGGCCTCCGAAAAAGAGCGGGAAAAAGACGAGCGCCGCGAGACTCAGCAAGCCCTGGAGCAGCTGCGTGGCAAAGGGCTATAAGGGGCTGTTTTGTAGTTGGGTTGCGAGGTTTGACAGGAGGGTAACAATTCAGTAATTGCGATAAGTGACATACCACTGGTAGAAGTGTAACTTTGCGCCAGGTTGCAAGACTTTCTTTTTCCTCACACCCAACCCCCCATCCCATTTTATGAGAAAACCTTTTACACTGCGGCAGCCGGCCCTTTGGACGCGGTTGCTGAGCCTGCTGGTCCTGCTGCTGCCCCTGGCGGGCTGGGCCCAGGTGTCGCCGACGCCATTTAGTCTGACTACTACTACCCTGACCCACACCCAGAATTTCGATACGCCGGGCACGCCGGCTTCGGGTGCTACTGTCGGTAATGGGTTCGGGTTTAGCGAAGCCGGCTCGGCGGCTAATGCTGCGTATGTTGCTGGCACTGGTAGCGAAACGGGCGGCAATACCTACAGCTATGGTGCTACGACCAGCGCTGCCGACCGTGCCCTCGGGGGCTTGCAGAGCGGCACCCTGGTGCCGACCATTGGGGCCGCCTACACGAACAATACCGGGGGCGTAATTTCGCGGCTGGCCATTGCCTACACGGGTGAGCAATGGCGCCTGGGGGCTACCGGCCGGGTCGACCGGCTGGACTTCCAATACAGCACCAATGCGACGGCGCTGAACGCCGGCATTTATACCGACTTTGATTCGCTGGATTTTATTGCCCCGGTTACGACCGGCGGCACGGGCGCACTAGTCGGCAATACCGCCGCCAACCGTACGGCCGTTTCGGCTACCATCACCGGCCTGTCGATAGCCCCCGGGGCCACGTTCTACATCCGCTGGAATGACTTTAATGCCACTGGTTCGGATGACGGCTTGGCCGTGGACAATTACTCGCTGACGGCCACGGTTATCAACCCCACGCTGGCCGTAACGCAGAGTGCCACGGCTTATGCCAACAACGGCACTACGTACAGCTTCGGCTCGCAAACGCAGGGCGTGGCCAGCGGCGCGGTAGCATTCACGCTCACCAACAGCAGCCCCGACCCCCTCACGGTCAGCTCCATCAGCACTACCGGCGACTTTGCCGTGAGCAGCACGGTGCCGGCCACGCTACCATTCAGGGTGGCTGCCGGCGGCACGGCCACGGTCAACGTCACCTTCACGCCCACGGCCACCGGTGCCCGTACCGGCACGCTCATTATCAACAGCAACGCCGTGAACACGGCCACGACTACGCCGCCAGCCCTCGGCCCCTACACCGTGAACCTGGGCGGCACCGGCACGGCTTCGTCGGTGAACCCGGAAATCAACGTGCAGCAGCCGGCTGGCACCAACTACCTCTCCGGTAGCACCTTCAGCGGCTTTGCCAACACCCCGCAAACCCAGACCAGCGCCGCGGTAACGTTCACCATCCAGAACACCAGCACCACCGATGCGCTCAGCATCAGTTCCATCACTACCACCGGCGACTTTGCCGTGAGCGGTACCGCGCCCACCTCGGTGCCCGCCAACGGCACGGCTACGGTGAGCGTGACCTTCTCGCCCACCGGTACCGGCACCCGCACCGGCTCGCTCGTCATCAACAGCAACGACCTGGACGAACCGGCTTACACCATCACCCTGCAGGGCGAAGGCCTGACGGCCCCGCCCACGCTCACGGCCATCAACCCCAGCACCGCCATCGGCGGCGCCACCTACAGCGTGACGCTGACCGGCACCAACTTTGGCACGACAGCTAACACCACGGTGAACTTCAATGGCAGCCCCGTGACGCCTTCGTTCGTCAATGTTGGTGGTACCTCGCTCACGGCACCGCTGCCGGTGCCGGCCACGGCGGGCAGCTACCCCATCACCGTGACGACGCCTACCGGCACTTCCGGCGCCCAGAGCCTGACCGTGACGGCCCCGATTGCCGGCTTCTACGAGCCGTTTGAGCCGGGCACCCAGACGGGCTACGCCGTGGCTGCTTCGCCCGCTACGGTGGCGCTGCGCACGGGCGCCTACACGTTTGTGGAAACCTTGTTGGGCAATTCGGCTTCCGACCAGTTCAATAACAGCCAGTCGGCCCGCATCCGGGGCGGCGGCTTCATCGCCATGAACTTCGACAAAACGGGCGGGGCTGGCACCGTGACGCTGAGCGCCGCTTTATTTGCGGGCGATGCCAGCGCCACGTTCTCACTGGCTTACTCCACCGATGGCGGCCAGAGCTATACTCCCGTGACGACCGGCATACCTGCCGCCCTCACCGCCACGCTCACGCCCTACACCCTCACGCTGAACGTGCCCGGCTCGGTGCGCCTGCGCATCGGCACTAGCAATACGGCGGTCGGCAGCAGCCCGCGCATCAACATCGACGACCTGCAAATCACGGACTACAGCGGCCCGGCCTGCGTGGCCCCAACCAGCGTGGCCGCCAACAGCATCACCGCCACTTCGGCCAGCGTGAGCTTCACCGGCGACGCTTCGGCTACTGGCTACACCGCCACGGCTACGCCCACCACGGGCGCACCCGTGACGGCTACCGGCACCACCTCGCCCATCGCCCTGACGGGCCTGACGGCCGGCACCAGCTACAGCCTCACCGTAACCAGCACCTGCTCGGGCGGCGGCTCGGCCACCTCGACCCCGGCCGTGAGCTTCAGCACCCCGGCCACGCCGGTTAACCCGCAGATTGCCATCAGCCAGGGCGGCACCGGCTACGCCAGCGGCAACGCCTACGGCTTTACGAGCACGGTGGCAGTGGGCAGCAGCAGCAGCCCGGTGCAGTTCACCATCACCAACGCCGGCCCCGACCCGCTGACCATCAGCAGCTTCGTGCCCTCGGGTACCGAGTTCGTGACCAGCGGCACCAATCCGACTTCGGTTGCTGCGGGCGGCACGGCTACGTTCAACGTGGTGTTCGTGCCTTCGGCCACGGGTGGCCGCTCGGGCTCCATCACCATCAACAACAACAGCTCGGCCACGCCGGCTTTCGTGCTCAACTTCAACGGCACGGCTACGGCGGCCCCGGCGGCCGCCTTCACGGCCGGCAACCTGGTAGTGACGCGCGTGGGTAACGGTAGCGGCGCCCTGAGTGCAGTGGCGGCGCCCGTGTTCCTGGAAGAGTACAATACCACCACGGCCAACCAGGCCACCTCGGTGCGCACGGTAGCCCTGCCCACCACCGACCAGGGCGGCAACCAGACCCTGACCCTGGCCGGTAGCTCCACCTCGGTGGGCAACCTGAGCCGCTCGATTGACGGCCAGTACCTGACGATTGCCGGCTACGACGCCGCCGTGGGCACGGCCGCCGTGGCTACCACTACGTCGGCCACTGTAAACCGTACCGTGGCGCGCATCGGCATCGACACGAACGTGAGCGTGACCACCGCCCTGACCGACGCGTACAGCGGCGGCGACTTCCGCGGCGCCACCACCACCAGCGGTACCAACCTGTGGCTGAGCGGCAGCAATGCCGGCATTCGCTACACCACTACCGGCTCGACTACTTCGACTTCGCTGGCTACGTCGAACAATAACACGCGCGTAATCGGGGTGTTCGACTCCAAAGTGTACTACAGCACGGCTTCGGGTACCACCACCCGGGGTATCTGGGAGGTAAACGGCGATTTCCCGACCACTACGGGTGCCGGCACCACGCAGATAGTTGCTACCGGCGCTGCCTCGGAACCCTACGGCTTCGTATTCCTCGAAACGGACAGCAGCACGCCCGGCTCCGATTTGCTCTACGTCCTCGATGGCACCACGCTGCTGAAGTATTCGAAAGGCTCGAATGGCCTCGGCGGTTACGTCTGGACCGCTCGCGGCAGCCGCAGCGGCGTGCCCAGCAATGCCCGTGGCCTGACCGGCCGCCTGACGAGCAGCAATTCGGTAGAGTTGTTCTTCAATACCTTCGCCTCGGTCTACGCTACCACCGACGCTACGGCCCCCACGGCCAGCATCGGCGCGGCTACGAACACCATTCTGGCCACGGCCGCTACCAACACCGCTTTCCGCAGCGTGGCTTTCGCTCCCGAGCTGCTCGACCTCGTGGCCGATGGCGGGATTTCCTCGCACACCGACCGCGACCTGTTCGTGGACGGTGGCACTTACCGCAATATTGTGGCTTCAAACGGCTTCGGTATTCGCTCGGTTGGGCCGCTGTCGTCCAGCGGCACCGTGACGGTGGCCGACAACTCGACTTTCGAGCCCGGCTACTCGCCGCTCACGGGTGCAGCCTCGTTCACGATGCAGCCCAACTCGGCCAATCAGGCGGGTAACCTGGTTATCCGTCACCCGCAGGGCCTGAGCCTGACCGGCGCCACGGGCCAGATTCAGGTAACCGGCACGCGCACCTACGGCGGCGGCTACGGCGGCTTCGTCTTCCAGAACGAAACCGGCTCGGCCCAGGTCACTGGCTCCGGCTTCCCGGATGTGGTGAGTATCATCACCAACTTCGCCACCAGCAACGTAACCCTGAGCCGCCCGCTGAGCGTGCGCGGCCTGGTGCAGCTGGGTGCCAACAGCCTCGTGCTAAACGGCCAGGCCCTGACGCTGCTCTCGTCCAGCACCGATGGTCAGGCGCACATCAGCCTCACTCCCAACAGCAGTGCCAACGTAGTCGGTGCCACGGCCACCGTGCAGCGCGCCGTTACCAACCCCACGGCTATTGGCTACCGCCACTACTCGTCGCCGGTGACGGCCGAAACGCTGGGCACGCTGGCTACCGCCGGCTTCGCGCCGGTGTTCAACCCGGCCTACAACAGCTCGGCTACTCCCAACCTGGTGACGCCGTTCCCGACCGTGTTTGGCTACGACGAAACCCGCCTGCGCCCCGCCGCCAACGGCGGCAGCCCGGCGACCAACTACGCCAATCCTTTCGACAAGGGCTGGGTGTCGCCCACGGCCACTACGCCCTGGGCGGTGGCCGACGGCTACACCGTCAACATTGCCCGCACGGCCGTGGTTGATTTCACCGGCCAGGTAAACAACGGCAACATTGCCCGCACCGGCCTGACCCGCACCAACGCCGATGGCGGCTGGCACCTGCTGGGCAACCCCTACCCGGAAAACATGAGCTGGGCCGCCGCCACGCAGGATACCGACCCGAGCAATACGTCGGCCAACCTGGCCGGGGTAGATGCCGCCATCTACGTGTACGAAGCCAGCAGCCAGTACGGCGGCTCGTACCGCTCGTACGTCAACAACGTGGGCAACCCCAACGTGGCCCTGGGCCAGGGATTCTTCGTGCGCACCAGCACGGTGGGCACCACCGGCACGGTGCGCTTCAGCAACAGCCTGCGCAGTTCTGCCACGGCCACGCAGTTCCGCGATGCCCGGCCGCTGCTGCGCCTGGCCGTGGCCGATGCCGCCGCCACTCTCACCGACAACGCGACGGTGTACTTCGAAGCCGCCGCTACGGCGGCCTTCGACGCCCAGGCCGATGCCCATAAGCTTACCAACCCCTCGGGCCTGACCCTGGGCACGGTATTGAGCAGCGGCGAAAGCCTGAGCATCGACGGCCGCCCGAGCCTGGCCACCCAGACGCAAATCATCCCCCTGACGCTGAACGTGCCGCAAGCCGGCACCTACACCTTCAGCGTGGAAAGCTTTGCCAACCTGGGCGGCGCCACCGTGGTGCTGCGCGATGCCCTCACCGGCACCCGCACTGTGCTCGCGGCCGGCAGCAGCTACCGTGCTTCGCTGGCCGGCACCTCGGCCCCGGGCCGCTTCGCGCTGGAATTCCAGCCGGCCGCTGCGCCGCTGGCTACCAATGCCCAGGCCCTGGCCGCCCAGGTGCAGCTCTATCCGAACCCCACGGCGGGCCGCTTCCACCTGACCCTGCCGCTGGGCGCCACCGCCCAGCCGGTAGCCGCCACGCTCACCAACGCCCTCGGCCAAACGGTGCTCACCCGCACCCTCACCACCGTCGAAGCCGACTTCGACGTGCGCGGCCTGGCCGTCGGCGTGTACATGCTGCGCCTCAACCTGGAGGGCACGCAGGTAGTGCGCCGCGTGGTTATCAATTAATAAGGAGCAACGAGCAATTAGTCGTTGCGGCATTTCGGCTAATTGGTCATTACTAATTGTCAATTGTTCATTGAAAAAAAGCTGGCCCCGGAACGCAAGTTCCGGGGCCAGCTTTTTTTCGGGCTCTTCAGAAACATTAAAATAACCTTAGCGTAGGGGGCGAAAATCGACAACGAAGGCTCAGCTTATGTCGTTAAAAGTGCAGCAAAATCAAGGGATTGATTTTCAAGTCTCCCATTCACTGTACAGACCTTTTTTATGGCACCCTCTTTTACACTCCTGCGGTCGCTGCTGGCGGCCGTGGTGCTGCTGCTCCCGTTGGTGGGGCGCGCCCAAAGCGACCTTACCGTTAGTAACTCGCAGACCAATCCCGGCGGGACTTACAACAACGTCACCATCACCGGCACCGGCATTCTGTCGCTGCAAGGGTCGATGACTGTGAACGGCACACTGACCATCAGGGCCGGCGGGCGGCTCAGTCCCAACTGCTTCGACCTGATGGGTCCGGGCAATTTCGACCTGCAAGGGAATGGTTCCCTGGATATTTGCAGCGTTGATGGCATTGCCGCCACCGGCCCCATCGGCAGCGTGCAGATGACCGGTACCCGCACGTTTTCCAACGATGCCAACTACATCTACAGCGGTACCCTGGGCCCGCAGGTAACCGGCAACGGCATGCCCACTACCGTGCGCAGCCTGCAAAACTTCAACACCGACGGCCTCACCATGACTACCGACCTGGCCCTGGGCTCCGACGTGAACGTGCGGCAGGTGCTGCGCGCCAACGGCGGTAGCATCAACACCAACGGCCGTACCATCCGCCTGATGAGCAATGCCTCGGGCACGGCCATGATAATCAACGCCAGCGGCGGCACCATCATCGGCAACGTGACGGCCGAACGCTACATCACCCCCAATCTGAACGCCGGGGCCGGCTACCGCCACTACAGTTCGCCGCTGGCCGGCCAGACGCTGAACAACCTCATTACCACGGGCTTCGCGCCCATCTTCAACCCGGCCTACGATACGGCCGCCGCACCCGGCCTGATAGTGCCGTTCCCCACCGTGTATGCGTATGACGAAAGCCGCGTGGGCGTCGTCAATTCGGTGCCCACCGGCTTCGACCAGGGTTGGCGCTCGGGCCAGGCCAGCGAGGCCATGAGTGCCGGCAAAGGCTTCACGGTGCATATCGGGGCGGCCTCAAAAGTGGAGTTTACGGGCGTACCGAACAATGGTAACTACAACGTGACGGACCTCAACCGGGGCGCCGCCGCTACCTCGGGCTGGCATCTCATCGGCAATCCTTACCCGTCTCCGATGGACTGGAGCGCCCTCGTCTCGCGTGGCGGCAACACCAACGTGGGCGATGCCCTGTACGTGTTCGAAAGCAACGGCACATATGCCGGCAACTACCGCGTGTCCATCAACGGCATGGGTACTACTCCGATAATCGGCCTGGGCCAGGGCTTCTTCGTGCGCTCGACCGGCAACGGCGGCCAGGTGAGCTTCTCCAACGTGGACCGTATCCAAATCTTCGACCCCGCCGATGGTACCTTTCACCGTCCGGCCACCGATACCCGCCCGGCTCTACACCTCACTCTCGCCAACGCCGCCGCTACCCTGGCCGACGAAACCATTATCTATACCGAAACCGGTGCTACCACCGGCTTCGATGCCCGCTTCGACGCCAGCAAGCTGAACAACCTCAGCGGCCTCAATCTGGCCACGCAGCTCGGCGCCGAGCGGTACAGCGTGAACGGCCTGCCCGCCTTTGGCCCAACGACTATGCTGCTGCCGCTCACGGTAGGCGTGCCGGCCGCCGGCAACTTCTCGCTGACCGTCAGCTCGCTCGTGAATCTGCCCGCCGGCACCCAGGCTTATCTGCGCGACGTGCTTACCGGCACCCGCACCTTGTTGAGCACGGGCAGCAGCTACGCCTTCGCCACCACCACTACCACGGCAAATGGCCGGTTTGTGATTGAAATTCAGCCCGCTGGCACTGCCCTGGCCACGGCCGCCCAAACCCTGGCCGCCCAGGTGCAGCTTTATCCGAACCCGGCTGCTGGCCACTTCACCGTGCAGCTGCCCGCCACTGCCCAGGCCGTGCCCGCTGAGCTGACCAACGCGCTGGGCCAGGTGGTACTGCGCCGCAGCCTCAGCGCTAATGCTACCGATATCGACGTGAGCAGCCTGCGGGCGGGGGTGTACAACCTGCACCTCAATCTGGCGGGCACCCAACTGGTGCGCCGCGTGGTGGTGGAATAACCGCCTCCCGTTTTATTGAAAGAAATGCCCCGGCACGAAAGCGCCGGGGCATTTTAACGTGTTGTTACCAAGGTCTTACGGATTGGTTTGCAGCCACTCCACGGCTGCGGCTTCATCCAGAAAAGTGCTGAGACGGTAGGGCTGCGTGCTGGCCTGGGCGCGGGCCACGGTATTGTGCAGCGGCGCTTGTTCCTGAATGGCTTTGGCGCGGAAAGGAGCCAGCAGGTAAGCAACTACCAAGAGCTTTGGCTCCAGCTGCCGGGCCATCTGGGGCAGAAATACGTCGGCTACCCAGGCCGAGTCGCTGGCGTTGAGGGCGCCGCGACGGCGCACATCCACGAACCAGTGGTGGGCGCCGTGCTGCTCCACCAGCGCCTGCGCTTCGGCAAAACCAGCCTGCAGCTCGGCAAGGTTAACGTCGCGCAGCCAGCGCATTACCAGTAGGTTCAGGTCGGCGCGGAAGTCGAGCGAAAGGTAGTCGGAAACGAAAGACGAGGCGGACGACATTCCACAAAGTTCGGAACGGCAGCCGGGTTTCTGCAACCCCGGCCGTAGCCCGACAACTAGCGCCCGGCTTTCCGCGTTTGCCGCCCGTGAACCTCTTTCGACTTTTGGGACTGCTAACCGGCCTGCTGCTGGCTGCCCCGGCCACCGCATACTCCGTGCTCACCCACCAGGCCATCATCGATTCGACCTGGGACGAGCACCTGCGCCCGCTGCTCGAAAAACGCTACCCCGGCGCCAGCCCCGACGACCTCAACGACGCCAAAAGCTACGCCTACGGCGGCGCCATCATTCAGGACATGGGCTACTACCCGTTGGGCACCGAACTGCTGACCAACATGATGCACTATGCCCGCGCCGGCGACTTCGTGCACCGCCTCCTCACCCTGGCCCGCGACCGCAACGAGTACGCCTTTGCCCTCGGCGCCCTCTCGCACTACGTGGCCGATAACATCGGCCACCCCCAGAGCACCAACCTGCTGCTGGCCACGGTATACACCGATTTGAAAAAGGACTTCGGCCCCGTCGTCACCTACGAGCAGGCGCCTATCCGCCACACCGAGCTGGAGTTTTCCTTCGACGTAGTGCAGGTGGCTGCCGGCCGCTACCGCACCCAGAACTATCACAAGGCCATTGGCTTCCGGGTGAGCACGGCGGTGCTGGAACGCGCCATTCAGGCCACCTACGGGCTCGAGTTGGGCCACGTCACCACCAACGTCGATTTGAGCGTGGCCACGTTCCGCTTCGCCGTCAATCAGTTGATGCCTTCGGTGGCGCGGGCGGCCTGGCACAGCCAGCGCCGGGAAATCCGCAAAGTGAGCCCCCGCGCCCGGCGCCGCGATTACGTGTACCACACCAGCCGGCGCGAGTACGAAAAGGAGTTTGGCAAAGACTACGAGCGGCCGGGCTTCGGCGCCCGCATGATGGCCCGCGTTATCAATGTCTTACCCAAAATCGGCCCGCTGCGCAAGTTCACCTTCACCCTGCCCAGCCGCGAGGGCGAAGCCCAGTTCCGCCGCAGCTTTGCCGCCGTGCTTACGGACTACAAAACCCGCGTCCGGCAGGAGCCGACCGATACCGCCGCCCGAATTCCGGCCCTGCCCAATACCAACCTCGACACCGGCCAACCCACCAAAGCCGGTGAATACGCCCTGGCCGACGAAACCTACGGCGAGTGGCTGATAGAGTGGCACAAGCATGATTTCGAGCACCTCATGCCCGACATTCAGCAGCAGCTGCTGGTTTATTTCGAGAAGGTAGTTAAAGTCGGGCCAGCGGAGCCTTCGGCTGCGGCGGAAGGCCCCAGCAAGAAGGACATAAAGAAGGTGAAGGAGGCGCTGGAGGCGCTGCGGAATAAGAAGTATTAGAATTGTCATCCTGAGCGCAGCGAAAGGACCTCGCCCGTGCCTCGTGCGGCAGTAATTAATTACTACCCCAACGAAGCGGGCGAGGTCCTTTCGCTGCGCTCAGGATGACGTTCTTTTTATCTCGTTACCTACGTTCCCCGCACCAAATCCCCGCTCAGCCGCCGCAACGTCGTCTCGGCCTGCTTGGTGAAATACCGAATATCCAGCAGCCGCACCGCCGCATCGAGCTGCACGCGCTGCGCGGTGCGCAAATCCAGCGGCGTCAGCAAGCCCAGGCGGTAGCGCTCCAGCGCGATGGCCACGTTCTGGTCGGCCAGCTTGATATTGTCTTCTTCCAAGTCCAGCAGCTGCAAGTAGTTCTGGTATTGGGCATAAGCATCAGCCGCATCAGCATCAAGCTGCAGCGTGGTTTGCCCTACTGCCAGCTTGCTCTGCTCTTCCACGATGCGGGCATTCTGCTCCAGCCGGTTGCGGTTGAAGCCGTCGAAGATGGGCACCGACGCCACTACGCCGTAGTTGAGGCCGTAAGTCTGCCCGGTGTTGGTCACCAGCTGATTACCGAAGAAAGCGGCGCCGTTGATGTTGCGGTTGAAGCCGTATCCTGTTGTCAGGCCCACCTGCGGGAAGCGTGAGGCCCGCACCAGGCGGCGGTCGTAGGTTGCCACGTCTACGCCCAGGCGGGCCTGGGCCAGGCGCGGGTTGCGGGCCAGCATGGCGGCGTGCAGGCTGTCGGCATTCAGCCCACGGGTAACAACGAGCGAGTCGCTGGGCTGAAAGTCAGTGCGCGGCGCCCGGCCGATGAGGTTGTTGAGCACTATTTTGGCCGCTACCAGCGCCTGCTGCTGTTGCAGAAGCAGGCTACGGTCGGCATTGTAATCGACGCGGGCGGTGAGCACTTCTACCTTGGCCGCCAGCCCCACGTCCACCCGCGCCTGGGTGAAGTCGATGCGGGCCTGCCCGATTTTCAGCGCCTCTTCCAGCGAGCGGATTTTGCCGCCCTCGCGCACCACGGCGTAGTAGGCGTTGGTGATTTGCTCCACTGTTTCCTCCACCGTGGCTTTGGTAATCACCTGCTGCTGCGTGCGCAGGCTTTTCAGCCGGTCGTAGGCAATGAACATGCCCAGGCCGTCGAAAATGGTCCAGGTAGCGGCCACGTTGGTATTGAAAAGGTTGGACTTCGCCCCATTGGCCACGCTGGCCTCCGGCCGGCTTGACGACTCCTGCCGCACGTTGTTGATATTGAAGGTGCGGGTGAAATTGCCGTTCACCACCGGCAGCTGGCCGGCGTTGCCGCGGGTCACATTGTTTTCGGCAATCTGCTGGTCCTTGCGGCTCAGCAGGATGCCGTAGTTATACTCCAGCCCGGCGGCCACGGCTTGCTCCAGCGACAGGTCGGGCGCGGTGGCTACGGTGGCAGGCTTCGCCAGCTGCGGCTGCTGCGCCAGCAACGGGAAGGGGAGGAGCAGGAGGAAAAAAAGGAAAGGACGCATGAAGCGGAAAAAACGATAAGCTCCCCTCCTCAGAAGAGGAGGGGATGTTGCGGCGCAGCCGCAACGAGGGTGGTTGAAGTCGGCAGGGCTTTCGCGCCGACTGAGTTTCAAGAGATAGTTAAACAGCTCCGCTCCAAACGGCGCGGGCGGCCTAACCACCCCCGTTCGCGCCTCTTCGGCGCTCACATCCCCTCCTTTCCAAGGAGGGGAGTTGTCGTTCTACGCCGCCACCGGCTCTTTCGGCTTGGCCTTCTTCGCCGTGGCAAAATACGAATACATCACCGGCACCACGTACAGCGTCAGCCCCGTGGCAAACAGCAGCCCGCCCACCACGCCAATGCCCATGGCGCGCCGGCTCAGGGCCCCCGCGCCCGTGGCGATGGCAATGGGCAGAATACCCAGGATAGCGCACAACGACGTCATCAGAATCGGGCGGAAGCGGGCCGTGGCGCCCTCCATGAGGCCGGTGGCCCAGTCGGCCCCGTGCTCCACGCGCTGGTTGGCAAATTCCACGATAAGGATACCGTTTTTCGTCACCAGACCCACCAGCATGATGATGCCGATTTGCGAAAACAGGTTGAGCGTCTGATTGAAATACCAAAGGCTAAACAAGGCGCCGGACAGCGCCAGCGGTACCGTGAACATAATCACCACCGGGTCGCGGAAGCTCTCGAACTGCGCGGCCAGAATCAGATAAATCAGCACCAGCGCCAGCCCGAAGGCGAAGAGTAGTGAGGAAGAGCTTTCGGCGAAGTCGCGGGAGGCGCCGGCCAGGGCGGTGCTGTAGGTTTCGTCCAGCTGCTTGTCGGCCAGGGCCTGCATGGCGGCGATGCCGTCGCCCAGGGTTTTGCCCGGGGCCAGCGAGGCCGAGAACGTGGCCGCGTCGTAGCGGTTGAAGCGGTAGAGCTGGGGCGGCGTACTATTCTCGGTGAGGCGAATCACGTTGTCGAGCTGCACAAGCTGGCCGCTGCTGCTTTTCACGCTCAGCGTGCGCACGTCGAGGGGCTGGCTGCGGTCTTCGCGGGCCACCTGGCCGATAATCTGGTACTGCTTGCCGTTCTTCAGAAAGTAGCCGTAGCGGCTGCCGCTGAGGCCGGCCTGCAGGGTCTGGCTGATATCCTGCACGCTCACGCCCAGGCTGCGGGCCTTGTCGCGGTCGATGATGACGCGCAATTCGGGCTTGTTGAATTTCAAATTGACATCGACGAAGGCAAACGTGGGGTCGGCCTGCGCGGCGGCCAGAAACTTCGGCACCACCGTGCGCAGCTTCTCAAAGTCCTGGGTCTGAATGACGAACTGCACCGGCAGGCCGCCGCCCCCCGAGCCGATGCTCTGGTCCTGCGTCACGGAGGCGCGGGCAGCCGTCAGGCGCTTCACGCCCTTGCTCATGGCGTCGGCAATCTGCTGCTGGGTGCGGGTGCGCTCCTCGGCATCTACCAGCTGAATGCGGGCGTTGCCGCCATTGGCCACCTGCTGCGCGCCCGATACCGTGAGCACGCTGCTCAGGTCCTCGTTCACGGTGTCTTTCACCAGGCCGATGACCTGCCGCATGTACGCATCGGTAAACTCAAACGAGGCGCCTTCCGGCCCGGTCACGTTCACGTTCACGCGGTTACGGTCTTCCAGCGGCGCCAGTTCCGAAGGCAGCGTGGTGCCGAAGAAGTAGATGCCCACGCCCGTAATGGCCGTCAGCACCCAGGCCTGCCAGCGCCGGTTCAGGAAGGTTTGCAGGCTGCGCTGGTAACCGTTGGTCAGCCACTCAAAAAACGGCTCCGTTTTGCGGTAAAACCAGTTGTGCGTCTCGCTGCGCTTGAGCAGGCGCGAGCACATCATGGGCGTAAGCGTGAGCGACACGAAGGCCGAAATCAGCACCGAGCCCGCCACCACGATGCCGAACTCGCGAAACAGGCGCCCGGTGATGCCCGTCAGGAACAGCACCGGCAGAAACACCGCCGCCAGCACAATCGTGGTGCTGACCACGGCGGCAATGATTTCCTCCGAGCCCTTCATGGCCGCTTCCATCGGCGACTCGCCCTGCTCCACGCGGGAGTAGATGTTTTCCAGCACCACGATGGCATCGTCCACCACCAGCCCGATGGCCAGCACCACGCCCAGCAAGGTCAGCACGTTCACGCTGAAATTCAGCAGATACATCACGAAGAATATCCCCACCAGCGACACCGGGATGGCCACCACCGGGATGAGCGTCGAGCGCCAGTCGCGCAAAAACAGAAAGATGATAACCACCACCAGCCCAAACGCCTCGAAAATGGTATCGCGCACCTCCCGGATACTGGCCCGGATAAACACTGTGTTGTCGTAGCCCGAGCTCAGCTTCAGGTCTTTCGGCAGGTCGGTTTCGTACTGCTTGAGGCGCTTGTTAAACTCCGTCGCAATGTCAATCTGATTCGCGCCCGGCTGCGGCACCACCGCCACGCCTACCAGCGGCACGCCGTTGCGGCGTAGCAGGCTCTGGTCGTTTTCGGGGTACAGCTCGGCGTAGCCCACGTCCGACAGCCGCACCAGCGACAGCGAGTCGTCGCGCAGAATCAGGTTGTTGTATTCGGCCACGGTGCTCAGCCGGCCCATCGTGCGCAGGGTGAGCTGGGTGTTCTGGCCCTGCACGGTGCCGCCGGGCAGCTCCACGTTTTCGCGGCCCACGGCGGCCTGCACGTCCACCGGCGAGATACGCAGGGCGGCCAGCTTCACCGGGTCGAGCCAGAGGCGCATCGAGTATTTACGCTCGCCGAAAATGCGGATTTCCGACACGCCGGGGATGGTTTGCAGCCGCTCCTGCAGGGCGTTCACGGCGTAGTCGGTCAGCTCCAGCAAACTCCGTTTATTCGACGATAAGTACACCAGCGCAATGGGTTGCGAGTCGGCGTTGGCCTTAGTCACGATGGGCGGGTCCACGTCGCGGGGCAGGCGGCCGCCGGCGGCGCTCACCTTGTCGCGCACGTCGTTGGCGGCGTTGTCGAGGTCGGTTTCCAGCTCAAACTCCACCGTAATCTGCGAGCGGCCGTCGCGGCTCACGCTCGTCAGGTTCTTGATGCCCGCAATGCCGTTGATGCTCACCTCCAGCGGCTCGGTAATCTGGCTCTGAATGACGTCGGCGCTGGCCCCCACGTAGCTCGTGGCCACCGTAATAATAGGAGGGTCTACGCTCGGGTACTCGCGCACCGACAGCGCCCGGTAGCCAATCACCCCGAAGATGACGATGAGCAGGCTGAGCACAATGCTCAACACCGGACGGTTGATACTTAAACTGGATAAACTCATTTTTTATCGGTCATGCCCCTCGGGTTCTGTCATGCTGAACGCAGTGAAGCATCCTCTCACGCCAAAACGAGGCAGTAATTCATTTGATATAGTGCATCGTGCCAATGTGAGAGGATGCTTCACTGCGTTCAGCATGACAGACCCGAAGGGCATGACAGCTACTGCGCCTTCACCGCGTCGCCGGCTTTCACCTGGAGAACACCCGTACGAACAACCGAGTCGCCCACCGCCAGCCCGCCCACAATCTGAATCAGGGCATCCGAGCGCGCCCCGATTTTCACGTCCTTCGCCACCACTTTGCCCTTTTCCACCACGAACACCTGGTAGCCGCTGGCCACCGGCACCACCGCTTCGGTCGGAATCTGCAAGGCGTCGGCCGTCTGCCCCAGCTGCAACTGTACCTTCACGAACGCGCCGGGCTGCAATTCATCGTGCGTGTTGGCGAAGCGGGCGCGCGCCTGTAGCGTCCGGCTCACCGGGTCGAGCTGCGGATTGATGGCGTACACGCGGGCCGCGTATTGTTTGGCGCTGGCCTCATCGGTCACGCGCACCGTGTCGCCCACCTTCACCTGGGCGGCGAAGCGGCCGGGCACGCCAAAGTCGATTTTCACCGGCCGCGTCTGGGCCAGCGTCACGATGGGCGTATTGGGGCTCACGTAGGTGCCCACCGTGGTGGTGCTTAGCCCGAGCTGGCCCGCGAAGGGCGCCCGCACGTTCGATTTCAGCAGCGTAGCCTGCAGCGCCTGCAGGTCGGCGCGGGCTGTCAGCAGTTGGTTATTGGCGTTTTCGTACTCCTGCTGGCTGATGTATTCCTTTTCCAGCAGCGTGCGCTCGCGCTTCTCCAAATCCTGGTAGAGCTTGAGGTTGTACTGCTGCTTTTGCAGGGCCGCCCGGGTCTCGTCGGCGTTGATGGTGAACAGCAACTGGCCCTTGCTCACCCGCTGGCCCTCCTTGAAGTTGAGGCTGGTGATGCGGCCCGCAATTTCGGTGCGAATGGTCACGGCCTCCTCGGCCAGCACCGAGCCGGTGCTCGTCACCTCGTCGCTCAGCCGCGTGGCTTTCACCACGAACACGCCCACCGGCGTTCGGGCACCCTTGGCTCCGCCCTTGCCGCCCGCGGCGGCCCCACCTTTGCCGCCGCCACCTCTGCCACCCTCTTTGCTGGCCGTGCTGGGAAAAAACTGAAACTTCGCCCACACCAACCCGCCGATAACCAGCGCCGCCAGCACCCAGCCCAGCCAGCCGCGCCCGCTGCTGCGCGGGGATTCATCAGGAGTAGCGGGAGCTGGCGGTGGAGCAGCAGTGGGGGCGGGGGTAGTGGTGGTATCCCAGGCGGGCGCGGGGGCTGACGCAGCAGACTGCGGCGGGGGTGTTTTCAAAGCGGAAAAAGCGGAAGCAGACCAGAGACACGAAATTACAACAACGCCCAAAGACCCTACCGGGTTCGGTTGGTTGCAATTCGCGGTCAGCTCCCGCCCCCGGGCTCGGCGGCGGCAGTCGGTCCAATCACCGACAGCAGCAGTGCCTCGCCCTCCGGCGTCAGCTCGTAGTAGGCTGCCCGCCCCTCGCGGGGGCGCCGCACCAGGCCCTCGTCCCGCAATACTTCCAGCGTGCGGGTGGTGCTGCCCCGGTGCCCGCCCACCACGTCCGTCAGGGCCAGCGCCGTCCATTGCCCTTGTTCATAAAACGCAAAGCACAAGTGCGCCGCCCGCAGCAGCCGCCGGTTCAGCGTACCCGGCAGGCGGGGCCGCAGGGCCGCCGCCAGCCGCTCACGCAGGCTGGCCGGGTCGTTGCGCAGCGGCGGCGGGTTGTCGCGCGCGGCCAGCCGCTGCAAAAAAGAATCGATAACGGGCTGGCCGTTACTTTCGGGGGCCGATGCGTCGGTAGTGGCGGCTGACATAGGCAGAATAGTAAGTGAGTAAAACAACCGGAAGCACCGTAGGCATTCATTGCCAGCATACGGTGCAAATGCACTGCTAATTTATGCGAATTGAAAGTAAATGTATGCAACCCGATACTCGTCATCTGCAACCCGATAAAAAACCTCCGCAGTCTGCTACTCGTCGTTCGCAACATAATGCTCGTCGTCTGCAATCTGATGCCCTTCGTCTGCAACCCGATAGTTAATCTGTGCAACTCAATAGTTAATCTGCGCAATCCGCTAATTAATCTGCGCAACCCGATAATCAATCTGCGCAATTCAATCCATCCTCATGTCCACTCCGCCCCCCGCCGACCGTAATTTCTTCGCCGACGTCCACGACGTCGTGCGCCTCATCCCCCCCGGCCGCGTCACGAGCTACGGCGCCATTGCCCACTACCTCGGCTCGCGGCGCGGCGCCCGCCTGGTGGGCTGGGCCATGATGGCCGCCCACACCGCCGAGGCCTACGTGCCCGCCCACCGCGTGCTCAACCGCCTGGGCCAGCTCACCGGCCGGCTGCATTTTGCCACGCCCACCGCCATGCAGGAGGCATTGGAGGCCGAAGGCGTGCGCGTCGAAAACGACCAGGTGGTGGGGCTGGACAAGGTGTTCTGGGACCCCGCCACCGAGCTGTTGTAGGCCGCCCACCCGCCATTCTTAACCCCAACTTTACCTACGCATTGCCAAGTCTGCGCCCGGCAGCTATTATCTTTGTAGTCCCCTAATTATACCGGGTGCATTTTTTGGCAATATGAAGCATTTTTTAAGCATTGTGCTGGTTTGTCTGCTCACGCTGCCGGCGCTGGCGCAAACCACTTTTTCCGTGCGTGGTCGGGTTGTCGATGCCGTGTCGGGTGAAACCCTGCCGGGCGCTACCGTGCAGCTCACCGGCAACGGCCAGAACACCGGCGCCGGCGCCGATACCGATGGCAACTACAAGATTGCCAACCTGCCGGCCGGCACCTATACCTTGCAGGCCAGCTTCATCGGCTACAAAATCAATACCCAGACCGTGAAAGTCACCACCCAGAACGTGGTGGCTACTTTCCGGCTGGCTGCCGACAATGCCAGCCTCGATGAGGTAACCGTGGTAGCCTCGCAGGCCCAGGAGCGCTCCACCCCCGTCGCCTTCGCCGCCGTGAACGAGGTGAAGCTGCGCGAAACCCTCTCGAACCGCGACCTGCCCATGATTCTCAACGAAACGCCCGGCGTGTACGCCACCCAGGGCGGCGGCGGCTCCGGCGACTCGCGCATCAACGTGCGCGGCTTCGACCAGCGCAACGTGGCCGTGCTCGTGAACGGCGTGCCCGTGAACGACATGGAAAACGGCTCGGTGTTCTGGTCCAACTGGGACCTCGGCGACGTTACCAAGTCGCTGCAGGTGCAGCGCGGCCTCTCGGCTTCCAAAATCGCCGTGCCCTCCGTGGGCGGCACCATCAACGTGCTCACCAAGGGGTTTGACGACAAGCGCAGCATCCTGGCCCGCGTCGAAACCGGCTCCAACAACTACCGCAAAACCTCGCTGATGCTCAGCAGCGGCACGCTGCCCGGCGACTGGGCCTTCACCTTCTACGGCTCGCGCCGCACCTCCGATGGCTGGGTGCAGCAGGCCTACGACGACGCCTGGACTTACTTCGGCAACATCAGCAAGCGTCTGGGCAGCCACCGCCTCTCGCTCACCGCCATGGGCTCGCCCCAGAGCCACGGCCAGCGTAGCTTCACCCAGCGCATCAACTCGTTCTCTAACGAAAAGGCCACCGAAGTGGGCGCCCGCACCGGCACCGAGTACGGCTTCGATTATAACCCCTACTGGGGCACGCTCAACCGCCGCTACCGCGACGGCAACGGCGTCATCGTCAATGGCGCCAGCGAAACGCTCAACGAGCGCGCCAACTACTACCACAAGCCCCAGATTAACCTCAACGACTTCTGGCAGGTCAACGATAAGCTCTTCATCTCGGGCGTGGCGTACGCCTCGTTCGGCAACGGCGGCGGCATCAGCGGCCTCACCAGCCCCGGCAACTCCACCACCCTGCCCGCCAAAAACGGCCAGACGGACTTCCAGACCATTTACGACAACAACTCCAACCTGGGCAGCATCACCAACCCGGATAAAAAGGCTACGGGCATGCTCATCAACAGCGTCAACAGCCACCGCTGGTACGGCTTCGTACTGGGCGGCGACTACGCCCTGAACGAACAGCTGACCCTCTCGGCCGGCGTCGATGGCCGTACGTACTACGGCCTGCACTACCGCGAAATCCGCGACCTGCTCGGCGCCAACTACGCCTCCATGCCCTCGGGTACCGACCGCAACAGCGACCCCACCACCCGCCTGGGCGTGGGCGACAAACTGGGCTACAACTACGACGGCAAAACCCAGTGGCTGGGGGGCTACACGCAGCTCGAATACAAAACGCCCGTGCTGTCGGCCGTCGTGAGCGCTACCGTTTCGCAGATTAACTACAAGCGCATTGACTACTTCCAGGCCAAGCAGTTGACCGTGGGCGACTCGACCTATTCGCTGGGCTTTGGCCAGAGTGTCACCATTCCCTCCGATACGCCCGGCCAGCCCGGCACCACCTACACCGCTGCCGACGCCAAAAACGTGGAAACCCCCTGGGTGAATTTCACCGGCTACAGCTTCAAAGGCGGCGCCAACTACAACCTCACTGAGCACGACAACCTGTTCTTCAACGCCGGCTACATCAGCCGCGTGCCGTTCTTCAACCAGGTGTACACCACCAACGGCGTGCGCTATCCCAACGTGCGCTCCGAAGGCATCACCAGCTTCGAGCTGGGCTACGGCATCAGCTACCCCAACCTGAAAGCCACCCTGAACGCCTACTACACGCTGTGGACCAACAAATCGACTAACTCCTACAATTCCACCGACCTCGTCTACACCAGCGTGCGCAACGTGGATGCCCGCCACATGGGCGTCGAGCTGAGCGTGGCCCAGGAAATCAGCCGCCGCGTGCAGCTCAACGCCGCCATCTCCATCGGCGACTGGCGCTGGATTGGTCAGGGCCTGGCCACCTACTCCGACGAAGCCGGCATCCTCATTCCCGACCGTCCGCAAAACGTGCCCGTGTACCTCGACAACGTGCATGTCGGCGACGCCGCCCAGAACCAGTTCCAGCTCGGCCTGCGCGTCGAGCCGGTGCGCGGGGCCTACATCCGCCCCTCGTTCCTGCTCTTCACCAAGTACTACGCGGCCTTCAACCCCGACAACATCCTCAACCCCGAAACCCGCACCGACTCCTACCGCCTGCCCACCAGCCGCCAGTTCGACATGCACTTCGGCTACGACCTCAAGCCGCTCTTCAAAGACCAGGTGCGCATCGGCTTCAAAGCCTCGGTGCTGAACGTGCTCAACGAGTTCTACTTCACCGACGTAAATAACTCGTCCAGCACCAACGTAGTCGACCCCAACAACCTGAACGTATTCTTCAACCGTGGCCGTACGTTCACCATCGGCATGTCGGTAGCGCTTTAAAGAGCCAGGAGCAGATTCTGAGCGCAAACAAAAAGCCCCGCATTTGCGAGGCTTTTTGTTTAAGGGCCTGTCAGTAGTTTACCCTTATTAACGGTTAACCGCTAAGACCGTCCCGCCGCCGCCATAATGGCGCTGCGCATTTCTTCGGGCGAGGTGTTTTTGAGCAGGTAGCTGTGCGCGCCATCGGCCATCACAGTATTGACGAGCGACGGGTCGTCGTGCATGGAAATGATAACCACCCGCACCGACGGGAACTGCGAGCGCAGCAGGCGGGTGGTTTGCAGGCCGTCGAGGATGGGCATTTGCATGTCCATCAGGGCCACGTCGGGGCGCACCCCCTGGTCGAGGCATTCGAGCAGCTCCTGGCCGTTGCCAGCTTCGCACACTACCTCAATACCCTGGTAGCTACCGAGCAGCGCCAGCAAGCCTTTGCGGAATAGAATATGGTCATCGACAATAGCGAGGCGCACTGCCGGGAGCGAAGAAGCAACAGGATTCATGAGGCAAGGGGATAAGAGGGGGAAACCGGCGCCGGGGGCAGGCGCGTCACGGGCAACATTGCTTCGACCTGGGTGCCCCCGCCAGGGGTAGAATGGTAGCGGAGCTGGCCGCCCAGCACCGCCACGCGGCTCCGCAAGTTAATGAGTCCCATGCCCACCGACGGGCCGTGGGGGGCCGGGGCGGGCAGTTCTTCCAGCATGGCTGGGTCGAAGCCCTGGCCATCGTCGGTATAAATCAGCGTGAGTAGCCTGGGCTCAACCTTGATTTGCAGGCAAATGTGGCGGGCCTGGGCGTGGCGCAGACCATTGGCCAGCAATTCCTGCGCAATG
>Ga0247804_10000284_pt1 | contig 23575 bp, 10 predicted proteins | sample UWRJL029104C1_FD_181142 | JGI IMG/M metagenome (GOLD analysis project Ga0247804, IMG submission 181142) | Plant litter microbial communities from Arlington Agricultural Research Station in Wisconsin, United States - UWRJ-L029-104C-1 | ecosystem: Environmental > Terrestrial > Plant litter >...
GTTAGAACTGGCGCTGAAAAAATACAAGAAAAGCCATTTCGCTGCAATTGATTTGGAAGAACTGCCGGATTTCTTGGTGGCGTTTCACAATCACAAGTCCAGGCTTTATCATCAGACATTTCTGCTGATAAAGCTTATGTTGCTGACCTTCTGCCGAACGGGGGAGTTAATTCAGGCAAAATGGGCAGAAATCGACCTGGAAAAGGCGCTGTGGATTATTCCTGCCGAGCGGATGAAGATGCGGAAGCCACATGTGGTGCCACTATCCAGGCAAGCGCTGACCATTATTGCGGAACTGCAGCAAATGAATGGCAAGCGAGAATACCTTTTCCCAAGCATTCCCCGCCCTCGGCAGCCAATGAGCAATGGGACCATCCTAGTCGCGTTGAAGCGCATGGGCTATGGCAACCGTATGACTGGGCATGGCTTCCGTGCGCTGGCCCTTGGGGTGCTTAAGGAAAAGCTCGGCTATTCACATGAGGTAGCCGACCGGCAATTGGCGCATGTGCCGAAAAGCAGTACCGACCGAGCCTATGACCGGTCCACATTTCTGCAACAGCGCATAGTCATGATGCAGGAGTACGCAGATTACCTTGACAACACCTACTTGCAGGCATTACAGCAGGCACATGCAAAAGGTGTACGTGATGGGTTCTCTCCCCAACCGTTGAAAAGTAAGGATGCTGTGTTGGTTGCATATAGCTTCCGGGCACCCAATATGACACCCAATTACACCCAATTATAAGTCGCCGTGGTCAGGCTGGGGTGGCTCTTCAATCACTCCGGCCTGATGTGCTCATAACCTGAAGGCCGCAGGTTCAAATCCTGCCCCCGCAACCAATATATCAAGCACTTAATTAATTTTCTAAACCAACAAAAAAGACAGCGCTACCTCGGCGCTACCGACCTTGTTAAGAATGAATAAGAGCAGAAAAGCCTGTGCTGCATTGCACAATGACTTAAAAAATTAAGCATTATGTACTTTGCCATTGGCGGTTTTGCTTAGCGACCTTAATTTGTCATGTGCAATAAGTGAACTGCTTGCATCGTTCAATCAAGCAGTGACAATGAATGATCTCGATACACTAGCCAATGTGGATAACAAGGGCCTGAATGCTTAGGTGTTACTGTTTGGATTTGATTAAAGGATAAGAGAAAGACGCCACTGTGCAGGGTGCAAAATGCCTTAAATGACGCTTAGCTTGCATGGTAACACCCTTAATCAGAAAAATGAGGGAAACTGTATTGTAGATATGCAGCACGCTCATAACTTTGCTGAGGTTTTTAACTACTGCTTGACGTGCAGCTTCTTTCATTCAAAAAAGATTTTGGCTTTGTTATAAAGCTTATTTATTAAGACTATTCACAATTATGTTCCCGCGTATGAGCTGCAAATTTCTACTTTCATCTTTGTTTTTTTTAACAACTCAGACATTCGCGCAAACTAGTGTTATTATGCCTCCTTTGCCAGACGCTGCTTCCTTGGTTCGCAATGTAGACCGGCCAGTAAGTACATACACAGGAACTCCCCAGATTAATATTCCGCTCTGGACGGTTCAACTAAAGAAATATACATTGCCTATTACCCTGGACTATAAGGCTAGCGGGGTTAAAATAGAGGAAGAGGCATCTAATGTTGGGTTATCTTGGTCATTGACAGCAGGTGGAGTTGTTACCCGCGCTGTGAATGATATTCCGGATGATTATAATAGGTATTTTTCTATTCATTCTGTTGATGACCGACCTGGTGATCAATCCCCTAGTAGCGAACACACCAGAGTAGGCCGATTTTGGACTGGTGCATACGAAGCTCTCAGGAATTTTAATGCTTCCGAAAATAATCAAATAGCTGTTCGGACAGCCTTGCGAAATATAAAACAACTACCAGGCGCAAATTCAGAATTTCTAGAAGCGCAGAATGATATTGAACCTGATATTTTCTATTTCTCCTTTGGTGGGAAATCCGGCAAGTTTGTTTTTGATGTAAATGGGGCCACACAGCAAGTAGCCTTGATTCCCTATCAAGATATTAAGGTCACCCATACGCTGGCTGCTAATGGTGAAATCGCAGCTTTTACTATTGTTGACAGCGATGGTACGCGTTATGTGTTCGATCAAATTGAGCGGCTTGAGCGGATTACGGCTTCTAAAACGAATCCAACAACTCCCGATCTTCCAGATGCGAACGGGAATTTTCCTCTTGTTGATGTTCAAGAATACACTACTATAACTAAATTTAATTCTAGTTGGTACTTGTCTTCTGTGACTACAATTAATGAAGAAAGTATTGCGTTTACATATACTGATGAAAGTGTTGATCAGTTTGATCGGCCAGGTACTACGAATGTCATAGTCACACGCAACAATGTGGAACAGAACATTCAACTTAACAGTACTTGTGGTAGAAGCAAGTCTACTTCTAAAAAAAGACTAGCACAGATAGAAACCGATAAAGAGACATTAGTCTTTACTGCCTCGCATCAGCGCTTAGATGTAGTCCTGCCAGCTTATGCCATTACCAATCTTGCTATTATTGACAAGAATACGAGTCGTGTAATTAAGGTGTATGATTTAAATTACTCATACTTTCATAGCCCAGGTCCTAATATCGAGCCACTGCGCGGTATGAATAATGTATTCATTCCTTTGAATGGAGCTATCTATCCTTCTTACTATGAAAGATTGAAGTTAGAGAGCATTACTGAACATAATGGGACTGTTACACTCCCACCATACCGCTTCACCTATACAGAGACTTATCCCCTGCCTAACCGTTTATCTTATCAACAGGATTTATGGGGTTATTTCAATGGCGCTGTTAATAACGCCAGCCTATCGCCAGCGCTTTATGTGTACCCTGGATTCCAAGGTAGCGACCGTTATCGGGTATACCCTGATTGCTACTATGATGCGAGCCCGCTTGCTTTTAATATGCCGAGCTACACAAGACCAGGAGCTAATCGCTTGCCAATAGCGAGTAGGGCTAAGATAGGTACATTAGAAAAAATTGTATACCCCACAGGAGGGTATACTGAGTTTGATTACGAACTCAATAGGTTCAACTATGATAACTGTGAGTATGAAGGCGGCGGAATTCGGATTAAGAGCATCAAGAGCTACAGCGCTGTAGGGCAGACGCTGCCAGCATCGACTAAACACTACAGCTACCTCAATGAGGTAAATGGCCAATCATCTGGACGAATTATTGATATGCCAACCTTTGCTACCCCTACAGCCGCTACGATAGCAGTTCCTTCTTCTACTCCGCCTCTTCTACTACATACTAATTCACAAGTAGCTATAGGAACAACGAGCGGGGGATACGTTGGCTATCAAATAGTGCGGGAAAGCATTGGCGACCAACAAGCTGGAGGTTCGTTGAGATATGAATACAGTGTTCCCGCAACGTATAATGAAGCTACTGACCCGCTGTATAATTTATATCAAATTAGTCAGATTAAATGGAATGATGCTAGCGTTTCTTATGCACAAGCAGATCCTGCCTATATGATTTGGAAAAACTCTTATCATCTTGTACCCAATACACAGCCTTTTCCGCCTAATTCCGATTATGATTGGAACAGAGGTAAATTACTGAAAGTCACAACATTTAATTCTACTGGGGAACGAGTCAAAGAAGAAGTTAACACTTATCAAATTTATACTCCTCCAGTTGGCACAGCTCCCCTCACTATTTACGGACTTCGCTACACTATTTTCCCTGGAGGTGCTTTGTATAGCAAATATGCATTGGTGACCAGCCGGGCGAATGTACTTCAATCTACTCAAATAAATATTTATGGTACTGAATCCTACCGCATTTCCACGCCAATTCATACCCAAACCCTGCGCTACGCTTATTCTCCGAACAAGCATCTAAATCCTATGGAAATAAGCTCTGAGCAAAGTGACGGAAGGTCTATTATTACTCGGGTGCTATATCCGCTGGATTATAGAGATGGAAATATGCCTATAGACCCCGCCATACTAAAGCTTCAGACTCGTAATGCGACTTCTGTCCCTATAGAGACGATGACCTATATTAAAGAGAATGCTATACGTCAGCTAATTGCGGCTAAAATAACGACGTTCAAGCTAGATGCGACAGGAATGCGTGTTTCTCCTTATAAAGTATTCAAACTCGAGACGACCACACCATTGTTAAACTTCCAAGAGTCATCGATCGAACTGGGGGCTATCAAATATGATCCTAGATACCAAGAAGAGCTTTCGTTTGATTTGTATGATGCTAAAAACAATCCGACGCAGATCACTGAGAAACGTAACTCAGTGCAAGGATATATCTGGGATTACAGTAAAACGTGTTTAGTAGCGCATGCTCCCAATGCGAGGGCCAATGATATCGCTTATTCCGGCTTTGAAGCAGAGGGTGTAACTATAAGTACCGGCGTCTGGAGTTCAGGTGGATGGGCATGCAAAGGTTCTATTCAAGGAACGCCTGGTAAGAAATATCTCACGTTGCCTCCACTTCAACAGCAGTCTACTCAGAACATAACTAAAAATGGTCTCGACCCTACCGTGATTTATCAGGTCATCATGAAGTACAAGGATGATTATGGTAGTAGTTTGCCTGCAGGTTATACCCTGTTAACGGGAGCTGATGGTGATGGGTGGCTGACTTGCCAAAAGATTTTCACAGGTATAAGTTCGTTCGACATCGGATTAGATGACTGTCATATCGATGAGTTACGCCTCCATCCAAAGGGTGTCCAGATGACAACTTATACTCATAATCCGATAATAGGAATCACCTCCAAAACTGACCCTAATCTTCGGGTAACCTATTACGAATATGACGAAATAGGCCGTCTGCAACGAGTGCGAGACGAGGAGGGCAACATTGTCACAGAAAACGAATACCGTTACGCTCAACCCTAGCCTGCTATATGAACTTATCTGTACGCTCATGCATGATGTGGTGGAGCCGCTTCATGTTGTTTTTGTTGAGTGCTGGCTTGCAACCTGTTTTAATACAAGCCAAATCCTACGATGAAGTAGATGATAATGTTGAACTCGCAGCACTACAAGCACTTTTCGATGCTACCAACGGAGGTGGTTGGGTAAATGACGACTTGAATGAGAAACCTTGGGACGGTTCAGATTTTTCACAGTGGTACGGCGTAACAGTTACTGATGGCGATATTACTCATATAGAGTTGCCTGATATCTACTTGGAAGGGGAGCTACCTATTGAATTGGGAGACTTAACGGCCTTACGTGTGCTGCGCTTGCCAAAAAATCACTTGTATGGAGAACTACCAAGCTCGTGGAGTAATTTGCTCTATCTGGAAGTATTGGATTTATCGGATAATGAACTGAGTGGTTTATTGCCAGGAGATTGGGAGAGCTTAACGAGCTTAACTTATTTAAATCTAAGTCGAAACCAATTCGATGGTGAGCTATTCCCGTTAATTGGTATGTGGCCCGCTTTGCAAGAAATTCACTGCGCTCATAATCATTTCATTGGTGGGTTATTGCAAGGTGTCGATAATCTAACTCAATTAATAGTATTAGATGTGGAGGATAATGAACTAGAAGGTGAAATTCCAATTGAGTGGCAATCGCTTGTCGCACTGGAGTATCTAAATCTTGCCTCTAATCATTTAAGTGGTGAACTCGCTGAAGAGTTTTCAGCTTGGACACAACTACGAAGGGTGGAACTGTGGAATAACGAATTGAGCTTTGCACATGGCTTAGCAAGTCTCTGTTCATCATGGACAGAACTGGAGTGGTTAGATGTCCACCAGAATCATTTTACAGGTGACTTTGCTGAATTGGTATCTATTACTAATATGTGGAAACATCTAGATGTATCAAACAATGAGTTTTCTGGACAGATGCCGGGAGTTTGGAGCGAACTTGACGTGTTAACCTATTTGGACGCGTCTGCCAATATGCTAACAGGAGGCATACCAGTTGGTCTTGGCCAAGTCCCACTACATACTCTGCGACTAGCAGAAAACCAACTGATAGGTTCTATTCCCGCTGGTTTGGCTACAAGCAGCTTAGTTGTATTTGATGTACACAGTAATCAATTGGATGGCGTCCTGCCAACCAGTTTTTTGAGTATCGCAGCACTTCGCTATCTTAATGTCGGGTATAACAGGCTGGTTGGGGCTATACCTGCCGTGCAAGCCGATGGGCTGGTATTAGAAGAGTGGTACGCGGCGAACAACCAGTTTAGTGCGGCTTTCCCTGCTGGTACAGACGCCCTGCTCTTCTTACGTGTGCTTGATTTTAGTGGCAACCAACTAGCTGGCGAACTGCCGAATGCGCTACCACCAAGCTTGGAAATACTGCTCTTGAACAATAACCGCTTGCAGGGGACTTTGCCAACTGCTTTAACGGCAATGCCCAAATTGGCACGGTTGGATGTATCGACAAACATGCTGACGGGAAACATCCCGGTATTGTCGGCTACGGCAACGACAGATTTGTGCAGCTACAACTTCGCTGAGAACCTTTTTACGGGGATAGCATCATACCAAAACTTAACGCATCGACACAAAACGATACTTGATGTTCGTGGAAACAGACTAGATTTTGCCGCACTGGAGACGAATGTAAGCGGTCCACCCATCAGTAATCAAGTACAACACCCGCTAAAAACGTATCTATTTGCTCCGCAGGGGACATCCCCAGCCGATACGGCTGCTTTCGTTCATGGTGCTATGATACACCTGACGAAACCAGTTACAGGACAATATACCAGCGTGAGGTATTGGCAGCGGCAGCTGGCGGGGCAATGGTATACCTTGTTCAGTCAGACGTCAGCGCATCTGTATTTGACTGGTGCATCAGAGGGGGATGAGGGCTACTACCGTTTAGCCCTCCAAAATAGCTACCTGCCTGGTTTGACATTGTATAGTCGGCCCGTTTACGCAGACCAAGTGCCCTATATGCCACTTCCGGAGAATCGTCCGGTCGATAGTCCCACTCCCGCGCTGGTAACGGATAACATGCCTGTTTCTTTGGGGACAACACAAAATCCCATTAACTACGTGCGTACTTATGTGCCGCAGGCGGCGTTGACGAACTCTGCTCAAGTTACGCAGGCGTCATCAGCTACTGTACAAGTTAATACGACCTATATCGATGGGCTAGGCCGGAAAGTACAGACAGTACAGCATGGGCAAAGCCCGATGAACCGGGACGTCGTGCAGCCTTATGCATATGACGCGTTGGGCCGTGAGTCCAAACAATACTTGCCTTATGCTGCAACTCCGGTTGCAAGGCGGTATAGAGACGATGCGCTCTTCGAACAGGACCGTTTTTATCGTGAGCAACCAGCATCTCCTGGCCCAGCATCAGCGGATGTGGTGCGTACCGGAGTCGCCTACAGCGAAACATTATTTGAGTCTTCACCACTCAACCGAGTGGCTGCCCAATCAGCTCCCGGTGAGTCATGGCGGATGGCAACAGGGCGCATCGTGAGGCAAGAACAGCGGTCCAATACAGTGCAAGATTCTGTTTGGAACTTTCGGCCCCTGACTACTGGTGCTAGCCTTGGTTTCCAAGGAGTATATGGGGCTGGTACGCTCTGGGGTACGCTGACGCAAGATGAGCATCAATACCAGACCATCGAGTGGAAGGATAATGCAGGGCGCGTGGTATTGAAACAGGTTGAGATTAACAGAATCAGAGTCGTACAAGGACAGCTGAAGTACAATCTCTCACGCTGGCTGCGGACCTACTATCTGTATGACGACCTCGGGCATCTGCGGGTGGTTTTATCCCCTGAAGCGACAAAAAAACTGCAAGCTGATAATTGGCAGTTGACGCCCGCTGCTGAGCAACTCCTATTTCGCTATCGTTACGATGCCAAAGGCCATGTAGCAGGTAAGCAGGTGCCTGGTACCGATGGAGAAACACAATTCGTCTATGACCAGCTTGACCGGCCCATTCTCAGCCAAGACGCTGGGCAGCGAGCACGGAATGAATGGAGCTTTACGAAATATGACGCGCTGGAGCGGCCCATTTATACCGGACTGGGATGGAGTGAAACCTTAACTCAACAGACATTGCAGACGGGCGCTGATGCTGCTGCCAAACAATATGAACAGCGGACTGAATTAGCTGGCTACCCTGGCCAGTACACGACCCGACAAGCCTACCCGCCGCTACGTGATGGATTGGCTCGTCCTATTGGAGACCCGCTCAACGGGGTTTTTGATTCCTATACGGTGCTGACTATTACGCATTATGATGACTACAATTTCGATAATGATGCGCAAGGCACACCAGATGCTTCATTCAGCACAAGCGCGGCAGCTTCTCTTACCCCTGCACCAGTAGACGATAAGCGAACAGCAGGGTTAGTAACGCGCATAAGAACACGGGTGCTTGGCGTACCTTCTACCGACCCCGGCGCATGGCTGGTTACTACGACCTTCTATGACAAGCGTGGGCGAACCGTACAAGTACAGAATACTAATGCGCGAGGCGGACAAGATATAATCACCCACAAACTAGATTTCACTGGCAGGGTATTACAAAGTGCCAGCCTCCATCACGGCCCTAGCTTGCCTCCTGCTGGGTTGCGCGTTATTGAGACCAATACCTATGACCATGCAGGCCGTTTAACCAGCATCAGCCAGCAAGTAGACAATGAAGCACAGCCATTACCAATTGCCAGCCTCTTTTATAATGAGTTAGGTCAAATCGTTCGGAAGGATTTGAGCGATGAAAAACTCCTGCAACATGTCAACTACAGTTATAACACGAGAGGCTGGCTGGCTAAACTGAACGATGCAGCACTGACTGAAACGAGCGATTTATTCGGTCTGGAACTCTGCTATGACCGAGGCTTTACTGAAGGCTATGCTTGTTATAATGGCAACCTAACGGGGCAAAAGTGGCGTAGCCGCCGTGACGGGGTTGAGCGGGCTTATGGATATGTATATGATAAGGCAAACCGCCTATGGCAAGGTGATTATGTGGCGCGTTCAGCTGCCAGCGCCTGGAACGCCGAAGCAGGCAATTATCGTCTACATAATGTGAGCTACGATGACAATGGTAACATTAAGACTCTACGGCGTCGTGGGCTGTTGGCCGAGGCTACGCAAACCACCCCTAAGTTCTATGGCCCCGTAGACCATTTGGTCTACACTTATGACGGTAACCGCCTACGCGCTGTCACCGATTATGTGCTCAATAATGAATTGCCACGACCAGTTGGTTATAATGGTGCCCCAACTTCGCTAGCAGGCGATTTCCAAGAACAGGGCGTACGTCAAAACCAAGAGTACTTTTACGACGCAGCAGGTAACCTAACAAAGGACCTCAACAAGGGTATTACACGTATCCTATATAATCACCTGAACCTGCCTCGTCAAATTTGGTTTGGTGCTGGTGCCGATAGCATAGCATTCCGCTATACTGCTACTGGGCAAAAAGTGGCCAAATTCCTCTACCAGACCGGGAAAGACCTGCAACGCACCGATTATTTAGGGGCTTATCAGTATGAGGGAGACTCTTTGCGGTTTTTTCCTCACGCTGAGGGTCGCACACTACGTTTTGTTTCAGGCAGTAGTGGAGCCACCCGGTACGAGCGGGAGTTCACGATAAAAGACCATCTAGGGAATTTGCGTTTGGCCTATCGGGTAGGACATACTACCATCGCAACGGCTACGTTGGAACGAGACCCGATAACTGTTCCCGAGCGTGAAGCGCACCAATTTGAACCGGCTAGTGTAAGCGCTCCTGTGGCAGCAAATGTGGGCAGCACTTTCGCCCACTCGGGCTTCTACGTATTACGGCTTAACGCAGCGCCACAGCAGCGTGACCCAAGTCGGCCAGTGGAGGGCCCTACACCGATTGGAGCACTCAAGCAAGTTAGAGTGCAAAAAGGAGATAAAATCAAAGTGACAGCGTATGGCCTGTATCGACAGCAAACGTCGGCCAACAGCTTTGCATTTTCGTTAGCTTCGTTCGTGGTCTCATTGTTACAGCAACAGCCCTCACCTCCTCCTGCAACGATTGATGGCAATAGCCAAAGCCATGCACTGCCCCTGCTAAACTTAGGTTTAAGCGCAGGTATACCAGCTCTACTCCAGCATACTACCGGAGGCGTACCATTGGGTTATTTAAGGCTCTTAGTGTTCGATGATAACCGCACATTGGTTGACAATCGGACTCAGCAGTTAAGTCAAGCGGCAGCTTGGAATCCTACAACTGGGACTGGTGGTTATGAGACCCTGATTCAAGAGGTAACGGTGGCACAAGACGGATACGTAACAGCCTATGTAGGCAACGAAAGCAACGTGGACGTGTATTTCGATGATGTTACTGTGGAGCATCAGCAGGGTTTGCAGATACAAGAGAATCAGTACGACCCTTGGGGGCTGAGTCTGGCGGGCTTAAGTACATCTTCCCCTGGGTTCCTACAGCTAAATCAGTATCAATATAATAGCAAAGAGCAGCAGAGTGATCTTGGCTTAAACTTGGCTGATTATGGAGCGCGTTACTACGATCAGCAACTTGGGCGCTGGCATAGTGTGGATCCGGTGGCAGATGAAATGCGGCGCTATTCGCCCTACAATTACTGCTTCGACAACCCTATGCGTTTCATTGATCCAGATGGAATGCAGGCATGGGTGCCTGATGCACAAGGTAATCTGATTGCGGAGAGGGGCGATGATTCAAAGACGTTCGCTGCATATCAAGGCATTACTGAGGAAAACGCTAAGACGCAGTTGCAGGAACAGGGCTACACAGATACCGATGAAAACGGTTCTGTGAAAGTTAGTGAAGGAAGCACAGTTAAACTGAATAATGTTTATACACAATCTATTCGGAATTCCACAAGCGAACTTACTACAGATACTCCTCGCATATCTGATAAATTACCAGCTCCTGAAGACTATTATAACTGTTTTGGGGCAGTTTATGAGGGGACTAAGGGTAGAGTCCCAGTAAAAAATACGGGAATGAACCCTGCATCGTTTGACTACGCAATGACTACTGAATATACTCCTATTAAGCCTGAAGAAGCCAAGTTTGGTAAAACAGCAATAAGGTTTGCAGATTCAGAAAATAGAACAGCACATGGGGCCGTCTATTACGGGCAAAGCCAAGATGGAAGTATCTATGTGTATACAAAAAATGGGTTTGAAATAAAACCCGCAGTCATGAAATTATCAACCTTACTACAAAAAGAACCAACTTATGGCACAGTTAGAGGCATTAAGGACAATCAAAGCGGCTATTATCAGCCTAAGCATACTAAGTCTAAGTAGCTGTAAAGCAATACTGCCAAAATCTAGTGCATCCTCAGGTAGGTGTGAAATATCTTTATTTGCCAATGATAAGACGATTGTCATTAAAAGTGAGGACTTTGTTCTGTCAAAGAATGACGTTGGGTATCATTTAGTAATATTGAATCAAGTCATGCTGGCTGAAGTTTTGGATATGGTAAATCCAACTATGAAGTTTTGTGATATGGGCAGAATATGTATTGCTAAGCCTAATAACATATATAGCTCAATTCTTCCTGATAATGCAGATTTCTTCTTTCCGGTTGATAAAGAACGAAAAATGTATTTATTTAAAGGCGGTGTGATTGATTTAAAGAGAATTAAAAATTGATAATGCTAAGTGTGCTTTTGATTTTTTTTAAATCAAATACTGTTTGTGCAGATATACTTTTTGAAAACATTTGTTTCTTAATAATAGAACAGTTATGTATCTGTGATCACCTTAATTATATAGTATGCTCCTTTTTGTTGTCGTTGGTTTAACATTAAAAGTCAGTCACAGCATCAACAGCATCGTCTGACTCTTGATGAACGAAATTAGCTTGATAGCCAATTGTCGTCAGAATGGATGAGTGGCGATAGAGTTTTTGCAGCATTTGCACAGGGATTTTGTCGCCTGCAATGTTGCCGAAGGTGTGTCGGGCGATGTGCATAGATAGGTTTTTATCGACGCCTGCTAGGACCGCAATCTTTTTGAGGTATTCGTTTAGCGTCTTGTCAACGAAGGCCGTCCGGCGCTCAACCTCGAATTGATTGTTGAGGTCTTTGACCACGCGCAGGTCGGGGAATACGAGGCCGCTTTTATCGGCTTGCGGCTTGTATTGGGCCAGTATCGCTGCTGCCTTATCCGAGATTTTGATAGTGCCAGGCTTGTTATTCTTGCCCATAGAATAGTGCAGCCGGTCGTTCTGCAATTCTGACCAGCGGAGCAAAAGCACGTCGGAAGTACGCATACCGGCGAAATAGAACGAAATCAGCCAGAGGTTGCGGGCGTGGTCGATGGGGGAGCCCGGTTTAAGGTCAAGGGCTTCGATGCGCTTCACCTCGTCCACCGTCAGGCCGACTTTGAGGGATTCCGGGAATTTGAGCGAGATGCCTTTGTTCTTCTTGCCGAAGGGGTAGTATTTCTCCAACGCCGGATGCTCCTTAATGGCCTGACTGAATACGGCCCGAATGCTCATCAAATGGTTGATAATAGTGCGTTCGCTGGGGTTTCGGGTGCCGACCAGCCAAGCCCGGTAGTTTTCGAGCAGCGACACGGTGATGTCAGAAAATGCAATGTCCACGTTTTTCAGGCGTGTTTTCAGGAACTCCTGAAAGCGCTTGATGCGCGATTGCTCCGAATTGAACTGGACGTATTTGCCCTGCAATTTGAGGTTGGCAAGGTAGTGCTCAGCCTGGGGGACGAAAGTGATGCCCACCTTCGGTTTGAGGCTTTGCTTGACGGCGCGGGAAGAAACATCTTCTTTTTGCGTCTGCAGTTCCAGCAGCGTGTCGTTGGCCTCGGCGAGCTTTTTCAGGATAAAGTTGTTTAGCCGCGCCGAGTTCGGGTGCGACTTCTTCACCCGCTGGGCTGTCTCGTCCCACTGGCTTTCCGCGATGGCCTGCCCAAGGTAGATATAGGTCGTCTTTCTATCTTTGGTGATGCGAACGGCCAGTGGAAATAGGCCATCCTTGTTTTGCTTCTGGCGGAGAACAACTTTAACAGAGGACATAACGGGTCCATTTGGTACAACATAGGTACAACAAACACTGGTACAACACAAGTTTCGCTATTTTATAAAATGCTGAAAAATAGTTGTAAGCGTAATTTTGACACCAGTTGAAACCACATAAAACCATTCATCTTTGAACTCATAATCCAAAGGTCACTGGTTCGAGTCCAGTTCCCGCTACTCAGGAAAAGCCTCTGAATTTCAGAGGCTTTTCGCATTTATAGCCGTTTCGTATTGGCTGCTGAAAACCGTTGCAACCAACATTTCCGGGTTACTGCGAGATGGTAAAGGAATAAAAGCTTGGGTAAGCGAAAAAGTCTGCTGTTCTTTGCAGCAGCTAGTTGCTTCTGCCCATGCATCCCTGGCTTTTCCGGCTTCTTGCACTGCTGCTTTTGGGCTCCTTAACCGGCCGCCCCGGCGAGCTATGGGCGCAATGCCCAGCGGCCGCAAACTGCCTGCCTGGCAATGCCCCTGCGAGTAACTTGTTGTTCGGCATGGGGATAGTGCGGGTACGGTTAGCTAACTTGGATACCATCACGAACGGGGCCGCTGACGGCTATAAAGATTATAGCTGCCGCACGGGGGCGGTATTGCTGCGTGGCACTACGTATCAATTGACAGTGGCCACCAATGCGAATGCTGATGAACAACTGAAAGCGTGGATTGACTGGGATAATAATGGCACTTTCGACCCAACGGCTGAACTCGTGCTTAGCTCCCGGGGACGACAGCACAGCGGCTTGCTAACGGTGCCGGCGAATCTGCTCGTCGGAGCCACATATCGGCTGCGTCTGGCCGCCGATTATATAAACTCCCCCGTTCCAGGGCCCTGTACAACACCTTTGTATTCCCAAACGGAGGATTACCGGGTCGTGATTGCCGCAGGGGCAATTCCGCGTCCAGTAGCTGAGTTTGCTAGTAATGATACTGTTACCTGCGCCGGGAGCGTTGCTTTTCGGGATGCGTCGCGTAATGCTCCTACTGCCTGGCAGTGGAGCTTCGGCGATGGCACCACCAGCACCCAGCAGCATCCCAGCCATACGTATGCGCAGCCCGGGGTATATACTGTAAAGCTGCGCGCGTGCAATCAAGCCGGATGTGATTCCTTAGCCCGGGTAGCTTATGTGCGGGTGCTTGATGACGGGCCCGTTCCGGGCATTTGTCAGCCTGCAACTATTGCCTACTGTTGTCAATTTGGGTTGCAGCACGTGCAGTTGGCAACCCTCACGCACGCTCCTGGAGGAGGCGGGGCTGGCTACCAGGATGCCAGCTGTCGCCACCGCGCCAACTTAACGGCCGGTCGGCCCTACACGCTCCAACTAACAACCGGCCCGGCCAGCGCGCAGGACATCCGCGTGTACCTGGACCTCAATGGCGATGGACAGCTTGATGCCACGACGGAGCAACTGTATGCGGGCTTGGGGATGCAGAACCCTGCCGTGCCCCTGGTGATATCGGCCACGACGCCTGGCCTGGTTTACCAACGGGCGCTACGGCTGCGGGTTTGCGCCGATTATGCCGGCAGTCCGGCAACCGGGCCCTGTAGCTCGCCGCAACAAGGCCAGGTCGTCGACTATAGCGTCGTCGTGGTGCCCGATGCGGCTCCCCCAACTGCCGGCTTTACATTGGCCTACACGCGCTTGTGTGGCCCCACACAGGTAACTGTAAGCAGCACGAGTTCCGGGGCGACCAGCTATAGCTGGGATTTTGGGGATGGAACCACCGCTACCGGGCCAACGCCACCCCCACATGCTTACAGCATCGCCAATGTGTACCAAGTATCGTTGGTGGTGCATAATAGCAACGGGCTGGATAGTGCGAAACAGCAGGTAGTTGTCGCCGGAAGATGCCCGGCATATTGCCCGGCCGGCGGCTTAGGCAACCCGGTTTCGAATGAAATCTACTTTACCCGGGTACAGGTAGCTGGCCTTGATAACCCGGGGCGGCGTGGTAGTATCGGCTATGCGGACAACACGGCTCAGGTTGTCCCCATCCAGCAGGGGCAGGTGTATCCGTTGCGTACCGAGTCGCCGCCGTGGACGTTTGCGGGGGATGGGCCGTGGGTGCGGATGACGGCCTGGATTGACTACAACCAGGATGGGGTGTTTACGGCCGCCGAGCGCATCGGGCCCGTTGGTGGCTTCAGTCCCCATCAAACTACCTTCCGGGTACCACTCAGCGCTCGGCCCGGGGCTACCCGCCTGCGCGTCCAGTTGATGGAGTCAACCCAGATGAACGACCCGTATAATAGCTGCGCCAGCCCGGGCCAGGGAGCCTATACGGAAGACTATACGGCTTTAATCCTGCCGGCCCGCGTAGCCCCACAGGCAGGATTTACCGTGGACCAGCCATTAGCCTGCACCGGCACCGTACAGTTCCGCGATACCAGCTGGGCCGCCCCAACCCAGTGGCGCTGGGAATTTGGTGATGGAGCCACTTCGCTGCAGCAGCATCCGCAGCACACCTATACCCAAGCGGGAACCTACGCTGTAACCCTGAACGTGACCAACCCTTCCGGCACCAGTACGGTGCAGCGCCTCGGAGCCGTTACAGTTGCGCAGCTAGGACCTGGCCCCCGCCCTGCGGCCTGCCTGCCTCCCGCTGGCCCGGGCCTGGCAGCAACGATGGGCGCTGGCGACATCGACTTAATCAGCGTGGGAACCTGGCGTTATACCAATCCAGCCCCTCATCGCTTCACGCCTTACCGTGACGAGACATGCGGGCCAGTGGCAACCCTGATAGCGGGTGACCCGGTTACGTTCTCAATGCATGCGCTCACCACGTTTTCAGTGCGCGCCAAAGTATGGCTCGATGCAGATGATGACGGGGAATTTGACCCCATCAACGAGCTTTTGTACGTCACTCCGGATGGATATGGAGTGGCTAATCCACGCTTGGGAACCCTCACGGCCCCTGCGGGAGCCGCCCTGAACCGCCCCTTACGATTGCGGGTGTGGTGGATGTCGGATTACAACACCCAGATAGTGTGGGTAGATGGTGACCCTTGTTTCCGTAGTCAGCAGTGGGGGCAGGTGCGTGATTTTACGGCTGTGGTGACCTTGCCAACGGGCACCATTTCCGCTGGTTTGCCTGCAACTAATTGGGAAGTGTACCCTACCAACCCTGTTTCAGAGTTGTCTATAAGGGCTGCAACTAGCACCTCAGGAACGCTGCAACTGCATGACGTACTTGGCCGAATAGTCTATCAACAGCTTGTGCGGGTGCTACCGGGGCAGCCGCTAAAACTGCCAATACCTAGCCTTGCGCCAGGGATGTATTTCGTTAGCTTGGCGGAAAATAAATTGGTCAGACGCATCGTCATCCAGTAAAACGGCGGAAATTGTTTGATTTCTGGAGGGCTGGCGTTGCGTGAATGTTGCGCTTCTGTTGATGAATTACATTTCGTGATGAGCAGTGAGCAGGAGCAATAATTCGCACAAGTCGGTTTCCTCATAAGGCTTAGTGAGGCAGGCGTTCATGCCCGCCGCCAGATAAGTGGCCCGGTCGCTTTCGAATGCGTTGGCAGTAAGGGCGATGACCGGAATACTGGCTTTCGCAGCCTCGGGCAGCTGGCGCAGGGCCGTGGTCACTTCCACACCGCTCAGGCCGGGCATGCGGATGTCGAGAATGGCTGCATCGTACTGGTTGGTACTCAGTTCGACTAACGCATCGACGCCGTCTCCCACGGCACAAACCTGCACGCCCCAGTGTTCAAGTACTGCTTTGGCAATGAGTTGATTGACGAAATTGTCTTCGGCCAGCAGCACGCGCAGACCACGCAAAGATTCATAGTTCGTGCTGGCTACCAAGGGCTCGTGCTCGCTTGTCGTCGTTTCGGGGGCGTGGGGCAGGGTGAGCTGAAAGGAGAATGTTGTGCCAGTGCCTACCTCGCTGCTCAGCCGGAGCACGCCCCCCATCTGGCTGACCAGCTGCTGGCTGATGGCCAGTCCCAGCCCGGTGCCGCCAAAACGGCGGCTGGTTTCGGCACTGGCTTGGGCAAAGGCATCGAAAATATGGACCTGCTGCTCGGGTGGAATACCAATACCCGTGTCGCGCACCCGGAAGCAAACGGTCAGTTCCTGAGCGGCATCGCTCAGCACTTCAGCGCTCAGGCGCACTGAGCCCTGCTCCGTGAACTTTATGGCGTTACTGAGCAGATTGAGGAGCACCTGGTGCAGACGGTAGGCATCGCCCAGCACGCGGGGGCAGTTGGCTGCCAGCGGCTCAACGTAGAATTTCAGGCCTTTGTGCTCCGCCAGAGCAGCCACGGTCTGGCCGGCGCCGTGCAAGGCCAGGGCCAGGTCGAAGGGCGCGTGGTGCAGCTCGAGATGGTTGGTGGTGATTTTGGCCATGTCGAGCACATCGTTGATGAGCGCCAGCAGGTGCTGACCGGCGTGCTGCATGGTGTGCAGGTATTCCAACTGCGTAGTGGTCAGGCCGGTCTTCTCCAGTAACGAGGCCATACCCAGCACGCCATTGAGCGGCGTCCGGATTTCGTGGCTCATGCGGGCCAGGAAGGACTCCTTGGCGCGGGCGTTTTCCTCGGCTTCCTGCTTGGCTTTTTGCAGTGCTTGCTGCGCCTGAATGCCCGCCGTCACGTCGTAGCCCGAAGCAACAATGTAGGGTGGATAACCTTCTTCCTCAACTTTGTAGGTGTAGTAGTGCAGGTAGCGCACTTCGCCGTGCGCGGTGCGGATAGCCACTACGCGCGGGTCCGAACTAACTGGCAGCGTGCCTTCAAGATATGCCTGCATCGATACATGATGCTGAGACATAACTGATTCGTCGAGATGATGCCCCACCAGCTTGGCCGCCGGCAGGCCCATCAGTCGCTCAATGGCCGGGTTCACCGACAGCAGGCGGCCCTGCAAATCGTGGGTGCAAATGAGCGCCTGCGAATAGTATACGAGGTCATGGTACTGCTTTTCGCGGCGCTCCAGGGCCATCCGCGCCTGCTTGATAGCGGTAACATTGGTGCTGATAGTCAAGATGCTGAGTCGCCCATCGGCCTGCAGCATGGGCTGCTTCTGCACCTGGTAGTACATCATCTGGCCCGAGTTCATGGTGAACGGCATCTCGTGCATGAGCGGCTGCTGCGTGTTGCGCACCTGCTGATTGAGGAGCTGCATGTGCGTTATTTCCTTGTGCACGGCGGGGGCTACGCTCACATCAAGCTGCCAGTGCTGGCTTTGGGCCGCTATCACATCGTACGAACGATTGGTGAAGGACACCTTGTCGTCGGCGTCCACTACGTAAAGTACATTGGGCAGCGTATCAACGATTTGCCGGACAAATGCCTGTTGCTCCTCCAGCTGGCGCTGTACCTGGCGCTGCAACTGCTCGGCCATGTAGCGGGCCGTGATGTCGATGCCCGAGCCCACCACCATGCGCAGGCTGCCATCGGCGTTGAATACCGGGCGTAAGTATCGCAAAATCAGCTTCGGTCGCGGACCAGGGCGCATTTCTTCCCAGGTTACGTCGGTGCCGGTGCGCACGGCCAGCTCGAAATACTGCTGGCGTTGGGTAACCAGCCGGGCCGGTTGCTGGGGCCGCAGCGCAAAATACTCGTCATTACTCAGACCGATGATTTGCCGGCGCAATACCGGGTCGGCCACGCTCGACGGATTGACGAACAGAAACCGGTGCTCGGGGTCGAAAACGGCCACATCTACCGGCAGCAGATTCAAAATCGACTCGTAAAATTCCTGCTGCCGGGCCGCCCGTTCTTCCACCCGCTTGCGCTCCGTGATGTCAACTCCCGTGCTAATAACTATTTGCAAATCACCGGTAAGCCCCGATACCGGCCGGAAGCTCCGCAGCATGTGACGCGGTTCCTGCTCGCCCCGCCGGGTTTCTTCCCAGGTCACTTCGCGCCGGTCGCGCAGGGCGCGGGCAAAGGCCGAGCGCCGCTGCCGCAGCGTGGTGCGCGTGTGTTTGCGCTGACGGCTGGCTTCTTCATCCGTCTTGCCCAGCATCCAGGCGCGCACGGTGGCGTCGGGCTCCACGGTCGGGTTCACAAACAGATAACGGTGTTCGGCGTCAAATACCGATAACGCCATAGGTATCTGGTTTAGAATGGTTTCGTAGAACTTGCGTTGCTCGGTCAAACGCTGCTCCGCATGCTGACGGGCGGTGATATTGGTGAGGTACAGCGTGGCATAGGCCTGTCCCGGCGTGGCCACGGCCGTAAACACGTAGTATTGCCCGGCCACGGCCAGCGTTTGCTGGTGTTGCACCGGCCGCCGCAGCGCCGCCCGTACCAACGACAGCAAATGGTGCCGCAATTCGGTGCGGGCATCACTTACCAGGGCATCGAGCACCGGCACGGCCGCCGGGTTGGCATAAATAGGCTCCCCAGTGGCCGACAGCCGCAGAATCGGGTTGGGATTCTGGTCGGAGAGATACGACATGGCTTGCAACTGCCCATCGCGCTGGAAATGCTCCGTCACATCGCGGTAGCAAATCAGGCGGCCCGCCTGCATCTCGTCCAGCACCAGGTAGTCCAGCTCAACTATCCGGTTGTCGGCTAAGGTAAATTGTTCACGTAAAACAGTCTGTCCATTTTGGTGCAGCTCCTGCGCCCGCGCTCTAAAAGCGACTGGGTCGGCAAATGCCGGGTCGATATGAACGGCCTCGTATGGAATAATAGCGTCCGGGTCAGCCGGCAGGCTTTCACTTGAAAGGCCGAATAAATCCATAAAATGCTGGTTGACAAACCTGATTTGGCTGTCGTTATCCACCAACACCAAGCCCAGCCGGATATTCTGCACCAGTGCCGCTAATTGCCGGTGATGCCGCTGCGAGCTGCTATTGGCCGCCTGCAGTTGTTGTTCCAGGGCCGCAATGCGTGCCTGAGCTGCCGCCAGCTCGGTTTCGACCTGCGCGCCGTACGCCTGAGTTTCTGCTAACCGGGCGCGCCAGTCCGCTTCAGCATGGGGTAATTCTGGATTCATAGCGGAAACAAGGATAGGGTAGGGGTAGCGGTACTAGCTATCGGAGGTAGCTACTTCGTCGCAAACTCAGGACTTGCAAAAAAAACAGAACAAACTTCATTTCCCGTTCCTAACATTCTGCCAGGTCAACCCAGCCAATAACAGGTACTTTGCTGGTATTTTTGAGGAAATGTCAGATAGCCAGCTGGCCCCGTGCATTAGGCCGCAGCTTTCTTTTGGTATGGGATAGCAAGGAGCAGTAAATAAACGAATTTTCTTTCCATAGCGAAACGTGTTTTTTCGCTACCAAAAGACATCTTTCCGCGATAAACAGGATTAATCGGCCGACAAACCGGACGCGCCCCAGCTGCCGGGCTGCTACCGCAGCCAATAGTGGCGGGCCACGCGCTCAAAATCGACAACCTGCTGCTGCTGCCAGGCCGCGTCGTGCCCCAGTTCGGTGGCCAGCAGTGCTGCCACTATCGGTGCCATGCGAATGGCCGCCGCCGCATCCAGAAACAGCACCCGCACCCGGCGCGCCAGTACATCTTCCACCGTGCGGGCCATTTCGTGGCGGGCCGCCCACACTACCTCGGCCCGCCGAAATTCAAGTTGCGGGTCGAGCTTATCAGCTAATGTGGGCTCATTGGCAATAAGTTGTTGTAAAGACACTTGGTCGCTGCCATACACGTACACATGACTGCCATAGTCCGTAGTGGCCTGGGCGCCGTGGATGCGCAGCCGGGCCGTCTGGCTGGGCGCCGGCGGCAGCTTGCCCAGCGCAATAATTTTATCCACTGTGTCCTCGCCCATGCGGCGGTAGGTAGTCCATTTGCCGCCCGTGATGGTGACCAGGCCCGCCGCCGAAACCAGGATTTTGTGGCTGCGCGACAGCTCTTTGGTAGGGCCGTCGCCAGCTTGCGACGCTGCCAGCGGTCGCAGTCCCGCAAATACGCTCCGCACATCGCTGCGCTGGGGCGGGCGGGCCAGATAGCGCCCGGCCGTGCGCAGAATGAAGTCAATTTCCTCGTCTAAGGCTCGCGGCTCCTCGCTGCTCTCCGCCACCGGCGTATCGGTGGTGCCCAGAATCACCCGGTCGTGCCAGGGCACGGCAAAAAGCACCCGACCATCATCGGTTTTGGGAATCATCAGGGCATCGTCGCCGGGCAGAAACGACTTCTCCACCACCAGATGTACGCCCTGGCTGGGCCGCACCAGCCGGGGGCTGCCCGGCGCCTCCAGCTGCAAAATGTCATCGACAAAAATGCCGGTGGCATTTACCACCGCCTTGCCGCGCAGTTCGTAGGTTTGGCCGGTCTCCTGGTCAGTGGCCTGCACGCCAGTTATATGACTTTGAGGGTCTTTTAACAAGCCGCGCACGGCAAAATGGTTGAGCAGGCAGCCGCCCAACTCAATACCCGTTTGGGCCAGGTTGATGGCCAGCCGGGCGTCGTCAAACTGCCCGTCTTGGTACACCACGCCGCCATAGAGGTCCGCCGGCCGCAGGTTGCCGAGCCGTCGCAACGCTTCGGCTTTGCCGATGTGCGTGGTAGTGCCCAAGCTCAGACGGCCAGCCAGCAGGTCGTAGGCTTTCAAACCCAGGGTGTAGAATGCGCCGCCCCACCACTCATAATTGGGGATGATAAACGACTGGTTTTTGCACAGATGCGGCGCGTTTTTTAGCAGCAGGCCCCGCTCGTGCAAGGCCTCGCGAACCAGCCCTAGGTCGCCCTGCGCGAGGTAGCGCACGCCACCGTGTACCAGCTTGGTGGCGCGGCTGCTGGTGCCCTTGGCGAAGTCGGTTTTTTCCAGCAGCAGGGTGCGGTAGCCGCGGCTCAGCCCATCGAGTGCCACCCCCAGCCCGGTAGCCCCACCCCCGATGACGATTAAGTCCCATTCAGTCTGCGCCGTTAGCTGCCGCAGCAGGTCTTTTCGCTGGAAGGATGGCGTAGCTGGCAGGGAGTTCATATTTCGGGTGTTTATGCGGGGGTGGGTTGCTACAATTGACGCATTATGAATACCTTTGCCTGAGTATGCGCCAGCGCTAAACTATTAACGCGAAAAGCCCGGCGCAGTCTTTATTTTCCCTTCCTTAATCTCAGTTTACCCGATGACTTTACGTCGACTACTTCTAAGCGGCGCGGCTCTCGGCCTTGGCACCATGGCCGCCCAGGCGCAGGACGCTCCTAACCCCGACTATACGCCCGCTGCCAGCGTAAGTCGTAACGTAATAAGCTACCCCCGCACTTCGCTGGGCCTCACCGGCGGCTGGGGCGCCCCCTACGGCTGGGGCGTGGATATCAGCCAGATGCTTATGCCCAACCTCGACGTGAATGCCGGGGTCGGCCTCGGGGTAGGCCTGAAAATAGGCGTGGGTGCCCGCTATTACTTCACGCCGCAACGCCGGGTGTCGCCTTTCGCCGGCGTGAATATCAGCCGCACCAGTGGCATCAACGATATGGCGCTGACCGTAACCCAGGGCCAGGGTTACACTGCTACCGAAGACCGTATCCGCTTCAGTATCGAACCCTCGATGGTAGTGCATGTGCGCGGCGGTGTGCGTTGCCAGTTCCGCAAGATTGGCCTGATTGGCGCCTTGGGCTACGGCATCAGGCCCGGTAGCAATCCGCTATCGTACACACCTGGTTACGAGCCACAATACCTGTCAACTGTTGATTTTATGAATGCCATCACTCCTGGTGGCTTTGAGATTTCGGCCGGACTAACGTTTCGGTTGGCAGACTAACGTTTTGAGTAGTGCTATTTTAATGCTCGTTAATACAAGCAAAAGCCCGTCCGACAACTGTCGGACGGGCTTTTGCTTGTATTAACGAGCATTAAATGCTAAAACCGCCGGTTCACGGCGTTCAAATCCTCAAATGCCTGCTTCAGGCGGCTCACGAAGGTCTTCTCGCCCTCGCGCAGCCACACCCGTGGGTCGTAGTACTTCTTGTTGGGCGAATCGGCGCCGCTGGGGTTGCCAATCTGGCCCTGCAGGAAGCCTTCGTTTTTCACGTAGTTGTTCTTGATGCCTTCCCAGAACGCCCATTGCAAGTCGGTGTCAATGTTCATCTTGATGGCGCCGTAGCCGATGGCCTCGCGGATTTCCTCCTGGCTGGAGCCCGAGCCGCCGTGAAACACGAAGTTGATGGGCTTGGGGCCGGTGTGGAAGTGCTCCTGCACGTATTCCTGCGAGTTGTGCAGGATTTTCGGCTGCAGCTTCACATTGCCGGGCTTATACACACCGTGTACGTTGCCGAAGGCGGCGGCGATGGTGAAGCGCGGGCTCACCTTCAGCAGTTCTTCGTAAGCATAAGCTACTTCCGACGGCTGGGTGTAGAGCTTCGAGCTGTCCACATCGGAGTTATCCACGCCGTCTTCCTCGCCGCCGGTCACGCCGAGCTCGATTTCGAGCGTCATGCCCATTTTGGCCATGCGCTCGAGGTAGCGCTTGCAGATTTCGATGTTTTCCTCAATCGGCTCTTCCGACAGGTCAATCATGTGCGAGCTGAACAGCGGCTGGCCGGTCTGGGCGAAGTGCTTTTCGCCGGCGTCGAGCAGGCCGTCAATCCAGGGCAGCAGCTTCTTAGCGGCGTGGTCGGTGTGCAGAATCACCGGCACGTCGTAGAGCGCGGCCATGGCGTGCACATGG
>Ga0247804_10000285_pt1 | contig 23564 bp, 15 predicted proteins | sample UWRJL029104C1_FD_181142 | JGI IMG/M metagenome (GOLD analysis project Ga0247804, IMG submission 181142) | Plant litter microbial communities from Arlington Agricultural Research Station in Wisconsin, United States - UWRJ-L029-104C-1 | ecosystem: Environmental > Terrestrial > Plant litter >...
GGCAACTTCGCCCTGAGCGGCACGGCCCCCACCAGCATTGCCGCGGGCGGCACGGCCACGGTGAGCCTGACGTTTACGCCCACGGCCGCCGGCACCCGCACCGGCACCTTGGTAATCACCTCGTCGCTGGGCACCTACACCGTGAACCTGACGGGCACGGGCGCTGTAGCCGTGCCGACGCTGACCAGCCTCACTCCCACGAGCGGCCCGGTGGGCACCAGCGTGACCCTGACGGGCACCAACCTGACGGGTGCCACCAGCGTGAGCTTCAACGGCACGACCGTAGTCAGCGCCAGCTTCACCAGCAGCTCGGCCACCAGCATTACGCTGAACGTGCCCGGCGGTGCCACCACCGGCCTCGTGACGGTAACGACGCCCGGCGGCACCAGCAACGGCGTCACCTTCACGGTGACGGCCCCGCAGCTGGCCGTCACGCAGGGGAGCACCAGCTACCCCAGCGGTGGCCCGGCCTACAGCTTCGGCGCGCAGGTGGTGAACACCGGCAGCGCTGCCGTGGCCTTCACGCTCAGCAATGCCGGTTCGGCCACGCTGACGGTTTCCGGCATCATCGCGACCGGCGACTTCGCCACGACCGGCGCGATTCCGGCCAGCGTAACGGCGGGCGGTACGAGTTCGGTGAGCGTAGTGTTTACGCCCACGGCCACCGGCGTCCGCAACGGCACGCTGGTTATCACGTCGAGCCTCGGCACCTACACGGTGAACCTGACCGGCAACGGCCAGGTAGCGGCGCCGGCCATCGCCGGCTTCTCGCCGGCCAGTGGCCCGACCGGCACCAGCGTGACCATCAGCGGCACCAACCTGGGCAATGCCACGAACGTGAGCGTGAACGGTACCACTGGCACCATCACGGCGAACACCGGTACGTCGCTCACCTTCACCGTCGCCACGGGCTCCACCACGGGCCTCCTCAGCGTGACCACGGCGGGCGGCACGGCCAGCAGCACCGGCAGCTTCACCGTGATTCCGACGCCGACGCTCACCACCATCAGCCCCGGCAGCGGCATCACGGGTAGCACCGTGACGCTGAACGGCACCGGCCTGACGGGCGCTTCGCTCATCACCTTCGGCGGCGCCAGCGGCAATACCGTAGCCACCGGCTTCGTGGTAAACGCGGCCGGCACCCAGATTACGGGCGTGACGGTGCCGAGCGGCGCGGTGACGGGCAACGTGACGGTAACCGCCCCCGGCGGCACCAGCAACGGGGTGACCTTCACGGTGACGGCGCCGCAGCTGGCGCTGACGCAGGCGGGCACTACCTACCCCAGCAATGGCGCGGCGTACAGCTTCGGCAGTCAGGTGGTGAATACGACCTCGACCGCCGTCAGCTTCACGCTGACCAACGCGGGCACGGCCCCGTTGAGTTTGAGCGGCTTGACGACGACGGGTAATTTCGCCCTGAGCGGCGCGGCCCCGACCAGCCTCGCGGCCGGCGGCACGGCCACGGTGAGCGTAACCTTTACGCCCACGGCCACCGGCACCCGCAACGGCACGCTGGTTGTCACGTCAAGCCTCGGCACTTACACCGTAAACCTGACCGGCACCGGCATCTTCCTGACGCCCAGCATCAGCAGCTTCACGCCCGCCAGCGGCCCCGCCGGTACCAGCGTGGTAGTGAGCGGCGCTAACCTGAGCGGCACCACGGCCCTGAGCCTCAACGGCAGCGCCGTGACGGGCTTCGTGGTGAACGCGGGCGGCACGACGGTGACCTTCACCGTGCCCACCGGCGCGACCTCGGGGCTCATCAGCCTGACGACGCCCGGCGGTGCGGCCACCAGCGCCACCGCCTACACCGTGACCGTGCCGCAGCTGGCCGTAACGCAGGGGGCCACGGCCTACCCGAGCAACGGCCCGGCCTACGACTTCGGCAACCAGGTTCTTACCACGACCTCGCTGCCCACCACCTTCACGCTCTCGAACGGCGGCGCCACGGCGCTGGCCCTGACCGGCGTGAGCACGACGGGCAATTTCGCCCTGAGCGGCACAACCCCGACCACGGTACCGGCCGGTGGCACCGCCACGCTGGCCGTAACCTTCACGCCCACCGCCCTCGGCAGCCAGTCGGGCACCATCCGCCTGACCTCCGTGCTGGGTACCTACGTGGTGAACCTAACCGGCGCCGGCGTGCCCCCGGCCCCGACCGTGGCGGGTATCTCGCCCGGCAGCGGCCCGGTGGGCACCGTGGTGACCGTGACGGGTAGCAACTTCCCGACCGTCGGCACCAGCGTCACCCTGAACGGGGTGACGATGACCGGCACGGTCGGCAACGGTGGTACCACGCTCACCTTCACCGTACCCGCCGGCGCGACGGCCGGGCCGGTGGTAGTGACCACGCCGGGCGGCAGCGCCACCAGCGCCAGCCCGTTCTGCGTGCAGTATACGGCCAGTGTGACGTCGGCCAGCCGCTGCGGCGCCGGGTCGGTAACGCTGGCGGCCAGCGGCGCGCCCACGGGCGGCAGCTACGCCTGGTACACCCAGGCTAACGGGGGCACGGCCATTGCCGGCGCCACCTCGGCCAGCTACGCCACGCCCAGCCTGAATGCCACGCTGACTTACTACGTGGCCATCGGCACCGGCAGCGGGACCACGGCCTGCGAAGGCCCCCGCACGGCGGTAACGGCGACCATCAACCCGGTGCCCACGGTAGGCATCGCGGCCAATGGCCCGACCAGCTTCTGCCAGGGCGGCAGCGTGACCCTGACGGCCAGCGGCGCCAGCTCCTACCTCTGGAGCACCGGCGCCACCACCGCCAGCATCACGGTGAGCATGGCGGATACGTACAGCGTCACGGGTACCAGCGCCACGGGCAGCTGCACCGCCTCGGCCAGCGTGCCGGTGGTGGTGAATGCTCTGCCGACGGTAACCGTGCAGGCGGGTGGCCCGACCACCTTCTGCCAGGGCGGCAGCGTCACGCTGACGGCCTCCGGCGCCACCACTTACCTCTGGAGCACCGGCGAAACCACCGCCAGCATCGTGGCAGCTGCCACGGGCAGCTACTCGGTAACGGGCCGCAACGCGGCCAATTGCTCCGTAACCTCGGCCGCTACTGCGGTAGTGGTGAACCCGCTGCCCACGGTGAGCGTCACCGCCAACGGCCCGACCACTTTCTGCCAGGGCGGTAGCGTGACCCTGACGGCCAGCGGGGCCACTTCCTACGTGTGGAGCACCGGCCAGACGACGGCCAGCATCACCGTGAGCACCGACGGCAGCTACTCCGTAACCGGCACCAGCGCCACCAGCTGCTCGGCCACCTCGGCCGCCACGGCCGTGACGGTGACGCCAGCGCCCGCAGCCCCGCTGACCACGGCGGCCGACCGCTGCGGCGCGGGCTCGATAACGCTGACGGCCAGCGGCGCCCCCACCGGCGGTCGCTACGCCTGGTATACCCAGGCCAGCAACGGCACGCCGCTGCCCGGCATCACCGGCGGCAGCTACTCGACGCCCAGCCTGAGCTCGAGCACTACCTACTACGTGAGCGCCCTCACGGCCGGCGGTTGCGAAAGCCCCCGCACGGCCGTCACGGCCACCATCAACGCCCTGCCCACGGTGAGCATCACGGCCAACGGCCCGACCAGCTTCTGCCAGGGCAGCAGCGTGACCCTGACGGCCAGCGGCGCCAGCTCCTACCTCTGGAGCACCGGCGAAACCACGGCCAGCATCACCGTCAATGCCAGCGGCGCCTACAGCGTCAGCGGCACCACGGCGGGCTGCTCGGCTACCTCGGCCAGCACCAGCGTTACCGTGAATCCGCTGCCCGTCGTGAGCGTCGTGGCCAACGGCCCGACCACCTTCTGCACCGGTGGCAACGTGACGCTGACGGCCTCGGGCGCCAGCTCTTACCTGTGGAGCACCGGCGAAACCACCGCCAACATCACGGCCTCGGCTTCGGGTAACTACTCCGTCACCGGCACCACCGCCGGCTGCTCGGCCACCTCGGCCGCCACGGCCGTGACGGTGACGCCGCTGCCCACGGCCCCCACTGCCACCCCGGCCAGCCGTTGCGGCGCGGGTGCGCTGACGCTCAGCGCCACCGGAGCCCCGGTGGGTAGCACCTACGCCTGGTACGCGGCGGCTACGGGCGGTACGGCCATCGCGGGCGCCACCAGCGCCAGCTTTACCATCGCCAACCTTGCCGCCACCGCCACTTACTACGTGAGCGTGCGCACCGGCACCTGCGAAAGCCCCCGCACGGCCGTAACCGGCACCATCAACCCCACTCCCGTGGTGAGCGTGACGGCCAACGGCCCAACCACCTTCTGCGCGGGCGGCAGCGTGCTGCTGACGGCCTCGGGCGCCGATTCCTACCTCTGGAGCACCGGCGAGACGACCGCCAGCATCACGGCCTCGGCCAGCGGCAGCTACAGCGTGACCGGCACCACGGCCGGTTGCCCGGCTACTTCGGCGGCTACTGCGGTGGTCGTAAATCCGCTGCCGGCAGTAAGCGTGACGGCCAACGGCCCGACCACTTTCTGCACCGGCGGCAGCGTCACGCTGACGGCCAGCGGCGCCACTTCCTATCTCTGGAGCACCGGCGCCACCACGCCCAGCATCACCGTCAATACCAGCGGCGCTTACAGCGTGACGGGTACTGCCAGCGGCTGCCCGGCTACTTCGACGGCAACTAACGTCACCGTCAATCCGCTGCCCGCAGTTAGTGTAACGGCCAACGGCCCGACCACCTTCTGCCTCGGCGGCAGCGTGACGCTGACGGCCAGCGGCGCCGACTCCTACCTCTGGAGCACCGGCGCGACGACCGCCAGCATCACCGTGAGCATGGCCGGGAATTACAGCGTGACCGGCAGCAGTGCCGGGTGCTCCGTAACCTCGGCGGCTACTTCGGTAGTGGTGAATCCGCTGCCCACGGTGAGCGTTTCGGCCAACGGCCCGACTACCTTCTGCACCGGCGGCAGCGTGACCCTGACGGCCTCGGGCGCCACCTCCTATCTGTGGAGCAATGGCGCCACCACGGCCAGCATCACCGTCAATGCCAGCGGCGCCTACAGCGTCAGCGGCACGACGGCGGCGGGCTGCCCGGCCACCTCGGCCGCGACCAACGTCACCGTCAATCCGCTGCCCGTCGTGAGTGTAACGGCCAATGGCCCGACCACCTTCTGCACCGGCGGCAGCGTCACGCTCACCGCCAGCGGCGCCGACTCCTACCTCTGGAGCACCGGCGAAACCACCGCCAGCATCACGGCCTCGGCCAGCGGTTCGTACTCGGTGACGGGCACCAGCCTGGCGGGCTGCCCGGCTACGTCGGTCGCCACTACGGTAACCGTCAACCCGCTGCCCGCAATTAGTGTAACGGCCAACGGCCCAACCACTTTCTGCCTCGGCGGCAGCGTGACGCTGACGGCCAGCGGCGCTACCTCCTACCTGTGGAGCACCGGCGAAACCACCGCCAGCATCACGGCTTCGACCTCAGGCTCGTACTCGGTGGCGGGCACTTCGAGCGCCGGCTGCACCGCCACTTCGGCGGCTACCAGCGTCACGGTGAACCCGCTGCCCGTAGTAAGTGTAACGGCTAACGGCCCGACCACCTTCTGCCTCGGCGGCAGCGTCACGCTCACCGCCAGCGGTGCGACTTCCTACCTGTGGAACACGGGTGAAACGACGGCCAGCATCACGGCCAGCGCCAGCGGTAGCTACTCGGTGACGGGTACCACTACCTCCGGTTGCGTCGCGACTTCGGCCGCCACTACGGTGACGGTGAACCCGCTGCCAGTGGTAGCCGTCGCCGCCAACGGCCCGACGACCTTCTGCGCGGGCGGCAGCGTGCTGCTGACGGCCTCGGGCGCCGATTCCTACCTCTGGAATACCGGTGAAACCACGGCCAGCATCACGGCCAGCGCCAGCGGTAGCTACAGCGTCACCGGCACTACCGCCGGTTGCGTCGCGACTTCGGCCAGCACCAGCGTCACCGTCAATCCGCTGCCCGCAGTAAGTGTCACGGCTGACGGCCCGACCACTTTCTGCCTCGGCGGCAGCGTGACCCTGACGGCCTCGGGCGCCAGCTCCTACCTCTGGAGCACCGGCGAAACCACGGCCAGCATCACGGCCGTGGCTAGCGGCAGCTACTCGGTAACGGGCACTTCGGCCGCTGGTTGCACCGCCACTTCGGCTGCTACCACGGTCACGGTGAATCCGCTGCCTATCGTCGCTGTAACGACCAACGGCCCGACCACTTTCTGCGTTGGTAGCAGCGTGACGTTGACAGCCAGCGGCGCCGACTCCTATTTGTGGAGCACCGGCGCGACGACCGCCAGCATCACGGTTTCGGCCAGCGGCAGCTATTCCGTGCTGGGTTCCAGTCTGGCCGGTTGCTCAGCGGCCGCCGCCGCTACCAGCGTCACGGTGAATCCGCTGCCCGTGGTGAGCGTGACGGCCAATGGCCCGACCACGTTCTGCACCGGCGGCAGCGTGACTTTGACCGCTAGCGGGGCTGATTCTTACCTCTGGAGCACTGGCGAAACTACCGCCAGCATCACGGCCTCCGCTTCAGGCTCGTACTCGGTAACGGGCACCAGCCTCGCGGGCTGTCCGGCCACTTCGGCCGCCACCACCCTGACCGTCAACCCGCTGCCCACAGTAAGTGTAACGGCTGATGGCCCGACGACCTTCTGCCTCGGCGGCAGCGTTGTGCTGACGGCCTCGGGCGCCGACTCCTACCTCTGGAGCACCGGCGAAACCACCGCCAGCATCACGGCCTCGGCCAGCGGTTCGTACTCGGTGACGGGCACCAGCCTGGCGGGCTGCCCGGCTACGTCGGCCGCTACTTCGGTAGTGGTGAATCCGCTGCCCACGGTGAGCGTCACGGCCAATGGCTCCACGACGTTCTGTGCTGGTGGCAGCGTGACCCTGACGGCCAGCGGCGCCGATTCCTACCTCTGGAATACCGGTGAAACCACGGCCAGCATCACGGCCAGCGCCAGCGGCAGCTACTCGGTAATCGGCACCTCGGCCAATGGCTGCGTCGCCACTTCGGCGGCCACCACGGTGACGGTGAATCCGCTGCCGGTAGTGGCTGTTGCTGCCAATGGCCCGACGACCTTCTGCGCGGGCGGCAGCGTGATTTTGACGGCCAGCGGCGCCGACTCCTACCTCTGGAACACCGGTGAGACGACGGCCAGCATCACGGCCTCTACCAGCGGCTCGTACTCGGTGGTCGGCACCAGCTTGGCGGGCTGCCCGGCTACCTCGGCCGCCACTACGGTGACCGTCAGCCCGCTGCCGGTAGTAAGTGTAACGGCCGATGGCCCGACCACTTTCTGCCTCGGCGGCAACGTGACATTGACCGCCAGCGGCGCCGACTCCTACCTCTGGAGCACCGGCGAAACCACGGCCAGCATCACCGTCAGCACCAGCGGCTCCTACTCGGTAAGCGGCACTACTGCTGGCTGCACCGCCACTTCGACTCCGCTGTCGGTAATCGTGAATCCGCTGCCCGCAGTAAGCGTCGCGGCCAATGGCCCTACGACGTTCTGCGTCGGCGGCAGCGTTACACTCACCGCCAGCGGGGCTGATAGCTACCTCTGGAGCACCGGCGAAACCACGGCCAGCATCACCGCCTCCGCTTCGGGTTCGTACTCGGTGACGGGCACCAGCCTGAATGGTTGCTCGGCCACCTCGGCCAGCACGGTGGTGACGGTCAATCCGCTGCCCACGGTGAGCGTCGTGGCCAACGGCCCGACGACCTTCTGCGCCGGCGGCAGCGTGACGCTGACGGCCAGCGGCGCCGACTCTTACCTCTGGAGCACCGGCGAAACGACGGCCAGCATCACCGTCACGGCCAGCGGCAGCTTCTCCGTCATCGGCACCAGCCTGGCGGGTTGCCCGGCCACCTCGGCCAGCACCACCATCACGGTGAACCCGCTGCCCACGGCCAGCATCACGGCCAGCGGCCCGACGACGTTCTGCGCCGGTGGCTCGGTCACGCTGACGGCTTCCGCTGCGGCCTCCTACCTGTGGAGCACCGGCGAAACCACCGCCAGCATCACCGTAACGGCCAGCGGCAGCTACAGCGTGACGAACACCTCGGCCGATGGCTGCCCGGCCACCTCGGCCGCCACTACGGTGGTAGTGAACCCGCTGCCCACGGTGAGCGTCACGGCCGATGGCCCGACCACGTTCTGCCTCGGCGGCGCGGTAACGCTGACGGCTTCCGGGGCCGACTCTTACCTCTGGAGTACCGGCGAAACCACCGCCAGCATCACTGCCAGCGCCAGTGGCAGCTACTCGGTAGCAGGCACCAGCCTGGCAGGTTGCACCGCCACGTCGGCCGCCACCACGGTTACCGTCAACCCGCTGCCGACCGTGGCCGTTGTTGCCAATGGCCCGACGACCTTCTGCGCGGGCGGCAGCGTCATGCTGATGGCCTCGGGCGCCGACTCTTATCTCTGGAGCACCGGCGAAACCACCGCCAGCATCACGGCCTCGGCTACTGGCTCCTACTCGGTTATCGGCACCACGCTGGCGGGCTGCTCGGCTAACTCGGCCGCCACGGCAGTCGTAGTCAATCCGCTGCCCACGGCCAGCATCACCGCCAACGGCCCGACGACGTTCTGCCTCGGCGGCAGCGTGACCCTGACGGCCAGCGGCGGCGATACCTACCTCTGGAGCACCGGCGAAACCACGGCTACCATTACGGCTTCGGCTACTGGTTCCTACTCCGTGGTAGCCACTACTGCCGCCGGCTGCTCGGTCACTTCGCCCGCCACCAGCGTAACCGCCACTGCGCTGCCCACGGTGAGCATCACGGCCGATGGCCCCACCACGCTCTGCCCGGGCGGCACGGTCACGCTCACCGCCTCGGGGGCCGATTTGTACCTCTGGAGCACCGGCGAAACCACGGCCAGCATCTTCGTGACCGCCAGCGGCAACTACTCGGTAGTGGGCACCAGCAGCACCACCGGCTGCTCGGCTACCTCGGCGCCCACGGCCGTTATCATCAATCAATCCCTGGTGGTTGATGTGACAGCGAGCGGCCCGACGACCATCTGCGACGGCAGCAGCGTGACGCTGACGGCCAGCGGCGCCGACACCTACCTCTGGAGCACCGGCGCCACCACGGCCAGCATCACCGTGACGGCCAGCGGTTCCTACTCGGTAGTGGGCAACATCCTGGCGGGCTGCACGGCCACCTCGGCCGTCACCACGGTTACCGTCAATCCGCTGCCCACGCTCACCGTCACGGCCGATGGCCCGACGGCCTTCTGCGCGGGCGGCAGCGTGACGCTGACGGCTACCGGCGGCGACTCCTACCTCTGGAGCACCGGCGCAACCACCGCCAGCATCACCGTCACGACCAGCGGTAGCTACACCGTCACGGCCTCGACCGCGCTGGGCTGCTCCGTCACCTCGGCCGCCACGGTGGTCGATGCGCAGGACCTGCCCGTGGCCACCGCCACCCCGGCCAGCCGCTGCGACATCGGCGCCCTGACCCTGACCGCCACCGGCGCCCCTGTCGGCGGCAGCTACGCCTGGTACACCCAGGCCACGGCTGGCACGCCCATCGCGGGCGCCACGAGCGATACTTACACCATCGCCAACCTGACCGCCACCACGACCTACTACGTGAGCGCCCTCAGCAGCCTCGGCTGCGAAGGCCCGCGCGCGGCCGTAGTGGCCACCATGAATGCCCTGCCCACGCTCACGGTCACGGCCAGCGGCCCGACGAGCTTCTGCGACGGCGGCAGCGTGACGCTGACGGCCACCGGCGGCGACACTTACCTCTGGAGCACCGGCGAAACCACCGCCAGCATCACCGTCACGGCCAGCGGCAACTACACCGTCACGGCCAGCACCACGGCGGGCTGCTCGGTTACGTCCAGCGCCACCAGCGTCACGGCCGAGCCGCTCCCGGCCCAGCCGGTTATCACGCAGAGCCCGGCGGGCACGCTCACCAGCAGCAGCCCCACCGGCAACCAGTGGTACTTCGGCCCGAACCCGATTCCGGGCGCCACCGGCCCTACCTACGTGGTCACCTCGGCCGCCGGCAACGGCAGCTACACGGTGGTCGTGACGTCGGCCACCGGTTGCGTCTCCCCCACTTCGGCCCCGATGACGGTGCTGATTACGGGCACTGCCACCGCCGCCCTGGCGGCCCAGGTGGCCGTATTCCCGAACCCCGCCCACCATACCTGCACCGTGCAGGTTCCGGCCCTGGCCGGTGCTACCAGCGTCAAAATGGTGTTGTACGACGTCATCGGCCAAGAAGTGCTCCAGCGCACGCTGGCGCTGCCCGCCGCCGGAGCCCGCACCGAGCTCGATGTGCATGACCTGGCCACGGGTGTGTACCTGCTACGTCTGCACGTAGGTCCGTACCTGCTGACCAAGCGCCTGGTGATAGAATAAGCTTCTATCACCGATTGGTAAAAGCCCTGCTGCTGAGTTATTCGGCGGCAGGGCTTTTTATTTTGCCCCCACCGGTCCGACGCCGCTCCTACAACTGCTTCGATATAGGACCGCATCTTTGCGGCTCCACCCTACACCCTTCCCCTGATTTTCCGTGCAACCACCTTCTTTGACTTCCAGCAACACTCCGGCCGACTACTTCCTCCAGCTCCCTAAAGTAGAGCTCCACGTCCACCTGGAAGGTGCCATCCCGGTTACCACGCTGCTGGCGCTGGCCGCCCGCCACGGCATCGCCCTGCCCGCCCACACCGAAGCCGGCCTGGCCGACTGGCTGGAATTCCGCGGTTTCCCGCACTTCGCCGAGGTCTACCAAACCATCTCGCGCTGCATCCGAACGCCCGACGACCTCGAAACGCTGACCTACGAGTTTCTGCGCGAGCAGGCCCGGCAGCGCATCTGGCACACCGAGTTCACCTTCACCGCCTGGACGCACTTCCGCAACTGGGGCCTGCCCTACGCCGAGCAATTCGCGGCCCTGCACCAGGCCCGGCAGCGCGCCGAGCGCGACTTCGGCGTCAGCAGCCTCGTCGTCGTGGACATCCCCCGCGGCTACGCCAACCCAGCCGAAGCGCTGACCATGACCGAGCAGGCCCTGCTGGCCCGCTCCCTTGGTGTGGCGGCGCTGGGGTTGGGCGGCTACGAAGTCGGCAACCCCGTGGCGCCCTACCGCGCTTCCTTCGCCCTGGCCCACGAGGCCGGCCTGCCCTGCATCCTCCACGCCGGCGAAACCGAGGGCCCCACCAGCATCTGGGAAGCCCTGGAGGCGGGCCACAGCCGGCGCATCGGCCACGGCGTGCGCTGCCTCGAAGACCCCGCCTTGGTGGCGCATCTGCGCGAGCAGCGCATTCCACTGGAGGTGTGCCCGTCGAGCAATGTCTGCCTGAAAGTGGTGGATGCCTACGCCGCCCACCCGCTGCCCAGGCTGCTGGCCGAAGGGCTCTACGTAACCTTGAACAGCGACGACCCGGCACTATTCGGCACTACTTTGAGTGAGGAATTCGAGAAGGCGCACCGGCTACTGGGGCTTTCTCTGACCGAAATTGGTCTGTTAACACAAAATGCTTTGGATGCTTCTTTGCTCACTCCGACGCAGCGAGACGCGTTACGGGACCGGTATTCTCAGGAAGCGTCTTGATAACTTTCACTTATTAGCCTCACCCTTAATTTACCAGCCACTTCGCTTGGTGCCACGCCAAAAACTCCGGGTCGGGCAGAAATCGCTTATGCGCTGGCAGCCGCAGTTCCTGCCCATGAAAGCGCCCTAGCAACGCGGCTGCCGCTTCAGCATCGGACCGCTTTGGGGTAAGCACGGTAGGCGCTACTTCTATCACATAGTCGGCGGGCCGGATGGTGAACAGGCCCAACTCAAAGGCGCGGTCGTGCAGGGCATTTAGGGCGAGGCCGTTGCGGGGGTTCATGCGGTTGGCTTCGTCTTCGGCCCACGGCTTGATGTGCCCCGCCACGAGCAGGGATGCTTGCCTTAAACCTGTTACACAACAGGTATTATCATAAGCCGCCATAATCGTTTTGCGGAAGAACTGCTGATTGACGCGCACTTTCACCAGCTGCTCTTTCATTTTGCCTTCTAGTACAGGCGGCAATGGCTCGTACTCGGCCGCTATTTCTTCCAGCGTAATATGTTGCGTATCCGCCAATAGCTTCTCGCTTTCGTAGACGCGACCCGCCCAGTCGGCATAAAATTCATTCCATACTTCCTTATCTAATTTACTAGCGTTGCTCATGCCTGCTTGTGTTAGGCTTGGGTCGAGGCTGGCGAAGTTTACCAGTTTCAGCGCTACAGAACCAGGGGTACGATTAAGTAACCTCGACAGCAAAATAATTTCTGGATTACGGCTATGCAACTGCCCGAAAGTCAGCTTACAATACAGGTTGATTGCTAATAGCAATTCGTCGCGGGTCCAGAGGCGTTGGCCTGATTTCATTTGTAGTAATACGGAGAAGTTAGGATAGTTTGCGAATTTGCATCGTACAAGTTTAAACCTATCTAGCTTAAACCTTTCCCGCCATGCTTCAACGCGCAATGAAAACATTTATCACGCTTCTCCCAGAAGGGCTAGAAAATATGACTCCAACGACTATTGATTACGCTATTGACAACTTATTAGAGGTCAAAATGTATGGTCATCTAGGGCGTGCTGTCATTTTAGAAAAGGTCTACGCTGACTATAACATTGATGCTACTTACTGGCAGCAGCCTGATGTTTGCATTTTTGAGCGTTAAGCTGCACGAGTAAAACATCAAATAACACTGGTACTTCATCATCACCCTTAAGACACCGTCCAACTACATCGGCCCGGAGCAGGTTTTTGGTTTCTCTGTACTTGACGAGGGCGCTGTTGGCAACGCTGTTCTGCCCATTGTCCATTCCATAGACGACTATGGCAACCTAGCCTCACAAGCCACCGGCAAAAAGATGAAGATACTTCAGCTGGTCTGTTCCGACGGGTCCGGGATGAGAAGAGTTCCAGCCCGGATGCAGAGGTTCACTATGCTAGCAGGTCCAACATCCTTAGTCCCGAGCATGAGTCACTGGACTTGAATGTTGAAGAGTATGCCCATGCCATAAAGCTGACGAAAGCTATGTGGCAAAAGATGAGCAAGGAGAGTGGCCCCAGCTATCCAAATGGCCACATCGTGCGCAATGAAGTTCGGGAAAAGACAAAAGCGCTGCTCAAAGAAAAGGGACTTGGCAATGCTTACAAGCTGAATTATGCCCGCCGCCAGATTATACTAAAAGCAGAACGGCATGGCTTTGCCATAAATGCTCATACAATCCATGTAATCAGTAAGTAATGGCCTCAAAAGCACGGTTACAAAGTAAAATCAGCGGCTTCCCAAAAGGAAATAGTAGTTGAGAGGCACACTAATAGACACACCATGAAAAAGCCCCGTGTAAACGCTTGGTTTACACGGGGCTTTTTTCTTTTAGCGCTCCCTCCTGGGCTCGAACCAGGGACCCTCTGATTAACAGTCAGATGCTCTAACCGGCTGAGCTAAGGAAGCAATTTCTTGCCCGAAACACCGGTTGTTGTTGTTTCGGACTGCAAAGGTAGGATAGCCACCGACATTTTCGCAAGCCTTGCGGGAAAAATTTTTCAATAAATTTTTCCCGCACTCTAATTCAGAATATTAAGTTGCGTGCCTTGCAGGCTGGTGCTGTATTGCAACAGCGGCAGCGGGCTCGGCCCACCGGTTACCTGGCCCTGCAAACTGAATTGTGAGCCGCAGCATGTGTCTTTCATAAACAAGCCCGAGCGGTCCAGCGACACCAGCGCGCAGGCGTTGTAGGGCTGGTAGGGACAGTTGCGCTCGAAAGCGCGGTAGGTATTATCGGCCTGCCGAACCACGATGATGCCCTTGATGCCGCCGCCGTCGATACGGCCGCTGCTGCCGCTGGGCAGCGCCACGGCGCCGTTCACGTTGCGCAGGGCGGCGTATTGCTGGCTGGTGAGCTGCAAGGCCACGTTTACGGGCGTGTAGGGCAGTTGGGGCTGCACGTTATTGGTGCTGCCGCAGGCGGCCAGGGCCAGCATCAATCCGGGGGCGACGAATGACAAGAGGAAACGCATACTGCTGCAACGTAACGAAAGCCGGGATAATTGCCCGAACTACGGCTTATTTCTTGAACAGGGAATTGACGAAGGTGTGCCGGTCAAACAGCTGCAAATCCGTCATCTTCTCCCCTACCCCAATGTAGCGTACCGGAATGCTGAACTGGTCGGAAATACCGATAACCACACCGCCGCGCGCCGTACCGTCGAGCTTGGTAATGGCCAGGGCCGTTACCTCGGTGGCCTTGGTGAATTCCTTGGCTTGCAGGAAGGCATTCTGGCCGGTGCTGCCGTCGAGCACCAGCAGCACTTCGTGCGGCGCGTCGGGAATCATCTTCTGCATCACGCGCTTGATTTTACTTAGCTCGTTCATCAGGTTCACCTTGTTGTGCAGGCGGCCCGCCGTGTCGATAATGATGATGTCGGCGCCGGTTTCTACGCCCACTTTCACGGCATCGAACGCCACTGAGGCCGGGTCGGTGTTCATGCCGTGGCTCACCACGGGCACGCCCACGCGCTGTCCCCAGATGATGAGCTGGTCCACGGCGGCGGCACGGAAGGTGTCGGCGGCGCCCAACACCACCTTTTTACCCGCCGAGTGAAAGCGGTGAGCGAGCTTGCCGATGGTCGTAGTTTTACCCACGCCATTCACGCCCACCACCATGATAACGAAGGGCTGGCCAGTATTATCGGGCCGGTCGAGGATAGCGCGGGAGCCGGTGGCGCCACTATTGGCATCAAGCAGTTCGGCAATTTCTTCGCGCAGGATACGGTCGAGCTCCGAAGTGCTCACGTACTTGTCGCGGGCCACGCGCTTTTCGATGCGGTCGATGACTTTCACCGTGGTATCAATGCCCACATCGGCGTGCACGAGCAGCTGCTCCAGGTCGTCGAGCACGGCTTCGTCCACGGTGCTTTTACCCACCACGGCCTTGCTGAGCTGGTCGAAGAAGCTGGTTTTGGTTTTTTCCAGACCGGCATCAAGGGCTTGCTGCTGCTCCTTGTTTTCCTTGTCTTTCTTAAAAAAATCGAAAAGTCCCATTGAGTGGGGTTAAGGGTATGGGGTGAGGAGGGGTTGAGGGACTCAGAAGTAGCGCAAAGGAAGCAAAACCGCCTTATTTATTGCCGACGGCCCATCTACCCTCAAACCAGCATAAACTGAAAAAGTCCCACGAAGGTGGGACTTTTTCAGTTCTTAACGGAAGCCAACGGCAGCTTACTTGTTGCCGGTGGCCAGGTACTCCTGCACTTTGTCAACCAGCACCATCTCTTCCTTGAAGGTATAGGCACCGGTTTTTTCCGATTTAACGGCACGGATAACTTTTGCCCAGTCCTTGCCGCCCGGGGTTTTCAGGGTTGCTACTACTTTCTTAGCCATGACGTAGGATTACTTAATTTCCTTGTGAACAGTCATTTTCTTGAGGATAGGGTTGAATTTCTTCAACTCGATACGCTCAGGAGTATTCTTGCGATTCTTGGTGGTGATGTAGCGCGAGGTGCCCGGCATGCCCGAGTTTTTGTGCTCGGTGCACTCCATGATAACCTGCACCCGGTTTCCTTTCTTGGCCATCTCGACTTGGGGGGTGTTTTTGAATTTAGGACTGCAAAGGTACGGGTTTTTCTGAAAAAAACAAGCTATAACTTAAATGTCAGAGCGTAGAGCGTTGCCCGCACAAATGCACGAGGTAGAGACGCAATATCTTGCGTCTCGTCGTTGAACGAAATCGGTTTCCCGATGCGAACGATGAGACTCCAAACCTATTGCGTTTCTACCTCATCCGAAAGCATCACTTCAGCACCGGCAGCGTCCAGTTTTCCAGCCCACTCGGCTCGGTCATCAGCTTCTCAATATCCGCCACGGTGCGCGGGGCATTGGCCGACAAGTTCTCGTAGCCATTGCTGGTAATCAATACGTCATCCTCAATACGTACGCCGATATTCCACCATTTCGGGTCGCAGGGGGCGCCGGCGGGAATGTAGATGCCGGGCTCTACGGTGATAACGTTGCCGACCTGCAGCGGGCCGTAGCTGCCGCGGTCGTGCACGTCGAGGCCCAGGTAGTGGCTGGTGCCGTGGGGAAAATACTGGCGAAAATCATCCTTCTTTTTGATGACGCCGAGCTTTAGCAAGCCCTTGGCTACCACCTCCTGGGCGGCCTGGCCGGGCGCTTTGAACTCGGCGCCGGGGCGGCAGGCGGCCATGCCGGCTTCCTGGGCGGCCAGTACCAGCTCGTAAATCTGGCGCTGGGCGGGGCTAAAGGTGCCGGAGGGCGGCGCAGTGCGCGTCACATCGGCAGTATAACCGTGGTATTCGGCACCGCAGTCCATCAGCAGCAGGTCGTTGTCGAGGCGGCGGCGGTCGTTGGTTTCGTAGTGCAGGATGCAGGCGTTGGCCCCGCCGCCCACGATGCTGGGATAACCCTGAAACTCCGCGCCGTAGCGGCGGTACACGTACTCGTGCAGGCCTTGCACGTCCATCTCACCCATGTCGGGCCGTAGCAGCTTGAGCACTTCGCGCTGCGCCGTAGTGCTGATGCTGATGGCGTGGCGCAGCAGCGTCAGCTCCTCGGGGGTTTTGATGGCCCGGAGCTCGTCGAGGGCGTGTTCGAGGTCGGTGGCGTCGTAGCGACTGGGAACGGCGCGGGTGGCGGCTTCGCGGCGGGCGGCGCTAGTGCTGGCCGCCAGATAGACGCTGATAATGGGGTCGGTAGCCAAGGCGGTGGTCTGCTCGGCTAGGTGTTTCAGGTATTCCTGCGTGGCGGTGGCATCGAGGCTACGGTCGGAGCCAGGGGCTTCCTTGGCGGCGTCGCGCAGCACGGCATAGGCGTAGTTGCGCGGCGGGCTGTAGTCGGCGGGCACGGCGGCCTGCTGGCGGAAAGTGGCCACGAGGTCGTGCAGGTCGGCAGGGTCGCCGAGGTCGTCGCGGGTATCGGTGGGCAGGTCGGGGAAGAGGATGCGGTCGAAGTCGGACCACTTTATTCCGGCTTTGGCAAACTCCGTATTATCAACCACAAACTGGATTCCCAGCTCGGTTTTGGCGAGGGCAGCACCGCGGCGGCGGCCGCGCCACTGCTCGGCGGCGGGGTCGCGGGGCTGGGTGAAAAGAGCTTCCGTCACGAGAACCTGGCCGCCCACGGTGCGCGGCTCCTTGAAGAGCACGAGCACGGCGTCGGGCTCATCGTAGCCGGTGAGGTAGTAAAAATCGGGGTTCTGGTGGTAGATGTAGTTGACGTCGTTGGCGCGGTTGCGGATGGGCGCGGCAAACAGCACGGCCACGCCGTGCGGCGGCAGCTTGTCGCGCAGCAGCGCGCGGCGCTGGCGGTGGAAGGCGGGCGGCAGAAAATCGGTGGGCCGGGCCACGGCGGGGGCCATGGCCAGCGGGGCGGGGCGGGCGCCGGCCTTGCGCTGGGCCTGGGTGGTGATGGCCATCAGCAAGCCCGCCCCCAGCAGCAGCCCCCGAAAAATTCCTCTCAGATTCATAGTAAGCTCAAGATAGGCCCGAATAGACAAAGCCAGCGCCAATACGTTGCCGCTGGGGCAGACGCATTGGCGCTGGCTTTGAAAAGACACCGACTGGCCGAGGCCCGCCGAAGCTATAACTAGTAGGTAATGAAGCCTTCCTGTTTGGCTTTTTTCAACACCGACATGATGCCGTTCTTGTTGATGGTGCGGATGGTGGAAGCGGCTACACGCAGGGTAACCCAGGCGTCTTGCTCGGGGATGTAAAAACGCTTCTTCTGCAGGTTCGGGAAGAACTTGCGCTTGGTCTTGTTGTTGGCGTGCGACACGTTGTTACCAACGCGGGTACGCTTGCCGGTCAAATCACAAACTCGGGCCATGATATCGGAGAGGGTTAGAAATTGCTAATGTCAGGAAAATCAACGCCCAGCAATCAGACGCAGCGCGCTTGGTTTACGGAACGGGCCGCAAATATCGGCAAAATTCTGGAAATGACCAAGCGTAGGCGCAAACTTCCGCTGCCGGCGGGGTTCAGATGTGACCGGGCAGCCGCCGGACGGCCCTACCTTTGCGCTTTTCGCTGCCTATGCCTCCTGCCGCCCCCAGTCTGAAACGCTTCCTGAGCAGCATCGGGCTGGTGGTGGTGCTGAATGCGCTGGTGAAACCCGGCTGGCTGCTGCTCGAAAACATGGTACAGGACCAACTGGGCCACGCTACTTTCGGGCTGATTGCGGCTATGTCGTCGCTTACCATCATCATCAGTTCGGTAGCCGATTTGGGCCTGACCCAGAGCAGTGTGCGCCGCGCCGCCAGCGAGGCGGACTTCCTGCAGGGACCTTTCCGCACGGTGCTGCCCCTGCGCGGCTTGCTCAACGGCGTGGCCCTGCTGGCGATGCTGGCCGTGGGCTGGCTGATGGGCTACCGGGGACAGGAACTAGGCCTGCTGGTGGTAGTAGGAACGGCGCTATTGCTCACCCAATACACCCAGTTTTTGCGCGGTATTTTCCAGGGACAGCAGCAATTTTCGACCGATGCGGTGCTGTCGGTGCTGGAAAAAGGTTTGCTGATGGCGGCCGTGGGCGGGCTGCTGCTGGCGGGACCACTCACGCTGTGGGGCTACTTGAATACGCGGCTGGCGGTGGCCATTTTCACCACGCTCCTGCTGTATGGGCTGATGCTGCGTTTCTTTGGCCGCGTACCTTACCGCTGGCAGTGGACCAACATCCGTAGCGCCCTACGATTGAGCTTACCCTTTGCCCTGATATACGTGCTCTACGGCCTGAATGAGCGCGTGGACATGGTGATGCTGGAGCGCCTTTCATCAGCCAAAGAGGCTGGCTATTACGTGAGTGCCTACCGCTGGATGGATGCCGCCATGATGTATGCCTGGACCGTGCTGCCGCTGTTTTTCGCCCGCTTCGCCCACGCCCAGCAACAACCCGGCGAACTGAATAAACTGCTGGGTGTGGGGCAGCGCCTGGTGGCCGTGCCGCTATTCTTCGTGGTGGCGTTCGTGTTGTTTCGGGGTGAGGAGGTGTTCTGGCAGTTCAAGCATAGCTCCGGCCCCGAGCTGGAGCGCATGGCCTGGTGTCTGAAACTGCTATTCGTGAACGTGTTGGCCAACGCTTTTTTCGCCATTTACAGCACTGTGCTGACCAGCATCGGGCATGAGCGCGCCGTGAGCTGGACCGTGGCGGCCAGCGTGGCGCTCAACATTGGCCTGAACCTCTTACTGATGCCGCAGTACGGCGCCATCGCAGGGGCCGCCAACACGCTGGCCTGCGTGTGCTTTGTTTCGCTGACTTACCTGTGGCTGGTACATCGGCGCACGACTGTAAGCATCCCCTGGGGGCTGCTGGCCAGACTACTACTGGCGCTGGGCCTGCTCTGCGGAGGCTGGTGGATGTTGCGCTGGACAACTTACCTCGACTGGCTGGTTGAAACCACTATTATGGCCGTCGTCTTTGGCTTTATCGTGCTGGGAACAGGTTTGCTACGCTGGCGGGAAATGTCACAACTGTTAAAACGCAAGTAGGCCTGCATCCCGACAACCCATTTCATACCAGCAATTTACCGCAAAAACACCTTCGTTGTCGGCCTGCCAGTCGCTGCATTGGCCGACCGGCGCAAAGAGCTGCGAAAGCCGCGCAAGCCGTAGTTTTGCCACCGATTGGCTTGGCCGCCCACTATTGCCTTATTCGTGCCTTTATGCTCAAAGACCTGTACCGGTTTGTGTCGCCGAAATACCAGAATCTGTTTCTGGATTATAAAGTTAGCTTCGAGCCGCGCTACGGGCATGGCAAGCCGCCGCACTCCGGTCTCTACGAAGTAATTGACCGCAACCGGGCTACGTACCGCGGACTGCTGCAAGGTTTGCTGGCTTACCAGTCCATTTTCGCGCAGATTAAGGACGCCAAAGTGGAAACGGACCCCAGCCAGCCGGCCTGGAACAATTCGTTTCTGCCGGGCCTCGATATTGTGACCATCTACGGCATGCTGGCGCACTTCCAGCCAGCGCAATACGTGGAAGTGGGCTCGGGCAATTCGACCAAAGTGGCCGCCAAGGCCATCCGCGACCAGGGGCTGGCCACCCGCATCACGTCCATTGACCCCTATCCCCGGGCCGAAATCGACCAGCTGGCCCAAACCGTTGTGCGAAAGCCGTTTGAGAATATCGACTTCTCGTTTCTCTACGAGCTGAAAGCCAACGATATCCTCTTTATCGACAATTCGCACCGCGTGCTGCCGAATTCCGATGCGACGGTGTTTTTCCTGGAAGTGCTGCCGCGCCTGGCGCCCGGCGTCATCGTCCACATCCACGATATTTATCTGCCCTACGACTACCCCCAGTTTATGTGCGACCGGGCGTATTCGGAACAGTACATGCTGGCGGCCTTCATCTTAGCCAACCCCGAGAAGTACGAAACCATTCTACCCAATTACTTCATCAGCCAGGATGCGGAGCTGAACGGCATCCTGCAGCCACTGTGGCAGCAGCCGGCTTTGCAAGGCGTGGAAACGCACGGCGGCTCTTACTGGCTACGAGTGAATTGAAAACGTTATAAGTAAAAATCCCTGGCCTCCTACTGAAAGTCAGGGATTTTTACTTTTAACTTCCTTTCCCGGCTTGCGCCAGGGGCAGTGGCGGCAGCCGCTGCCGCAGCAGTAGCCCCGGCGGCGGTGGTACTGCTCGGTGAAAACGAGGTAGCCCTCGGGCGTGTAGTAAAAATCGCCGGGCTGCAGCGGCTGGGGTGGGGCGGACATCCGTACAAAGTTACGACGGTACATTTGCCCTGATTTCCTCCCGTTCCCACCCCGTTTTCCCATGACGACCTCCTCCTCCCCCACCGCCACTTCCACCCGCGCTCAGGAGCTGATGCAGCTCGAAGACCAGTACGGCGCCCACAATTATCACCCGCTGCCCGTGGTGCTCAGCCGCGGCGAGGGCGTGCATTTGTGGGATGTGGATGGCAAGCATTACTTCGACTTTCTCTCGGCTTATTCGGCCGTCAATCAGGGCCATTGCCACCCCGCCATCATCAAGGCCCTGACGCAGCAGGCCCAGAACCTGACGCTGACTTCGCGGGCGTTTTTCAACGACCAGCTGGGCCCGGCCGAGCAGCAGCTCTGCGAGCTGTTTGGCTACGATAAGGCGCTGATGATGAACTCCGGCGCCGAGGCCGTGGAAACCGCCCTGAAGCTGGCCCGCAAGTGGGGCTACCAGGAAAAAGGCATCGCGCCGAACGCCGCCCGCATCGTGGTGGCCGAGCACAATTTCCACGGCCGCACCACGGGCATCATTTCCTTCAGCACCGACGGCGACAGCACCGGCGGTTTCGGGCCTTTCGTACCTGGCTATGAAGTAGTACCGTACGACGATTTAGCGGCGCTGGAGGAGGCGTTGCAGGACCGGCAGGTCTGCGCATTCCTGGTCGAGCCCATTCAGGGCGAGGCGGGGGTGATGGTGCCCTCGGAAGGGTATTTGAAAAAGGCCGCCGAGCTGTGCAAGGCCCACAACGTCCTGTTCATAGCTGATGAAATTCAGACCGGCCTGGGCCGCACCGGCAAGCTGCTGGCCACGCACTACGAAGACGTGCGCGCCGACATTGTTATCCTGGGCAAAGCTCTGAGCGGCGGCGTAATGCCGGTGTCGGCCGTGCTGGCCGATGACGTGGTGATGCTCACCATTCAGCCGGGGCAGCACGGCTCCACCTTCGGCGGCAACCCCCTGGCCTGCGCCGTGATGCGGGCGGCGCTGGACGTTATCCAGCACGAAAAGCTAACCGAAAATGCCTTCCGCCTGGGCGGGATTTTCCGCGAGCGGATGCGGCAGGTGCAGGCCAAGCGCCCCGAAGTAGTGGACCTGGTGCGCGGCAAGGGCTTGCTCAATGCCGTCGTCATTCAGCCCAGCGAGGACGGCCGCACGGCCTGGGACGTGTGCGTGAGCCTCATGGAGCGCGGCGTGCTGGCCAAACCCACGCACGGCGACATTATCCGCTTCGCCCCGCCGCTGGTGATTACGGAAGAGCAGTTGCACGCGGCTTGTGATGTGATTGAGGAGGTTATTCTGGCATTCTAGCCCGAAAATCCTATGCTGTCGTACTGGGAGCAACAGTCGTTTTTCGGGCCGGCTGATGTCGCCATCATCGGTGCCGGGCTGGTAGGGCTCACGGCGGCTATCTACCTGAGAGAGCGGCAGCCTGCCTGGCGCATCGTGGTGCTGGAACGCGGCGCCCTGCCCAGTGGCGCCTCCACCAAGAATGCCGGCTTTGCCTGTTTCGGCTCCATTTCGGAGCTGATAGAGCAGGAGCAGCGCGGCGACCTGCAAACCGTGGTGGCGGCCCGCTACGAGGGTTTGCAACGGCTGCGCGGACTGCTGAGCGATGCGACGCTGGCCTACCAACCGGAGGGCGGCTACGAGATTTTCCGGGCGGCTGAAGCTGGTCTGGCGGCCGAGTGCCGGGCGAAAATCGACTATTACAACGACCTGCTGGCGCCGATTATCGGGCAGCCGCGCATTTTTGAGGATGCCACGGCCGAGGCGCACCAGTTTGGCTTTCGTGGCGTCGATACTATTCTGAAAAACAACGCCGAAGGCAGCCTCGACGCGGGCCGCATGATGCGGGCGCTGCTGGCCCGCACTTGGACGGCGGATGTACCAGTATTGAGTAACTGCGGGGTAGAAAAGTTGGAGCCAGTTGCCGACGCTACGCTGCTTCAGCTTGGTAATGGAGCTGTTATCAAAGCCGACCAGGTGCTGCTGGCCACCAATGCCTTCGCCACCGAGCTACGCCCGGAGCTGGCCGTGACACCCGGCCGCGGCCAGGTGCTGGTGACCGAGCCGCTGCCGGAGCTGCGGCTGCCCGGCACGTTTCACTACGACCTCGGCTACACCTATTTCCGCCAGCTGCCCGACCGCCGCATCCTGCTGGGCGGCGGCCGAAACCTTGATTTTCAAACTGAAGCAACCACCACACCCGGCCTTACCGACCAAGTGCAGCAGTACCTCGAAAACCTGCTGCACGAGGTCATCGTGCCCGGCCAGCGCCCGCGCATCGACTACCGCTGGAGCGGCGTGATGGGCTTCGGCCCGGCCTTGGAGCCGGTGCTGGACTGGGCCGCCCCGGGGGTATTGGCCGCCGTGCGCTGCAACGGCATGGGCGTGGCCCTGGGCGCCGGCCTCGGTTGGCGGGCTGCCCAACGGCTGGCCGGATAACTTTGCGTCTTTCCCTGCGTTTCCTCTGCATGAATAGCTTTACAATGCGCCGCTGGCTGCCGTTTTTTCTGGTGATGAGTGTGCTGGCCGGCTGCCGTAGCGAGCGGGTGGCGTTTGATTTCAAGCCCATACCTGGCCCGGCGCATTCTGCGGCAGTGGCGCCGCCAACAGCTACTGTTGGACCGGCAACGCCAGCGGCCAATGACGTTAACACAGCAACTCCACCGCTGACCCAGTCTGCTCAAACAAGTACGACCATGGTCCCTCTCGCGTCAACGCGCGCGAACAAAGCACCAGCGAAGCTGCCGAAGCAGTTGCTGCGGCAGGTCATGGCGGCCCAACAGCCGCACCAGCAGCCGGCCGCCGCCCGGCCGGCCGACCAGGGC
>Ga0247804_10000287_pt1 | contig 23489 bp, 24 predicted proteins | sample UWRJL029104C1_FD_181142 | JGI IMG/M metagenome (GOLD analysis project Ga0247804, IMG submission 181142) | Plant litter microbial communities from Arlington Agricultural Research Station in Wisconsin, United States - UWRJ-L029-104C-1 | ecosystem: Environmental > Terrestrial > Plant litter >...
AAGGATTTGAGGTAATCGGGCAGGCTCTCGCTGGGGTCTTCGGAGGCGGTGGGGATGATGACGACGGTGCGCCGGGCGGCCAGCTCTTCGACGAAGCGCTTAAGAATAAATTCAGCCGACTCGTCGGGAGCGTCGGCGCCCTGGCGCTGCTCGCGGCCGCCGATGGCCAGCAGCTTGCCTTTGGGGATGGTGGTGCGGAGGGGCATAATCGAAGAAAATAGTTGCTGCCGCTAGTACGCCCGGCCGCCCCTCGGGGTCGGGGCAATAAATACTGGTTTTGCGGCCCGGGTTTACGGATATCAGGCTCCGTATTTGTACGGAAACGGCAGTGCCCAAACGTGGCGGGACGTGCCGGGGGCCTCGCCACGTTTGCGCACTGCCATGCAACCGTTGGCTGGTGAAATGGCCCCTACTGGCAGACCATTAACTTTTTCCGAACACTATGCACTTTTCACGTCTTGCTCTGAGCGGCCTGCTGGCGGGCGCTCCCCTGCTGGTGCAGGCCCAGGCCGCGGCGGCGGCCGCACCGCGCTTTTACGTGGGCCTGGCGGCTTACAGCAGCTACTACCAGCCCCTGGGCAATCAGAATTTCGGGGGCTTTCAGCTGCCGGCGCAGCTCACGGCGGGCTACCAGTGGCGGCCGCGCCTGGCGGTGCAGGTGGGCGTGGCGTACAGCCACTTTTCCAACCCGTACAGCTACCGGGGGTACTACTACCCCACTCCTGCGGGCAGCGAGCAGCGCTACTACCAGCGCAGCGGCCGGGCCACCACCAGCAGCACGAGCGTTGGGGTGCTGGGACGCTACACGCTCACGAAGCAGCCGGCGCACCGTCTGCAGTTTGACTTGCTCGGCGGCTTTACGCTGGAGCACGGCCGCTACCGCGACCGGGGCACCACCACCGACTCGACCCAGGCGGGCTCGTTCGACAATCAGCATTCGACCAATTCGCTGCTCTTCAGCTTCGGTCCCAGCGTGCGCTACCGCCTCGGCAGCGCCTTCGAGCTGTTCACCGACTATACCTTCAACGTGCGGCTGGCGACCAGCGAAGCCTACCAGCCGGAGCGCGTGACGACGGCCGGCAGCCTGGGGCTGCGGTATCGGTTTGGGGCAAAGTAGAGGCAGGTAGTTAGGGGGCCGTCATTGCGCCCGCCTACGCTAGCGCCTCCCCCACCACACGAACAGCGCCAGGGCCAGCACCACGAAGTTGAACGGCGTATCGCGGGCCTCGCCGCGCGAGAAGTGAAAGACAATGGCGCATACCATGAGCAGGACCACGCCCAGGGCGGCCAGCCCGGTGAGGCCGGGCCGGATGCGGGTGAGGCCGGGCAGCACCAGCCCGAGGCCGCCGAGGGCATCGACCACGCCGGCGAAACGCACCAAGCCGGGATGTTCGCCGGCCCAGGCCCAGAGGGCGGCCAGCTCGGAGATGGGCGTTATCAGCTTGAAGATGCCGGCGCCGATGAGCAGCAGGGCCAGGATGGCCTGCACCAGCCAGAGGGTGATGTGCAGGGCTCGGGAAGGGTGGGATGGAGTCATAAGCAAAGCAGCCAGGAGGTGATGGGGAGTTGGGATGGCGCAAAGGTAGTCGCGCTTACTTACAAAAGGTAAGCAAGTGGCAAAATGTTTTCGGGTGTAAAGTGGTTGGGCGCATTCCGCGCAGCGGTTCGCCCGACCACTTCTGCTTACCTGCAGGTAAGCGGGGCGTATCTTTGGGGTAAGCCTTACCCCCTACTGCCCATGCTGGACCACTCGAACACGCACTGCATTTCGGCCATGCCTTTTTTGCGCAATGCCATGGCCATCATCAACGGCAAGTGGAAGCTGCCGATACTGATGGCGCTGCGCTCGGGGGTGCGGCGGTTCCGGGATTTGGAGCGCAGCATTCCGGGCATTTCTTCGAAGGTGCTGGCCAAGGAGCTCAAGGATTTGGAGGGGCAGCAGCTGCTGAAGCGCACGGTGTACCCGGGCCCGCCGGTGGCGGTGGACTACGAGGCCCTGCCCTACGCCGAGACGCTGGACCCGGTGATTTTCATGCTACGCGACTGGGGCGTGCAGCACCAGCAGCGGCTGGATGAGACGAGGCCACAGTAGCGCGGACTTTGTAGTCCGCGAGTCTGCACGTTCGCGGTCATTCAGACTCGCGGACTACAAAGTCCGCGCTACAGCTCCAGCGTCCCCGTCACGTCTATTTCAGCCACGAACACCTCATCGTGGGAAATGACCAGCACGGTGCCGGCGAAGGCCTGCACGGCGCGGGTGAGCACCTGCTGGCTGGGCAGGTCGAGGTTGTTGGTGGGCTCGTCGAGCACGAGCAGGTCGGGGGCGGCGTGGCTGACGGCAAGGCAGCAGAGCAGGAGCTTGAGCTTCTCGCCGCCGCTGAGGGTGGCGCAGGGGCTAGCCCAGCGCGCCTGGGGGAAATGGTGCTGGTGCAGGCGGGTGCCCAGCTCGGCCTCGGGCAGGTGGCGGGCGTTGTAGCGCCGGAGCTGCCCGATGACGGAGAGGCTATTGTCGATGAGAGAATACTCCTGGTCGAGGTAGAGGGCGGCGAAAGGGGCGCGGGTGAGCTGGCCGTGGGTGGGCGCGAGGTGGCCGAGCAGCAGGCGGAGCAGGGTGGTTTTGCCGCTGCCGTTGGGGCCGGCCAGGCGCAGGCGCTGGCCGGCGCGGAGCTGGAAGGTGAGCGGCGCAGGCCAGAGCGGGGGCTGGCCGGGGGCGTAGGCGTGGTTGAGGGCCTGGGCGTCGAGCAGGAGCTTGCCGGGGGGCAGCGGGGAGGCGGGCAGCTGCAGGGCCAGGGGCTGGCGGGCCTGCAGCTGGGTGCGGAGCTGGTGGAGGTTATCGGCTAAGTCATTGATTTTGCTGGCCTGGGTGGCCTGGAGCTGGGCGGTGCTGCGCTCGGCCTGGCGCTGGAGGTGGCCGGCCACGATGCGCGGAAGGCCCTTTTTGGCGCCCTGGGCGGGGGCGCGGGCGTCGAGCTTGTGGCGCTGCTCGGCCACGGCGCGGGCTTTTTGCTGCGTCTGCCGGAGGGTTTTGGCTTGCTCGGCGGCCTGGGCTTGCAGGGCCTGGAGCTGGGTAGCTTGCTGGGCGTGGTAGAAGTCGTAGTTGCCGCCGTAGGTGATGATGGCGGCGGGGCCGAGCTCCAGGGTGAGGGGCAGCTGGCGGAGCAGGGCGCGGTCGTGGCTGACGACGAGCAGGGTGGCTTTGGTGGTGAGGATGAAGTCGTGGAGCCGGGCGCGGGCGGCGGTGTCGAGGTGGTTGGAGGGCTCGTCGAGCAGCACGAGGCCGGGGGCCTGGAGCTGGGCGCCGGCCAGGAAGACTTTGGTTTTCTCGCCCCCGCTGAGGGTGTGCAGGGGCTGCCGGAGGTCGAGGCCGGGCGGCAGCTGCCAGTGCGCGAGGGCGGCCCGGATGCGGTCTTCGAGCTCCCAGTCGTCGGCGAGGGTGGCGAAGTGCTCGGGCGCGGCGTCGCCGGCCAGGATGGCGTGGAGGGCGTGCAGCTGGTCGGCCACGCCGAGGGCCTGGGCGAGGGTGAGGTGGTCGTACTGGCCGAGGTGCTGGGGCACATAATAAGGTGGCTCGGAGGTGGTGATGGTGCCGGCGGTGGGTAGCAGTTGGCCGGCCAGCAGGCGCAGCAGGGTGCTTTTGCCGACGCCGTTGGGGCCGACGAGGGCGGCTTGCTGGCCGGGGTTGAGGGTGAAGCTGAGGCCGTGGAACAGGGGCTGGCGGTCGGGGTGCTGGTAGTGGAGGTGGTGGACGGTGAGGGTCATAGGGCGGGGGGAATGAGGGTGGGAAGGGGGGGGGCTGGCGCGCGTCTCTGACGCGTGCCGATTGGTTCGAGCCTCGGGCTCGTTATCCGGAACGACTGGCGGGTGCGGCGGCCCTGGCGCATCGGGGAGGCGGGGCCAGCCGGCGCGACCGGGAGGGTCGGGGGACGCCGGGCCAGCGGCGGCCGGCGCGAATGGCGCAGACGGCAACCGGTCGGACGCCAGGGGCGTCGGACCGGGGTGGTACCCGAATGATTGGGAGCGGGGGATGAATTACATAAGACCAAGCGACGTGGCCGCGCCGCCGGGCGGCGGGGGCAACTGGGTGACACAGTGGCGGGCGGCGGGCTTCAGGAGCGCGGCGCGGGGGCCAGGAGTGGTCGGGCTTGGGGGCTTACTTCATCGGAGTAGGGTGGTTTCTACGGGGCAAAGATAAGAAAGGGGGATTTCGGAAGCTTGCCCCTGCCCTATTTGGGCTTGCACTCCGGCAATGCTAAGGGGAATATCCTACTCGCGTGCCAGAATATCCTACTCAACTACCCGCGCATCCTACTCGATTGCCAGAATATCCTACTTGGAGCCTGGAAACGCGGCTGGGGACGGAGAATATCCAACTCAATTGCCAGACTATCCTACTGGACTACCCGCGCATCCTACTCGGTTGCCAGAATATCCTACTTGGAGGCAGAAATCGGCTGGTCTGGCAAAAAAAGTTAAGCAGTAGCTGGTGAGCGGTATAGGTTATTTCAAACCTTTCAGTACATTTGGCCACCTAACTGGCAATAAAGCCAGGTAGGTGCTTCTCTTTCACCAGTTACAACCCCATTATTTACCATGACGGACGACGAAGTAAACTACTGGACCATGACCAAAGAGGTGCGCAAGCTGCTGGAGGCGGCGCGCTCGCAATGGGAGGCGCTCTATCCGAAGATGGTGCCCGACTACTCCCGCCTCGATACGGCCTTGGCCGGCATCGACGCGAAGCTGCAAAAAGTGAGCGGCCTGAGCAGCAAAGGCTACACGGCCGACAAGGACAAGGCCGAAATCAGGACGCTCAACGCGGCGCTGCCCATCATTAAGGGGATAAAGGCGCTGGCGCACGATGGCGACTACCCGGGCCTGAAGAAGATGGCGAAGTACACGTTTGCGAAACTGGATAAGATGCGCGACTCATTGCAGGTGGCGGCCCTCGAAGAGCTGCACACGCAGGCGGTGGCCCTGACTGACGACCTGGCTGAGGAAATGGTAACGGGGGGCCACATTAAAAAGCTGGGTGACGAAATCAAGCTCTACAAGCCGATGGTAGGCACGCCGCACGAGCAAATCAATGCCAAAAGCCTGCTGCGCGACGACTACGTGGAGTTTATGAAGGAGGCGAAGAAGGCCATTAAAGGCCTCGATGTGCGGGTGCCCAACCTGGAAAGCGCCCTCCCCGACCTGGTGAAGGCCTACTGGAAGGCCCGGCAGGTGATTGACGCCGGGCGCGGGCCGAAGGAGGATGACGGCAAGCCGGTGTAGATTGAGGTTGAGAATGAAAAGCCCCGGCTGCGATTGGCAGGCGGGGCTTTTTTAGGCGGGCAGGGCCGCCCGGAATGAATGCCGTACGTATCTTGTTGTGCTCCTACCAACTCTTTGCACCCATGAAACCCACTAACCAACGCATTACCGACCGCTATCCGCACCTGCGCGACGGCGCGGCCCGCCAGCAGATGCTGATTCGCAACGCGGTGGGTTCGGCCCGGGTGGAAGGCATCGAGCCGGATGAGGCACGGCTACAACGGGCCGTAGCGGCTACGGCGCCGGGGGTAGCACGTCCATCATAAGCGCTTCCATCGGACCGTAGTCGAGCCGCCCGGCGGCTTGCACGGCCTGCACATACCTGGCAAAACGCTCGGGCTCGGCCAGCTTCTCCCAGAGAAAGCTGGCCGAGCCGTTTTTGTAGGCCATGAGGTTGGCCAGCACGCGGGCGGTGCGGCCGTTGCCTTCGCGGAAGGGATTAATGAACAGCGACTAGGCATGGACGCGGGCGACATCGCGCACCAGGGCCGCCGGGTTGGGCAAGGTGTGGGGCAAGGGGCGCAGCAGGTCCCGCTCCAGTTGGGCCATGCTTTGGGGCAGGTGCTGGGCGGCTGGAAACGTGAAGCCGCCTTTGGACAGATTGACGGTGCGGTAGCGCCCGGCGAAACCATACACTTGCCCCAGGGCGCGCCGGTGCAGGTCCTGCACGTAGGCGGTAGTGAAGATGGTTTCCTCGCGCAGCTCATCGAGCAGAGCCTGCTCGGCCAGCAGGAAGCCTTCGGTTTCGGCCTGCTGCACGGCGACCAGCGACGACAGGCCCAACAGGTTGGGCAGCACTTCGGCTTCATCGTCGGAGGCGGCGTATTTCATGGGGTGAATGTACGCGAAAACGCCTCGGAGGCCAATGCAACCGGGGCGTTTTTTTGTGTCACTTCGTGGCTAGGGCTTCGGGCGGCGCTGGCGTTTCGGGCGGGCGAATTCGAGGGTAGCGCGGGGGTGGGTAGAAGTCGATTTCGAAGAAGTAGGGGAAACGTAAGCTATTTACCTTTGCAAGACACAATAGAATGCCACTGCATTGGATTTCCTTTTGTGTTCAACTGTCACCTTAATTTCTTTCCCAACATGAACTTCACTAACGCAACGCAAGCACATTCCCATTATACTTCACAACTCGATGAAATTCGAGCATCAGGCAGTAGATTACTCCATAAAGCCTATACAGCTCTAGCCTTCTACGACAACATGCCCACAAAAATTACTCATACCCAGGCTCACGATGCAGCTAATTTGTTACGCATGAGAATTATTCCAGGCTTAGAAAATGATTACGTGAACTTTAACACCTGCATTGATGGGCGTATTCAGTCAGAGCTCAACTATGATGCTCCAGCCTATACAGTCGTTTCTTGGTATGAAGAGCATCTATCAGAATACCGAGAATTGCAGAAAAAAATCGAGAATACTTTCGAAAGCCTGCCTATTTGGAACTCGATTAGTTTCTAACGGTACCAACTCTTCTGAATGAACAGACAGGTGCCGTTTAAGTTATGCTATTATAAGCTTTCCCCCATGCCCTCCCCCCTTCGCACCTAGCTCACCCGCTTCGTTCCGACGCTGACTGACGCAGCGTGAGCCCCGTACTTTGCGGCTGCCCATCGGCACCCTCCTCCCCATGCCCGCCACTACCCCACCTCCCATGCAGCACCAGGAATTTGAACCGCCGGCCGCGCTCCGGGATTTCATCAAATGCTTTTGGTATAACCGGATGGATTTGGGGGAATCCCCTTCGGAGTTCGAGGTGCAGCCGGATGGCTACGCGGAAATCATCTTCCATTTCGGCAGCGGCTGCCGCCTGGCTACCCCGGGCGGCTGGCAGCCCCTGCCCTCCCCGTTTATGATGGGGCTGCTCCAGCAGCCGGCGCTTTTTTTAGCGCAAAACCGCTTTGAAATTATTGGGGTCCGGTGCTTTCCCTGGACGGTGTTCGATTTGCTGGGCCTGCCCGCCGGTAAAGGCGGCGTGCGGGTTATTGAGCACCCTCTTGCCCGGCTGCACGCGGGACTGGCCGAGTGCATACGGGCCGGTGAGGTAGCCGAAGCCCTGGCGCAGGTGAGCCAGTATTTCCTGGAAGCCCGGCCACCGCTGGCGGGCGACCGGCTGCTGACCAAAGCGGGCGTGGCCATGAGCGAGGCCAACGGCACGCTGCCGGTAAGCCAGGTAGCGGCGGCGGCCCACGCCACGGTGCGCACCCTGGAGCGGAAGTTTAAGCAGGCGGCGGGCCACACGGTGAAAGACGTGTCGGGCCTGATGCGCTTTGAGCAGGTGCGCAACCACTTATTGCTGCACCCGACGACCAACCTGGCCGGCCTGGCGCAGGAGCTGGGCTACACCGACCAGGCCCACCTGAGCAAGGAGTTCAAGCGCTACAGCGGCACTACGCCGGCGGCCTTTGCGCGAAAAGCCCGGCATGGGCCGCCGGCCGCCAGCCCCGATTTTGTCGCGTTTGTACAAGCCTGACGCGGGAGCCGGCCGGAACTTTGCGGCATGAAAACTCCCCTCGAAAGCCCGCAATCCGCCCCAAGCCCGTCGGTGTACGATGTCATTATTGCCGGCGCCGGGCCGGTCGGGCTATTCCTGGCCGGTGAGCTGGCCCTGCGCGGCTGTTCGGTGCTGGTGCTGGAACAGGCCGAACACCCGTCGTCGCCCCTGAAACAGCTGCCGTTCGGCGTCCGGGGGCTTAATGCGCTTTCCATTGAAGCGCTCGACCGCCGGGGCCTGTTCCAGGAACTGGAGCTGCATAAACGATTTAAGAACCCCCACCAACACAACGGCGAAGGGGCCCGCCGGCAGGTGGGGCACTTCGCCGGGATTCCCTTTCATGCCGGCGACATTGACCCTGCGCAGTGGCCGTACCGCCTGCCCAGCTCGACCGAAACCAGCTTAATGACGGAGCTGGCGGAGCTGGAAGCGGTGCTGGCCCGCCGCGCCGAAACGCTGGGAGTAGCCATCCGGCGCGGGCTTGGTATGACGGACTTTCAGCAAGCGGTGGATGGGGTGACGGTGCGGGCCGGTGACCACGCTTTCGCCGGAAAGTGGCTCGTGGGCTGCGATGGCAGCCGCAGCGTGGTGCGCAAGGCCGGCGGCTTTGAATTTGCCGGTACCGAGCCGGAGTTCACCGGCTACACCACCCAGGTTGACATTGCCGACCCGGAGAAGCTCCGGCCCGGCCGCAACCTGACCCCCACCGGCATGTACCTGCAATCGCAGCCGGGCTACGTGATGCTGCAGGATTTCGACGGCGGCGCCTTCCGGGATTCCGGCCAGCCCATCACGCGCGAGCACGTACAGGCGGTGCTGCGCCGCATCTCGGGCACCAACGTTACCATCAGCGCCCTGCACGCGGCCACCACCTGGACCGACCGGGCCCGGCAGGCCACCACTTACCGCCACGGCCGGGTGCTGCTGGCCGGCGATGCCGCGCACATTCACTCGCCCCTGGGCGGCCAGGGGCTCAACCTGGGGCTGGGCGATGCCATGAACCTGGGCTGGAAGCTGGCCGCCACCATTCAGGGGCACGCGCCGGTGGGCTTGCTGGACAGCTACACCACCGAACGGCACCCCATTGGGGCCCAGGTGCTGGACTGGTCGCGGGCGCAGGTGGCCATTATGCGCCCCGGCCCCCAGGCCCGCGCCCTGCAAGCCATTGTGCGCGACCTGCTGAATACGCGCGATGGAGCCACTTATTTTGCCGGCCGGGTGTGGGGCATCGCCACGCATTACCCGCTCGGGGGCGACCACCCGCTGGCCGGCCGCAGCGTGCCCAACTTTGAACTCGAAGACGGCACGACGATGGGCGAGCTCCTGCGCGATGGGCGGGGAATGCTGCTTGATTTTAACTCGAATGCTGCGCTGCAAGCCTGGGCGAGTGAGTTCGGCGACCAGTTGCAGTACGTGGCGGGCCGGGCCAAAGACACCTTAGGCCTGAGCGCCGCCCTGATTCGCCCCGATGGCTTTGTGGCCTGGGCGGCCGACCACGCCCCGGCAAGCAGCGAGTTCCAACAGGCCGCCGCCCGCTGGTTTGGTGGCCGGGCTGGACTAGCTAGCTTTGGGCAGCAGTAGCTTTCACCATCACTCCTCCCATGCAGCACCAGGCCCTGGACGCCCCCGCCGCCCTGCGCGATGCCATTGAGGGCTTCTGGTATATCGGCCAGGATTTTGGCGCGGCGCCCGCCAGCTTTGAGGTGACGCCGGACGGCTACGCGGAGATTATTTTTCAGTTTGGCAGCGGCTGCAGCCTGGCGACGGCGGACGGGCCGCAGGACCTGACGTCGCCGTTTCTGGTGGGACTCTTGCAGCAGCCGGTGCGGTTTCAGGCGCAACACCGGCTGGAAATCATCGGCGTGAAGTGCTACCCCTGGGCGGTGTTTGAGCTGCTGGGCCTGCCGCCCGGCAACGACGGCGTGCGCCGCGTGGAGCATCCCCTGGCCCGGCTGCAGGCGCCCCTGGCGCAGCTGCTGGCGGCGGGCGAGGTGGCGGCAGCGCTGGCCCTGGTGGCGCAGTATTTCGAGCAGGCCCGGGCGCGGCCGGCCGGCCCCCGGCTGCTCGACAAGGCGGGCGAAGCCATGCTGGCCGCCCACGGCCGCCTGCCCGTGCGCGAGGTGGCGGCGGCGGCCCACGCCACGGTACGCACCCTGGAGCGGAGGTTTAAGCAGGCGGCGGGCCACACGGTGAAAGACGTGTCCGGGCTGATGCGCTTCGAGCAGGCCCGCAACCAGCTGATGCAGCACCCCACGGCCAGCCTGGCCGCCCTGGCCCAGGAGCTGGGCTACGCCGACCAGGCCCACCTGGGCCGGGAGTTTAAGCGCTACTGCGGCCTGACGCCGGCGGCCTTTGCCCGCAAAGCCCGGCTTTGGCAGCAAGCGGAACGCCGCGATTTTGTCGCGTTTGTTCTATCCTGAGGCCGGGGCGGGGCGGAATTTTGTGGCGCAATACTGCTCACATTATTACCCCATATCTTCCGCATCATGGAATCGGCCAAGGGCAAAAACGTACTCGTCTCCGGCGCCAGCATCGCCGGCATTTCCACCGCCTGGTGGCTCAATAAGCTGGGCTACCGCGTGACGGTGGTGGAGCTGGCCGCCGCCCCGCGCACGGGCGGCGCGGCCATCAACATCCAGGGCGAGGCCCTGGCCAGCGCGCGGCGCATGGGCATTCTGGAGCAATTGAAAGTCCACCGCCTGAACCTGGAGCGGCTGGAGTTCAAGAATGCCGCCGACGAAACGGAAGGCGCGGTGGATATGCAGCCCGGCAACCCCCAGCCGGCCGACGGCGAGGTGAGCGAAATAGAGATTGAGCGCGTGGCGCTGATGGAAATTTTGGTGAATGCCCTGCACAACGAGGTTGAATTCCTGTTCGACAACCGCATCACCGCCCTGGCCGAAGCGGCCGACGCCATGCAGGTGACGTTTCAGCACGGGGCGCCCCGCACGTTCGACCTGGTGTTTGGCTGCGACGGCATGCACTCGGGGGTGCGGCAGCTGTGGTTTGGGCACGGGGCCGAATACGCGCATTTCCTGGAGCATTATTTCTCGCTCACCATCGTCGACCACCTCTTGATTGCGCCCAATACGGCCCAGTTATACAGTGTGCCGGGCAAGGGCATCATGCTCAATGCCTACAAGGGCAAGACCGATATCGTGTTCTGGTTTTTTGCCGCGCAGGAAATTCCCTACGACCACCGGGACGCCGGGCAGCAGCGGCGGCTGGTGGCCGCGCAGTTTGCCGGCCAGGGCTGGCGCAGCGACGAGCTGCTGGCCGAAATGAAGGGGGCGGGCATTTCCTACTTCGACAAATTCTGTCAAATCAGGATGCCGGACTGGACCAAGGGCCGCGTGGCGCTGGTGGGCGACGCCGCTTACTGCGCCTCGCCGGCCGCCGGCATCGGCGCGTCGCTGTCCATGATGGGCGCTGCCGCCGTCGCGGATGCCCTGGAGAAGCACGACGGGGATTTTGCGGCCGCGTTTGCGGCGTATGACCAGGGCTTGCGGCCCTTCGTGGAGGAAACCCAGGCGATGGCACTGCACCTGCTGCACCACGTTTTCATTCCGAAGACGGAGGAGGATATTCGCCGACGGAACGTGGAGGGAATGGGGTTTTAGGCGGCTACATTTGCCCCATGAAGAACTTCAAAATGGAGCGCTTGGCCCGGGGCGAATCCTTCGTGACCAAGGAAAAGGGCCACTCCATGGTGCCGCTCATCAAATCGAACCAGGAGCACCGCCTGGCCCCGGCCACCTGGGAGGAAGTGGCGGTGGGCGACATCGTGTACTGCAAAGTAGCCGGGCGGTTTTTCACCCACCTCGTGAAGGCCAAGAACGCGGACAAGGGCTGCCAGATTGGGAACAACAAGGGCCACGTAAACGGCTGGACCAAGCAGGTGTATGGGAAGGTGGTGGAGGTGTTGTAGAGTTGCCATCCGCGCGGAGGGCGCCTACTCCCCCGCCTCCAGCCGCTGCTGGTGCTGGATGCCCCAGGCCTTCAAGACCTCAATCACCGGGTCGAGCGAGCGGGCGTAGGGCAGCACCTCGTATTCCACCACCACCGGCGGGCCGGGATGCACGGTGCGGGCAATGAAGTGGTGGGCTTCCAAATCCTTGAGCTCCTTGGCCAGCACTTTGGTGGAGATGCCCGGCACGCTGCGCTCCAGGCCCCGAAAGTGCCGGGTGCCGGTTTGCAGCGCCACCAGAATCAGGAGCTTCCACTTGCTGTTGACTACCAACAAGGAATTGCGCAGGCCCTGCATGGTGTGGGCGCACTGGTGGAGTTCGGACTTGGGCATGACGACGGGGAAAATGGAATGAGGGAGGTTGACAAGCCTGATTACCGGCCGGTAATCAGACTACGGCGGCGTAATCAGTAGTTGGTGCAAGGTACAAACAAAAGGGCAGCTGATTACTTGGGGTAACCAGCGTACCAGCTAAGCGCCGGGCCCGGTGGGTTCCGGGCAGCGGGCGCCGTTCATCATCCCACTCCCCATTTTTTTTATGCAGATTCTGCAAGTCATTTCCAGCGCCCGGGGCGCCGAGTCGTACAGCACCCGCCTCAGCCAGGGCATCATCGACAAGCTGCTGGCGGCGCAGCCGGGCAGCACCGTGGTGGTGCGCAACCTGGCCACCCAGCCATTCCCGCACCTCGAGGAGGCGCACCTGCAAGCCTACTTCACGCCCGCCGAAGGCCGCTCGCCCGAGCAGCGGGAGGCCGTGCGCCACTCCGATGAGGCCATTGCGCAGGTGCTGGCGGCCGATGTTATCGTCATCGGGGTGCCGTTCTACAATTTCAGCATTGCCTCGTCGCTCAAGTCGTGGCTCGACCACCTCACCCGGGCGGGCCTCACGTTCCGCTACACCGCCACCGGGCCGGAGGGGCTCATCACTGGGAAGAAGGTGTACCTGGCCGTGGCCAGCGGCGGCGTTTACTCCGAGGGCCCCATGCAGCCCTACGATTTTGCCACGCCCTACCTGCACTGGATGCTGGGCTTCCTGGGCATGACCGACGTAACCGTGGCCCGCGCCGAAGGGCTCAAAATCCCGGAGCTCGAGCCTACGGCTTTGCAAAAGGGTATTGATAGCGTGGCCGTATAAGGCCAGCTGTTGAATACCATAAGTACCCGCCGGGGTTTCCGATTAGTCGGGGCCGCGGCGGGGACTTTTTGTGTTTTGGCCGCCACCCGCGACCTTTGCCGCCATGCTCCACCCGCTACGCGCTTACCTCCAACGCTTCATCCCGACGCTCAGCGAGACCGAATGGGCCCCGCTGGCAGCCGCGCTACGGCCGGTGCGGCTGGCGCGGGGCGCGCACTTCGTAGCGGCCGGGCAGCGGCGGCCCGAGCTGGCCCTGCTGCTGCACGGCGCCTGCCGGCTCTACTACCTGCGGGCCGATGGCGAGGAGCGCACCACGTACTTCTTCTTCGAAAACCACCTGCTGGGCGACTACCCCGGCTGCCTCACCGGCCAGCCCAGCCAGCTCCACATCCAGGCCCTCACCGACTGCGAGCTGGTGACCTTCGATTACGCCGTGCTGCGCCGGCTCTACGACGAGTGGCCGGTGTATGAGCGGTTTGGCCGGCTGGTGGCCGAGTACCACCTGCTGGGCACCGACGCCCGGCTGACGGAGCAGCTGCTGCTCTCGCCCGAGGAGCGCTACCGCGCCCTGCTGCGCAGCGGCAAAACCAAGATACTGGAGCGGGTACCGCAGCACCTGGTGGCCAATTATCTGGGCATAACGCCGGTATCGCTGAGCCGCATCCGGGCCCGGGTGGCGCGGGGCGGGCAGTAGCGCGGACTTTGTCGTCCGCGATTGCGAACGTTCGGACTCGCGGACGACAAAGTCCGCGCTACTGGCGACGAACGTATTTCTTAGCTTTTGTTAACGAAATCAGGCACGGGCCAGTCGGAATTTTGGGTATTGATTCACAACGCCCTTTTGCCCCATGAAAACCCTGCTGAAAATCGAAGAGCTGGCCGAGCTGCTACTGGCCGTGGCCGTATTCATCCACCTGCCCTACGCCTGGTGGGTGCTGCCCGCCACGTTTTTCCTGCCCGACCTGAGCATGCTGGGCTACCTGGCCGGGCCGCGGGCGGGCGCCGCCAGCTACAACCTGTTTCATCACAAGGGGCTGGCCGTGGCCGTGGGGCTGGCGGGCTGGATGCTGGGGCTGCCGACGCTGCTGCTGGCGGGCGCGGTGCTGCTGGGGCATAGCGCCTTTGACCGGCTGCTAGGGTATGGATTGAAGTACGGGAGCGGGTTTGGAGATACGCACCTGGGGCGGGTGGGGCGGAGCGCGGCGGAGGCAGCAGGCTGAACCCCAGCCGAAGCGTACTGCTGCCCGCGGGAAGTTGCGCCCGGCGTTATGTTCTTTGCTGTCATGAACTTATCTGCGTTACGCCGCACCTTGTTGCGGGGTATGGCGGTACTGGCCGCCGCCGGAGCCAGCAGCTGTGATACTGCTCCGTCGCGGCCGCCCGTAGCGGTGCCGCCGGCCCCGCTCATCTCAACCGAGGAGGCGCCCACGGCGGCCGACTCGGTGCCGCCCACGGCCGCCCAGCGCGGCTGCCATCGTTACCGGGGCACGCTGGACGGCTGCCCGGTGCAGCTGGAGCTGACCGTGACACCCACTTCAGGGGGCTACACCCGGCACAGCGCCGACGTAAAAGGCTTTTTTCGCTACCTCGATACGGGGAAGCTATTGGATGTCTGCCGGCAATGTGGTTTCCGGCCGCAGGAGCCGCTGGCCATTGAGGCTTGGTTCGACCGCCAGGCCAACGCGTGGCAGGCGGGGCTGTGCAGCGACCAGCCGGTGGGGCCGGTGCTCACGGGCACCTACGTGCTGGGCCGCCGCATGCTGCCGTTTCGGGTGCAGGAAGACTACTCGGATTGCCTGCGCTACGAGTTGTTGGAAGAGGAAACCGTGGGACCGCCGGAAAACCACCACGGCGACACGCTGTATGCTGCAGTGGAGCGGACATACCTGCACCTGTTGGGGCCCGACACCCTGCGGCCCGCCTGGGCCCGACTGCAATGCCACACCCCCGCCCGGCGCGAGCGGGCCCGCGCTGCCCTGGTCCGGAGCACCAGCGCCGGAACCTACTTCAGGCATTTTGTATGGGTGTACCTGAACGAGGCCAGCCTACTGGCCTGCCAGCTGGAAGACCGGGAAGAATGGAGCGGCAGCCGCAACTATGAGGCCCGCATCCGCCAGGTGCTCTACGACCTGCGCACCGGGCGGGAGCTGAACATCTTGGGCCAGCTGCAGCCCGGCGGGCGGCAGCGGCTGCATCAGCTGCTCAGCCGGCAGGCGCTGGCCGACACGACCAACGCCCGCAACCGCGACCATTGGCGGCCCGACGGCGGGCCGCTACCGCTGCCCGCCCGCGGCTTTGCCGTCACGCCAAAAGGGCTGACGGCATCGTATGCGGAGCACGAGTCGGAGCTGGATATGTACGAGTATGACCGGACGATTAGCTGGGCCGACCTGCGACCCTTGCTGCGGCCGGATAGTCCGTTACGGCGGTTGCTAAAGAAGCAGTAAGGAGTAGCTGGCTGCGTTCACGCACGGGGCGCGGCCAGAAAAATCCGCCCCTTAACTCCGAAAAATCTTCCCGGGCTATTGCATATCCAATTAATGGCTTTACATTTGGGCACTCCGAAGCTCAGGCGTTGACTCATTAGCAGCAACACGTTAGGCGGCTAGAGGCCATTTCACTTTTATCTGCAATTACCGATGAGACACCTGTACCCCGCCGCTCTGGCGCTGGGGCTGCTGGCGGCTTGCGAGCACGCCACGCCCACCTCCTCCACCCCCACTACCGCCGACGGCCCGGCCGCCCTCGACCAGCCCGATGCCGGGCAGGCCTACCACGCGCCCCGAGTGCGCAGCTTCCCCACCTCGGCCGCCCGGGTGAACGACTGGATAAAGCGGCAGGACATGCCCGCCATCCGGGCCCACGCCTGGGACATCTGGGAGTCCATCAACACCACGGCGCCCAACGGGTTGCCCATCTGGGAAAACTGGTATTCGGGCCACGAGCTGTTTGAGCAGGTGGGCGGGCCGCGCCTGACCTTGCACGACTTCAACTCGCCGCAGCAGTTTTTCCACGTCGCCCACGCCAAGGGCAAGAAAGCCCGCATCCCGGTGGATGCGGCCGAGCGGCCGGTGGCCTTCAACCGCTACTCGCCCAGCCTGGCCCACTTCATCTGGAACAACCAGCTCTACGACAGTGCCGTGCTGGGGCAGAAATACCGGCAGCTGGTGCAGGCCGGCACGCCGCTGGCCCAGCTGGGCATTCAGACCTCGAAAGACAGCACCGACGCCAAGTCGTTTGCCCTCAAGCCAGTATTTCAATTTATTAGCGGCGACCGGCCGACGGTGATTCCGTACTGGGCCGGGGCCGTGACCCAGGCCACCACTAACCTCACCCAGCCCGAGCCCCACACCTGGCGCCAGGGCGTGATAGTGGACCCCACCGGCAAGCTCAAGCCCGGCACCACGGCCCGCATGCGCTGCAACGGCGAGCTGCTGGACATGCCGGTGGTGGCGCTGGACGAGTTCTACCACATCAAAATCACCGAGGAAGAGGCGAAGAACTACAGCACCTTCGCCGATTCGTCGGGCGACGAGGTGGGCCGCCACGACCAGGGCAGCCCCCAGGCCATCAAGGTGATGGTGAAGGCCGGCAACTACGCGCTGCTCACGGGCATGCACGTCACGGGCAAGGAAATCAGCAACTGGACCTGGCAGACGTTCTGGTGGAGCCCCAACCACCACGACCCCAACTTCGGCAACGACCGGCCCCGCAGCCTGCGCAAGCCCTGGAACAACTACGACATGCTGGCGGCCTATTACATGGTGGCCCCGCCCAACATTCACACCGGCGGCACGGCCGTGAGCGGCCAGCCCCTGGTGGTGTACAATCCTTACCTCGAAACCAACCTCACCGGCACCGTGCCCAACGGCCGCGGCGACTCGACCACCACCTGGTTCGGCGTTTTCTCGAACTGCATGAGCTGCCACCGCATGGCCGCCTGGCCCAACAACGACTACGTGCCCGGCGGCTTCATCGGCGCCGGCGACCCGAAGTTCTTCCAGAACAATCTGAAGACGGACTTCCTGTGGTCGATTCCGACCCGGGCCCGGCAGGTGACGGCCCCGCAGCTGCAGGCCATGCTGCTGCGCCAGCAGCACGCCAAACAGGCGAAGTAGCGCGCACGCTGTAGTTCGCGCCCCGGAACGACCAGACGGCAGGAGGCGCGAACTACAAAGTTCGCGCTACTTCAGGCTACCCATAACGCTTCCTTATTTTCCACCTTTTACCCTTCTTTTTCAGATGAAAAAGCTGATACCCCTGTTGCTGGGCGGTGCCTATGTGCTCGCCAGTTGCGGTACTGGCAGCACTACCAAGACCGAAACCACCACCAAAGCGCCCGAACTGGCGGCGACGGACTCAACGGCGTTCAACATCGTGATTGCGCCGCTGCCGCCGCAGGATTTGGCGCCCGGCTCCGACCCGCAGAAGCTGGCCGAGTTTGCCTGGGCCGAGTTTTTCGCGCTGAACTGGCAGTCGTCGTTCGCCAAAAACCAGCTGCGCGACGTGCCCGATACCACCTGGAGCTTCAGCTCGCCCAATGCGACGCTGGCCGTGTGGGAAACCTACGCCCACCGCACCGAGCTGCGCCCGAACGCAGCCACGCTGCAGCCCTTCGACGCGGCGCCGCATTACAGCTTCGGCACGATGCCAACCGCCACCCCCGGCGCCAGCTTCACGCTGTTTAACAACCTCGACGAAAACAACGAAATCGGCTCCTGCAACCTGTATGGGCAGGTGGGCCAGCCCGGCGGCAACCAGATGGTGCTGTACCAGGCCAAGGTCAACCGCGCCGAGTACGACTACATCAGCAAGAACTACGGCGGCGATACGGCCAAGCTGTATTCAGCCGACCGGCTGACGCGGAACAACATCGCTAAGTATAAGGCTTATTATCAGGGCGCCACCAGCTCCTGCGACTGCCCTCCCGGCGTAATGTGCCTGCCCTGCGGCGACCAGACCAAAAACCAGCAGGGCACCATGGAAATCAAAACCGCCTGGCGCATGCTGACGCCCAGCGAAGACTCAACGAAGTTCTTCACCCGCAAGGTAATTTACTACCGCCAGCCCAACCCCAAGGGCCCGGTGTACTACCACAACGCTACGTTTGCGCTGATTGGCATGCACATCATTCACAAAACCGTGAATTATCCCGACTTCGTGTTTGCCACCTGGGAGCACGTGGACGTGGAGAAAGACAGCATGCGCCTGACGCTGCTCGGCCCGCCCCCTGGTAAACCGCTGCAGCGCTACAAGCGCCTGCACCCCATCGAGCCGCTGACGATGCGGGCCACCACCGCCGCCCACAACAAGCTCCGGCAGCTCAACCCCAAATCGGTGTGGCTGAACTACCGACTGACGGGCGTGCAGGGCACGCCTACCAGCGATTCAACCACCGCCAATTACTTCCTGGCCAACTACGTGATTGAGTCAGACAAAACACTGGCCGACTTCCACGGCAGCGGCATTGGCACGCCCTTCAACGGCAAAACCAACACCCTCTACATGGGCCAGAATCTGACCGCCGGCGGCTGCCAGGGTTGCCACGGCGTGGCCCAGAAAGGCGGCACCGACTTCTCCTTCCTGCTCGACAACTTCGAGAAGCCCGTGCAGTCGCCCGACGTCGACCAGACCATGCAGAACAAGCTGGGCCGGCGCATCCGCTTCGAAGCAAAGCGGGAAGCGGCCGTGCGCAAAGTATTGGCGCAGCCGTAGTTGCCCACGTACTGCTTCCTACACAAAGAAGGCCTCTTCCGTTTGGAAGGGGCCTTCTTTATTCAGGTGGTTTGACGCGGTTTTACAGCAAGTCCGTCACCTGCTTCACGCCCACCGGCCGGGCCACGGTGTAGCCTTCGCCAAACTCCGCCCCAATCATGTGGCCGAACTCCCGCGCCCGCGCCTCCATAAAGCGGCCAAACTCCTGGCTCGACAGATACGTCTGCGGCGCGTTCAGGTCGGGGTTGAAAAACTGGGTGTTATAGGCTTGAATGGAAGCCCACTTGCCAGGCCAATACTCGGTGATATCGACCACGAAGGCGGGTACAATAGCCCGGTCCTGAATGTAGTGGTACACCACGCGGGGCCGCCAGGCGGCCTGGGGCTGGCCATCAGCGTCCAGCGTCTCAATCATGCGCAGCCCGCTCAGGAAGCAGGCATCTACGGCCAGCTGGGCGGCGCGGCCGTGGTCGGGGTGGCGGTCGGTGATGGCGTTGCAGAGCACCACGTCGGGCTGGTAGCGGCGCAGCGCGGCAATGAGCGGCAGTTGGTGCTCCCGGTCGTTGCGGAAAAAGCCGTCGGGCAAGCCCAGGTTTTCGCGCGCACTCAGGCCCAGTATTTTGCTGGCTGCTGCCGCTTCGGCGGCCCGGGTTTCGGGCGTACCGCGGGTGCCCAGTTCACCCCGGGTAAAATCGACGATGCCGATGGTTTTGCCAGCGGCAGCGGCGGCCAGCAGCGTGCCGGCAGCGGACATTTCTACGTCGTCGGGATGGGCGCCCAGGGCCAGGATATCGATTTTCATCGCAGATTTTATTTGATTCGCACTTTCTTCCCCAACTGCAAGGTCTTCAGTCCCGGGTTCAGTCGCTTGATAGTGCTCAGCCCTACCCCGTACTTCTCCGCGATTTCCGACAGCGTATCGCCCTTCCGAATGGTGTGCGTGACGGTGCGGCGCGCCCCCGAGGGCTGCCCGCTACTCCGTGAACCACTGCCACCGCCGCTACTGCGCTTGGCCCGCAGCGCCCGGTTGTAGTAATTAAACAGCGCCGAGGTAATCGTAAAATTGTCCCCCCGCAACTCGTAGCCCGGAAAGTTATACAGCAGCGTCGGGTCAATCGGATTGCCCTCATAGCGCACCTCAAAGTGCAAATGCGAGCCCGTGCTGCGCCCGGTGCTGCCGCCCCGCCCGATAAGCTGCCCCGCCTTCACGAACGTGCCCACCGGCACCAGCGCCTTGCTCAGGTGACCATAAATGGTTTCCAACCCATTGTAGTGCCGCACCAGGATGTAGTTGCCGTAACCGCCACCGTCCCACTTGTTCATCCGCACCACGCCGTCGAACACGGCCTTCACCGAGTCGCCGGTTTCCAAATCCAAATCGACGCCAAAGTGCCAGCGGTAGCCCCGGAAGGCGAAGCCCGAGGTGATGGGCGTCGTGTGCAGCGGCATCTTGGCGTACCGTTCCCGGGGCGGGTCGGTCAGCTTCAGCTCCAGCGTGTCCTTGATGCGGCGGCCATCAGTGCGGTACGGGTTCACTACCCGCGTGTCCCAGATGGAATAGTAGCCTGCCACTTTAATCCAGCTGGAGTCGATGAGCACTTCTTCCGACATTTCCACGATTTCCTGGTTGCCCAGGTCCAGCGTCGTCGTGTCTTCGCTCACAATACTCAACTCTTTGGCTGGGTTGAAGTAAATGGACTTCGCGGCGTCGGAATCGTCGTCGGGCAACTCCTCGGTTTCGATGATGGTAGTCGTATCCGGCCGCACGAAGTGCATGGGGGGCGTCTTGATGCGGAAGAAGTCGCCCTTGCCGCTGGTACTGCCAGCGCGGGCCTTGGTGCGCGGCGGCTTGCGCCGTTGCGCCAGCGCCGGCTGCAATCCTAGCAGCAACAGCAGCAAAGCCGTCAGCAGCAGGGCCGGGCGAAGAATGGTTGTTTTCAGTAGTAGCAAAAGCAGAAAAGCAAATCGTCAGGTAAGCTGGCGAAGTGAAGAAACCTGTTTGGTTTTTGGTATCAGGTGTTGGGGACAACGTCAGATGGCCTAATACCTAATACCCAATACCAAAAACCTAACACCTATTCTAATGCACGCCAAGCGCGGCTAGGTACCTTTCCGCATCGAGCGCGGCCATGCAGCCGGTGCCGGCGGCCGTCACGGCCTGGCGGTAGGTGAAATCCTGCACGTCGCCACAGGCAAACACGCCATCGACGTTCGTCTTACTCGTGCCGGGCAGGGTTTTGAGGTAGCCCTGCTCGTCGTGGTGCAGGTAGGGCTGGAAGATTTTGGAGTTCGGTTCGTGCCCGATGGCCACAAAGAAGCCCGTCAGCGGAATCTCGCGGGTTTCATGCGTCAGCACGTTTTTCACCCGCACGCCTTCCACCGCGTGCTCACCCAGAATTTCATCCGTTACGGTGTTGAAAAGCACGTCGATTTTCGGATTGTCCAGCACGCGCTGCTGCATGATTTTCGAGGCTTTCATCTCGCCCTTGCGCACAATCATAGTCACCTTACTGGCGAGATTGGCGAGGTAAGTGGCTTCCTCCGCAGCCGTGTCGCCGGCGCCCACGATGGCCACTTCCTGCCCGCGGTAGAAAAAGCCGTCGCACACCGCACAAGCCGATACGCCCGAGCCGTTCAGTTTGGCCTCCGAGGGCAGCCCCAGCCACTTGGCCGAAGCTCCGGTAGCAATGATAACGGCGTCGGCCGTCAGCTCGGTTTTTTCGTCGATGGTCACCTTGTGCGGGTGGCCCGAGAAATCCACCGCCGTGGCAATACCATAGCGGATGTCAGTGCCAAACCGCTCGGCCTGCTTCTTCAAGTCCTCCATCATCTGCGGACCCATAACTCCGTCAGGATAACCGGGGAAATTCTCTACGTCATTGGTGATGGTGAGCTGGCCACCGGGCTGCAGGCCCATGTACATCACCGGTTGCATGTTGGCGCGGGCGGCGTAGATGGCGGCCGTGTAGCCAGCCGGGCCCGAGCCGATGATAAGGCATTTAATGTGTTCCATATTGTAGCGCATGCTTTAGCTTGCGCAGTAATTTTTAGTAAGAAGAAAGCGCAAGCTGAAGCATGCGCTACAAAAAACCCCAACTTCACAGTCGGGGTTTTTCAACATCACAAAACTAACCAGAATTACCCCAAATAAGGCTTCAGAGCCTTAGAGCGCGAGGTGTGGCGCAAGCGACGAATCGCCTTTTCCTTAATCTGGCGCACCCGCTCGCGGGTCAGGTTGAATTTCTCGCCGATTTCCTCGAGCGTCAAGGCGGCTTCGCCGTTCAGCCCGAAGTAGAGCGTGATTACGTCGGCCTCGCGCTTGGTGAGCGTGGAGAGGGCGCGCTGTACTTCCTTGCGCAGCGAGTCGTTCATCAGGCCCATGTCCGGCGATTCCTCGTCCTCGTTTTCGAGCACGTCGAGCAGACGGTTTTCCTCGCCCTGCACGAACGGCGCGTCCACGGAGACGTGGCGGCCCGAGATTTTCAGCGTGTCCACCACTTCCGAGGTGGTCAGCTCCAGCACTTCGGCAATTTCCTCGGGCGAGGGCTCGCGCTCGAATTTCTGCTCCAGTTCCGAGAAGGACTTGCTGATTTTGTTCAGCGAGCCTACGCGATTTAGGGGCAGACGCACGATGCGGCTCTGCTCGGCCAGGGCCTGCAGAATGCTCTGGCGAATCCACCACACGGCATAGGAGATGAACTTAAAGCCGCGGGTTTCATCAAAACGCTTGGCGGCCTTGATGAGGCCAAGGTTGCCCTCGTTGATGAGGTCACCGAGGCTAAGACCCTGGTTCTGGTATTGTTTAGCCACCGACACTACGAAGCGCAGGTTGGCCTTGGTCAGCTTTTCCAACGCCTGTTGGTCGCCGTCGCGAATACGTTGCGCGAGGGTTACTTCTTCGTCGGGCGTGAGCAGGTCCACTTTGCCAATCTCCTGGAGGTATTTGTCCAGCGACTGGCTTTCGCGGTTCGTAATCTGCTTGCTGATTTTTAACTGTCTCATTGTAGCAGGATAATAACGGGGGATATTAAGGTGGGAAAGGAAGAAAGCGCGCCGCAAAAGCCGCCTGAAAGTCAGAGGTGAACAACCGTTCTTCCTCAACGAAAGTTCAGGCGCTAGGTTGGGCTTGTGCCGAGTGGTCGGGCGAATTCCGCGCAGGGGTTCGTCCGGCCACTCCCATTCGCGCCGCCTGGGCTAAAAAGAACGTGCAACGATTAGTGGCCGGACGAACCCCTGCGGGGGATTCGCCCGACCACCACGTTCTCTATTGTACGCCTTCCGGCTTCGGCAGCAGCACTTTGCGCGACAAGCGGTACTTGCCCGTCTTCTTGTCGATGTCCACCAGCTTCACGTCGATGTCCTGACCAACTTCCAGCAGGCCTTCCAGCGTGGCGATGCGCTCATGCGTCACCTCCGAGATGTGCAGCAGGCCGTCCTTGCCCGGCATGATTTCCACGAAGGCACCGTAGGGCTGGATGCTGCGCACCTTGCCTTTGTAGGTTTCGCCCACTTCCGGCTGAGCCGCGATGGCCCGAATGCGGTCGATGGCGCCCTGCATGTCCTCCTGGTTGGAGGCGTAGATGCTCACATGGCCTTTCTCGTCCTTCTCCTCGATGATAACCGTGGCGTTGGTATCCTTTTGGATTTGCTGGATAACCTTGCCGCCCGGCCCGATAACAGCCCCGATAAACTCTTTATCGATGAGCATTTTGTGCGAACGCGGGGTATGAGGCTTCAGCTCCGGCGCGGGGGCGTTGATGGTCTTGGCCATTTCGCGCAGGATGTGCAGGCGGCCCTCCCGAGCCTGGTGCAGCGCGGCAGTCAGAATCTCATTGCTCAGGCCCTGGATTTTGATGTCCATC
>Ga0247804_10000288_pt1 | contig 23430 bp, 18 predicted proteins | sample UWRJL029104C1_FD_181142 | JGI IMG/M metagenome (GOLD analysis project Ga0247804, IMG submission 181142) | Plant litter microbial communities from Arlington Agricultural Research Station in Wisconsin, United States - UWRJ-L029-104C-1 | ecosystem: Environmental > Terrestrial > Plant litter >...
CGCCCAGCTTCTGCAGGTAATCGAGCTTGTTGAGCACGCCCTGCAGGTCGCCGCCGTAGCGGCGGCCCAGGTTGGCGTTGTGGTCGAGGCCGGTGGCCCAGGCGTCGGGGGCGTACCAGTCACTGGTCCAGGGCGTGATGCGCCAGCCGGCGGGCACGGGGTCGGCCCCGGCCATCGTGGCCGGGGTAGGGTCGTTTTTCGGGTCGCCGTTACTGAAGCGCTCCACGAACAACTGGTACCAGATTACCCGGCTGGCCCAGGCGGGCGGTTGGTTGGCAGGTGGGGTGGCGGCGACTAGCAAGTTCGCCAGTAGCAGAGCGGGGAGTAGTAAGCGGCGCATGACGGTGGGAGCTTAGGACTGCCAAAGTAAGCAGATGGGAACGGCTTAAAGAGCAAGAGCAAGCTAAGTCGCGAACGAGCCGCAAAGCGGCGATATGTTGGTAGTTTAAAACGAATGCTAATGGATAGAGCCGCAAAGCGGCGGCACTTTGGTTGAGGGCAAGTGCCGCCGCTTTGCGGCTCTGTTTACTCCACCACAGCGATACCCTACCAACATATCGCCGCTTTGCGGCTCGTTCGCAACTTGGCTTAAAACAGCAAAGCCCGCACGAGGCGGGCTTTGCATTACAATCAGCTTTTGAGCAAACGGCTTACGCTTTCTTCGCCGTAGCCTTTTTCGCCGCCGGCTTCTTGGTCGCCGCCGTCGCTTTCTTCGCCGTCGGCTTCTTGGCCGTTGCCGCTTTGGCCGCCTTTTTCGTCGGCGCGTCCGTGTCCTTCTCCGCCTTAGCCGGCTCGGCCTTCTTGCCGAAACGTCCGCCCTTGGCCGGCTTGTCCGGCGTCGCGGCGGCCAGCTCCAGGCAGCGCTCCAGCGTCAGGTCCGCCGGCTCTTCGCCTTTGGGAATCTTCACGTTTTTCTTGCCCACCACGATGTAGGGCCCGAAACGACCGTTGAGCACCTGCACGTCGGCGTTTTCAGGGAAGTCCTTAATCAGGCGCTCCGCATCGGTCTTGCGCTTGGTTTCGATGAGGACGATGCCCTCCTCGGCGGTGATGGTGTGCGGGTCCTGCTCCTTGGTGAGGGAATAGAACTTGCTATCGTGGCGGATGTAAGGGCCGAAGCGGCCCAACGCCGCCGTCATGTCCTTGCCCTCGAACTCACCCACCACGCGGGGCAGCTTGAAGAGGTCCAGCGCTTCTTCCAGCGTGATGCTCTCGATAAACTGGCCCTTGCGCAGGTTGGCGTAGGCGGGCTTGGTTTCGCCCTCGGCCTCGCCGAGCTGCACGTAGGGGCCGTAGCGCCCCAGGCGGGCCAGAATTTTCTCGCCCGTTTCGGGGTGGTTGCCGATTTCGCGGGTGCTGCCCAGGGTGCTGCGCTCGATGTCCTGCCCGGCCTCCACGGTAGCGTGGAATTTGTCGTAAAAACCGGTCAGCATGTGCGTCCAGTTCTCATTGCCGTTGGCAATCTGGTCAAACTCGTCCTCCACCTTGGCAGTGAACTGGTAGTCCACCACCGTTGGGAAGTGCTCTACCAGGAAGTCGTTCACCACCATAGCAGTATCGGTCGGGAACATCTTGGCTTTCTCCGCCCCGTAGTTCTCGGTTTTCACTTCCGTCTGCACGTTGTTGCCCGCCAGCTCCAGCACGTGGAACTTGCGCTCCTTGCCTTCGCGGGTGTCCTTTTCCACGTAGCCGCGCTTCTGGATGGTGCTGATAGTCGGCGCGTAGGTCGAAGGCCGGCCGATGCCCATTTCCTCCAGTTTTTTTACCAGCGCGGCCTCGGTATAGCGGGCCGGTGGAGCCGAGAAACGCTCGGTGGCCGTCAGCTTCTGCAGGGGCAGGGCCTGGCCCACGCTCAGTGGGGGCAGGCCGCGCGAGAAGCTGCTTTCGCCGCTGGCGGCGCTGTCATCCTCCTCGTCTTCGTCCTTGCTTTCGGCGTATACTTTCAGGAAGCCCTCGAAGGTAATCACCTCACCGGTAGCCGTAAACGACGTGCCCGGCTGGGTGCTGATGCCAATCACGGCCGTGGTGCGCTCCACCGTCGCCTCGGCCATCTGCGAAGCCAAGGCCCGCTTGCGGATGAGGTCGTAGAGGCGCTGCTCCTGCGCATCGCTGCCGGCTTTGATGGCGGCGAAATCGGTGGGGCGGATGGCTTCGTGGGCCTCCTGCGCGCTGGCCGACTTGGTTTTAAACGTGCGGGTATGCGCGTATTCGGCGCCGTAGCTGGCCGTAATCACGCGCTCGGCCCCGGCCAGCGCCTCCTGCGAGAGGTTCACCGAGTCGGTCCGCATGTAGCTGATTTTACCAGCTTCGTACAGTTTCTGGGCCACGCTCATCGTCTGGGCCACCGAGAAACCCAGCTTGCGCGAGGCTTCCTGCTGCAGGGTCGAAGTCGTGAACGGCGCGGCCGGGCTGCGCTTGCCTGGCTTCTTGTCAAGGCTCTCAATCTGATACGAAGCGCCTGCGCAGCGGGCCAGGAAAATCTCGGCTTCCGCCCGGGTTTTGAAGCGAGTGGGTAGCTCGGCTTCCAGCACCGCGCCGCGCCCGGCGTCGAAACGGGCCACCACGCGGTAAGCGCTGACGCTCAGGAAGTGACTCACTTCCCGCTCCCGCTCTACCACCAGGCGCACGGCCACGCTTTGCACGCGGCCCGCGCTCAGGCCGGCTTTCACCTTCTTCCAGAGCACCGGCGAGAGCTCGAAGCCCACGAGGCGGTCGAGCACGCGGCGGGCCTGCTGGGCATTCACCAGGTCGATGTTGATTTCGCGCGGGTTGGCGATGGCGTTCAGAATGGCCGGTTTCGTGATTTCGCGGAACACGATGCGGCGCGTTTTTTCCTGTTTCAGGTTCAGCGTTTCGGCCAGGTGCCACGAGATGGCCTCGCCCTCGCGGTCATCGTCACTCGCCAGCCACACGGTTTCGGCTTCCTTGGCCAGCTTTTTTAGCTGCGAAATCAATTCCTTTTTATCGGACGAAACGACGTAGGTCGGCTTGAAACCGTTGGCAATGTCGACGGCATTGTTGTCCTTGGGCAGGTCGCGGACGTGGCCGTAGCTCGACCGCACCACGAAGTCGGCGCCGAGGTAGCCCTCGATGGTTTTGGCCTTGGCCGGCGACTCGACAATTACTAAATTCTTGACCATGTGGGTGGGTAAAGGTGGGGCAACCGATGGAAAATGGGGTGTAGAAACAACGGAGGCCCCGCCCGAAAAGTTGGAAACCGCCGCAAAGATGCCGCAAGAATGCCCAGCAACAAGCCCGGCCGACTATAATTTGACAGAGCCAGGGGCTCAACTACCGTGCCGCGTCAATAAGTTCGGCGCGGCCAAACCGGACCCCTGCCTTTGCGTATTCCGGCCAAAGAAACGTACTTTCGTCCTCGCTTTCCCACTCTTCCTGCCGATTTCGCTCCTATTTATACTATGGCCAAAGCTAAACCCACCGCAGCTACCGCCGCCGAACCCGGTATGCCAGATGCCACGTCCGCTACCACTGCCGGGAGCGGCGGTGCGTCATCCGGAGCCAATATGGTTGTGGACACCATCCGCACCTCCAGCGACCAGACCCGCAAGCGCGGCAGCTCGCGCGGCTCAGAGGATTCGCAGGACCCTGGCTACATCAACGAGCAGCTCAACCGCGTGCTGTTCGCCCTCGATGCCTTTAAGAAAGGCGACGTGTCGGTGCGCCTCACCAAGCAGAACGACGACATCTTCGCCGAAATCGCCGAGGCCTACAACTCGATGGTGGACATGATTGCCGGGGTGGGCGGCGAGGTATCGCGCATCTCGAAAGTGGCCGGGGTAGAAGGCAACCTGAAAGCCCGCGCCTCGGCCGACAACGCCGCCGGCTTCTGGCGCGACATGGTGAACAACATCAACGGTCTGGTGGACAGCATCGCCGTGCCGGTTCTCGAAGTAAGCAAGGTGCTGAAAAATATCAGCCGCGGCAACCTCGACGAAAGCTTCCAGATTCCGGTGTCGGGCGACTTCAAGCTGATGGCCGAAACCATCAACAAGACAATTGACAACCTCAACATCTTCGCCGGCGAGGTAACCCGCGTGGCGCAGGAAGTAGGTACCGAAGGCAAGCTCGGCGGCCAGGCCAGCGTGCCCAACGTGGGCGGTATCTGGAAAGACCTGACCGACAACGTAAATAACATGGCCTCGAACCTGACTATTCAGGTGCGGGACATTGCCAACGTGGCCACGGCCGTAGCCAAGGGCGACTTGTCGCAGAAAATCACGGTAGACGTAAAAGGGGAGTTCCTGCAACTGAAGCAGAACCTGAACCAGATGGTGGACTCGCTGAACCTCTTCGCTGGCGAAGTAACCCGCGTGGCCCAGGAAGTGGGTACGGAGGGTAAACTCGGTGGCCAGGCCAGCGTGCCCAACGTGGCCGGCGTGTGGAAAGACCTGACCGACAACGTAAATAACATGGCCTCGAACCTGACCAGTCAGGTACGTGACATTGCCAACGTGGCCACGGCCGTAGCCAAGGGCGACTTGTCGCAGAAAGTAACCGTCGATGTGAAAGGCGAGCTGCTCCAGCTGAAGCAGAACCTGAACCAGATGGTGGACTCGCTGAACCTGTTCGCCGGTGAGGTAACCCGTGTGGCCCAGGAAGTGGGTACGGAAGGCCGCCTCGGCGGTCAGGCCGTGGTGCCGAACGTGGCCGGTGTGTGGAAAGACCTGACCGACAACGTAAACTACATGGCCAGCAACCTGACATCTCAGGTGCGAGACATTGCCAACGTAGCCACGGCCGTAGCCAAGGGCGACCTGACGCAGAAGGTGACAGTAGACGTAAAAGGGGAATTCCTGCAGCTGAAGCAGAACCTGAACCAGATGGTGGACTCGCTGAACCTCTTCGCTGGCGAGGTAACCCGCGTGGCGCAGGAAGTGGGTACCGAAGGAAAGCTCGGCGGCCAGGCCAGTGTGCCCAACGTGGCTGGCGTATGGAAAGCTCTGACGGATAACGTAAACGACATGGCGGCGGCTCTCACCTCGCAGGTGCGCGACATTGCCAACGTGGCCACGGCCGTAGCCCGCGGCGACCTGAGCCAGAAGATGACGGTGAACGTGAAGGGCGAAATCCTGGAGCTCAAGAACATCCTCAACCAGATGGTGGACTCGCTCAACATCTTCGGCGACGAGGTAACCCGCGTGGCCCGCGAAGTAGGCACCGAAGGCAAGCTGGGCGGCCAGGCCGTGGTGCCCCGTGTCGGCGGCACCTGGAAGGAGCTGACGGACAACGTAAACACGATGGCCAGCAACCTCACCTCGCAGGTGCGGGACATTGCCAACGTGGCCACCGCCGTATCGAAAGGTGACCTTTCGCAGAAAATTACTGTCGACGTAAAAGGCGAGCTGCTGGACCTCAAGGACAACCTGAACCAGATGGTGGACTCGCTCAACATCTTCGCCGGCGAGGTAACCCGCGTGGCCCGCGAAGTGGGCACCGAGGGTATCCTGGGTGGTCAAGCCAACGTGCCCCGCGTATCGGGCACCTGGAAAGACCTGACGGACAACGTAAATACGATGGCGAGTAACCTGACGAGTCAGGTGCGGGACATTGCCAACGTAGCCACGGCCGTAGCAAAAGGTGACCTTAGCCAGAAAATCACCGTGAACGTGCGCGGCGAGCTCTTGCAGCTCAAGGAAAACCTCAACGAAATGGTGGACTCGCTCAACCTCTTCGGTGACGAGGTAACCCGCGTGGCCCGCGAAGTGGGTACCGAGGGTAAGCTGGGTGGTCAGGCCACGGTGCCGGGCGTGCGCGGCACCTGGAAAGACTTGACGGACAACGTAAACACGATGGCGAGCAACCTGACGAGTCAGGTGCGGGATATTGCCAACGTGGCTACCGCCGTATCGCGCGGCGACCTGAGCCAGAAGGTGTCGGTGAACGTGAACGGCGAGCTGTTGGACCTGAAGGACAACATGAACCGAATGGTGGACTCGCTCAACATCTTTGCCAACGAGGTAACCCGCGTGGCTCTCGAAGTAGGCACCGAGGGTAAGCTGGGCGGCCAGGCCGCCGTGCCCGGCGTGGCCGGCGTGTGGAAAGACCTCACCGACAACGTAAACACGATGGCCGCCAACCTCACCACCCAGGTGCGGGGCCTCGTGAAAGTAGTAACGGCCGTATCGCAGGGTGACTTGACGCAGAAGCTGACGCTGCAGGCCAAGGGCGAAGTGGCCGAGCTGGCCGAAACCATCAACCGAATGGTGGACGACCTGAACCGCCTCGCCGTGGAAGTAAGCCGCGTGGCCCGCGTAGCCGGGGCCGAGGGCAAGCTCACCGAGCGCGCCACGGTCGGCGGCGTATCGGGCTCGTGGAAAGAGCTGGTAGACACGCTCAATGCCCTGCTCGAATCCATCGCCTCGCCGGTGCTTGAAGTGGCCCGCGTGGTGCGCGCCATCTCCGAAGGCGACCTGACGCAGTACGTGGAAGTGCCCACTGCCGGCGACATCCTGGCCATGGCCAGCGCCCTGAACCTGGCCGTAGACAACCTCAACGAGCTGCTCGGTGAAATCAACGATTCCTCGCAGATTGTGGGGACGTCGTCGGAAGAAATGGCCGGCAAGGGCCAGGAAATGAGCCGCGTGACTGTCGATGTGGCCCTGGCCATGCAGCAGATGGCCGAAGGCGCCCAGAACCAGGCCTTGAAAACCGACCAGGCCTTCCGCCTCATCGAGGAAATCATGCAGGCCACCAAGGAAACGGCCAACAAGGCCGATATCGCCGCCAAGGCGGCCATCCTCGGGGAGCAAACCTCGCAGCTCGGTCTGAAAACGGTGGCCGAAGTGGTGAAAAACATGGAGGAAATCTCCAGCGCCGCCGTGCAGACCTCGCGCACCATCGAAGTACTGAGTACCCGCTCGCAGGAAATCAGCAAGTCGCTGGGCGTGATTACCGACATTGCCTCGCAAACTAACCTGCTGGCTCTGAACGCCGCCATCGAGGCGGCCCGCGCCGGGGAAGCCGGCCGCGGCTTCGCCGTAGTAGCCGAGGAAATCCGCAAGCTGGCTGAAGGCTCGCGCAAATCGGCCAACGAGATTGCCACGCTGGTAGAAGACGTGCGGAAGGATACAACCAGCGCCGCGACCGCCATCAGCACCATGGAAGTGCGGGTATCGAACGGTAAAAATGCCACCTTCGAGGCTAGCTCGGCCTTTAAGAACATTGCCACCAGCTCGGGCGAAACGGTGCGGACGGCCCGCGACATCCTCTCGGCCACCGAGGTGCAGAAATCGACCATCGGCGACGTGGTGAAGTACGTGGAGGAAGTGGTAGCCATTGCCGAGCAGACCGCCACCGGCACCCAGCAGGTGGCCGGCACGGCCAAGCAGCTATCTACCGCCATGCAGGAGCTGACCACCAGCTCGCAGCGCCTCACCGACATTGCCGACGACCTCCAGGCCGGCCTCGAAACCTTCCAGCTCAGCAGCTACGAGCCCGAGCCGCAACCGGTGCAGCCCATGCGCCGCGTGCCGCTGAGCCGGGCGGGCAGCACCCAGCCGGCCTTGGCCCCCGCGCCGGAGCCGATGCGCCGCCGCATCCGTCCGCAGCAGGAAGAAGCGCCCGTGGTGGCCGCCGGCCGTCGTCAGGGCGGGGCCATTGCCCGCGCCAGCCGCGATGCCGCCCAGGCTGCCGAAACGGCCGCTACGCCCGAACGTTCCGAGCGGTCGGTGGCGCCGCGCCGCCGTCCCACTGCTCCTGACGAAGCCATCGCGCCCGCTCCGGCTACCAACGGTCGCAGCAAGCCCGCTGCGAAAGCTCCTGCCAAAGGGAAAGGCAATACTCCTAAAGCCAGCAAGTAAGTAAGCGGTTTCAACTGCCTGACTTATCAATTCTTATAGTATGCCCGAATCTGGAGCAATTACTTCTTCCCGCAATGAGCGCGCCACGCCGGTAGCGCTGGTGCAGCTCATTGTGTTCCGCCTCGGCGACGAGGATTACGGCATCCGCATCGAGCAGGTGAAGGAGGTGACCGTGACCCCGGAAGTGGCCCGCATGCCCAAGACGCCGCCCTTCATCAAGGGCATCGCCAACCTGCGCGGCGACATCATCGCCATTCTGGATTTGGAGGAGCGGTTCCGGCTGCGGCCGGCCGGCCGGCCCCTGCCCGAGCACAGCTATACCATTGCCGTCGAGGCCGCCGACTACACGCTGGGCCTAGTGGTGCGCGAGGTGCCCCGGCCGCTCACGCTACCCCTGAGCCAGATTGAGCCGGCGCCGGAGTTTGTGCAGGATGCCAACTCCCACGAGAAGTATCTTGAAGGCATTGCCAAGCTGGCCAACGGCGTCATCATCGTATTGGATATGCGCAAATTGCTCTCGCCAAGTGAAGTAATGCGTTTGCCCGGCAAATCGGCATCTTAAAGGTGGCGATGCCGTACAAGCCCAGGCACGCACAGTAGGCGTTGTTTTTTCTTAAAATTTCACGTTTTTCTTCTAATGAATAAGCGCATTCTCATCGTCGACGACTCCTTTTACATGCGGACGATGCTCAAAAACATGCTCACCGACGCTGGCTACGAGGTAGTAGGCGAAGCCGCCAACGGTGCCCAGGCCGTGGAAATGGCCAACGCCACCACCCCCGACCTGATTACGCTCGACGTCATCCTGCCCGACAACACCGGGCTGGACGTGCTCAAGAGCATCCGCCAAACCCAGCCCAATGCCAAAGTGGTAATGTGCAGCGCAGTAGGTCAGGAAGTTATCGTGAACGAAGCCATTGAAAGCGGTGCGCTGGCTTACATCGTGAAGCCGTTCTCGGAAGAGAAGGTGCTGGAGATTGTAGGCGCCGCCCTGCAGGATAATTCCACCGAAACCGCCGCCTAAGGTGTCAAACTGCCGCTCCATAGTGCCCTGCGTCAGCTTCCAGTCGGAAGCCTGGCCGTGGCTTGGAGTAGCTGTTGTGAATGAGGAAGAACTAGTGCAGTCGGGTCGATGAAAACACGCGAGCAGGAGTATCGGGAGCTGTTTATGGCGGAGGCGCTGGAGTATTACGACTCTATGAGCCGCCACCTGAGCGAGCTGGAGCGTAACCCCAACGACGCCCCAGCCCTCAACGAGCTATTCCGGCTCATGCACAACCTCAAGGCCAACGCCCGTGCCATGGGTTTCATGGACTTGGGCGAGGTGGCTCACCATCTCGAAACCCTGTTTGGGCTGGTGCGCAGCAACGAGCGGGAGTTTTCCGGCGTGCTGGTGCGGGTGATTTTCCAGGGGGTTGATGCGCTGGGAGGGATGATTCGGGCCGTGGGCGCCAATCAGCCTTTGCCCGATGCCCGCCTGCTGCTGGAAAATCTGGACCGCTTGGTGCGGGGTGAGGCGCCCATTCTCGAAGACGAGGAGGCCGAAACCGACGAAGAATCCAACCGCAAGCTGGAGCTTTCGGACCTGGTGTATATCCAGGTTAAAAAGCTTGACAACCTGCTGAATCTGGTGGGGGAGCTGGTGATTGACCGCGACCGGATTCTAACCTTAGCTCAGGAAATTGGCAACCCTGCGCTGCAAGCCACGGCCCAGCACCTGTTCCGCATCTCGGATGATTTGCAATACAGTGTGATGGACGCCCGGCTGGTAGGCGTGGGCGTGCTGCTGAATAAATTCCCCCGGGTAGTGCGCGACGTAGCCTCGGCTGAGAACAAGGAAGTCGAGCTGACGCTGAGCGGACAGGATGTACAGATTGACCGCAACATTCTGCAAATAATCACTGACGCCCTGCTGCACCTGGTGCGCAACGCCGTCGGCCACGGTATTGAAACGCCGGAAGAGCGGGTGAAGGCTGGCAAATCCGCCACCGGCCACCTCGAATTATCGGCCATGACTGAGCGCGACGATGTGCTCATCCAAATTCACGACGACGGTCGGGGCATCAACACCGAAGCCGTGCGCCGCAAGGCCATCGAGCGCGGGTTGACTACCGCCGAAGCAGCTGCCAACCTTGATGAGCAGGCCGTGTGGGCCTTCCTCTTTGAGCCCGGCTTCTCGATGGCGCAGCAGGTGACCGATATTTCGGGCCGCGGCGTGGGCCTCGATGTGGTGAAGCTGGCGCTGGACTCGCTCGGCGGGCAGTTGCGCGTCGATTCGAAGATGGGCGAGGGCACCACGTTTACGCTGGTGCTGCCCACGTCCATTGCCGTGAAAGGCGCTTTGCTGGTGGAAGTGGACGAGCGGCCCTACGCCGTGCCCCTGCTGCACACCGACACCGTGCTGGCGCTGCCGCCCGAAGAATTTTCGGTGGTAGGCGGCGTGCTGGTGATGCACACGCAGGGCCAGGCCGTGCCGGTGGTGCCGCTGCGCATGCTGCTGCACGACGAGGGCGACGACCTGTTTCCGCTGGCTAACAAAAACGACTTGCAAGGCTCTCAGCAGGTACTAATTGTCAACTACAACAACCGCCGGCTGGGCTTGCTGGTGGACAGATTTCTGCGTCAGCAGAATATCGTCATCAAACCGTTGAGTAAGCCCCTCGACACGATTGACCTTTTTGGGGGAGTAACCCTATTGGGTAGCGGGCAGGTATGCCTGGTGCTCGACGTTCCTGCGCTTACCCGCCTGTTTCTCAGCAAGCGGCCCTAACCTTTCGTCTTCAACCCTGCTGCTACGCCGCTACTTCCCCTATATTTGCCGTTATGGATTTATCGATGACCGACTTAGAACGCGACATTATCCGCGAAATCCTGAACATTGGGCTGGCCCGCGCGGCCGACTCCTTCGCCATCATTGCCCAGGAACGGGTGCTGCTCGAAGTGCCCAATATCGACCTGCTGATGAGCGACGATATTCTGCGCAAAGTGCAGGATTACCAGCAGAATCACGTTGTTATTCAGTCCGACATCCGGGGTGATTTCAATGGCACCACGCTGATGTTCTTCTCGGGGCAGCACGTGCAGCGCTTGTCGCGGGTATGTTTGCGGCTGGCTTCCGGCGAGTCGATTGACCTGAACGAGCTGCAGGAATCGCTGCTGCTGGAAATCAGCAACATCATCACCGGGGCACTGGTGACGCAGCTGGCCAATATTCTGAAGGCCAACATCTACGGCGCGCCGCCTACCGCGCCGGGCGAAAACCTGCTCAAAACCATTCAGGGCCTGCTGCCCGACCAGCAGATGCAACCGCTGATTTTTTCGGTCATCACCCAGTTTTCCGACAAAGACAACTCGGTCGAACTGCCGCTGATGCTGTTCTTCGACCGGGCCACGTTCGTTAAAATCCTTGATATTATTCGGAGCTACGACTTCCTGGGAGCCAAAATGGCCTAACCCTGGGATTCGGAGCGCCGTCTAAGACGCGGCCTTGCGCGTAGCAGGGCCGCGTTTTTTCGTTTGCTGACTACTGAATACCCATTACCGACTACCTGTCAAACACATGCCCACTAAATCAGCCGCTGCGGAAGCCCGCGCTAAGAAAATAGCCTCCTTCGACCCCAATGCCCCCGGCGATGCCGCCGGCAATTTGTTCGGCCTGCCCTTCACGCCCGAGGAGGCCGAAGTGGTGGTGGTGCCCGTGCCCTGGGAAGTGACCGTGAGCTACCGCGCCGGCACCGCGCAGGGCCCCGCCGCCGTGCACGAAGCCTCGCTACAGGTGGACCTCTACGACCCGGACCTGCCCGATGCCTGGAAGCTGGGTTTGGCGATGGAAGAGGAAGACGAAGCCATTGCCGCCGCCAGCCGCAAGTGGCGCCCCAAAGCCGCCGAATACATCAAGTGGCTGGAGGAAGGCGAGCCCGAAGAAGGTCGCGCCGCCCACGCCCACGTGCCCGCGCAGGTGACGGTGGAAGGCAATAAGCTCATCAAATGGCTCAAGGATAAAACCGGCGCGCTGCTCGACGCGGGCAAGGCCGTGGCGGTGCTGGGCGGCGACCACAGCACGCCGCTGGGTTACATCCAGGCTTTAGCTGAGCGGCACGAAGAGTTTGCTATTCTGCAGATTGACGCGCACTGCGATTTGCGCCCGGCTTACGAGGGTTTTCAGTATTCGCACGCCAGCATCATGACCAACGCCCTGCAGCTGCCGCAGGTCAAGAAGCTGGTGCAGGTGGGCATTCGTGACATGAGCGAGCAGGAAGCGGAGGTCATTGCGACGTCGAACGGCCGCATTGCCATGTTTCACCAGCGCTTTTTGAGCGATGAGAAGTTTGCCAAGAAATCCTGGAAAAAGGTCTGCGGCAAAATCATTGCCCAGCTGCCGCCCAAGGTGTACATCAGCTTCGACATTGACGGGCTCGACCCTAAACTGTGCCCCGGCACCGGCACGCCCGTGCCCGGCGGTCTGGAGTTCGAGGAAGCGACCTACCTCATTCGCTCCATCGCCCGCGCCGGCATCCAGATTATCGGCTGCGACCTGAACGAAGTGGCGCCCGGCGACACCGAATGGAACGGCATCGTGGGCGCCCGCCTGCTTTACCAACTTTGCAACTGGATGGCCGTATCGCAGGGACGGCTGGCCGGTAAAGGCGTGGCCGCCGAGTAACCCTAATTTTTGCTTGCTATGATTAGCTTCATTCTCAAGTTTGTGCTCACGGCCGTGCTGGTGTACGGCCTCAGCAAAATCATTCCTACGGCCGAGATTTCCGGCTATGGCGGGGCGGCTATCCTGGTCATCGTGCTGGGCATTCTGAATGCCACCGTGAAGCCGATACTGAAGTTGTTTGGCCTGCCCATCACCGTCTTGACGCTGGGACTATTTCTGCTGGTTATTAACGTCATCATCATCAAGCTGGCGGACTTGCTGATGGACAGCTTCAATATCAACGGCTTCTTCAACATGCTGCTCTTCAGCCTGGGGCTGGCCGTGGTGAACATGATTGTGGACCTGGTGACGGGCGACGACAAGGACTAAGCCCGACGAATAAAAAATGAAAGCGGCGCTGGAATTTCCAGCGCCGCTTTCATTTTTTATTGTTTGTTCAGTTGCCGGTTGCGCCGCCAGCGGCGCACGGCCCACCAGATGCCCGCGCCCAGTAGCAGCAAGGGCCAGATGGCTACCGTGCCAATGACGAGCGAAGTGAGCATGCTCCAGCCATCGTACACCGACTCCAGCAGGCGACTGCCGAATGATACCACCGGCGCATCGGGCGTGGATTGCGCCAGTACCTGGTAGCAGGTGAGGGTGATAGTGGAGTAGGCCACCTCGTCGTTGAGAGTTTTGAGGCGGCTTTCGGTGCTTTCGATTTCCTCCCGCACCTGGCCGATTTTCTCTTCGATATCAAGCACATCCTTGATTTTTTTGGCTTGAGCGAGCAGGGCCACGTAGCGCTGCTCGACGGCGCGCTTGGTGCGCAGGCGGGCGGCTACGTCGGCGTGCTCGGCGGTGACATCGTCGGTGGTGAGCTTCTTGTTTTCGACGGTGCCCAGCGCGCCAATGGCCACCAGCAGGCCCGAAAACCGGCCCGGCTGCACCCGAATGGTCATTTCCTGGCGCCATTCGCCGTTTTCGCGGGTTTCGGTGGAGGCGCTGAGGTAGCCGCCGCTGCGGCGCACGAGGCTGTCGAGGCGGGGTGCGGCCCGGGCCAGGCTTTCGACTTTCAGGCGCAGGTCGGCGTGGTAGATGAGCAGGCGTGGGGCGGCCGGAGCTACTGCGCCAGCGCCACCAGGCCCGTCGGCGCTGACGACCGGTGACGTGGAATACAGCTTTTCTGCGTCGGTGGCATTCGCCGTTGGTGCTTCGTCAAGCGCAACTTCCGCTAGCATGCTGGCGTGGGCAGGCTCTTCGTGTTTGGAGCCACAGTTGCTGAAAAGCAGCGTGAACGTCAGAAATAAATAAGGCAAGCACTTCATAAAATCTGGTTGAGAGGGAGAGATAAGCTAACGAATGAAGAGCCGCAACTCGTATGCGCGCGATAAGCCGCAGAATCTAAAACGGTGCTCTGCACGCATACAAAGTAGCATTAATCGAGCGTGGAGGAGGCTTGCTGCTTCCAGCGGCGCCAGCCCCACCAGCCGGCGGCGCCCAGCACCAGCAGCGGCCATACATTGGCCAACACCACCAACAAGCCCAGCACCAGCGACCACCCCCAGTAAAACGAGGTAAGGAAACGGGGCAGGAAATCGGGCATGGGCGAGTTCGGCGTGGGAGTGGGCAGCACCTGGAAGTAAGTCAGGGTGAGAGTAGCCCACTTGCTTTCGGCGCCCAGTTGCCGCAGGTGGGCCTGGGCGGTTTCCTGCTCCTGGCGCAGCAGGCGGGCCTGCTCTTCCAGGCGGCTGATTTCGGCCGGGGCAGTGGCGTGGGTTAGCTGCGCCTGCGCCTGGTTGGCGGCGGCTTGCGTGGTGCTGAAGGTAGTAGCGGCTTCCAGTACGTCGTCCGTCACATCGGCCGAGGCGAGGTCTTTGTGTTCGACGTGGCCCAGCTGGCTGAGCGCCGCCACGAAGGAGACAAACTCGGCCGGCCGGATTTTGAGCGTCATTTCCTGGCGGTGCTGGCCATCGGCCCGGGTTTCGTGCGCTTTGCTGAGCAGGACGTGGTGGTTCTGCAGCAGGCGGTGAATGCCCGCCGAGGCCTGCTCAAAATCATCCACGGCCATGTTCAGCTCGCCGTGGTAGATGACGGCGCGGGTATCCGGCTGGGAGAGAGCAACCGGCGCTTCGGCCGGAGCAGTTGGTTCCGGGGTGGGAGTGGGCGCGGCCGATTCAGCGGCGGGCGCTTCAAGGACGGTTTCGCGCTTGGCTTCGCAGGCGGTTAGAGCCAGTCCAAGCAGGACCGGATAAAGCAGTTTTTTCATCACGAATCAGGAAGAAGTGAAGTGAAAGGAACCAGCCGCGCAGCTGAGGCTTTATGCCGGTTCGGGCATTGGGTAACCCATGGGCATAAAAAAACCTGTCGGCGGCAGGCCGACAGGTTCTAGTCGAGAGAGATTGTGAAATTACCAGGAAGAAAGATGTGCCAGTTATAGGATACCACTTCGACTTGTTGAATGTCGATTCCGTGGGGGGATACTGATGCGGGTAATTAAACCAGATTAAACTACGATGTCAAGCAACGCCGCAGTGACCTGCAGTACTACTAACATAGCTAATAGCTAGTAGATTATCAGTAGCTGAGCCAAAGCCTTTTCTTCGTAGTAATAAGAATTGCTCCGTTGCTGCCTTGGGCTCCATATTGCGCCACCGCATCATCAACTTTAAGAACATTGACATCGAGAATGGAGCGAAGGTCAATGTTCTTCACAAACCTGTCCTTTCTTATTCGGCCGTTAATTACATAAATCGGTTTGCGATTTATGTGAGAACGGTAGAATGCCATTGCGAGGGAATCCCCATTGGGTACTACCCATTCATGTCTAGAACCGGCAAGAGAGCTTTCAGTCGTTTGTTCCGGAATCTGTGTTCTAAGCAGAACTGTTTTAGTAGCAATTCTTGGAACAGTTTGAGCATTAGCTATAATAGTGATGCATGAAGTTGTGAGCAAACAGGCGAAGAAGTGCTTAATCATGGAACGCGTGGAATAATTTGCAATGAGCAGATGCACACTATTGAATTATTTCACATGCTATGATGATACTACCTCAACTGCTTCAATGCTGCTCGTAGCCGGGGCAGCGCCGCCTCAATCGAGGCCAGCGAGGCCCCACCCACCGACATGCGGAACCACGGCTCTGCCGCCCCCGAGCCGAAGGCGCTGAATGGCACCACCGCCAGTCCGGCCGCGTGAATGAGGTAGGAAGTGGCCTCTTTGGTGGAGGTCAGCACCTGTCCGTCAGGGGCGGTGCGGCCCAGGATGTCAAGCTTGGCGGTGAGATAGATGGCGCCGGCCGGGGTGATGGCATCGACGGGGAAGCCGTCGGCTTTCAGGGCTTGCAGGCCGTCGTAAAGGGTTTGCAGGCTGGTTTGGATTTCGCCTTTGAAGTCGTGCAGGTAGGCATCGACGGCGCTGGCGTCGGGCAGGAAGTTGGCGGTGGCCACCTGCTCGGCTTTGGGCGCCCAGGCGCCTACGTGGCCCAGAATGGACTTCATCTTGTCAATCACGTTGGCCGGGCCGAAGGCGTAGCCCACGCGCACGCCGGTGGCAGCGAAGCATTTCGAAATGCCGTCAATGTAGATAACGTAGGGGCGCAGTTCGGGGCGTAGGCTCACCGGGTCGAAGTGCTGGGTATTGCCGAAGGTGAGCAACCAGTAAATCTGGTCGTAGAGCACGTAGAGCGGCTTTTCGTCGGGGCCGCGGCGCTGGTTTTCGGCAATTACCAGGTCGCAGATGTCCTCCAAATCCTGCTTCGAGAACGTGGTGCCGGTGGGGTTCAGCGGCGAGCAGAGGGCCAGTAGGGTGGCCCCGGACAGGTGCGGGGCTACCTCGGCGGCGGTGGGCATAAACTGGTTTTCGGGCCGCGTGGGCACGGCCACGGGCGTGGCCCCGGTGAGGTGGCAGTAGTGGTTGTTGTTCCAGCTCGGCACCGGAAAAACGACGCGGTCGCCGGCATCAATCAGCGCCCGGTAAGTGGCGTAGATGAGCGGGCGCGAGCCGCCGGCCACCAGGAAATCGTTGGTGGGGTAGTCGAGGCCCAGGCGGGCTTTCAGGAAATCGTGGGCGGCCTGGCGCAGCTCGGCGATGCCGTTGGCAGGCGGGTAGTTGGTGTGATGCGCCTGGTAAGCGGCCGTGATTCCCTCGGCCAGGCCTTCGGGAATCGGGTAAATGGAGGGGGCGAAGTCGCCGATGGTCAGGTTGCAGATTTCCTGCCCCCGCTTTATCATTTCGTTGACTTCACTGCCGATTTTGATGATTTCGGAGCCGATGAGGCTGCCCGCCATTTGGGATACTTGCATGAGGGAAAGTAAAGTAAGAAGATGCCGGGCCAGCGGGGCCGGGCCGTCGGGGCTGCAAGTTACGGCTTGCAGCGCGGGTGCGGAGCCGCTTGGCGGGCCGGGCTGCGCTATTTTTGTGGTCGCATGAGTATTCCTGTTATTTCCATTCCGAGCTTGTCGGCGCTGCCCGAAGCTGCCCGGCAGCTACGCCAGGTTATTGCCGACAGCGGTTGCTCCGTCGTCGCGTTCGAAGGCGAAATGGGCGCCGGCAAAACCACGCTCATCCGCGCCCTGGCCACCGAGCTGGGCGTGGCCGACGACGTGAGCAGCCCCACCTTCGCCCTGGTCAATGAGTACCGCGACGCGCATAATAAACCCGTGTATCATTTTGATTTCTACCGCATTGATTCGCCGGAAGAAGCCGAGCGCATCGGGGCAGCGGAGTACTTCGATTCGGGGTATCTTTGCTTAGTGGAATGGCCGGCCCGCGTGGCCGAGCTTTTGCCGCCGCCTTATCTGGAAGTCAACGTGGTAGTGCTGCCGGATGAAGGACGGGAAGCCCGGAGTTTAATTAAGAATTAAGAATTAAGAATGAATAATTAAAAATTGAAGACCTGCCGAATGTCTTCAACGCCCAAGGGCTAGCAACCACCAATTTTTAATTCTTAATTCAAAATATTATGGCCGAACAGCTACCTTCTGGTTTTGAGTCCCTGGCCACGAGCCGCGCCTATTTCACGCAGGAATCGATGCTGGCCGTGGAAACGCGCAAGCGCAAGCTCTTCATCGGCTTGCCCCGCGAAACCTCGCTCCAGGAAAACCGCATCGGCCTCACGCCCGAGGCCGTGCAGCACCTGGTGGCGGCCGGGCACGAGGTAGTGCTCGAAGCCGGCGCCGGCGAGCCCAGCAAGTACGCCGACCATGATTATTCGGAAGCCGGGGCGACCATCGCCTACTCGGCCCAGGAGGTGTACAAGGCTGATATTCTGCTGAAAGTGGCCCCGCCCACGCTCGATGAAATTGAGCTGATGCACGCCAACCAGACCCTGATTTCGGCCATGCAGATGGGAGCCTTGAGTGCCGAGTACATCGCGGCCCTGATGCGTAAGAAAATCAACGCCATCGGCTACGAGTTCATGAAAGACCCCAGCGGGGCGCGCCCGGTGGTGCGGGCCATGAGCGAAATAGCGGGCTCGACGGTGATGCTGATTGCGGCCGAGTACCTGGCCCGCTCCAACGAGGGCAAGGGCATCATTCTGGGTGGTATCACGGGGGTGCCGCCGTCGCAGGTGGTCATCCTGGGGGCGGGCACGGTGGCCGAGTACGCCGCCCGCGCCGCCACCGGCCTCGGGGCCGAGGTGAAGGTGTTCGACAACCACCTCTATAAGCTGCGCCGCCTCAAGCATAACCTGGGCATGCAATTGTACACCAGTACGCTGGATACCTTCGCCCTGAGCCAGCAAATTCGCCGGGCCGACGTGGTCATCGGGGCGCTGGCGGTGGAAGACGGCCGTATTCCGTTCATGGTGCCCGAGGAAATGGTGGCCAGCATGGCCAGCGGCTCGGTCATCATCGACGTGAGCATCGACCAGGGCGGCTGCTTCGAAACCAGCGAGGTGACCACACATAGCAACCCCGTGTTCCGCAAGTATGACGTGGTGCATTACTGCGTGCCCAACATGGCCTCGCGGGTGCCCCGCACCGCTACCAACGCGCTGAGCAACATCTTCACACCCATCCTCCAGGAAATCAGCCAGCACGGCGGTATCAATGAGGTGCTATTTACCAACGAGCATTTCCGCTCGGGGGTGTACATCTACCGCGGCTCGCTCACGAATGCGGCCATTGCGAAGAAGTTTAATCTGCGATACAAAGAACTGGGACTGTTGATTGCGGTGCGGAATTAAAAACACTATGCAAACCATAGGTTCAGAGCTTATTGCTCGCCCATTGCTCCAGTTCAGCGCTGCCGAAGCCTGCGAAGCCATCAATCGTTCCTTTGAGGAATATTTTGTTCCCATGGTGTTCACGCCGGCCAGCTTCGAGCAGCGGTTTCGCAGCGAAAACCTGGATGTGGAAGCCAGTAAGCTGTGGTTTCGGGGGGAGGAGTTGGTGGGGTTGGTGCTCATTGCCCGGCGGGGCTGGAATAGCCGGGTGGCGGGCATGGGCATAGTCGTAGCCGAGCGTGGCAAAGGCTATGGCAAAGTAATGCTGCAAGCAGCTATTGACGAGGCTACTACTCGCGGGGACCGCAACCTGCTGCTAGAAGTTTTTACGGCCAATGAACCTGCCCGCCGGCTGTATGAGCGGTTGGGCTTTCGCACGACGCGGCTGCTGACGAATTTTCAGTGCCCACCCAAAGCCGCAGCAGGCTTGGGCGGTGAGCTGCCCGAAACAGACCCCCGGGAAGTGGCGCGCCTGCTGAGCCAACAAGCCGAGCCCGAGCTGCCGTGGATGCTAGCGCCCGAAACGCTGGCCGCCTTTGGTCCGCCGATACGAGCTTTTCATCTGGAAAACAAAGCTTTTGCAATTGTGCGCGAGGACGCTGCCCGCACGCTGTTGCTGTGCCTGCTGGTGCCCCGGGAACACCGGCGGCAGGGGTGGGGCTCACGGCTGATGGAGGCAGTGGAGGCGGCTTATTCGGCCAGGAATCTGCTGAGCTACCTGGTGCCGGAGGGAGCTGGCTATGAGTTTCTGAAAGCCCGACGATGGACAGTTCAGGAACTCACCCTCTGGGAGATGGTGCGGCCACTGTAGCCCTAAGCCGTGGCAGCAGTCAATAATATCGGCACCTTAGCGTTATTATTGACCATGAGAAAACTCTTGCTGACAGCAGTGCCTCTATTAGTGCTATTTTCTTGCAGCACAAAAGCGAGGAAACGGGAGGTGCTGACCGGGATGCTGTATGAAGCGCTGGCGGCCAGTAATAAAACCCAAGCCGATGATAATGCGCGAGCCATACAAAAGATGGTGAGGGAGTTGTACTCGGCAAAACACTCCGGCGGACCAATGCGGCAGTGGTTGGCTGACGCCGAAACTATTTCGGACCAGACACAGACTGTGATGGATAGCCTGCGGAAAGCACGGCTGCAATTGCGCCGCTATGCCAGGCAGAAAGATGGGCAGGATGCGGCAGTTGTTATGTTGGGAATTGACAAACAAGGGGTTGCTTACAATCTGCTTGAGGCAGTCAATGTGTATTCGGCTGAGCTTGGTAAGCTGGACAAGAACTTGAAACCGCTGGTATTACTGCCAGAGATGGAAGCAAATCATGCTGATATTGAGGCAGTAGCTCAATTTTACTTTGAAGGTGTTTCAATCCCGGAGGCTTTCGCCGGATTAGCACACATTGAGGCCAGGATTCTGGAGTATGAGCGTGAGATAACTCAACTGGTAGGAGCAAGAGGATGCATTCTGGAGATAAAACATGATGCGGTTAGCGCCTTTGCGGGTTCCAACTCAACTATTGTAGCAGCAGGCGATACCTATCAGGCAGAAATGATGCTCATCGCTACATTCCCCGAAATCAAGCAGATGATGACGGTGAATGGGCGACCAATAGAAATTGTAAATGGTAAGGGAAGGGTCGAATTCGTGGCTGACGGAAAAGGGCTTGAAAGCCAGGATAGCATCAAGAAAAACTGGATAGGAACGATAGGAGCCTATTGGCAAGGAACGGATACACGCTGGACAGTGCGAGTGCCATACACAGTGGTACGTAAGCGAAAATGATACTTGCGCTATGCAAGCAGCAGCAGGGTTTTCCACGCCTCCACCACGCGCCCCTCGGCCAGTAGCTGCCGTCCCAGCAGCGTCAGCTGTTGGGGCAGTTCCGGCGCGTCGGCGCGGTGCTTATTGAGCAGGTAAGCCACCATCGGCTCGGCCTTAAATTCTGCTACCTGCGCCGCCGTCGGCAAGGCTTCGCGCTCGATGTTCGCCAGTCGGCCCAACTCATTGCCGGTTAGCCACTCGCTGTGGCGTATAAAATCGGGTAATTCATCGAAGCCGATGCCCAGGTTGCGGTTGGGCTTGGGCACGAGGAAGAGGCTGTCGGGGGTGACGCGGCTGTACCAGTCGCCGCCCAGGCGGGCCACGGCTTCGAACTTGTGCGGGTCGATGCCGAGGCCGGAGGGCAGCAGGATATCCTCGCGGAAGTGGGCCTGCACGGCCCGGCAGATGATGAGGTTGCCGCTGCCGGGGCCGTCGCCGACGGCCACAATCTGCTCGACCACGCACTCGAAGGCCGCGGGGCACTCGGCCACGCGGGGCGGGCGCACGTGGTCCGAGGGCGCGGCGGTCAGGCCGGCTTTCACGAACTCATCGACGCCGCGCGGGTACTCGCAGCTGGCCAGCGACATCTGCTCGACCAAGGCGTAGTCGCAGATGTTGATGACGACTTCGGGCACTTCGCGCACGTTTTCGAGCGTGTGCTTCTGGGTGTTGTCGCGCACGCGGTTGGCGGGCGAGAATACGAACGTCGTGGGGTTGGAGCTGAAGACGTTGAAGAAGCTGAAAGGACTGAGGTTGACCTCGCCGGCAGCCGAGATGGTGCTGGCGAAGGCAATGGGACGCGGGGCCACGGCGCCGAGGAGCAGCTGGTGCCAGTCGGGGCCGGGCAGGGTGCCGGGGGTGATGGTGCGGAAAGCAGACATGATGGAGACGTTTGGAATACCAAAGCTACCTGCTGGCGCAGGTTTTCGGCGGGCAGACCTGGTTGGCAGTTTGCGGCATCATCCGATTGTTGTGGGACGAACTCTCAGGCTGAAAACGCTACCGGCAACGTTACCGCGAATATTGTTGCGCCAAAGCGCTTGGAAACGTTACCAGAAGCCCTACTTTTCGCTTCTCATTCATCATTCCCGCCCCTCTGTGTCCGACCCCAACGTTCCCGCTGTCCACGACAACAACGCCGTTTCGACCGGCACTATCTGGAAGGTTATCACGGCCTCGTCGGTAGGCACGGTCATCGAGTGGTACGACTTTTACATCTTCGGCTCGCTGGCTGCCATCATCGGGCCGGTGCTGTTCGGCTCGCAGGGCAAGCCGGAGGAAACGCTGCTCGGGGCCCTGGCGGTGTTCGGGGTGGGCTTCATCGTGCGGCCGTTTGGGGCGGTGGTGTTCGGGCGCATCGGCGACATGATTGGGCGCAAGTACACCTTTCTCGTAACCTTGCTAATGATGGGCGGGGCTACCGTGGCCACCGGCCTGGTGCCGAGCTACGATAAAATCGGCTGGGTGGCGCCGGCCATCGTGCTGGTATTGCGGCTATTCCAGGGCCTGGCGCTGGGCGGCGAATACGGCGGGGCGGCCACCTACGTGGCCGAATACGCGCCCGATAACAAGCGCGGCTACTTCACGAGCTTCATTCAGATTACGGCCACGGCGGGGCTGGTGCTGAGCATTCTGGTGATTGTGCTCACGAAAAAAGCCATGCCCGAGGCCGATTTCAAAACCTGGGGCTGGCGCATTCCCTTCCTGCTGTCGGGCGTGCTGATTATTGCTTCGTATTACATTCGCCAGCAACTCCACGAGTCGCCGTTGTTCCAGAAAGCCAAGGCCGAAGGCAAAACCAGCCAGAGCCCGCTCCGCGACTCGTTCCTTAACCCCGTGAACCGGCGGCTGGTGCTCATTGCGCTGTTTGGGGTCACTATGGGGCAGGGCGTGGTATTCTACACCAGCCAGTTCTACGCCTATTCGTTCATGCAGAACGCGCTGAAGCTGGATTTGATTGACGCCAGTATCGTGCTGGTGGTGAGCATGGTGCTGGCCACGCCGCTGTTCGTATATTTCGGCTCGCTCTCGGACCGCATCGGGCGCAAGCGCATCATTATGACGGGCATGCTCTGCGCCGCCCTGTTCACGGTGCCGCTCTTCTACGGTATCCGGGCCTACGCCGGGCCGCTGACGGAAGTAGCGCCCGCCACGGTGGATGCAGCCGGCCAGGTAGTAGCAGCCGTGCAGAAAGCCATGGCCCCCAACCTGCCCATGATGACACTGCTCACCTTCTTTCTCGTGCTGTTCGTGACGATGGTGTACGGTCCCATCGCCGCCTACCTCGTGGAATTGTTCCCAACCAAGGTGCGCTACACCTCGCTTTCGGTGCCCTATCACATTGGCAATGGCATCTTTGGCGGCTTCGTGCCGCTGGTGGCTACCTGGATTACGGTGTGGGCCAACACCCAGCCCGCCGGCACGCTTTTCAAGGACCACGCCATGCTGGCGGGGCTGATTTACCCGGTGGCCGTAGCGGCCTTGTGCTGGCTTATTGGCAGCGCCCTGATGAAAGACGTGCGCAACGTGCGGATTATGGACTGATTATGCCCGCCGGTCCGACGTCTCAGGCGTCGGACCGTTACAACGCGCCGCCGCAATCGTCGCATCTTCTTCCACAATCGTCGCAACAATTTTATCGCCGGCATTTTTGCGCTTAAAAAGCCGTCTCTTTGCCTCGCGTAACTTCTTTTGCTGAATTTAAAGCTACAACTCCCACCCATGTCTTTCGCCCGCATCCGCACCCTCGACGAGTACAACGCCGCCTACGAGCAAGCCGCCACGCACCCCGATAAATTCTGGGGCGACATCGCGGAAGGCTTCAGCTGGCGCAAAAAGTGGAATACCGTGCGCGGCGGCGAATTTTCGCCGGCCGGCAGCAGCACCTGGTTTGAGGGGGCCGCGCTCAACATCA
>Ga0247804_10000289_pt1 | contig 23404 bp, 20 predicted proteins | sample UWRJL029104C1_FD_181142 | JGI IMG/M metagenome (GOLD analysis project Ga0247804, IMG submission 181142) | Plant litter microbial communities from Arlington Agricultural Research Station in Wisconsin, United States - UWRJ-L029-104C-1 | ecosystem: Environmental > Terrestrial > Plant litter >...
TTGCCCACGCCCCAGGCCTCGGGGTGCAGGGCGAAGCTGGGGTTGGCGAAGGCGGGGTTCTGGCCGGCGCGCACCGGGAAGATGGGCTGGGTGGGGCTGCCGGGGTCGTAGGTGGCCACGCGGATGGCGTTGGCCTTGCTGGCCGGGAAGGGCAGGCCGCAGTTGCTGAACATGGCCCAGAGCAGCTTCACGAACAGCGACTGGGTGGCGCTGGGGCTAAACCAGATTTTGGCCTCCACGGTCATGTCGGCGGCCAGGGCCTGCAGCGGGGTGGCCTCGTTGACCCAGCCGCGCTGGCCGGTCACGGTCACTTCCACGTTGAGGCAGCCGATGTTGGGAATCCAGATGCCCTGCTGCGGGCAGATGATGGAGTAGATGCGGCCCTCGTCGGTGTAGCCCACGCGCGAGATGTAGGGCGAGAACATCTGGAAGCAGCGGCTGCTGTCGAGGCCGGGCTGGGTGAGCCAGCTGAACTCGGGCCAGGCAATGCCCAGCTGCCGCTGCAGCAGCGGGATGTTGGCCAGGTTGTCGAGCATCGGCAGCGACGACAAATCGGGCGTGGGATAGGCGAAGGCGGGGTTCGACTCGGCGAAGCCGCCGACCCAGCCGGGCACGGTGGCCGGCGGGGGGGAGGGTATTACGGTCATGCAGGTGGGTGAGAAAAGCGGTGAATAACGATGGGGCAAAGCTCGGGAAAGCCAGCGACGCAAAAGCAGGTAGTTTTACCTGTTTTCAAAATCCGTAAGCACTTTTTTTTGCGGCGGCTTCGCCCACAAGCCACCACTTCCAGCGTATTCTCTGCCCTATCATAGCTTCCCTGCCCCTGTGAGCACTTACACAGGCTTGAGCGGCGGTACGCAGGCCCGTGTAAGTGCTCACACAGGCTTGGGCGGCGGTGCGCAGGCCCGTGTAAGTGCTCGCACGGGCTCGGGCGGCGGTGCGCAGGCCCGTGTAAGTGCTCGCACGGGCTCGGGCGGCGGTGCGCAGGGCCGTGTAAGTGCTTACAGGGGTTGGGCGGAGTTCCGGCAGCCCCGTGCAAGTACGCTTGCCTCCTCCCTCCTACCGCATAATCTCCACCCAGCCCTTTACCCGTCGCCCGGTAGCGGGGTCCGTCAGCAGATAGTAGTACAGGCCGGCGGTCAGGCCGGCACCGTTCCAGGTGTTCTGGTAGTCGGCCTGCTCAAACACCTGCCGGCCCCAGCGCGAAAACACTTGCAGGCGCGGGGTGCAGCCGCCCACGCGGGGCGCGAAGAACTCGTTGAGCGGGTCGCCGTTGGGGGTGATGATGTTGGGCAGCACGGTGGCCTGCACGGCCACGGCCGGCAGGGTTAGCTGGGTTTGGCAGGGGCCGGTGGGGCTGGCGCCGGGCAGCAAGGCCTGGGGCTGATAGTTGCCCGCTGCCGCGTAGTTGTGCTCCACCACGGCGCCCACCTCGGGCGCCGAGCCGTCGCCAAAATCCCACTGCACCCGCTCGGCAGCCGGGCCGGTGGCCGTGAAGCGCAGCAGGCGCGGGGCCACCAGGTTGGCCGCGCAGCCCGGCGCCACCCAGCCGGCCCCGAACGTGGGCGCCTCGGGCACCGTGACGCGGTAGAAGCGCGAGCCGCAGCCGCTGCCCAGCGCGTAGGTGAGCACGCTGGTGCCCGGCGCGGCCGGCGGCGTGAAGAGCCCGCCGGCCGATACGCCCGGTCCGCTCCAGGTGCCCCCGCCGGGCGAGGCCTGTAATTGAAACGGCGCAAACGAGGCGCAGAGCACCGTATCGGGCGGCAGGCTGATGAGGGGCACATCGGTGACCACCGCCGTGCGCTGCACCGTGATGGGGCAGTCGAGCCCCGGCGGCAGGTAGGTGTAGCTGAGCAGGTGCCGCCCGATACCCGCGATGCCCGGGTTAAACTGATTGAGCGCCACGCCCGGCCCGGCAAAGGTGCCGCCCGGCGGACTGGCCGCCAGCTGCACGCCGTGCGGCGGAAAACCCTGGCACAAGCTCAGGGCCGGAATGCTGTCGAACACCACCCGCGGCGCCGCGATGACGAGCAGCGCCAGCTCGGCCGCCGAGGGGCAGTCGAAGGGATTGGTGGGGGCCGGGCCCACGTATTGCAGACGCTGCTGCCCCACCAGCGCGGCCGAGGGCGTGAAGAAATAGCCCGTGGCGAGAGAGCCTGAGATGCCCGGGCCGCTCCAGGTGCCGCCCGGCGGGTTGGCCGAGAGCGGCTGCGGCCCGGCCAGGGCGCACACGAAGGGATTGGGACTGGACACCTGCGCCAGCGTTTCGCGCAGCAGGATGATGCGCGGGGCGCTGTTGGGGCAGGTATCGGGGCTGGTGACGGGGCCGTGGTAGGCAATGGTGACCTGGCCCGCCAGTCCGGGGCGTGGCGTAAACAGGAAGCCGGTAGCGCGGCTGCCCGTCACGCCCGGGCCCGTCCAGGAGCCGCCGGCGGGCACGCCATCGCGCAGGCGGAAGGCCGGGGCGGTGCTGCACATGGCGGTGTCCTGCGGGGCGCGCACGCGGGGCCCCAGCGGCAGCACCAGCACCCGGGCCGAATCGGTGGGCGTATCGCAGGCCAGCGAGTCGGCCACGGTGTAGGTGAGCACGAAGGAGCCCACGCCCGCCAGCTGGGGGTTGAAGGAAAAGCCGTTGTTGACGGAGCCCGTCACGCCGGTGCCGGTCCAGGTGCCCCCGGCGGGCACGCCGTTCAGTGCCTGCGCCGGGTCGTTGAGGCACATTCGGGCGGGCGGGGGGGCGATGATTTTCGTGCGCTCCTTCACCACCATTTTGATGGTGGCCGTGGCCGGGCAACGCCCCCCGCCCACCCGGTAGGTGAGCGTGTGCGTGCCCGCCCCGGCCACCACCGGGTCGAACAGCAAGCTGCCCGGCGTGGGGCCTACCACCAGCCCGGGCCCGCTGAGGCTGCCACCCGCCGGCGAGGTCGTGAGCAGCACCGGGGCCGGGGGCGGCCCGGTGCGCGTCAGGCAAAAGGTATCTTCCGGCGTGCGCAAGGTGGCGCGCATCTGCGGCAGCACCGTGATGCGCCGCGTGCTGGTGCCCGCGCACAAGCCCGCGAGCGGACTGGTATAGGTGAGCACAAACTGCCCCAGCCGCAGGGTATCGGGGTTGAAGTAAAAGCCGTTGGCGGCCGAGCCCGTTATCAGCGGCCCCGCCCAGGTGCCGCCCGCCGGCGAGCCGCCCAGCCGGACGGCCCCCGCCCGCGCGCACACCGACACGGTATCGGGGCCCGCGCCGGCCGTACCCGAGGCCAGGGCAAATTTGAAGGCCGCGTTGTCGCAGCCCGGCGCGGCGTTGGCGTTCTGATAAAAACTGGCCCCCGGCGGAATGGGCAGGCCGCGGCTGCTCTGGCAGGCGCACAGGGCCTGGTACAGCGTACCCTGCGCATCGAAGCGCGAGGTGCCGCCGTCCACATGGTCGCCGTCGGCCGAGCCGAAGAAGCTGGCGTAGTCGAGCACCTGGGCGCCGTCGGAAAGCTGCAGGAGGTAGAAGTCGCGGCCGTCGGTGGTGCCCTGCAGGGCGTTGGCGGTGACGGGCAGGCCCTGGGTGTTGCCGCCGTTGAGGTTGCGCCCGCCGCCCCAGCCCGCCAGGTAGAGGCGGCCGTAGCAGTCCACCTCGAAGGCCGTGGGCGAGATGTCGGGCATGCTGCGCCCGGCCCCAACCACGGTGGCAAAGCCCGCCTGCTTCAGTGAATCCGTAAGCTGCTGGATAAACTGGCGGCCGTTCGCATTCTGGTACACGCCGGAGCTGACCGGCCAGACGCCGGCCGTTTGCCCCAGCACGTACACGAAATTGACGTGCGTGGGCCCGCGCCGCACGAAGTAAGCCTGGTCGTAGTCGGGCGTGCCCAGGTAGGTGGCCTGCACCAGCCGCCCGCCCGCGCTTTGCAGCCGCGCCACAAAGCCATCCACGTTGCCACTCAGGGCCGCCTGGTAGCCGCCCGCCGCCCCGCTCAGGTTGGCGCTGGTGGTGCCGCTCACGAACAAGTCGCCGCTCACCTCGTCGCGCTGAATGGAATAGGCCGCATCCTCGCCGCTGCCGCCCACGGCGGTGGTCCAGCGCACCCGCGCCATGGTCGAGTCGAGACTGGTGACGAGCGCATCGGCCGGGCCGCCGTGGTAGGCCCCGGTGGCCAGCCCGGGGAAGTTAATCGAGCTGCTGGTGGTAGCCACGTACACGTTGCCCAGCGGGTCGAGCGTGAGGTCGCCCCGAAACGAGTCGCCGAAGTTGTAGCGCAGGCGCGGGGCGGGCGCGGCGGGGTCGAGCAGGCCGTCGGTGCCGCCGCCGCCCAGGTAGGTGCCGGCCCGCAGGCGGCCGCCGTCGGCGCTCAGGCGCGTCAGCACCACGTCCACGCCCGCGCTCAGGTTGAAGCTGGGGTCGGGCACCACGGCCGGCCCACCCCGAAAGGTGCGGCCCAGCGCCGAGAGCGTAGTAGGGTAATCGGTGGAACCGGTAGTGCCCAGCAGCAATAATTCATTGCGCGGGTTCACCAGCAGGCTGTGTGGGAAATCGAGCCCGTTGCCGCCCAGATACGTCACCCAGGCCCGCGCGCCCGGCCCCGTCTGAGTGGTGTTGAATTTCATCACCACGATGTCGGTATTGCCCGCAAAGGAGGTCTGATACGCGCCCGTCGTGGTCGGGTAGCCGGGGCCGAAGGCCACACCCGCCGTGTAGAGGTTACCGGCCGCGTCGTGGGTGGCGGCGAAGCCCCAGTTTTCGGTGCGCGCCCCGGAGTAGGTCACGAACTGCACCACCGGGTCAATCACCAGCGCCCGGCGGCGGTCGTAAGCGCCCAGCCGGAAGCTTATTTCGCCATTTTTCAGCTGAAAATCGCAGCGCACCGGCTGCCGCTGCCCGGTGGCGGGGTTGGTTTGCCAGGCGCGGGGCGCCTGCTCGGTCAGCTGGCCCACCGAGGTTTTCACCTGCAAAACGCCGGTTTTCGAATCCAGCGTCAGCGTTTCGGCGCCGTGGTAGCGCAGGCGCAGGTGGCTGGGGTCGGCGCCGGCGTCCAGCAGCAGGTCGTATTCCAGCTCGTTGGCGGCGCTGGCTTTCAGCAGCAAATCGGTGCCGGGCCAGAGCTGGCGGTAGCGCAGCCGATGCCAGGCGGGGGCGTTGCTGGCCCACTGCCGGGCGTCATTGCCAAGCAGGTAGTGCCGGCGGCCGGGCGCCTCGGCCTCGCCAGCGGGCATGATGCCCGCAATGGCTCCCACGAACTCCACCCGTAGCGCGTGGGCCGGCAGTTGGTCTTTGGCAGGTGCGGCCGTGGGCTGGCGGCCGTGCTCGGGCAGCCCGGGCGTCAGGGCGTAGGTGAGGCCGCCGGCTTCGGCAAACAGCCGGGCGCCCGGCGCGATGGGCGCCGCAAAGCGCGCCCGCTTGTCCCACTGGCCCCGGTTTTCAGTAAATTCCAACGTGCCCGGCGCCTCGTGGGCCAGGGCCAGCCCGGGCAGCAGCCAGCTAAGGGCCAAAAGCCAGGTAGAAGTCAGTTTCATACGCAATAGAAAGGAAGCCGATAAATCAGCTTCCAAGCTACGCGCAAAATCCGGCTTGTCAAATCTCTGCGCCGAATTTCAACCGGTTTTACAACTCTTCCGGTGGCACTATCCCCTCCTCATACTCCACTCTGCTCAGGAAAAGCCCCTGCGCCGGGGCCGCCCCACTGGCCTCCACCCGCCGCTGCGACCACAGCAGCTCCTGAAACTGGCGCGGCGTCAGCTTGCCCCGCCCCACGGTGAGCAGCGTGCCCACCACCAGCCGCACCATGCCCCGCACAAAGCGGTTGGCCCGAATGCGAAACACCCAGCCGCCCGGCGCCGGGTGCCAGCCCGCCTCGGTGCAGTAGCAAACGTAGTGGTTTTCGCCGCCCTTTACCTTCGAAAAGGTGGTGAAATCAAACTGCCCAATCATGCAGGCCGCCGCCTCGTTCATAGCCGCCACATCGAGCGGCCGGTCCACGTACAGCGCGTGGTCGCGCCGAAAGGGGTCGGGCCGGGTCAGCACGAAGTAGTCGTACGTGCGTTCCTCAGCCGAAAAACGGGCGTGGGCCGTGGCCGCCACCTCGTGCAGCCGCAGCGGGGCAATGTCCGTCGGCAGCGCCCGGCGCAGGCGGTACAGCAGCAGCTCCAGGTCCATACCCGCCGGCAGCTCGGCCTCGAAGTGCGCCACCTGGTGGCTGGCGTGCACGCCGGTATCGGTGCGCCCGCTGCCCAGCACGTACACCGGCTGGCGCAGCACCTGGCTCAGGCAGCGGTCCAGCTCGGCCTGCACCGTCAGCGTGTTCGGCTGAATCTGCCAGCCGTGGTAGCGCGTGCCGTCGTAGGCGAGGTGAAGGAAGTAGCGCATTATTGGGCGAGGATTTGATGGACAGAACGACGAAAAAAGAACGTCATCCTGAGCGAAGCGAAAGGACCTCGCCCGCTTCTCTGTGATGGTAATCTCAATTGTTCAATCAAATTGAAATTACTCCCACAACGAAGCGGGCGAGGTCCTTTCGCTTCGCTCAGGATGACGTTCTGATGTATTCCCGCTTAAACCTTTTCGTAAATCGTGGCAATCCCCTGCCCTACCCCGATGCACATCGCGGCCAGGCCGTAGCGCACGCCCTCGCGGCGTTTCATCTCGTGCAGCAGCGTGGCCGTGATGCGGGCGCCGGAGCTGCCCAGCGGGTGGCCCAGCGCAATGGAGCCGCCGTTCACGTTCACCTTGTCCATGTTCAGCCCCAGCTCGCGCACGCACACGATGGACTGCGCCGCAAACGCCTCGTTGAGCTCAATCAGGTCGATGTCGTCGAGCGTCAGCCCGGCGCGGTGCAGCACTTTCTGGATGGCCGGAATCGGCCCCAGGCCCATAAACGCGGGGTCCACGCCAGCCACGGCCGAGCACACCACCCGCGCCATCGGCGTCAGGTTGTAGCGGCTCACCGCGTCTTCGCTGGTCATCAGCACGGCGGCCGCGCCGTCGTTGATGCCGGCCGAGTTGCCGGCCGTCACGGTGCCGTCGCCGGGCTGGAAGGCGGGCTTCAGGCTGGCCAGCTTTTCCAGGGTCGAGAAGCGCGGCTGCTCGTCGGTATCGAACAGGGCCGTGTCGCCCTTCGGGTTCGGAATAAACACCGGCACAATCTCCTTGCGGAAGCGGCCTTTCTCAAACGCCCGGGCGTACTTGCGCTGACTTTCGAAGGCGAAGGCGTCCTGCTCCTCACGGCTCACGCTGTAGCGCTTGGCCACGTTTTCGGCCGTCTGCCCCATGGCGTAGGGGTAGTGCATCTTGGTGAGCTTCGGGTTGATGAAGCGCCAGCCCAGCGTGGTATCGTGGGCCGTGAAATCGCGGGCAAAGGCCGTTTCCGACTTCGCCATCACGAACGGCGCCCGGGTCATGCTCTCCGAGCCCCCGGCCAGGTACACGTCGCCCTCGCCGCACTTGATGGCGCGGGCGGCGTCCATAATACTCTGCAAGCCCGAGCCGCAGAGGCGGTTCACGGTGTTGCCGGCGGCCGTGAGGGGCAGGCCCGCCAGCAGCGCGGCCATGCGGGCCACGTTGCGGTTGTCTTCGCCGGCCTGGTTGGCGGCGCCCATGATTACGTCCTCCACGGCGTCCTTGTCCACGGTCGGGTTGCGGCGCATCAGCTCACGCAATACGTGCGCGGCCAGGTCATCGGGGCGGACGCTACTCAGCGCGCCGCCAAATTTTCCAATCGGGGTGCGCACGGCATCCACGATGTAAGCAGTTCCCATTCGGTTTGGTTAAAAAGCAGGGTAACGGCGCAAGCGCCGGTTCAGAACTAAATTTGCCCCGCCGCCTCTCACAGGCGGGGATTTCCACAACTACAAAGATGATACAAAGAATTCAAAGCGTGTTTTTGTTGCTGCTGGCCCTGGCCATGCTCAGCGTGCTGGCCCTGCCTCTCTGGCACAAGGCCGACGGCCTCACCCACCAGGAGCTCACCCTCACCGCCACCGGCTTTCGCACCAGCGGCTGGGAGCTGCCCGCCGGCACCGGCCCCGTGTGGCTCATTGCCGTGCTGGCCGTGGCCTCGGCCGGCGTGGCCGTATTCGAGATTTTCCAGTTCAAGAACCGCGCCCGCCAGCTCATGCTCGGCTCGCTCAACCTGCTGCTCATCGTGGCCACCATCGGCGCCATTTTCTACTTCAGCAGCAAGGGCGAGCAATTGCTGAACGTGAAACTGGCCGGCGAATACCTCTCCGGCACTTACCTGGTACCGCTCACGCTGCTGCTCAACCTGCTGGCCAGCCGCTTCATCCGCAACGACGAGCGGCTGGTGCGCAATAGCTACGACCGGCTGCGGTAGCACGACAGCGGGAGACATACTTTCGGGAGAACTATCTTTTTGTCTCCCGAAGGTATGTCTCCCGCCAAAAGGCTTTCTAGCAGAAAGGGCTACCCCAATGGGTAGCCCTTTCTGCATTCAATAGCCGCCCGATATTCGCTCAGCGTCCTCCTACCGCCTGCCGCACCTCCTGCACGCTGCCATCAAACTGAAACGCTTCGTACACGCGGTAGAAATTCTGCGGGTCGGCCACCCGAGTGTAGGCAAACTTAGCCAGCTCCACCCGCGAGGCGTCGAAGTCGAAGCTGCGCAGCAAACGCTGCAAATCCAGCGCGTAGAGGCTGGTCTGGCTTAGGGCATCCTTCGCCACCTCCAGCCGCGTCGATTCGAACGAGCGTTGCTTCAGCGAAGCTATCAGTGCATCCACGTCCTGCGGGCCCATGAGGCGGTAGCCGTTGGGGGCCGCGTAGCCGGGGGCGGGCGCGTAGCCACCATTCGGGTTGTTGGGGTAGCCGCCATTGGGGTTATTCGGGTAGTTACCAGGCGCGGGCACCGGGGCCGGCAGCGGCTGCCCGTAGCCCGGCGCGTACAGCGGCGTGGTGCCGGCGGCCCGCAGCTCGGGCGTGCGGCCATTGCGCGTCACCAGCACGAAGCGGTTTTCGGCGGCGGGCTCCAGCCATACTTTGCTGCGTAGGCGCACCGTGCTGCGCTTAGGGCCGGGCAGGGTGAGCTCGGCCCAGTGCTCGCCGGGCGTCAGCTGCTCCACGCGCAGCTCGCGCACGGGGCCGCGGGTCAGGGCCTGCCCATCGAGGGTCAGGCCAAACAATACGCCTTTATCGGAAGAGAAATACGCCGTAGCCAGCGGCGCCGCCAGCGCCGGGCCGGCGCTCAGCCAGCTAAGAAGCAGAAAAACGAAGAGCTTGTTCATGACACGAAAGTAATGCGGACGGAGCGGTGAAATGGGCCCCGGATGCGCGTTTTCCAAAAGCTGTGCCACGTTTGCCAGCGGCAGTTTCGGGCACAAAAAAGCCCTCGCTGCACGAGGCGGCGAGGGCTTTCCAGACGAGGATTCAGCTACGCGAGCTTACTTCTCGATTTTGGTAATCTTGAATTCCGTACGACGGTTGCGCTGGTAGTCAGCTTCGGTCTTGGGAACTTTTACAATCGGCACCGTCTCGCCATAGCCTTTGGCCGTGAGGCGGGTGCGGGCAATGCCTTTGCTGATGAGGTAAGCCACGGCCGACTCGGCGCGTTTCTGCGACAGCTTCAGGTTGTAGGCGTCCTTACCGCGTTGGTCGGTGTGCGAGCGCAGCTCGATGGAAATCGTGGGGTTGTCCACCAGCGTCTGCACCAGCGTGTCGAGGCGCACGGCGGCGTCCGGACGGATATCAGCCTTGTCGTAATCGTAGAAGATGTCTTTGATTTCGATGATGGCGTCCTTCTTGATTTTCGTCAGGGTCAGGCTTACCGGCAGCTTGATGTCGTTGTTCAGTTCGGGCAGCTGGTCCTGGCTGGGTACTTTGCCGATGGTGCTCGTCGTGGTACGCGCCATCAAATCCTGGCCCGGGCGCTCGGCGGTGAAGGTGTAGTTGGTCACCGTGTCGAGCTTGGCTGTGAACTTGCCGTCGGGGCCGCTGGTAGCGCTCGTGCGCTGGCCGTTGCTACCCACGATGTTCACCGTCACGCCCGGCAGGGGCTGCACGGCGCTGGTTTTGGGGTCGCGCTCCAGCACCGTACCATCGGCGTAGAAGGTGACCATTTTCTTGGGCTTCTTGGTGTATTTGTACAGGTCGTCCGACCCTTTGCCACCGGCGCGGTTCGAGCTGAACACGCCAACTTCGGCGCTGGTCGGCATGGGGGCGAAGTCATCGGCGGGGCTGTTCACGTCGGCGCCCAGGTTCACGGCTTTGCCGCCTTTCACCATGAAGATGTCGAGCTTGCCATAGCCGGGGCGTCCGTCCGACGAGAAGTACAGCGTGCCGTCGGGAGCCACGCCGGGGAAGTTGTCGTTACCCACCGAGTTCACGCTTTCGCCGAGGTTTTCGGCGGGCGAGAAGCGGCCGTTCGGGCCCAGAGTAGCTTTGTAGATGTCGTTGCCGCCGAGCGAGCCGGTTTTGCGGCCCGAGGCGAAGTACAGCGTGGTGCCGTCGGGGGCAAACACCGGGGCAAAATCATCGGCCGTGCGGTCATTGATATTGGCCAGCGCAGGCTCGCTCCACACCCCACCTTTGTTGTACGACACCCAGAGGTCTACGCTTAGGAAGCCTTTTTTGCTGCCATCGTTCGAGCGGGCAAACACCACCGTCTTGCCGTCGGGCGTGTAGGTGGCGCTGGCTTCGTGCTTGGTGGCGGTGTTGAAGGGGCCTTCCAGCTTGCGGGCGGTGCCGCCGCTCATGTTGGCCGCGTCGTCAAACTTGATGGCGTAGAGGTCCAGGAAGTTCTCGCCGTTGCCGACGTACTTCTTGCCTTCACGGCCCGAGGCAAACACCAGCTCGCCGGTGCCCGGCATCATGGTAGCACCGAAATCGGAGCTGGCCGTGTTCAGGGCATCCAGCGCCACTACATCGTAGCCGGCTTTGTTGCTGGCGATGGTTTTGCTGGCCGCCGCGGTTTTGGCCTCGGCGTCGGCTTTGGCAGCCAGGGTGCGGTTGCCGCCGCTCTGGGCGTAAGTGGCAAACTGCTGCGAAGCTGCATCAAACTGACCCGTAGCTTTCAGCGATTCGGCGTAGCGGTAGCCCGCGTCGGCATTCTTCACATTCCCGTCGATAGCCGCCTTGTAGAACGGCTCGGCCAGCTCCAGGCGGTTGGAAAGACGGTAAGCCTCACCAATGCGGTAGTTGGAAATGGCCGCGTTTTTACCTTTGGCTACGTCGGCTTTGTACAATTCGATGGCGGGTTCGTACTCGCCACGAGCGAATTTCTTGTCGCCTTTACTCATGCTGCCCGAGGAGGCACAGCCGCTAATCAGCGCGGCAGAGCCAGCCGCAGCGCAGACGAATAATAGTTTCCTCATAGGTGAATTGGGGTGGAGGGGAACGGGAAAAATCCCGCTTTAGGCGGTTTTGGGTTAGCAATAATACTACCTCGGCGCGGTACTTCCCTAAAAAGCCGTTATTTTCTTACCGGGAAAAGTAGCGCGCCAGCCAAGTTTGGCCCGCTGGAGCAGGCCATTTATGTTCCAGCTCACCTTTGGTTAACAGGGTGTTATCGAAGTAAAAAGTGTCGGCTGTGAGGCTTCCGGCGGCCACGGCAGCGCGCAAATTACGATTTTCTAAAAGCCATACTTCGCCGTCGTTCAGGAAGGCCAGCCGCGACTTTTCGAGCAGCGCCACGCCTAGTCGAGCTTCGAGCTCGCGCACGAAGCGCACCGAGGCATCGATGGAGCAGCCACTTGCTCCCGCCACGCTTTCATCGAGCCCCAGCACCAGAAATTGCCGGTGCAGAAACTCGGCCGAGGCCAGCAGGGTGCGGCCGTGGCTGGTCCACTCCTCGGCGAAGCGGGCCAGGGCGGGCAGCACCGGAATTATCTCATCCGGCGCCAGCGGCCGGCTGGCCTGGTAAATCCACACCCGCGCCGTGGGCGGCAGCTGGTCGAAGGAAACGTACATAAGTTGCAGGCTTTAGGCGTTGATGCCTTCGGCCGAGGCAATGAGCTCGGCCAAATCGAACACCTGAACCTCGTTTTCCTTCTCCTTGTTTTTCACGCCATCGGCCATCATGGTCATGCAGAACGGGCAGGCCACGGCAATGATGCTGCCCTGCAGGTCGTGCGGGCCGGGAGCGGCGCGCTCGGTTTCCACGCCGCGCAGGTTTTCCAGCGCTTCGACACGGCCACTGAGGGTGGCCAGGGCTTCCTCGGCCCGCTCTACGTTGATGTCTTTTTTGCCGGGCTCGGGCTCTTTCCACATCTGCGCGCCGCCGGCGCCGCAGCAGAGGCCGTTGGCGCGGCTGCGCTTCATTTCCACGAGGTCGGCGTCGAGGGCGGCCAGCACGTCGCGGGGGGCTTCGTAGATGCCGTTGGCGCGGCCCAGGTAGCAGCTGTCGTGGAAGGTGATGCGGCGGCCCTTGAAGCTCTCGCCGCCTTCGACGGCCACTTTACCGTCGTTGATAAGCTGCTGAAGATAGGTGCTGTGGTGAATGACTTCGTAGTTGCCGCCCAGCGCCGGGTACTCGTTCTTGATGGTATTGAAGCAGTGCGGGCAGGCCGTCACGATTTTCCTGATGTTGTAGCCATTCAAGGTCGTGATGTTCTGCATGGCCTGCATCTGAAACAGGAACTCGTTGCCGGCACGCTTGGCGGGGTCGCCGGTGCAGGATTCTTCGAGACCCAGCACGGCGTACTTCACGCCCACGTGGTCGAGAATGCGCACGAAGGCGCGGGTCACGCGCTTATACCGGTCGTCGAACGCGCCGGCGCAGCCCACCCAGAACAGGATTTCGGGGGCTTCGTCGCGGGCCGCGAGGTCGGCCATCATGGGAACGGTGATGGCGCGCTTGGTGGGAATTTCAGGAGTCATAGAATATTATGTTAGAACGCCTTTAAGTAGAACGTCATGCTGAGCGCAGCGAAGCATCTCGCCTGCGGCAGTAGTCAAAATTGTTGGCTGATTAAGGTTAGTACCACAGGCGAGATGCTTCGCTGCGTTCAGCATGACGTTCTTTTCAGGCCTTAACCTTCTCCGCCACAAACAAATCATCGGCCCAGTTGAAGCGGTCCGAGGGCGAAAATGCCCAGGGCGCACCATTGTTTTCAATGTTGGAAAACATCACATTCAGCGAGTTGGGCGCGGCCGACTCTTCCAGCACCAGGAAGCGGCGCATCTCCACGATGCTTTCCAGCGGGTTGATGTTGACGGGGCAGCTTTCGACGCAGGCGTTGCAGGTGGTGCAGGCCCAGAGCTCTTCGGGCGTCACTTTGCCGCGCAGCAGGGTGGCGGTGGCGAGGTCCGTGATGGGTTCGTGCTTCGCCTCTTCGCCGTACACGTTGGGGTGGAAAATGAGCGGCGAGTTGTACTTCTCCTCCATCCGGTCGCGCGTGTCCATGATGATTTTGCGCGGCGAGAGCAGCTTGCCGGTGAGGTTGGCCGGGCACACCGAGGTGCAGCGACCGCACTCGGTGCAGGAATAGGCGTTGAGCAGCGAGGTCCAGGGCAGGTCTTCCACATCCTTGGCGCCGAACGACGTGGGGGCCACGGCCGTCCCGTCGGGGTTGGTGGCGGGGGCGGGCACTTCGTAGCCCGGGTCCATCATGGCCTTCACCTCGTGGGTGATGCTGTCGACGTTCGAGAACTGGCCCAGCGGCGTGAGGCGCGAAAACCACACGTTCGGGAACGAGATGATGATGTGGAAGTGCTTGGAGCTGGGCAGGTAATTCAGAAACAACAGGATGCCGATGATGTGAATCCACCAGCCCAGCGGCTCCAATACACGCAAAACAGCTTCGTTTTCAGGCAGCAAGCCTACCAGCAGGCTGCTGATGGGGAAAGCGCCCGGCAATTCCTTACCCTCCATCTGATGGAGCTTCAGGTCCGAAGTGTTCATGAAGAACAAAGCCACCATCAGCGCCACTTCGATGTAGAGAATGACATTGGCATCGAGCTTGGGCCACATGCGCAGCTCCACACCGGTGAAGCGCTGCACCGGCGGCTTGCGGTTGCGCCGCCACCAGAAGGCGGCCACGGCAATGATGACCAGCGCGCCCAGAATTTCATTGACGGCCATTAGTGCATCGTACACCGGGCCTAAGATGCCCAACACCCGGTGCGTACCAAACAGTCCGTCGATAATAATCTCAATCACCTCAATGTTAATCACCAGGAACCCCACGTACACTACCAGGTGCAGCAGCGCGGGCGTGAGGCGCTTGAACATTTTTTGCTGCCCGAAGGCCACGAGTATTACTTTGCGCAGGCGCTCGGCGGGGTGGCCGCTCATGTCACGGTCGCGGCCGACGAGGACGTTGGCCCGGATTTTCCGGACCTGCCAGGCAAACAGGCCGAACGCCGCTACCAGCAGCAACAGAAAGAGGATGGATTGCAACATGCGCGTAAAGGTAGGGAGAACGGGTGGGAGGGTTTAAGAGTGCAATTTAGTAGGCATGCCGAATACTTTACGGTTTCCCGGGGCAAAGTTGGCAACTTTTTTTAGGCAAATTCTTGCAGCGGCGGTTTACGTGCTTACCTTTGCAGTCCCAAACTGCTACGGCTTGGGTGTACGGCAACATAGCTCAGTTGGTAGAGCACAGCACTGAAAATGCTGGTGTCGTTGGTTCGATTCCAACTGTTGCCACAAAAAAAGGCCTTCCCGATATCGGGAGGGCCTTTTTGTTTTTCCTGGGGACAGTTTGGGGGACAAAAGTTGCGGTAGATTTTATGTGGGTCGAACTTCGTATCGCAATGTTGCAAAAAACGAAGAGGCAAATGTTATGGCCATCTACAGAATATCGGGAGTTTGGAAAGACGGTGAAACAATTACACATTATGCGTTTCACACTATAGCCAACGGAACCATATCAAGAGCAAGTAAAAAGACTAAGGTGCAGGCAGTTGCATTAGTTGAAGCTCCTGAAAACACGACAACCACTTATATGTGGAACTATAAGGATGCTCATTGGATTATTGGCGAAGCAGTGAGCGTTGTGAATGGAGCAAATGGCAAGTTTTTACGTTCTCATCCAGACGGCAAGGTATCAGATAACCTAGGCCATTTGATTGACTACGACTGGATTCTGCTATAAATCGCAAATTAAAAGGCCGCTCATCACAAGATGGGCGGCCTTTTTCGTAGCTTGCCGGCCTAACTCACTTTTCTAATGTCTGACCCTATCACTACTCTCCTTACTGCCACCGGCGGTGCCTTCTTAGGTAAATTCGTCGGCCCCGCTGCTGAACATCTAGGCAAGGCTACGTGGGAGCGTGCCCAGAATCTGCTACAGAAGGCTCACGGGTTGCTGGCCAATGTAGGTCGGGAGCCTCAGCCTATTGAGTTAAAATTATTTGTGCCGTTGGTGCAGGCGGCGGTTTTGGAAACAGAAGAATCCATTGCCGATAGGTGGGCGGCACTACTCGCTAATGCTGCCGACCCCTCGTTACACACAAGTGTATTGACGGCCTTTGTTGATATCATGCGAAATCTTAGCACCATTGATGTGGTGCTACTCACGGCAATTTACCACGAAACCCGCCTCAATACGCCTACCTTACCAGGCTTTCCTCGCACAGTGGAGGTCTGGCGCTTACCAGAAGCCAAAGGCTACACTAGGCAGCAAAGAAACCTCAGCATTGCCAACCTAGTGAGGCTTGGTTTATGTGAGTACGCCAACATAGATGGCGGTAGTATGGAAGTGCCCCCACCAGAAGCGATACTTGAGGCTGAGGTAATGCATAGCTTATTCGGGCTTGAGTTTATGAAAGCGTGTACCCCACCCACGACATAGCCCATGGTGTAAAAAGCCGCGCTTAAGCCAGTTGAATCCAATGCTAAGAAGATAGTTTTGCCAAAAAGGAGTCGACATCGTGCATCACTTTTACTTGTATCATAAGTAGCCGATGTGATTTCTGTATTATCTTCTCGCATTCAGCAAAATACTTTATCCCTGCATTCAGCAAGTGCTTCTCATCGATGACTGCGTAGCCGCTTTCTTTACTTTTTAGCGCATCAACGCACTCAGACTTTATTTCTGCCAGCCTTTGATACACTGTCTGTAAATGGTGCCCGTATTCTGGCCCTAGCCAAAAAGCAGTAGGGGTTGTTGCTGTTATTTTCTTCAGGATACCATTAAAACCATCTGCGTTATTAAAGTAGGAATAAAAACTCGCAGACCGAATTTCTTCTGTAGGTCTATCTTCTAAACGAGTAGATGCTTTCAGTATGCCAGCCATGGATGTTGCTAAATCCATAGCCACTTCCCAGGCAGCAAGCCTTTTGCTAAGAACCATCTTGTTCGACTCATTCCTGTAGTCAACAACTTTTAACTCTTTCGCAGTACGGGATGCAATATCAGCAACTTGTAAATTCGTCTTTATAGTCAGTTCGGCAACACGATGTGCTGTTGCCGAGGCTTTGGACGATGCACGGAATGATACTATTGCTGCTAGCAAAGCTGAAAATAGAGTACCTCCAAGAGCAATGTATACTGGTATCAGGTCTGAAGTCGTGATAGTGACCGTGCTGTCTAAAAGCATCATCGTGTTGGAATTTCAGATTTGCGTGCAATATAAACGCTTCAGCCCTCACCAGCCGGGCTTTTCTGTTGCTGGCTTGGCCTCCGTTAGCCTTTGCCCAGGCGGGCGCGGATTTCAGCCATGGCCCCGTGTGTTGCTAGCCCGGTGCCACCCAGCCCTTGAGCCGTGGGCATGTTGCGCAGCACGGCGGCCGCGGCTCAAGGTGCCAGGGGAGTAGGTTGGGATTGAAGGCAGCGGGCGAAGCATAAACCACGATTTCAATACGCCATGAATAAGACTCAAGAACTAGTGCTCAAAGCGTGGAAAGACCCTGTATGGAGCAAGGTTATTTCGGTTGCACTCATTGGCTTGGTAAGTGTCTTATGGGCTACTTACGTTGGTTACAGTTTTGCGCAAATCGTTGAATTATTGATATACGGGCTATCTTTCAGGCTGCCGATTTATGTGTTGCTGTCATTCGTCGGGCTTTATCTTCTCTGCCTGCAAGCAATAAAATTCATAAAACGCAAGCCTAAGTCGTTATGGAATGAGCAAGTTGGGCACTACACTTTTAAGGAGCTTACAGACGTGATGCGCAGCCAAACGCTACCTATTAGGACGCACGGCATGAGCTTTAGCGGTCAAGAAGCCCCTGATGATAACTTGGTGATTTTGTTCTTAAACTACACTATTCAGCTAAACGCTGGCATCACTATTGACTACCCTGGAATGCAGAGTGATGGAGGCTTTGGGTTCGCTGTTTTGTGCCCTAAACTTATGTCGTTTGGGTTGGTGGATTGCAGCGAAGTACCCGATGGGTTATATCCAGACATTATAAATACCACCTACCGCATGTCCGAGCTTGGCCGCAAGTTCTTGTCTCTCATTGAAAGGATAGAGATACAGGCAAAAGCAAATGAGTCAAAAACTTAACTCCCCATCACCACTAAATATCAATCGCTTGCAAACGTGCGCGAAGCGACGTGAGCCTTAAGTGCGCGGGGCAATCGTTATGACTTTCGTAGCTTGGCGTTTCAATTAACGCTTTGCACCTATGTCTGCTCAATCTGACGCGCCTAAAGTATTCATCTCTTACAGTTGGAATCCGCCCCAACATAAAGAAAGGGTTATTGAATTTGCTAAGCGCCTGAGCGCCGACGGAGTTCATGTTATTCTTGACGTGTGGGACTTGGCACCAGGGCAGGACAAAAACCTGTTTATGGAGCAAACAGTAACCAACCCTGACATAAAAAAGGTGTTGCTGGTCTGCAATAAATCCTACAAGCAGAAAGCCGATGAGCGTCAGGGTGGCGTAGGCACGGAAAGCCTCATCATGTCGAAGGAGGTATATGACAAAGCAGCTCAGACCAAATTTATTCCTTTGGTGTTTGAGTTTGATGAGGAGGGAAAGGCTTATTTACCCACATTTATTCACAGTCGCATATTCTTTGACCTGCGCGAAGGGGAAGATTACGAGGATAATTACGAGCAGCTGCTGCGGGATATTTTCGATAGACCCACACATGCGCGTCCACCTATTGGCGTGCGTCCGAAATATCTAGAGAACGAAGCGCCTAGCACCTTGCCTACTGCGCATCGGGTTGCAGCTATCAGAAGAGCTTTTTTGGATGAACGCCGTAATGCACCGCTTCTAGTTAAGCAATACTATGCCGCATTTCTAAATGCTTTAAGAGATTTTGAGCCGAAACCAGACGAATTCAAGACTGACAACTTTATTGACCTGACTTTGAATCGCATGGAACAAACGAAGCCTTTGCGAGATGATTTCATTTCGTTTTTAGAGACTTATCTAGAAGTAAGCCCCACATTCGACCAAGAGGCATTAGAATCTTTCTTCGAAAATCTCGCCTCTTACTTCTACCCCAAGGCTGTAGCAAATTACAGTTTGAATGATTTAAACTCTCTATCATTCGATTACCTAAGATTTTTTGTTTACGAAACTATTCTTTACTCTGCAACAATCTTATTGAAAGCGGAGAGGTTTGAGGTGCTAGGCTCTCTGCTACATCACACTTTTCTCATCATAGGACAGTACAGGGAAGAGGCCCGTGTTGAAGACTACAGGCTTTTTAATGTGTACAATGCCACGTTGAATAAACACCAAAACACTTCATTCCAAATGAATCGGCTTAGTGTAGTTGCTGATAACATAAAAAGCCGAGCAACCGGGACTTACACGTTTGACGAACTAAAGCAGTCAGACCTTTTGCTGTATCATATTGGCGAACTTGTATACTTCGAACCAAATGCTCACAGCCGCGCATTTTGGCGACCCGAAACCTCGGCTTACAATACCTACGGGCTTACTATATTCGCTCGCTTAGTATCAAAGCGTTATTTCGACAAAATAAAGGTTCTATTTGGTGTGGAAACACCGGAAGAACTGAAGAGCAGAGTGTTAGAGTTTGAAAACGATTCTTTCACGCAAACTTGGCTTAGAAGTGATTACTCGATGAATCGTAACATCCCTCAGCTTTCCAGGCTCATAAACTTTGAAAAGATTGGAACTGTGAAGTAGGCGCTTTATTGTACCCTCCAACAAAAAGCCCGGCTGATGAGGCTTGTCCTTCCCCACATTTTTGCAAGAAGTCCTGTTAGGGCCGGTTTGGCCCGCATAAGCCACGCCCAATAAGGGGAGGAATGCGCTAAAATGGCTCTAAAAAAGAAGTCCCAGCGCATACGCTGGGACTTCTTCGAGATGTGGGTAAGGACAAGCTAATGAGGCCGGGCTTTTCCCTTTTTAATAGCCCATCCACTGCCAACGATGGTAGCCTACCGGCGACGGCAGTTTACAGATACTGGCTTGCCAGGACAAACAGGCCCGCCAACACATAAAGAGCAACGCGCTGCAGCTTCAACGCCGGTTTATGGTGGTTACACATGGCCCCGCAACGACGGGCCGTCGGCGGATAGTTCAACGTGGTTGCCCAAGTGGGCAGCGTCTATTTTACTCCCGCGTACAGGATATCCTCCACCGTGGCCGCGCTCAAGAAGAACTCCTCGGCCAACTGGCTCACGACATGCTCACGGGCAAACTTGCGTGGGCGAGGCTGATTGGTGTAGCGCGTGTAAAAAGCATCCCGAATTTTCTGGTTGCGCTTTTCGGTGTTGTTGGCGCGGGTGAGGCGGGCGACGGCGTTTGCTGACATTGTTAGGAACGAAAAAACCCCACCCGAAACAGGTGAGGCTTTCTCGAAGAGTTAAAAAACATTGCAAATGTGGGGCCTTTCGGTGCGGCCTGCAAGAAACCGATAGTTAAATCCTAACGGTAGCGTGGCCGTTGTGCTTACCTACGGCCGGCCCTGCTTGCGCAACTCGGGATGCTGGTGAATGAAATAGCGAAGACTGCCTTCGGTACGCCCCAGGGCCCGGGCACAAGCCGCGGCCGTGGTGTGGGGGTAGTGCTGGACCAGGTAGTGCAGGTCGGAGGTGCGGAAGGGCCGGCGCGAGCTTCCCCGCGTGGGGGATGGCCCGCCAGCTGCTACGGTGGCCGGTGTAGGGCCTGCTGGTGTAAGCATCGAAAAAGGAGGCTGGGGGTTAAACCATACTGCGGGCGATGTAGGAGGCGTCGGCTTGGATGGGGTTTAGGGTATCGCTGTTTCCCCCGTTAGCCAAGGCCTCTTTCAAGTACTGCGGGACGTTAAAGGAGGCACCGAAGCGGCCGTTTTGCCGGATGGTTTCCAGCGCGCTTACGACCGTCTGCAGGGCATCCCACTCGTTTTTTTGGCGCTGGCTGCGGGCATAGACCCGGCAGCTTTCGCGGATGGAATCCAGCTGGGCCTGCTTGACGTGCAGGGCGCCATTGACTACCTCATACGCCTCGGGGGACACGTTGCTGCCGTGCCAGTAGGCTGTTTGATGGCCGTGCAAGCGGGTAATAGTGGCCAGAAACGCATCGGTGCCGGCTGGCTTGGCCAGCAGCTGGTACACTTGACCGGGCTCCACCACCAGGCCCCCACCGCCCCCGCCAAGCGTGACCGGCTGGCCGCCCGTGAGCATCCGTTCCAGGAAAATACGAGGGTCATTCCATAAGTCGGCCAAGTCGGCTGTGGTGGGCACCGTTGCCAGTCCCAGCGTGGTATAGGCGTCAACGCCTTGTTGCAGCAGGGCCATTTGCTGCGTCAGCCGCGTTACGTCTTGGGTGTAGCGCTGGGTATCTTCAGCCAGTAAAACGGGAGTGAAAGACATAAAAAAGAAGGGGTATGTAAGACGAAAAAAATGAGGATAAATGGCGGCAAATGCAGAGGCTCTAGGGGCTCATCTTGTGTGGGTTATAAGTGGGAATCAAAGTGCAGGGCTGGGTACTTTATCGGAGTTTCTGGCTTAAGTTGGCCGCGTGCGCTTGGGCTTGCCACGGGTAGCAGCCGAGATGGCGGCCCGCGTTGCAGGGCTGCGGGTGCGGCCCCGATGGGCAGCGGCCAGCTTCTCCTGATGCGCGGCGGTGCGCGGGGTGATGGGGCGGCCCCGCTTGCCGGCGCTGATGCGGGCGCGGTGCTCGTCGCTCAGCACCTGGCCCTGCATGAAGCCAGCCGTGGCGAGGGTGTTGAAGCCGTGGGCGGGGTCGGTGGCCCGGTGGGCGGTCACCTGCCGCTGCTTGGCCGTGGGCAGCTCTTCCTCGGGGCACAGTTCCAGCACCTCAAAGCGCAGGGCCGCTAGGCCGTGGGCAGCAGCGCAAGCCTGCAGGGCGCGGCTGCCGTGACGTCCCTGCCGTAGCTCGTGGCGGGTGCGGCTACAGGCGTGGCCTAAGTGCCGAGCAGCCCCCACGTACACCCGATTTTCGGCGTTTTTGGCCGCTACTCGGATTTTGTAAATCCCGACGCTCTTGCGCTGTTCAGCTGTCAGATTATCAGTCATGTGGTGGCTTGATTGAAGTTCAAAATCTCCGTATGTTCTGGGAGTTTAGCCATAGCGTGCGGGCTATGCTTGGAGCTGTTTTGGGTGTTGGCTTGCCAGCTGAGGGGAGGAAAGCGGGCTGTGTAGGCTTGGCAGGTCCTGGAATGAAGCGGAGTGCGCAGGAGAGGACGAACGGCGATTCTCGGGCCGGTTCTGAGCGTTTCTCAGGGCTAAGGGGCTTGGTCGGATGGGGTGTCGATGGCAGTAGCGGCGCTGTTCTGCTGGAAGCGGGCAATTCGGGCAGCCGTTTCGGCGTCGGCTAGGGCCTGCTGTTCGGCGAGGAAGTCGGCATTGAGGGCGGGGCGTTCCACCACGCTGGGGTAGAAGAGTGACTCGGGGTTGAAGCCAGGGCGAGAAGCCGGGCTGACCGCGCGGGCCGGCGTGGGCTTGGTCGCCTGCTGGGTCTGCCACTCGGCGAACTTGCGGGCCGTGCCGTCGTTCTCGACACCCGACCAATCCCCTTGTATGGCGGCCTCCAGCATCACCACGGCAAAGGCCTCGGGGTACTTGCCCAGCTTCGAGAGCATGAGGGCAAAAGCCGATAGGGGTTTCCTGGCTTGCTTGGGGCCGGTGCGGAACATGGTCCACAGCCCGACGAATTCTTCCCCCTCGTGGGGCAGGGCCAGGGCGGCCACCTCGTCGGCATTGGCCGTGGGCTTCTTTAGGCGGGCAGCAGGTGTGGCGGCTTTCTCCTTGCCTGCTTTTTTTTCTGAAAATGAAGAGGTGGGTGAAGCGGCGACAGCCGCGCTACTCTCTCTTTTTTCTTTATCTATATAAGGGGTGTCAGAATCTGACACCTTTACAGGTACCTTTTTCCCGTTTTGGGACCGTAAGGTATCAAAATCTGATACCTTTTTTGGGGTTAAGGTATCAGATTTTGATACCTTACCTACTAATAAGGTATCAAAATCTGATACCTTTTTACCTGATACTAGGCGGTAAATGGTCGCTACCCCTCGGCCTATGCCTCCCGATTCAACATGTATTAGTCCGCGCTGCTGTAACTCATGCCGCTGAGCTTTCATCGGATTAACTGAGCAGGCACAAACAGCAGCCACGAAGGGGTCCGACTTGGCGAATTGGTCAGGCCAGCCCAGTCCGTTCGCTAAATCCAGCAGCTTCAGATAAAGCCGCGTTGCACCAGCGGTAAAGCTCTGCTCTTGGTCGCGGCGATTGAAGAGAACGATGTAATCGAGGTAAGTCACAGGGCGGGCCTTAAGCGGCGTCGGCAAGGTGGGTGGAATGCTCGTAGGCCGTCAAGACGGCTTCCAATTCCTCATCGGTGAGGTGGAAGCGGCGGCACAGGTTGCGGCGGCCGGTGGAGCTGAAAGCCAGCATCAGCAAGCCGCTCAGCAGCGCCGCCAGCGCCGGGCGGGCAGCCAGCAGTGCCGGGCCGTTGGGGGCGAGCGTGGGCAGAGCGGGCGCGCTCATGGCTGAGCAGTGGTTTCAACCCAGGTCAGGGCGCGTTCCAGGCGCAGGCGGTGGGCGGCGGTCAAGTCGGTGGCCAGGGCGGCGCGTAGCACATCGGCCAAGTAGCCGTAATCATAGGCGTCGAGTTCGCGGCCACCGTTGAGCTCGCGCACGTCGTGGGGCAGGTCGGCCTTGAGGCGGTACAGGTCGGCGTGGGCCAACTGCTGGGGGAAGCCGGCGGGGAAGTTCGCGTGCCAGAGGCGCAAGGACCCGATTTCGTGGGCGGCCCGGCTCTGGGCCGCAGGGTTGTCAGGGTTTTCCTTGGCGGCCTCGGCATCGGCCCAGGCGTGGGCGGCGGCTTCGCGCTCGGCAATAGCTTCGCGGCTCAGGCCTGCGGCGGGCTGCAGCAGCGGGCGCAGCAGGGGCACATAGTCGAACTCGCCAGGGCGCTGGTAGATTACTTGCTCGCGGTCGCCCCGTTCTACTCGTAGGTGGGCAGCGAGAATCTGCTGTTCTAGGTCGAACAGTTGCCGCTCCACCACCTCGCGCAGGGCGGTGTGTACCTCGTTGCCTTCATTGCCCAGCAGCACGGTAACGGTATGGGTAGCGCCCTGCACGATGATGGTGGGTGTGCCC
>Ga0247804_10000291_pt1 | contig 23355 bp, 19 predicted proteins | sample UWRJL029104C1_FD_181142 | JGI IMG/M metagenome (GOLD analysis project Ga0247804, IMG submission 181142) | Plant litter microbial communities from Arlington Agricultural Research Station in Wisconsin, United States - UWRJ-L029-104C-1 | ecosystem: Environmental > Terrestrial > Plant litter >...
CGCTAGCCCAGGGCATCCTGGAAACGGAAAGCGGCAACAGCGACCTGGTGCGCAGGTCCAACAATCACTTCGGCATTAAATGCAAAAGCACCTGGACGGGCGAAAGTGTTACGCACGATGACGATGCCAACGGCGAATGCTTCCGTGCCTATAAAACGCCCGAAGAAAGTTACCGGGACCACAGTAATTTCCTGCGCTCCAATAAAAGGTACAGCGCCTTGTTCAGTCTGGATATCGCGGATTACAAGGGCTGGGCCTACGGTTTAAAGAAAGCGGGCTATGCCACCAACCCGCGTTACCCCGAAATACTCATCAGGAACATCGAACAATATAATCTCCAGCAATATTCATTGACCGATTCCGGCAAAGCTGCATCCTTTGATCCTTCGAAATATGAAGACGATAAAGAAGTGCCGGTGATAGAACCGGCAACAACCAATGAAAGCAGCAACAGTACGCTGGACATGGCCGGAAAAGTTGTGAAGATCAACGGCAGCAATTGCGTACTGGCTACGAAGGGTACATCGCTTTTAGTGATTGCAACGAAGAACAACATCAACCTCAACAAACTACTGGAATACAACGAACTTGCCGAAGACGGTATACTTGGCAAAGATCAATACGTATATCTTGAAAAGAAACGCAAGACAGGCGAGGCCGAAACGCATACCGTGAAAGCCGGCGAAACCGTATATGACGTGTCGCAAAAGAACGGGATACAATTGCAATACCTGCTGGATTACAACAAGCTGGCAGACGGCGCAGCAATGGCCCCCGGCACCGTACTGGTTTTAAAGCCCGGTGCAAAGATCAACGCCGAACAAAAGGATAAAGGCACCTTCAAAAGGCACAAAGTGGCGCCCAAAGAATCTTTATACAGCATTTCAAAAATATACAATGTAACCGTGGACGAACTGAAGCAGTGGAACAGGCTTGATTCCGATGGATTGCGGATCGGGCAGGAGCTCATTGTAGGCAATTGATTATTTTATTCCGGCATTATAAAAAACCACGCGATGATCATCCAGGTACTTGATAAACAGTTTGAACCTTATATTACAGCGCAACAGATCAGCGAACAGGTTGCAAAACTGGGTAAGCAACTCAATGCGGACTATGCGGGCAAAAAGCCCTTATTCATCGCCATCCTTAACGGCTCTTTTATGTTTGCCGCCGACCTTTTCAAGCAACTGGAAGTAGATGCGGAGATCTGTTTTATCAAACTAGCTTCTTACAAGGGTACCAAATCAACCGGCAACGTGATCACGTCCATCGGTCTCGACATGCCGCTACAGGACCGCCACGTGGTGATCGTGGAAGACATCGTGGACACCGGCAAAACGCTGCATGAATTTTTACCCCAACTGGTGAACCAGCAACCAGCTTCCCTGAAGATCGCGACGCTGCTGCACAAACCAGAAGCGCTCAAATACCCCCTGGACATTGATTACCTTGGTTTCAGCGTACCCAACAAATTCCTGTTGGGCTATGGTCTTGACTACGACGGGCTGGGCAGGAATTTAAAAGAAATTTATCAATTAGTTGGCAGTTAACGGGCAACATTGCGCCGGGAAAGCTTGTCTTGGTAAAAGATATTCACTATTTTACCTGCATTAACCAATAGCTTGACTGCACGAATTGCTTATACCTTATTGATGTTGCTTGCCTTTTCGGCAAAGGCGCAATATTATATCCGCGGCGAGGTAAAAGACGACAAGAACCACCCGCTGCAAAACGCGCGCTTATTCCTTCATTCCAACCGGTCGGTTTATTTTTCCGGCGGCTCCGGCGGCTTTGGCATTACCACGCGCAACCTCGTTGATTCCATGTCGGTAAGCCTCGAAGGTTACGAATCGCAGACCATTAAGATCAAGGCCGATCAATGGCAATACATTACCCTCAAAGTACTACCGTCAACGGTTAGCCGCAACCGGCCAAAGCTGATCTCTGTTACCAAGAACCGTGAACAGAATACGCGCACGCACTACCTCATCAGCGACGAGACTTATTTCCAGTTGGTAGAAAATGAATACGTGGATGCCAAACGTTTCCCGAACACCGGCTTTTCCCTGAACGTGAACAAGGCTTCGTATAGCAACGTACGGCGTTTTTTGAACATGGGCAGTTCCGTGCCGCCGGATGCCGTGCGCACGGAAGAAATGCTTAATTATTTCAACCTGCATTACCGGGAACCGAAAGACAGCAGCTTGTTCGGCATTGAATCCCAACTTACTTCCTGTCCCTGGGATACCGAAAAACAATTGCTGCTGCTGAATGTAAATGCGCGCAAACTGAACATGGACCGCATCCCGCCGGGCAACTTTGTTTTTTTGATCGACGCATCGGGCAGTATGGACATGCCGAACCGCCTGCCGTTATTGAAGGCGGCCTTCCAGCTTTTTGTGAAGAACCTCCGGCCCATCGATACCATTTCCATTGTTACCTATGGCGGCACGGTCGGCATCTGGTTACAGCCCACCGGTGGCGCTGAAAAAGAAAAGATCATCCAACGCATAGAAGAACTCACGGCCAGTGGCGATACACCGGGTGAAGCGGCCATCCTGACGGCTTATGCGTTGGCAAAAAATACGTTTATTGAAGGTGGCAGCAACCGCGTGATACTGGCTACGGACGGGGATTTCAACGTTGGCCTCACTTCTGAAAAAGCCATGGATGAACTCATCACGAAGGAACGGCAGAAGGGCGTGTACCTTACCTGCCTGGGCGTAGGCATGGGTAACTTTAAAGATTCGAAACTGGAAACGCTGGCGAAGCGTGGCAATGGCAATTTTGCTTACCTGGATGACATCAATGAAGCGGAAAAAGTATTGGTGAAAGAACTGACGCAAACTTTTTACTCGGTGGCCGATGATGTGTTCCTGAACATACAGTTCAATCCAAAGCTGGTAAAGAGTTACCGGCTGATCGGCTTTGATAATAAGAAAGATGCGGTGGCAGACAGCAGCATCGACCTGGAAGGCGGGGAAGTAGGCAGCGGCAACAGCGTGCTGGCCATCTTCGAGATCGTACCGGCCACGGAAAGCCTGGCCGCCAACAATATAGCGGATAAAGAAGGTGTGGCGGAGATCACGTTGCGGTATAGTAGGTGCAACGACACGACCCAACTGAAGTTAATGCAGGTATGCCCGGCTAATTATGCGGGTTTTAAAGAGATAGATAAAGAGTTCCAGTTTGCAACCGCGGTGGCTTTGTTCGGCCTGCGTGTGAAGCAATCAAAATACATAAAAGAGGTGGACTGGGCGGATATAGAAAATCTTACACTTGCTGCGTATGATCCTTCCGTTTATTTACAGGCCGAATTTCTGCAACTGGTTGGAAAAGCGAAAAAAGTGTACGCGGTAAAGAAGAAAAAGAGAAAGGAGGATAATTAATTTTTATACTTACCGCCGCAGCAATCGTGTAATCCGGCAAGTCGGTGTAATTAATTGTTTGGTGTTTGTTGTTTTTTGTGTTGTTTGGCGTTGGGAACTCTGATAACACTAACTCAAAGGTAATTCGTGGTTAGTCATCAGTAGCTAATCAAAATCATTTGTGCAATTTGTGCTCAAAATTCGTGTTGTAAAAGCCCCTGGTCGAAGACCAAGCTGCGGCCATCCGTGTAATCCGCCAATCCGTGTAATAAACCTACATTTTAATTCGTGCAATTCGCGCTCAAAAATTCGTGCAATCAATTAACTGAACATTTCCCTCACCTTATCAAAAAACGATTTGTCGTTCTTTTCCGGCTTGGGTGCAAAGTTGGGCGATGCCTGTAATTTGTCGAGCATTTGCTTTTCTTCTGCACTTATGTTCTGCGGCGTCCAAACATTTACCTGTATCAACTGGTCGCCTTTTTCGTAGCTGTTCACGCTGGGAAATCCTTTGCCTTTCAAACGGAATATTTTGCCGCTTTGCGTACCGGCGGGAATTTTTATTTTAGCCCTGCCATCGATGGTAGGCACTTCTACCTGTGTGCCGAATACGGCGTCAGGAATAGAAATGTGCAGGTCGAATGCTACGTTCAACCCGTCGCGGTGCAGTTGCGGGTGCGCTTCCTCTTCGATCAATACGATCAGGTCGCCGGCACTGCCGCCCCGTTCGCCTGCATTGCCTTTGCCGCCAACGCTCAACTGCATGCCTTCCTGTACGCCGGCCGGTATATCGATGGTTACGGTCTCTTCGCCATATACGCGTCCTTCACCTTTGCAGGCCGTGCACTTATGCGTTACCGTGCTGCCTTCGCCGTTGCAGGTAGGACAGGTGGTAACGGTTTGCATCTGGCCAAGAAATGTATTTTGTACCCTGCGTACCTGGCCGCTGCCGTTGCAGGTGCCACAGGTTTGTACGCTGTTTTTATCTTTCGCGCCACTGCCACTACAGGTGGTACAAAGCACGTATTTTTTTACCTTGATGGTTTTACTGGCGCCTTTCGCGATCTCTTCAAAATTCAATTTGAGTTTTACGCGCAGATTGCTGCCCCTTGTGCCGCGTGCCCTGCCACCACCGGAACTTCTCCTGTTGCCACCACCGCCAAAGAAACTGCCGAAAGGACTTTCGTCGCCAAAAATATCACCGAACTGGCTGAAGATATCATCCATGTTCATGTTGCCACCCTGGTAACCGCCGCCACCGCCGCGTCCCGGGCTGAAGGCCTGGTGCCCGAAGCGATCGTACTGAGCGCGCTTATCCGCATCGCTCAATACCTCGTAGGCTTCCGCCGCTTCCTTGAACTTTTCTTCCGCTGCTTTGTCGCCGGGGTTCCGGTCAGGGTGAAACTGCATGGCCACTTTGCGGTAAGCCTTTTTGATCTCATCGGCAGACGAAGATTTTGTAACGCCCAGTATTTCGTAAAAGTCTCTTTTTGTTGACATTGAATGAATTGCTTTTTAGCAACATGAAACAACTAACGGCCGCGGGTAAACGACCGGTTTAAATTTATTTTCCAACCACCACTTTGGCAAAGCGGATGATCTTATCGTTCAGGTAATAACCTTTCTCGATCTCGTCCACTACCTTGCCCGCCATTTCTTCACCGGCGGGCACTTCGGTGATCGCCTCATGCTTTTCCACGTCGAACTCACTGTGGATGCTGTCCATTTTTTTAAGTCCACGTGCCTGTAAAGTATTCCTGAGTTTGGCAAACACCAACTTGATCCCGGCTTTGTTCAGTTCCAGGTCCTGGCTTTCTTCCAGTTGCTTTTCAGCGCGTTCGCTGTCGTCCAGCACTTCCAGCAAAGAAGTAATGACTTCCTTCCCGGCGGTCATGATCAGCTCGTTGCGTTCCTTTGCATTGCGGCGTTTGAAATTATCAAATTCGGCCACCAGGCGCAGGTATTTATCTTTTTGCTCTTCCAGTTCTTTTTGTAATTTATCGGGCAGTCCCTCTTCTACGGGATTGCTCAAATGGGTGTTGCCGGGTACATCGGAATCGGAGTTGATGTCCATGGTCTCGTTTTCCGGCAGGCTGTCTTTCTGTTCCATCGTTTGTTTTAAAATTGTGTGCAAAGGTACGATAGTCAAAGATTTTGCCAACTGCTTATTTGCGGTCAAATTGGCAATTGGAGCGCCACGCGAAGGTCATTTTGGACCTGCTGACCGGTAAAACCTACCTTTGCGGCATGAAGAGCATTATTTTGAACCGGAACATCAGCCGCCGGGTAGAACAGGGGCATCCCTGGATATTTTCCAACGAAGTAAACAAAGGCAAGGAAAAGGATACGGCTGCGCAGCCAGGGGAGATCGTGGAGGTATATACGTTCGATAAAAAGTTCATCGGGCAGGGTTACTACAACCCGCAGTCGCAGATATCGGTACGGCTTTTAACGCGCGATAAGAATGAAAAAATCGACGCTGACTTTTTTTACCGCCGCATTCAACAGGCCTGGGCTTACCGGCAAAAACTCGGTTATGTTGAAAACTGCCGCCTCATTTTTGGCGAGGCCGATGAGATACCGCAACTGATCATCGACAAATTCAACGATTACTTCGTGCTCCAGACACTGGCTTTCGGCATCGACCAGTGGAAGCCGGAGATCGTGGCCGCGTTGAATAAAATATTCACACCCAAAGGCATTTACGAACGCAACGATGTACCCGTGCGCGAGCTGGAAGGCATGTTGCAGCAGAAAGGTTTTTTATCGGAACCTTTCGATACCAACATCCTCATCAACGAGAACGGGATACGATTCAACGTAGATATCGTGAACGGGCAGAAAACCGGCTATTTCCTGGATCAACAGGACAATCGCCGCGCCATACAGCACATCGTGAAAGATGCGGATGTACTCGGGGCTTTTTGTTATACCGGTTCTTTCGAGATCAGTGCCGCCCATTATGGAGCGAAGTCGGTGTTGGGACTGGATATTTCTCAGAACGCAGTTGACATGTGCAACAAAAATGCGGCGCTCAACGGGCTGCAGGATATTTGCCGTTTTGAGTGCATCAATGCATTCGACGTATTGAAAAATTATACGAAGGAAGGAAAGGCCTGGGACGTGGTAATGCTGGACCCGCCTTCCTTTACCAAGAGCCGTGCTACGATCGACAAGGCGCTGGGCGGTTACAAGGAGATCAACCTGCGCGGCATCAAACTGGTGAAGCCCGGTGGTTTTTTGGTCACTTCCAGTTGTACCAACCTTGTGCAGCCCGAAGCATTTTTAAACATAGTGCAAATGGCCGCCAACGATGCCAAAAGAAAGATCCGCCGCGTGCTGTTCAACAGCCAGTCTGCCGACCATCCCATCATACACGGGCAGGAGAATACGCATTATTTGAAGTTCCTTATTGTGCAAGTACTTTAAGTAATTATGAATTATGAGTTATGAATTATGAATGTATTGGAGTTTTAAACTCATACCAATTTTTCCCTGAGAAGAGAGTCTGACTTCATATCAGAGGAATAGATTTACCGGCAGCTCAATCATCTGAAGAAATCTTCCATCTTACTTCTTCCATTTCACATCGGTATAAGAGCTTTGTAATGCAGCAGCACGCTTCATTAACCCGGAGGAAATATTAAATATTCACTATTAAATAGAAAAGAAATTATTTAACAACAAGGAATCGACCTGACTCCACCGTTTTGCCATCCTTATCCACGAGCTTGTAGTAGTAAATGCCGCGGTAGTATTCATTGAGGGTGATGGCTATTTTTTGTGGCAGGTTGGTAGCTTCATATACTTTTTTGCCGGGGAAATTGTAGATCTGGAATATAAGGGAACGGTCGTACGCCCGCTGGAAATCAAAATTGATCACCGAGGTGGCAGGTATTGGATAGATCTTTAGAATCTTTGCCGCAGGCTCAACAGGGCCGGCTTGTTTATTTTGTGCAGAAGAAGTAAAGTTTAAACCAATAATAAAAATGAATATGTAAAAAATATATTTCAACAAAGTAAAAGTAGTGAATTATGCGGAATAACCAAAAAATGTACCCGCCGCTCAAAATATTTATAAAAAATTATAGAAAAGGCGGGATACGGCTTAGGAAACCTTACCCAGCGCGGCGTTGATCGCTTCAAAATTTACATTCTCCCCGGCATTTTCCAGTACTTCGGCGTATTGAACAATACCCTGCCCGTCGATCACGAAGGCTGAACGTTTGCTTACGCCCTTCATGCCCAGTATCCAGTCTTCGTATATGCTGCCGTAGGCCGTGGATACCTCTTTGTTGAAGTCGCTCAGCAGTGGGAAATTGTATTGCTGCTCTTCTTTAAATTTGGCAAGGGTAAAAACAGAATCCACCGATATGCCGAAAACCGCCGCATTGGTATTGCTGTAGCGGCTGATGTCGTCCCTCACGCCACATAATTCCGCCGTACATACGCTGGTAAAAGCCTGCGGGAAGAACAGCAGCAGCACGGTTTTACCCTGCTGGTCCTTTAAAGAAACGGGTTGCTTGTCGCTATCGAACAAGGTGAAATCCGGGGCGGTATCGCCGATGGTTATGGGCATGGTGTTTTTTTGTAAAGATAACCGATTTGGTAATTTGCTGATTTGGAGATTTGGTGATTGAATTCCGTTCGTGGGGACACGAACCGGGGCGTTCCGATTTGGTGATGGTGTTCCGTTTCGTGGGGGCACGAACCAAGCGTCGGATGAAGGAACACTGCAATAAATTGAAGAAAATATTAAATCTTACCTCTTCCATATTACATTCAATATACCGTTGCCGAAAAGCGTAGCATCACTGCAAAAGTAAGCCCCACCATAAAAACGGCAGGGCTCCTGTTATCCAAACAATCCATAAAAACAAAAATCTTTAGTTGTTAGCGCACGACTTTTGAGATCAGGATTGTGTATTGTTCGAAAAAAAGTGACGGAAAAAGTGTTTGGGCCTTGCAAGGGCGGAGACAATAATAAGCACGAAAAGCATGCTCCAGGTAAAAATAAGTGCATTTAAACCTATCATCATAGTATTTGGATTTTAGCGGTATAAGGGTACCGTTTGCAAGTAAAACGCACCGCGGGCATTTTTATTATGGACAAGACCAACTATTTTTTAGTTTTTATTAACATTTCAGTAATAGCCCGGTTTCCTGGGCATAAAAAAAGCTCCCACGTTGAAGTGGAAGCCATTAAAATATTTAGCCGGCAATAAATTAACCGTTGCCTTTAACGTTGGTCAGCTTATTGGTAGTAGCGGCATTTTTGCCTGCCGGCTTGCTGCCCGGTTTGGTTTTTTTATTTTCTGCAGCCCATTTGTCATAATCTTCCGCGCTTAAAACGTCGCCGGTAATGGTGATGCTTTTCAGCTCGTCAACCCCTGCAAACTTTACGTTCAGGTGCTTGTCGAAATGGTTAACCGCAGCTGCATTGTAAGTAGCGGTGATGGTACCGGTTTTGCCGGGCGCGATCGGTGATTTGGTGTAATCGCCGATGGTGCAACCGCAGGTAGGGCTCGCCTGTTCGATGATCAGGGGCTCTTTACCGATGTTGGTCACGGTGAAAGTAGCAGTAGCAGGTACCCCTTGTTTCAGTTTGCCAAGGTCGAGGGTTTCTGAAGTGAATTTAGCCACATCCGCTGCAGTTTTTTGAGCAAAAAGAACGGTTGACAGGCCAAAAGCGGCTAAAGATAAAATCAATTTTTTCATGAGAATCTATTATAAAAGTTAATGATTAGTTTTTAAGGTCGCCGCCGGTTTTGTTTTCAGGAGCAGAAGCGGTTGGTGTTTTCCAAACTTCGCCTTTAATGTTCAATACCCTTGTCTGGCCTTCATTGTACGTAATGGTAATAGGTTTGGTAAAAGGGCCTTCAGCAGCGGCATTGTAACCCACGGTGATCTTGGTAGTTTCGCCCGGCGCTACTACTTTTTCCCTTTCCCACTCCGGTGTTGTGCAACCGCAGCTTGCCTGTACGTTGGAGATCTTTAAAGGCACGCTGCCTTTGTTCACTACATCAAAAATATGGGTAACCGGTTTGCCTTGTGGGATCTTACCAAAGTCGAACTCGGTTTCTTTAATGGTCAGTACAGCTTCATCTTTAACTTCAGCTGCTGCGGTAGTGGTTGCAATAGCGGTAGTAGGGGCAGTTTTGCTACCGGTCTGGGCATGGATCGAGGCTGCGATTAAAGTAACAGCCAGTAAAGTAGTTAATTTTTTCATGTTGTTTTTGATTAGAACTTAAAGATACTAAAACACCTCCAACTGCTTCAAATTGTAAACCCGTTAGGAGATTTTTAACAAAGCTGGCCACATAATTTATATTTTTGCAGGACATAAATGCTTTATGGATACATTTAATAACGATGCTGCATTGGATGAACAACTGAGTTTCGATCATTTCAGGAGCGAAGTGCTGAAAGACTACCGCTTTGCCTGCGAAAGCCGGGAGACCAGCCTGCTGGGCCGCAAGGAAGTGCTGACAGGTAAAGCCAAGTTCGGCATTTTCGGCGATGGCAAGGAAGTGGCGCAGGTGGCCATGGCCAAATTTTTCAAGCCTGGTGATTTCAGGTCGGGTTACTACCGTGACCAGACCTTTATGTTCGCCAGCGGGTTGGCAACTGTAGAGCAATTCTTTTCGCAATTGTACGCCGACCCGGATGTGAACAACGACCCCTTCAGCGCCGGCCGCCAGATGAACGCCCACTTTGCCACGAAAATGGTGGATGAACAGGGCGAGTGGCTGCCGCTGGCCAATAAAAAAAATGTGAGCAGCGATATAGCGCCCACCGCCGGCCAGATGCCGCGCGCGCTCGGGCTGGCTTTTGCTTCCAAAGCCTTCCGGCAGATCAGCGAGTTGGAAGAGTTAACCACGCTCAGCGATAAAGGCAATGAAATTTGCTTTTGTACCATCGGCGACGCCTCCACCAGTGAAGGGCATTTTTGGGAAACCATCAATGCGGCGGGTGTATTGCAGGTGCCGCTGGCCGTTTTCATATGGGACAACGGCTATGGTATTTCTGTGCCTAAAGATTACCAAACCACCAAAGGTTCGATCTCTGTGGCGCTGAAAGGATTCCAAAAAGAAGGCAACTCCAACGGTATCGACATTTACAATATGAAAGGTTGGGATTATGCCGGTATGTGCGAGATACTGGAGCCTGCCATCCAGCGCATCCGGGATACACATACGCCCGCCATCTTCCACGTGGAAGAGATCACGCAACCGCAGGGCCACTCCACTTCGGGTAGCCATGAACGTTATAAGAAAGCCGACCGGCTGAGTTGGGAAAAAGAATGGGATGGATTAAAGCAAATGCGCGCCTGGATTATCGCCAATGCACTCGCTACCGAAGATGAACTGCTGGCCATTGAAACCGGCGCCGTTGAAATGGTGAAGGAAAGCAAACAAAGGGCCTGGGATAAATACATAAGTCCCATTAAAGCATTGGTAACGGAAGCTGCCGGCCATTTAAATCAACTGGAAGCTGCATTCCCCGCGGCCGGAAAATTAGCTGCCGACCTGCTGGCCCTCCGCGAACCCATGCGCAGGGATGTGATGAAATCGCTTGCCACCGCCATCGGTCAAACCGGTACCAACACCCCGGCACTGGCAGCTTATTATAAAGGGTTGCAGGAAAAATATGCAGCCGTTTACAATTCGCAACTGTACAATGAAGGCCCGAAAGCGGCTTTGAAAGTGCCCGTGGTACAACCTGTATATACTGATGATGCAACGACCGTTAACGGCTATGAAGTGCTTAATAAATATTTCGACGAATTATTCAGCAGCAATAAAAAAGTAGTGGCTTTCGGCGAAGACCTGGGCTTTATCGGCGACGTGAACCAGGGCTTCAGCGGCCTGCAGGAAAAACACGGTGAACAGCGCATTTTCGATACGGGCATCCGCGAACTCACCATTATGGGGCAGGGCATCGGCATGGCATTGCGTGGCTTGCGGCCCATCGCCGAGATCCAATACCTCGATTATTTATTGTACGGGCTACAGCCTTTGAGCGATGACGTGTGTACTACGCATTTCCGTACGGCCGGGCAGCAAAGTTGCCCGCTCATTGTGCGTACCCGTGGTCACCGCCTCGAAGGCATCTGGCACAGCGGCTCGCCCATGGGTATGATCATCAACGCCCTGCGGGGCATGTACGTTTGCGTACCGCGCAACATGGTGCAGGCCGTGGGCATGTACAATACCTTGTTGCAGAGCAATGATCCCGGCCTCGTGATCGAATGCCTGAACGGGTATCGCTTAAAAGAAAAACTGCCTTCCAACCTTACCGGCTACACGGTGCCGTTGGGCATACCCGAAACCGTAAAAACGGGTACGGACATCACGATTGTTACTTATGGCTCTACTTTGCGCATTGTGCTGGAAGCCGCGGCTACGCTGGATGCGGCGAACATATCCTGCGAAGTGGTAGATGTGCAGACGCTGTTGCCTTTCGACATCAACCACCACATCGTGGGATCATTGAAGAAGACCAACCGCATTGTTTTTATAGACGAAGACGTGCCTGGTGGCGCAGCAGGTTATATGTTCAACAAAGTGATGGAAGAACAGGGTGGTTACCGGCACCTCGATGTATCGCCGAGAACAATCACCGGCAAAGCGCATCGTCCTTCATACGGCAGCGACGGTGATTATTTCAGCAAGCCGAATGCGGAAGAGATCGTGGCGGTGATTAAGGAAATGATGGCGGAGTAAGTAATAAGAATCAAGTAGCAAGAAAAGAAGCATCGAGTATAAAGTTTTGATACTGGATGCTGGATACTTGATACTGGATGCTCGTACGCTAACTTTCAACCTTGAACCTTCAATACCTGAACATGAAACTCCCGATATACCAAATAGATGCCTTTACCGAAAAACGTTTTGGCGGCAATCCTGCTGCGGTGATACCGCTTGCGCAATGGATCGATGAAGCGTTGATGCAATCCATTGCAGCAGAGAATAATTTAGCCGAGACCGTATTTTTTGTGCCTTCACAAAACGCCGCTTCCGATTTTGACATCCGCTGGTTTACACCTGAAACAGAGATCAACCTTTGCGGCCATGCCACGCTGGCAAGTGCTTACGTATTGTTTGAAATACTGGGTTACCACAAACCGGTGATCCGCTTCGGTTCCCACAGCGGCATCCTGCTCATTCAAAAAGAAAACGGCATGATCGCAATGGATTTCCCTTCCTGGAAACCTATGCGCATGGAAGACGAAAAGCCGGAACTGGCGATGGTTTTGGGCGATGTGAAGATCGTATCTGTTTACCGGCACCGCGATCTTTTGGTGGAACTGGAGGATGAAGCAGCCGTAAAAAATTGCCAGCCTGATTTCAACCTGATGAAAAAACATTTCGATAAGCTGATCATCACGGCGAAAGGCGATACGGTTGATTTTGTTTCCCGCTTTTTTGCGCCCGGCGTAGGGATCAATGAAGACCCGGTAACCGGTTCAGCCCATTCGCAACTGATCCCTTTCTGGAACGAAAGATTGCAGAAGGAAGAAATGAATGCCTTGCAACTTTCAAGTCGTGGCGGTGTCATCAAATGCCGCCAGTTGAATGCCGAAAGGGTGATGATGTCGGGCCACTGCGTATTCTACATGCAGGGCGAAATTGAAGTGTGATCCATATAATCTATATACAAGAGGTTTAGTTAAAGTCTTACAATGCCGCATCGCATTTTCCATCTTGTTTTATTTTTTCTTGTGCTTGTTGCGGGAACGAAACTGCACGCTCAAAAAAAATACCGGGCCTCCGATTCGGTTGCGGTCACAGAAATGGTGGAGCAAATCGATGAATTGATAAAGAAAGCTTCTTACGATTCAGCCATCAAAAGATCGGAACAATTGCTGGATTTTTCCAAAAGAACAGGCTTCAAAAGGGGCGAGGCTTACGCATGGGATAAACTGTCGGACGTAATGATGCCCAACGGGAAAATGACGGAAGTGAAGCGCTATGATTCGCTGCTGTTGCCCCTGGCGCTGCAATTGAAGGACAGCATCCTGCTTGCCAATTCTTACAATCGCATGGGCGTGTATTTTATGGAAACCGGTAAGGGCAAGGACGCCGCCAAAAATTTCAACCAGGCGCTCGACCTGAAACTGGAAAAGGAACAATCGCAAAAAACCGCCGAAGTGTACAGTAATATTGCATCGCTGCATCTGGCAAACGGGGAAAAAGATAAGGCGAGCGAATTGTTTTTCAAAGCCCTGCGCCTGTTCGAAAAAAATAAAAGCGAACGCGGTATGGGGGAAACCTACAGCAATATTTCTTCCGTGTTCTTCCTGATGGACCGGCGCGACGAAGCGATCAACTACCTCAACAAAAGCATCGCACTACGCGAAAAGCAAAACGATGTGCAGGGACTTGTGATCGCGTATTCCAATATCGCCCAGATGTACGTGCTGAAGGATTCTGTGACCAAAGGATTGGGTTACCAGGCCAAAGCGATCACCAATGCAGAGAAGATCAACAACCCGAAACTAATGGCCACCGGCTATGCGGGCATGGCTTCCATTTACAGTCGCACCAAAATGTACCCGCAGGCCTTAGACTGGCAGGCGAAGGCCATCAAGCTATTTGAAGCGGTGGACAACAAGCCGATGTTGTCGCGCCTGTATGCTGCCGCAGGCAATCTTTCCAACAACACCAACGATTCTGCGGGCGCCCTTTCTTATTACCAGAAAGCGTTGAAACTCGGGTTGGAACTGGGTAATAAAGACAACATCAGTATAGCCTACGAAAGGCTCAGTAATTTTTACCAGCAGCACAACGATCCTTCCCGGGCTTACCAGCATTACCGTTCGTATATCAGTTACCGCGACAGCATCGCGAGCCGGAGCACCTTGTCTTCCATTGAAGAAATAAAAACGCGCTATGAAACGGAAAAGAAAGACGGAGAGATACAAAAGCTGAATGCGGAAAAAATGATCCAGCAACTGGAACTTGAAAAGCAACAGGCGCTGATCAGCGGGAATATGCTGGCGGCCAAACAAAAGCAGAACGAGATCGACCTGCTTTCCAAAGAAAATGAATTGAGGGACGCACGGTTGAAACAACAGGGAGAGGAACTGGAAAAGCAAATGCTGGTTACGCAAAATAAAGAACAACAGTTGAAGTTATCCGAACAGGAAAAGCTGTTGCAACAAAAGCAATTGGAAGGTCAAAAAAGTTTCCGCAACATCATGTTCGCAGCCATCGCCACCGCACTCGTGATCGCGCTGGCATTGTTCAATCGTTACCAGTTGAAACGCAAGCTGGCACAGCAACATGAACTGCTGCAGGTACGCAACCACATCAGTCGCAACCTGCACGACGACATCGGCGCTTCGTTGAGCAACATCAGCATATTGAATGAACTGGCTAAGCGCAATGCAGGGGATAAGGACAAAACGAACAGTTACCTCGGCAAGGCCGGGGAAGACATACAGCGTATCAGTGAGTCGCTGAGCGACATCGTTTGGAACATCAACCCAAAATACGATGAACTTGAAAATTTATTCGTGCGCATGAAACGCTATGGCGCCGACATGCTGGAAGGTAAAGACATTGAAGGATTGTTCATTTTCCCGGAAGACGACCTGGCAGTGAAACTGACCATGTTGCAACGGAGAGACCTGTACCTTATTTATAAAGAAGCCATCAACAACATGGCGAAATATTCAGGAGCGGGTAAGGCGTTGGTAAAAATACAGATCAATAAAAAAGAACTGGAAATGCTGATCGAAGACGATGGCAAAGGTTTCGACCGCAGGCAGATCGTCGGCGGTAACGGGCTTACGAACATGGAGCAGCGGGCCGTTTCCAGCAAGGCCAGCCTGGATATTGTATCAGCGACTGGCAAAGGTACCCGCATTCGCTTCCTGATGCCGCTTAGTTGACACTACCCGATAGTGTAATTTTTTAATCATCGGTGAAGCTTACTTTTGTAACATGCCCCACCAAACCATCATATTCGAAGACAATACCCGCCTGCGGGAATCGTTGGAAATGCTGCTGAACGACGACAATGTTTTCAGCGTGGTGGCTTCGTTTTCCAACTGCGACCAGGCGGATGAGCAGGTGGCGGTTTATAATGCAGATCTTGTGGTGATGGACATCGACATGCCGGGCATCGGCGGCATTGAAGGTGTGAAAAGGATAAAAAATAAATACCCTGAAGTAAAAGTGGTGATGCATACCGTGTTCGATGATGACAACCGCATCTTTGATTCTATCTGTTATGGAGCGGACGGCTATCTCTTAAAAAATACCTCGCCGGTGCAGTTGATACATTACTTGCAGGAGGTGATGAACGGCGGTTCGGCGATGAGTCCTTTCGTGGCGCAAAAAGTTTTCCAGCATTTCAGGAATAAGAAAATACCCAACGAAAAATTCAATCTGACCAAAAGGGAAAGGGAGATACTGGAATTGCTGGTGAAAGGGAATTCCTATAAGATGATCGCCGGTAAAGTGACGATCTCTGTTGATACGGTGAAAAAACATTTACAAAATATCTACCACAAACTGCATGTGAATTGTGGCACCGAAGCCGTGGCCAAAGCGCTACAGCATAAGATCATCGAGTTGGACTAAGATTTGTTTAGGGTTTGGTGTTGTTCTGTAGCAAGCAACCTGTTTTTCAACCTTCAACCTTCAACCTTCAACTTTGAATCTTATTTCAGGTTATGGTATACTTTCTGAACGTCCTCATCCTGTTCGATCATGTCCACCATTTTTAAAACATCGTTGGCTTCGTCTTCATTCAATTCAACGGTGGTGGTAGGAATGCGCGTGAGTTCGGCGCTGATCACTTCTATCTTTTTTTCTTCAAGCGCTTTGCTCATGTTGCCAAATTCGTTGAAGGCGGTACGGATGATGATATTGCCTTCCGCATCTTCGCCGATCTCTTCCAGGCCGTAGTCGATCAGTTCCAGTTCCAGGTCTTCGATATTTTGTCCTTCGCTTTTTATTTTGAACTCCCCCATGCGGTTGAAGGTAAAAGCTACCGAACCGCTGGTGCCCAACGCGCCCTTGCCCTTGGTAAAATGCATCCGCACGTTGGCAACGGTGCGGGTGGAATTATCAGTTGCGGTTTCTACCAGCACGGCTACACCATGCGGCGCGTAACCTTCATATACGATCTCTTCATAACTGCTGATGTCTTTGCCCATCGCCCTTTTAATGGCGGCTTCCACGCGGTCTTTCGGCATGTTGCAGGCCTTGGCATTGAGGTAGCACCTTCTTAAAGCCGGGTTGTTTTCCGGGTCGGGTCCCGCTGCTTTTACCGCGATCGCTATTTCTTTCCCGATGCGGGTAAAGTTTTTGGCCATCTTATCCCAGCGGGCAAACATGGCACTTTTTCTTACTTCAAATATTCTTCCCATAAAAACTGGCTGGTTTTATTTAATGTTCCGGACTGCAAATGTAGGGAAAATCAGCTTTTGGGGAACGGCGGTGAAGTTTAAAAAGTGTAGCCCATGGAAACTTTGACAACCCGGTTATAGGCATCGTAATTGTCGTTTTTATCCAGCTTCGACAGTCCGTATTCGTAACCGGCGCGGAAGTTCAGGCCATTGTCAAATGCATAACCAACGCCGCCGGATAAACCCAGGTCAACCCTGTTGAAGCGCCCGGTAATGCCAAAGCCGCGGTTGAAAAGGGAGATGCCCAGGATGCCCAGTTTTGCATTCAACGTGCTGCGGGTAAGAAAGGAAACCTGCGGCCCGCCATAGATATTTAATCCACCGGCAACTTTGGCCACTACATGAAGCGGCAGGTCGATGTAATGCGATTGCACCTGCAACCCCGCATTCAAAGCCAGCAATTTAAGCGCTTCCACCTGCACATCGCCTTTGATGCTGTAGCCTTTTTTTGAATATTGCAGTCCCGGTTCAAAAGAAAAATGTTCGCTGATGAGAATGTTCACATAGGCGCCGGCATGGAAACCTGTTTTGCCTTTGGTGGTGACGTAGCCACCGGTTTTTTCCAAAAGATCTTCGATCACCTGCAGGTCATCGCCCGCCCATTTTGAAAAATTGGCGCCCGCACGAATGCCGAAGCGTACCTGTGCGTTTGCGCCGGCCAGCAATAAAATGCCGATGCCGGTAAGGGTTAAATATTTTTTCATACGTAGGGCAGTTTGTTTGTTGCTGCCGCGTATGCTGTTTCGCAAAAATATGCCACGCTTTATTTTTTTGTCCAACGAACTGTTAAAGGGAATTTTGTTGACGAACGATTAACGAAAGCCACAGGCAATTACGAATGACAGATTACGAATTACGTTGGAGTATAATAAAAGAATGTGTAATCAATTATTATGCTTAACCTGAAGGAAATCTTACCTCTTCAATCCTACCTATTAAATTTCAATGCCTTGCTCCGTAATTCGTAATTTGTAATTCGTAATTCCTAAGTTTGTTAATAATTAAGAAGCCATGTCACACCCCGTTTATTATAAAGATTACCTGCAACTGCACAAGATCATAGAAGCGCAGGCACCGGAGAGTGCGAAGGACGGGCAGGAGCCTGCGCACGATGAAATGTTGTTCATTATCATTCACCAGGCGTATGAACTTTGGTTCAAACAGGTGTTGTATGAAGTGGATTCCGTGGCGGGTATTATGAACCAGCCATCGCTGAACGATAATTCGCCGGCGCTGCAAACCATCGTGCACCGGTTGAAAAGGGTAGTAACGATCCTGAAAGTATTGGTGCAGCAGATAGACATCATGGAAACGATGACGCCGATGGACTTTTTGGATTTCAGGGATACGCTGCGCCCGGCATCAGGTTTCCAGAGTTACCAGTTTAAACTGATAGAGGCCAAGCTGGGTTTGAAATTCGAACAGCGCCACGGTCAACATTATTATACGGCGCAATTGAAACCTGAAGATGTAAACGTGATCAAGGATGCGGAAGCCGCACCTTCTTTATTGCAACTGGTAAATGCCTGGCTCGAAAGAATGCCCTTTATTACCGAAGATTTTTGGCAAACCTATCAGCAAATTTATACCGGCAGCCTTGCCGAAGCGGAAAAGAACAATGAAGGCTTTTTTAAATCCGTATTCAATGGCGAAGGCGAACCAATCGAGCGGCAACTGTCGCCCAAAGCCGCAAGGGCTGCATTGTTCATCATGTTGTACCGCGGCTATCCTATGCTGGAACTGCCTTTTCAATTGCTGGATACCTTACTGGAAGTGGACAATCAACTGGCCAACTGGCGCAACCGCCACATCAACATGGTACAGCGCATGATCGGCACACGGATCGGTACAGGAGGCAGCACGGGCGCGGGTTATTTACGCGCGGCGATGGACAAGCATTATATCTTTAAAGAATTTGCACAACTGAATAGTTTTTTGATCGACCGGAGAAAGTTACCGCAGTTGCCGGAGGCGTTGGAAGTGCAGTTGGGGTACCAGCGTTAATTGGAAATTTGCAAATTCGAAAATGTGAAAATGTAATTTTCATAATCATATTGTTGTAATTGATCACGAGTTTACATTAAGGCATTACCATTTCACGATTCCTAACGCCAAACACCAAACGCCAAACAATTGTATTTTATACTAACTCTTTCAATTTTTCCACTACTGCATCCACTTCTGCTTTTGTATTGTGTTTGCTGAAACTGAAACGCACCGTTACCTGGTTGGGGTTGTTGTTGATGGCGCGGATCACGTGGGAGCCTGCATCGGCGCCACTTGTACAGGCGCTGCCGCCACTGGCACAGATGTGGTTGATGTCGAGGTTGAACAGGATCATTTCCGATTTTTCCGTTTTTGGAAAGCTTACGCTCAACACTGTATATAAACTGGAGCCCAGCACATCGCCGTTGAATGCAACGCCCTTGATGGCTTTCTTCAGTTCATCCATCATGTAATATTTTAAGGTACCGATGTAAGCGCTGTCCGTTTCGTAATTGGCCGTCGCAATCTCCAAAGCTTTTGCAAAGCCGGCGATGCCGTATACATTTTCTGTACCGGCGCGCATGTTGCGTTCCTGGCCGCCACCATGCATAAAGGGTTTGATCTTTACATTTTCGTTGATGTATAAAATACCGACGCCCTTCGGCCCGTGAAATTTGTGTGCCGCACCGGTGATGAAATGCACCGGCGTATTGCGCAGGTCGAACGGGAAATGGCCGACCGTTTGTACCGTATCGCTGTGAAAAATGGCATTGTACAATTTGCAGAGTTCACCCACGGCATTGATGTCGAGTATATTCCCGATCTCGTTGTTGGCGTGCATCAGGGTAACCAATGTTTTTTCTTCGCTGGATGCCAATAATTTTTCCAGGTCGTCGATGTCTACGTGGCCGTTGGGCAACAGTTTTACATAACTCACTTTGGTCACGTCCAGGTTATCGAGGTGTTCCACCGTATGCGACACCGCGTGGTGTTCAATAGGAGATGTGATGATGTGCCGGCAGCCCAGGTCGCGTATGGATGCGCTGATGGCCGTGTTGCTGCTTTCGGTACCGCCACTGGTAAAAAATATTTCCGCCGGGTGGGCATTGAGTATTTTGGCTACGCTCTTCCGCGCCGTTTCAATCGCCATCCTGGTTTCCCTGCCATAAGAATAAATGGAGGAAGGGTTGCCGAATTTTTCGGTAAGGAAGGGCATCATATGTTCCAGCACGGCGGGGTCGAGTGCGGTGGTGGCAGCGTTGTCGAAATATATTTTGTTCATATTGGTTGGTTGAACCTTGCCAAAGTTCCAGGTTTTGACAAGGTTGAAAATTTTATCAGATCATTTCGCCGATGTCCTGCATCAGCCTGCGGGCAATGTTTTCGGCCGTTGTTTCAAAATTACTTTCTGCGTAAATGCGGATGATTGGCTCCGTATTGCTGGTGCGCAAATGTACCCAATCGTTGTCGAATTCTATCTTCAACCCATCTTCGTCGTTGATCGGCTGGTTCTTGTATTTTAATTTTACCTGGTCGAATATCTTCTGTACATCCGTTCCCTTTTCAAGCGAAATTTTATTCTTGCTGATGAAATAACCGGGATAGGTGCTTCTTAGTTGCCTGATGCTTTTGCGGCTGTTGGCCAGTTGCGTGAGGAACAGGGCAATGCCGATCAGTGCATCGCGGCCATAATGCAGGTCCGGTACGATGATGCCGCCATTGCCTTCGCCGCCGATGACTGCGTTGACGGCCTTCATTTTTTCAACCACGTTCACTTCGCCTACCTTGCTCGGGAAATATTCGCCACCGTTCTTCAGCGTCACATCTTTCAGTGCGCGGGTGGAGGACATATTAGAAACCGTATTGCCTTTTCTTTTGCTCAATACATAATCAGCGACCGACACCAGTGTATATTCTTCGCCGAACATGCTGCCGTCTTCACAAACAAAACACAAGCGGTCCACATCAGGATCCACGGCGATGCCGAGGCTGGCATTGTTCTTTACTACTTCGTTGCTCAACCCGGTTAAATGTTCCGGCAACGGCTCAGGGTTGTGCGCGAATTTGCCGTTCACTTCTTCATTCAATACAATGATGTCTTTTACACCCAATGCTTTCAGTAAAGCGGGTACGGCGATGGCGCCCGTGCTGTTGACGGCATCCACCACGATCTTAAATTTACTTTTTTTAATGGCGGCTTTGTCCACCAGTTCGTAAGCCAGGATCGCATCGATGTGTTGCTGCAGGCTGTTCTCCTCTTTGCTGTAAGAGCCCAGCTTTTCAACGGTGGCAAAATCAAAATCTTCTTTCGCCGCCAGTTCCAATATGAGTTCACCTTCGGAGGCGCTGATGAATTCTCCTTTTTGGTTCAGCAATTTAAGTGCGTTCCATTCCCTTGGGTTGTGACTGGCCGTTAAGATAATGCCACCGGCGGCTTCATGGAAACCCACGGCCATTTCCACGGTGGGCGTTGTGCTCAGGCCAAGGTCAATGACTTCCAATCCCAATGCCATCAGGGTATTGCTTACCAGCTGGCTCACCATTTCACCGCTGATCCTGCCGTCCCTGCCAATCACTACTTTGCGGTTGGAACCCTGTTTCAACAGCCAGGTACCATATGCTGCCGCGAATTTTACAACGTCCAACGGGGTGAGGTTGTCGCCCGTTTTCCCGCCGATCGTACCCCTGAACCCGGAGATACTTTTTATCAATGCCATTGCTGTAAATTTTTAAGTCAGCAAAGATAGGGAACTGTTTTTAGACCTTTTCGCGGCAACTTTTACTTAACAGTATATTGGACATGGCTGTGCATTTTTGAAGCCTGAAATCATACCTTTGCCGCATGCAACAATCCTGGTTCAAAGACTGGTTCAACTCGCCTTATTACCACCAGCTTTATTTTAAGCGGGACGAGCACGAGGCCGCGGCTTTTATAGATAAACTCATCGGTTACCTGAAGCCGGCACCCATGAGCCTGATGCTGGATGTTGCTTGTGGCAAAGGCCGCCATTCCATACAACTAGCCGGTAAGGGGTTTGATGTTACGGGCATCGACCTGAGCGAAGAAAGCATCCACGAAGCGCTGCAGCACCAGCATGAAACGTTGCATTTTTACCGGCATGATATGCGCCTGCCTTCGTGGATTAACTATTTCGATTATGCGTTCAATTTTTTTACCAGCTTCGGCTATTTTAAAACGCGGCGCGAACACGACAGCGCCATCCGTACCATTGCGCAATCGATAAAGCCCGGCGGTGTTTTTGTAATGGATTACCTGAATGTACATTATGCCGAAGATCATTTGATCCACCAGTCGGAAAAGGAGATCGACGGGATTAATTTCATCATCACCAAGTGGTACGATGAAACGCATTTTTACAAGAAGATCATTGTTGAAGATGATAATTTCCCCGAGCCGTTTATCTATACGGAAAAGGTAGCCAAATTTTCTTTGGGGGATTTTACAGAAATGTTTGCTTACCAGGGGTTGCAGATACAGGAAGTATTCGGGGACTATGCGTTTAAAAATTACGATGTACGGAAATCCCCGCGGCTGATCATGATTGCGAAGAAGATAGGGTTGTAATTTGGTTCACGCAAAGTTGCAAAGTAAAGCAAAGGCGCAGGTTTATATCCCGCCGTATGGTTTTTGTCCGCGGCTTATTTGCAAGAAAATTTATAAGGTAATAATTCGCTGCGCGAAATGTTACACGCAAAGATCGCAAGGGAGCAAAGGCGCGAGGGTATTCGTTTCGCGAAATTTTATTTCACAGAGGACACAGGGGAAGGCACACAGAGTTGCACAGAAAAATGTAAATAAGCAATACAATAGCCAGGCGCCTGATCTTTGCCATTACAAATTGCAATGCATTCATAATTCATAATTCATAACTCATAATTTCTTCTTCCTGTTATTCATCAACATCCACCGGCTCGTTTCATAGAAACCGCTGGTAAGGTCGGAGAGGTAATGTTTGAGCGCAGCTTCCTGGATGCTTGAAAGCGGCGGCAATCCTTCGCGCACGGGTACAAGTTCTTCTTTTTTTATACGGATGTTCTTGCGGTAAAAATAATCGTCGGTTACCACGCCGATCCAACCGGGCGCATGGTAAATAATGAAAGCGGCATTTGTTTTTTTTGCGGTGTCCAGCAGGTCGCGGCCGAGGGTACTGTTGAGGTAAGGCTGCTGCATCATACCTGCGATGGTGGGCAAAATATCGATCTGCGAAACGGTTTCCTTTCGCCTTTGCGGGGCCAGCAACATGGGTGCATAAAAGAGCAAAGGTATGTGTTCATCGCTTAAGCGCTGTTCGGTCCAGGCTTTGGGATAAACCGCGCCCGCATTGCCTTCCACGCCGTGGTCGCCCGTAAATACGAAAATTGTATTGTCGAAATAAGCTTCTTTTTTAGCGGCTTCAATGAATTTTTTATAACAGTAATCTGTATAAGAAAAGGCATTGAATTCTTTCAGCGATTCAAAGCCGTATTTGTTCAGTTCTTCTTCGCTGATGTTGCGCGGCACGAAATCCTTATCCTCTTCCGGTATGTTGAAAGGGCGGTGGTTGTCGGCCGTTT
>Ga0247804_10000292_pt1 | contig 23322 bp, 14 predicted proteins | sample UWRJL029104C1_FD_181142 | JGI IMG/M metagenome (GOLD analysis project Ga0247804, IMG submission 181142) | Plant litter microbial communities from Arlington Agricultural Research Station in Wisconsin, United States - UWRJ-L029-104C-1 | ecosystem: Environmental > Terrestrial > Plant litter >...
CGCCGCCACCGAGGATGCCGCCGACCGCGCCACCCCGCTCTACTTCGACAACCTGAGCGGCACGTTGGTCACGCCGCACAATAATTCGCTCTCGGTAAAGGTGCTGTATTACCTCGACTACCTGACGCTGCGCCCCCACCGCCGGGCGTAGTAGCGCGAACGACAACCTTCGCGCTACAACCTGTACCGCTTTTCACGCGCTTGATTACAGTACTCGTTCACCCGGTTACACTACTCGTTCACCCGTCCCCACTACTCGTCCACCCGCTTGCGGCCACCCACCACCCGATTACAGTACCCGTCCACCCGCTTGCAGCCACCCACCACCCGGTTACAACACGCCTCCACCCGGTTGCGGCCACTCTCCACCCGCCTCCACCACTCGTTCACCTCGTTGCTGCCCGCGTCCACTCGTCCCCACCACGCCTCCACCCGTCCCTACAGCCCCAGCAGCTCCTGCGCCGCCGCAAACGGCGTCATCTCGCCCGCCGCCACCGCCTGCTGAATGGCCGGCAGCCGCTCGCGCACCCCGGCCTCGCCGTAGAAGCGGCTTTCCAGCGCCTGCCGGATGCTTTGGTGCAGCCATTGCAGCTGCTGCTGCCGCCGCCGCTCCTGCCAGAAGCCGTTGGCCTGGGTTTGCTGCTGGTAGTTGGCCAGCATTTCCCACACCTCGGCAATGCCGGTGCCGGCCACGGCCGAGGTAAGCAGCACCGGCGGGTACCAGCCCGAGGCGGCCGGCGGGAAGAGGTGCAGCGCGTTCTGGTATTCGCGGCGCGCGCGGCGGGCGGCCGTTTCGTTGCCCTGGTCGGCTTTGGTGATGAGCAGGGCGTCGGCCATTTCCATGATGCCGCGCTTGAGGCCCTGTAGCTCGTCGCCGGCCCCGGCCAGCATCAGCAGCAGGAAGAAATCCACCAGCCCGTGAACGGTGGTTTCGCTCTGCCCCACGCCCACGGTTTCGACGAAAATAACCTCGTGCCCGGCCGCTTCACACAACAATAACGCCTCCCGCGTGGCCCGCGCCACGCCGCCCAGGCTGCCGCTGGAAGGCGAGGGGCGGATGAACGCATTGGCATGCGCCGCCAGTTGCGGCATGCGGGTTTTGTCGCCCAGGATGCTGCCGCCGCCACGGGGGCTGCTGGGGTCCACGGCCAGCACGGCCAGTCTTTTGCCTAGGTTTTCAACTACATGCAGCCCCAGCGCTTCGATGAAGGTACTCTTGCCCACGCCGGGCACGCCGGTGATGCCCAGGCGCAGGGCGCGGCCGGTGTGGGGCAGCACGGTTTGCAGCACCTGCTGGGCCAGGGCCTGGTCGCTGGGCAGGGTGCTTTCGACCAGCGTAATGGCCCGGCTGAGGGCTACGCGGTTGCCGGCAAGCACGCCGGCGGCATATTCGGCAACAGAAAATCGGGCGGCGGGCAAAGGATATAGAATTTTTAGCGCTAGCTTGCGGGAGCAAAGAACGGGCGTAATCGCCGCCAAGGCGGAAATTACGCAAACTGGTCGTTGAAATTGAACTGCTGGCCGACCCGGTTCGGCCCTGCTGAGTCAGGCCGGTTTCTTTGTCTTCTGTTGCGTCCACCACCTTTTTCGTTTTCTATGAACACCCCTTTACGTTTGCTGCCGCTGGCTGCCCTGCTAGCCGTGCCCTTTGTATCGCAGGCCCAGAATGAGTTGAGCAACTTCTCGGCCACCGGCCGGGGCGGCGTCATCAACACCTTCGCCACCGACTATCAGGTTATCGGCATCAACCCCGCCAACCTGGGCCGCAAAACCGACCACAAAGGCGCCCTCACTATCGGCGAAACCGGCATCGGCATCGCCTCGCAGTCGATGAGCAAAACGCTGTTCAAGAAACTTATTTACCAGTCCGACGACCCCATCACCCCGGCCGGTCGCACCGAGCTGGTGGACGCCCTGACCAGCGAAAACACCCTCAACGCCAACGTGGACGTAACCACGCTGGGCTTCGCCATTGCCCTGCCCAACAACATGGGCGGCATTGCCGTAAGCCACCGCCTGCGCTCCGGCGTACACGTCGGCCTCAACCGCACGGCGGCCGACATCATCGTGAACGGCAAAAACGCCGACATCTACGACAACTACAACTCGGCCACGGCGCCGCAGGTATCGGCGGCGCTGGCCGGCACCAACATGCAGGGCGCCGTCACCAGCGAATTCAACCTGGCCTACGGTCTCCAGGTACTCGATATGGACGCCTTCAAGCTGTCGGCCGGCGTAGGCTACCGCTACATCCAGGGCCTGGGCATCGCCGACATCCGCATCGAAGACGGCACTTTTTATGGCTACAACGCCCTGGCGCCGGCTTTCAAAGTCAACTACGGCAGCCTGACCACCAACCCCAATTTCAACTACAAAGACGGCACCGGGCTGAGCTCCGTAGGCAGCGGCCACGGCGTCGATATCGGGCTGGCGGCCGAGGTGGGCAAAATCCTGCGCCTGGGCGTGTCGGTGGTAGACATGGGCAAGATGACCTGGGATGGTAACGTGCTGACGGCCTACGACCAGAAGCTGCAAACCACCAACTCGGAGGGCGTGAGCAGCTACAACGTGTTCGAAGAAATTGCCAACCAGTTCGACAACGACGACAATTCGCTGTTCACCTACGAAGCCAACAAAACCCGCAACGGCGCCCTGCCCACCAAGCTGCGCACCGGCGCCGGCATCCGCATCAGCGACCTGTTCGAAGCGGGCGTCGATGTAACCGTGCCGCTCAATGATGTGGCCGGTAACCTTACCAGCACGTTCATGGGCCTGGGCGTTGATTACAAGCCCGTGAGCTGGCTGCGCCTGAGCTCGGGCGTGACCGGTGGCGCCGGCTACGGCACCAGCCTGCCGCTGGGCGTCACCTTCGTCACGAGCAGCTGGGAGGCCGGCATCAGCTCGCGCGATATGGTGGGCCTGTTCAGCGAAAGCTCGCCTTACACCTCGGTGGCCTTTGGCCTGCTGCGCTTTAAGTTTGGGGAGCAGAAGTAGGCGCAGGGCTGACGCAATGCCAAAACGTCAGCCTTAGCATTCTGCGCAGCAAGCAGAGCCGAAAAAACGCACTCGCACCGGTACGGTAACTACTTACTGCTACCGGTGCGAGTGCGTTTTTTTGCGTATGTTTCACAGCGATTTACTTACTTCACTGCTATGGCCGACGAGTCTATTCCCCCCGGATACCCCGAACTGCCCCCCGACCTGGTGGAGGTGCTGGTGCGGGCGCACAGTTTCGCCTTCCTGACGGTGCAGCCCTTATTCTGGTACCCCAACGACCCCGTGCCCCAGGAGTTGATGACCCGCTTTGGACTTACCTACGAGGCGCTTACTGCCTACACCCATCATACCGATGCGGAGTCGCTGGCGCTGGCACTGGTTGATGAGGCTCCTTCTTACACCTATTACGCGCTGGCCGCCCAGCAGGTATTGCAAACGCCCGTGCTGCTACCGCCACTACAGGCCATGCGCAAAGAGCAGGCGCCCGAAGCCGATAACTGGGACGAATTTTTGGACCTGATGATGCACACGCTGGAAGCCTTCGTGCAGGTGTCGTCGTTGGTGGCGGCGGGTGGCGACCGGGAGCTGGCCGACGCCACCCTGCTGGTGCAGCGGGGCGAAATAACCGGCCTCTTCACCCGCCTCGAACATACCCTCCGGCCCGACCCGATGGTGCTTGAACGGCCTTCGGTAAAGCCCACAATGTCCTGGGTGCTCTCGGCCGGCGACCGTTGCGCGGCGAGCATGGCCCTGCGCCTGCCGCAGGCGCTCATACCCCTGGCCGATACCCGGTTTACGCAGCTGTTGCGGCAAATGCCTCGCTTGCAGATGCACGAAACGGTCTTTCTGCAGCTCCGCCTCGATGCCCTGCCCGACTCTGACGACCCCGTTTCTGCCACGCTGGATGTCAGCGACGACGAATTGCTCCTGCTCTGGCAAGGCACCGAACTGGGTCTGATGGCCATGTATGCCGCCATTACCCCCTACGGCACCTGGGAAGACTGGCTCTTGCACCATCCGCTGGCGCCCGGCGAACCGGAGCCCGCGCTACGTCGCCAGTCAGCCGAGGAACGAGCCAAGCAACATGCTGAAGTCTGCGACGACCTGCTCAGTTTCAGTAAGCGCCTGCAGGAGTACCTAGGCCCTGCGCATGCCGGCTGGCCCGCCGCCCAGGTCGAAATAATGGCCCTTCGGGAATCCATCTAACGGCAGGAGGCGGCCGTTTTACGGCGTCACCACAAACGTCGGCAGCCCCAGCTTACTGCGGCGGCCGCCCAGCTTCACGCCCTCGTCCACGTATTTGCAGGCCTTGCCCAGCTCATTCGGCTGCTCGATAACGCCCAGGTTGGCATTGTCCTCGCGGGCCACGTAGAGGCGGCCGTTGGGCCCGCGCTGGATGGCGCCGATTTTGCGGTTTTTCGACTTGCCCACCAGCACCGGGCTACCGTCTTTTTTGCTCAGGTCGAACTGCCAGATTTGCGTTTCGCCGCCGCCCAGGCCGTTGCAGGTGCCGTAGAGCAGGCGGCTGTCGGGCGAAAACTCGACGCCGTAGGCCTCGGGGTAGGGGCCGAAGCCGCGCGGCTTGCTCACCTTGCCTGTGGCACGGTCGAAGTCGTACACCTCAAAACGGTTGGTTTCTTTCCAGAGCGCGGCGGCCACTTTGCTGCCGTCGGGCGAGAATTTCAGGGCCCCGATGGCGTTGCGGCCGGGGCCGGCGTTCATGCTGCCCACGTTGCTGCTCACGGGTTTGCCCGAGCTAACGCCGTCGGCCGTCACGAGGTAGGCCACGAAGGCGTTGGAGTTCCAGCGGTGGGCCAGCACCCAGGTGTCGCGGCCGTTGGCGTGGCGCACGGCGGCCAGCTTTTCGGCCACGGGCGTCATCAGCAGCGCATTCACGCGGGGCAGGTCGCCGAGGCCGTCCTGGCGGGTCATGTCCACGATGGAGTAGCGCAGGCCGTTGCCGGTGCCCTGCGGCGCCACCGTGAAGATGTAGAAAATATTGCCCGAGCCCGGGTCGGGCACGATGAGGGCCGACTGCGTGCTGCTGCCCGCGCCCATCAGCTTGGTGCCGTTGGGCATGGGGCGGTGGGCGCGGTTCCACACGGTTTCGCCGTTGGTGTAGAAGAGCAGCTCGCCCCGGCTGGTGGTGGCCACGGCGCAGCCCTCGTAGGTGCTCATCTTGCCGTCGTTGAGCGGGCTGGGCGTGCCCGTCGAGTCGAAGCGCAGGCCGGCCTGCTGGCCGAAATACCACAAATCATTAGGCCGCTGGGCGCGGCTGATAAAGCTCAGCGGCAGCAGTAGAAAAAGGAAAAAGAAGCGTTTCATGGAAAGCCGGAAGTCAGGTTTGGCTCGGCTAAACGAAAAAACCGTGCCGACGACGGTAGGGAGTTATGAGTTTTGAATCATGAGTTAGGAATTCTCAGCAAGACAACTCAAAATCCATAATTCGAAACTCATATTTATTTACCGTCCCGCCAGCAATTCCGGCGTCAGCTCGTGGTGCTGCTCGAAGTACGCGTAGCCCGGCATCAGCCCGCGCCAGAAGGCCTGGTGCGGCCCCGGGTGCCGGCTCAATTCCTTCTGAGTAAGCGGAAACGGGAAAATATGCACCGGGATACTCAGCTGTCCCGAAGCCCGGGCCGCCACCGCCAGCAGATACAGCTCGCGGATGCAGGGGTCGGTGATGGGCAGGCAGCCGATGGTCACGTCGGAGCCGTGGATGAAGATGTCGCCGCCGGGGTGGGGCTCGCCCAACGCCCGGTCGGCCGCGTTGGGGTAATTCAATCCCAGCGACATATGGAACAAGCTCTGCGGGTTAAACCGGTCGATGTGGTAGAAGCCCTCGGGCACCTGGTAGTCGCCCGACTGGCGCTTGGGCCCCAGCGTGCCCGACATGGCCGCCAGCGGATACGCCTTCAGCAGCTCAAAAGTGCCCGCGCCCTGGTTGCGGGCCCACACCTCCAGCGTCGAGTCGGTTTTGATGTGGCGCAGGAAGATTTCCAGCTTCTCGGGGTTCAGGTAGTGGCGCTGCAGCAGGGCCGCCACCCGGGGGCCGGCCAGCTGCCGGGCATCGCGCACCCGCGCAAAGCGCAGCTGCTCCTGCCAGAACTTAGAGGTGGGCGAAATCCGCAGCACGGGCGGCGGCGTATCCTGAACCGGCGGCGCGGAGGAGCAGGCCGATAAGCCCAGCAATACCCCACAAACGAAACGAAGCAACATGCGAAAACGAGGGCGAGAAAAAACGATGCTCCCCTAACGATGCAAGATAGTGTTCTATTTTAGCGCGGCCATCTTTTTGTTGAAAAAACAAGTAGTAGCCTCGTCGGCCGGGCCGGCCTATCCACTCACCCTATCCCCGTTGCTACCTTCCTCATGCAGCTCAAGCCGTTCTATTCCTTCCTCGCCGACCTGGCCGACCACAACCAGCGCGACTGGTTCAACGACCATAAAGCCAGCTACCAGCAGCTCCGTACGCAGTTCGAAGCCGATGTCGATTACTGGTTTGAGGAACTCCGCCGCCTCGACCCCGTGCTGGCCGGCTCGCAGGGCCGCAAAAGCATCTTCCGCCTCCACCGCGACGTGCGCTTCAGCCACAACAAGGCGCCCTACAAAACCCATTTCTCGGCCTATTTCACCGCCAGCCCGGGCAAAGACGTGGATGCCCCGGCGTACTATGTCCAAATCGGCCCCCGCGGCCAGACCCTGATTGCCGGCGGCTTCTACCAACCCGACAAAGCCCAAATCACCGCCATCCGCCAGGAAATCGACTACAACGCCGACGCTTTCCGCGACCTGCTGGCCGACGTCAACTTCCAGTATTTCTTCCCCGACCTCGGCGGCGAGCCCCTCAAGCGCCCCCCCAAAGGCTACCCCAAAAACCACCCCGATAGCGACCTGCTGATGTTTAAAAACTACATCGTCACCCATCAGCTCAGCGACCAGGAAGCCCTCGAGCAGCCCGATTTCCGGGCCTACGTGCTGGCCGCTTTCAAGGAGCTGGTACCCTTCTGCGAGTATCTGCGCAACGCGGTGGCGTAGGTGATAAGGGGTGAATGGGGGTTTACCACGTCACCAGTTCCTCCTCGTGCCCGCGGCGAAAAATGGCGCTACTCGTTTTGCTGCCCGCCGCGATGTTCACGATATTGCTCTGGTCGGTAAAGGTCTCCAGGAGCATGGTTTGCTTAATCTGCACGCCGCCCATGGTGCGGGGCAGCGTCACTTTGCAATACAGCCAGTAGGCGTCCTTCTCCTTCTCCATGCCGATGTATTTCAGCGGCAGCGCCTGGCCCACGGGCGTCTTCAGCTGCAAGGTGCGGTTGAGGTAGGCGGCGGTGAGGATTTGCGGGCGCGGCCCGGCCTCGGCCAGCGACACCGGCGTGGCCTGACCTTTCGACAGGGTCTTCTCGAAGTCGTCGGTGAAGACCTTGATGGATAGCTCCAGCTGCTTCTGGCCGGGGTTGTAGCGCAGCTCCGTCAGGGTGACGTGGTAGGCGTGCCAGGCGCGGGCCGTGAAGGCCAGCAGCACCAGCGCCGCCGCAAGGGCGAGAAAACGCATAATGAGGTGATAAAGTGAAAAGGAGAGGGGGTGATGAAGTGAAAAGGCCACAAACCTCTTCATATCATCACCCCTCACTTCATTACTCGAAAAAACGAATTAAAACAGCTTCATTATCTGCTTAAATATGAGCACGTAGGCCATCAGGGCCAGAATCAAGAACGTGCCCACGCGCTGGGCGCCTTCCATGAACTTATCCGACGGCTTGCGGCGCAGAATCATCTCGTAGAGCAGAAACACGACGTGGCCGCCGTCCAGGGCCGGCACGGGCAGCAGGTTCATAAACGCCAGCACCATCGAGAGCATGCCGGTGAGGCTCCAGAACTTCAGCCAGTCGAGCTTGCCGCCGTACTGCTGCGCAATCTCCACGGGGCCGCCCAGGCCCGCGGCCGAGGCTTTGCCGGTCGCAATCTGGCCCAGGGCCTTGGCTTGCGTAGTAATCACCCCGAAGGCCTTTTCTGCGCCCTTGGGTATCGACGCGCCAAAGCCGAAGTAGCGGGTTTCGAACTTGAGGTTGAACTTGGGCCGCACCCCGATGACGCCGTCCTTGTTTACGGCTACTTTCAACGCGAGCTGCTCGGCGCCGCGCTGCACCTGCAGGGGCACGGTCTGGCCCTTGTAGCGGGGCAGGGTGCTCTGCAGCTCGTCGTAGAATTGAATGGGCGTCGGGCCCACCTGCGTGATTTTGTCGCCTTCCCTGAGGCCGGCCTCGCTGGCGGGCTGGCCCGGCACCACCTCGGCCACGGTGAAGGGCAGGCGCGGCTTCACAAACAGCGAGTCGCCATTGGCCGTCATCAGGTCGAGGAAGCGTGCAGGTAGCTTCAGGTCGAGCAGCTGGCCGTCGCGCTCCACTGTGAAGTAGGTTTCGGAGTTGAGCAGCGTTTCGGGGTCGTTCGTTATTTCGTCGAAGTTCTGGAACGGCCGGCCGTTAATCTTCACCACCTTGTCGCCGGTGCGGAAGCCCATCACCTTGCCCAGGTGGTTGGGCACCACGCCAAAGCGCGCCTCCGAAGCCGGCAGGTATTCCTCACCGTACTTGAAGGTGAGGGCCGCAAAAATGATGATGCCCGTAATCACGTTCATGATGATGCCGCCCAGCATCACCAGCAGGCGCTGCCAGGCGGGCTTCGAGCGGAATTCGTCGGGCTGCGGCGGGCCGGCCAGGGCCTCGGAGTCCTGCGTTTCGTCCACCATGCCGTGAATCTGCACGTAGCCGCCCAGCGGGAACCAGCCAATGCCGTATTCGGTGCCGCCTACTTTCTTCTTGAAAAGGGCGAAGTTGGCGACGTTGGGTAGCGGGAAGAGGAAGTCGAAAAAGATGTAAAACTTATCGACGCGAATTTTGAAGAGCTTGGCAAAGAAGAAGTGCCCGAATTCGTGCAGGCCCACAAGGAGCGACAGACCCAGCAGCAGCTGGCCTATCATGGTCAGAATTTCCAAGGAAAACTTTTGTTAATTAATAATTGAAAATTAATAATTAATAACCAGCGAAACCAATAATTAGAAAAAGGCGCCCGAATGCGCCATCTTCTTCATTATTAATTCTTAATTATTAATTAGCTCCGCCGCCACGCGGCGCGCCTCCGCATCGGTGGCCACCAAATCGTCCAGCAGCGGGGTTGCAAGGTACGACACCCGCGCCAGGCAGTCGGCCACAAGGTCCGACATCTGGCGGAAGCCAATTTGTTCCCGCAAAAACGCGGCCACGGCTATCTCGTTGGCAGCGTTGAGGATGCAGGCGGCGTTGCCGCCCCGGCGCATGGCCCCGAAGGCCAGTTCCAGGTTCGGGAAAGCCACGCGGTCGGGCGCCTCGAAGGTGAGCGTGGGGTAATCGAGAAAGGAAAAGCGCGGAAACTGATTCGCCAGCCGCTGCGGGTAGCCCAAGGCGTACTGAATGGGTAGTTTCATGTCGGGAAGGCCCAACTGGGCTTTCAGCGAGCCATCCTCGAACTGCACCAGCGAATGCACGATGCTCTGCGGATGCACCACCACGTCAATCTGGTCGTCGCGAAGCCCGAATAGCCACTTGGCCTCAATTACCTCCAAACCCTTGTTCATCAGCGAGGCCGAGTCGATGGTGATTTTGGCGCCCATGTCCCAGTTGGGGTGTTTCAGGGCCTGGGCTTTGGTGACGCGCTCCATCTCCGGGGCCGAGCGGCCGCGGAAGGGCCCGCCCGAGGCCGTGAGGATGATTTTCTCCACCGGATTCTGCTCCTCGCCCACCAGGCACTGGAAGATAGCCGAGTGCTCCGAATCGACGGGCAGCAGGCGCACGCCGTGCTGCCGGGCCAGGTCGGTGATGAGCTGGCCCGCTACCACCAGGGTTTCCTTGTTGGCCAGGGCAATGGTTTTGCCGGCCCGGATGGCGGCCACCGTGGGCAGCAGCCCGGCGTAGCCCACCAGGGCCGTGAGCACCACGTCCACCTCGGAGCGGGTCACAGCCTCGGCGAGGGCGGCGGGACCGGCCTGCACGCTGGTTTCGGGCTGGTTGGCGAGGGCGTCGCGCACGCTGGCGAGCAAGCTTTCATCGCCGATAACCACCACGGCGGGCCGAAACTCGCGGGCCTGCTGCACCAGCAGCTCCCACTGCCGCTGCGCCGTGAGCACCGCCACCCGGAAGCGGCCGGGGTGGGCCCGCACCACGTCCAGCGTCTGGGTGCCGATGGAGCCGGTGGCGCCTAGTAAGGCAATGGTAGTGGCAGGAAAATCAAAATCAGACATAACAGGGTAGCTGACAAACAGCCCGGCAAAGGTAGGACTTCTGCCGGAGGGCTGAACGAGGATGTTAAATGTTGAATAAATTCAATTCCTAAAATAATCATTTGCGTAAAGCGGGATAAGAACCTAAGCTAAAGTGCCTGCCGTGGCAGCCGGATTGTCGGCGGAGGTGAAAATACCTGAAAGTGGGTATTGCGGCATGAAAGCTGTTTAGGTTCCTTTGTGAAATAATAGTTGCCTGGATTGGTGATGATTAGCGGAATGGTAATGAGGCGGTATGAAAAAAACATGAGTGAGAGTAGGCACTTCCTTCGGATATTTGCGGCCGGATTGTGGAATAGTGAAAATCTGAGGTGGATTTTCACCAGTGGGCTTATACAACTGGCATCAAACAGGATTTTTACAATTTGTAGAGGGCACTCAGTTTCCTGAGCGGCCTTTTTTTATGATAAAACCGTGATTTAAGCCAATCCTTCTGTACATGAAAACAGTATTACTCTTTATAAGCCTCCTGCTTAGTGCCGGCGCTTACGCCGCCGCTCCGGTGGCCAACAATGATACCCGCAACACGCCTTCGAACGCGGCGGTGACGTTTTCCATCACGGCCAACGACACCGATGCCGACGGCAACGCCACCATCAACCTGGCCAGCGTGGACCTGGACCCCACCACCAGCGGGCGCCAGACCAGCCGTGTGGTGAATGGCCAGGGCACCTACACGGTGGACGATTCGGGCAACCTGACCTTCACGCCGGGCAGCAACTACACCGGCACCTCCACGGTGAGCTACACTGTGCAGGACAATACGGCGATGGCTTCCAACACCGCCACGGTGACCGTGAACGTGGGCCCGCTGACCGTGGTGGACGCCGCTACCACGCCGCGCAACCTGGCCGCTACGGTGAACGTGCTCGACAACGACACCGACGTGAACGGCCTGGCGCCGGCCACGCTCGACCTCAACCCTGGCCTGGCGGGCCGCCAGACCACCCTGGCCGTGACGGGGGGCAACTTTGCCTGCGACGATGCCGGCAACGTGACCTTCACGCCCTCGATGCCTTATTCAGTGGGACTGACGGCGGTGGCGAGCTACGTGGTGCAGGACGCCACCGGCGCCACCTCAAACGTGACAACCTTCACCGTGACGACGGTGAACGTGCCGCCCTCGGCCGTGGCCGATGTGGCTTACACGCCTTCGAACACGAGCATTACGTTCTCGATATCAGCCAACGACAGCGACTCGGATGGCTCGCTGGTGCTGACGACGCTGGACCTCGACCCCATCGCGGCGGGCCGGCAGACGACCCGCACGGTGAGCGGCCAGGGGACGTATTCGGTGGATAATCTGGGTAATCTGTCGTTTACGCCGAATACCAACTACACGGGCTCGTCGTCATTGACTTACAACGTGCAGGACAACGACAACACCGTGTCGAACTCGGCCACGGTGACCGTGAATGTTGGGCCGCTGGCCGTGAGCGACGCCGCCGGCACCACGCCCACTACCAACGTGACGGTGAACGTGCTCACCAACGATACCGACGTGAACGGCCTGGCCGTGGCCACGGTGGACCTGAACCCCGGCACCGCCGGCCGCCAAACCACCTTCACCGTGACCGGGCAGGGCGCCTTTACGGTGGATAATGCGGGCAATATCACCTTCGTACCCAGCAGCGGCTACGTGGGCAGCACGGCCGTGAGCTACACCGTGCAGGACCAGACCGGCGCTACTTCCAACGCGACCAGCTTCACCGTCACGACTTCCAACTCGACCCCGGTAGCCGTGAACGACGTGGTACTGACGGCCTCCAACACCGCCGTGGTAGCGGCCGTGACGGCCAACGACGTGGACCCCGGCGGCAACCTCAACGCCAGCACCGTGGACCTGGACCCCGGCACGGCCGGCGTGCAAACCTCGATTACGGTGAGCGGGCAGGGCGTTTTCACGACCGTGGGGCAACCGGCGGGTTCGGTGCGCTTTACGCCGGCGAGCAACTTCACCGGCACGGGCAGCGTGAGCTACACGGTGCAGAATATGTCGGGCACTACCTCGAATACGGCCACGCTGTCGGTGCGGGTGGGGCCGCTGGCGGTGCTCGATGCGGCCAACGTATCGTCGAGCGCGCCCACCACGTTCAGCGTGCTGGCCAATGACAGTGACGTGGACGGGCTGGCGGTGAATTCCATTGACCTTGACCCCACTACGGCCGGGCAGCAGTCGGCCATTACGGTCGTCAACCGGGGCACGTTCTCGCTCGACCCGGCTACCGGCCTCATCACCTTCACGCCCTCGACGCCCTACACGGCAGGCTTGACGGCCACCATCAGCTACCTGGTGCGCGACAACTTCGGGGCGCCCTCGAACGTGGTGAACCTGAGCGTGACGACCACCAACACCGCCCCGGTGGCTAACGCCGACGTGGTGAACGTCATCCCCAACCAGACGCTGATTTTCTCGGTGACGGCCAACGACACCGACGCCGACGGCACCATCAACGCGGCGACGGTGGACCTCGACCCGGCCACCAGCGGCCGGCAGACGACGTTCACTTACATCGTGGGCGGCGTGACGCTGGGGACTTTCACGACCAGCGGCACCACCGGCAACGTGCAGTGGGCCCCGGCCAGCGCCACCTACACCGGCACGGCCACCATTAGCTACATCGTGCTCGATAACAGCGGCGTGAGCTCGAATACGGCCAGCATTACGGTGCGGGTGGGCCCGCGCGCCCTGGCCGATGCCGCCAGCACCCTGCCCAACACCAGCGTGGCCGTGGATTTGCTGGCCAACGACCTCGACGAAGACGGTATCGACATTACCAGCGTGGACCTCAACCCCGGCACGGCTGGCATCCAAACCACCTATACCGTGGCTGGCCAGGGCGAATACGTGGTGGATAACACTGGCAGCGTAACCTTTACGCCGGAGCCCGGCTACATCGGCACCAGCAGCCTGAGCTACACCGTGCGCGACCTGACGGGCGCCACCTCGGCCGTGGGCACGCTCACGGTTACCGTGGTGACGCCCAACGTGGTGCCCGTGGCCCAGGACGACGACGCCCAGACGACGCCTGCCACCAGCGTGACTTTCTCGGTGACGGCCAACGACACCGACTCGGACGGCACGCTGGCGCTGAACACCCTCGACCTCGACCCCGCCACCACCGGCCGCCAGACTACCCGCACCATCAGCAGCGTGGGAACCTTCACGGCCGATGACGCCGGCAACGTGACCTTCGTACCGGTGGCCGGCTATACCAATACGGCCGTAACCACTTATACCATTGACGATAATAGCAACGGAACGTCCAACGTAGCGACCATCGACGTGCGGGTGGGCCCGCTGACGGTGGCCGACGCCTTTAACATCGTGCCCGGCAGCCCGGCCTCGGTGAACGTGCTGGCCAACGACTTGGATGCCAACGGTATCGATGCCACGTCGGTGGACCTGGACCCCGCCACGGCCGGCACCCAGACCACGCTGAACGTGGCGGGCGGCGACTACGTGGTCGATGCCAGCGGTACGGTGACGTTCACACCCGTGGCCGGCTACACCGGCACCAGCACCACCAGTTACACCGTGCTCGATGCCACCGGCGCCACTTCGGCGGTGGGCACGCTCACGGCCCGCGTAGGCCCGCAAACGGCCGACGACGCCACCACGACCTTCCAGAACGTGGCAGTGGTGTTCAACGTGACGACTAACGACGTTGACGCCAATGGTTTGGCCGTGAGCTCAGTTGACCTGGACCCCACTACGCCGGGCCGCCAGACTACCTTCACGGTGGCCGGGCAGGGCACCTACACCGTGAGCAGCTCCGGTAACGTAACCTTCACGCCGATAGCCGCTTTTGTGGGCACCAGCAGCGTGGACTACACCGTGAACGACGCCACCGGTGCGCCTTCCACCGTGGGCACCCTCACGGTGACGGTGGTGCTGAACCTGCCGCCCGTGGCCGTGGCCGACGATGCCCAGACCCCGCCCAACACGACCGTGTACATTCCCGTCACGGCCAACGACTCGGACCCCGACGGTACCATCGACGGCGCGACCATCGACCTGGACCCCGCCACCAGCGGCACCCAGACCAGCCGCAGCGTAACCGGCCAGGGTACCTTCACGACGGTGGGCCAGCCCGCTGGCACGGTGCGCTTTATCCCTTCCACGAACTACACCGGCACGTCTACCATTAACTATCGGGTGCGCGATGCCATTGGCGCTCTGTCGAATATTACGACGCTGACGGTGCGCGTGGGGCCCCGGGCCATCAACAACACCACCCAGACCCAGCCGGGCGTGGCCGTGAGCGTGAATGCCCCCGGTAACGATATCGACGCCAACGGCCTCGACCTGGCTACTGTGGACCTGGACCCCACCACGCCCGGCCTGCAGCAGGCCAATGTAGTAGTGGTCCTGGGCACCTTCAGCCTCAATGCCGCGACCGGCGTGGTCACCTTCACGCCCGGCTCGCCCACGGCTACCGGCACGGCCACCATCACCTACACCATTAACGACCAGACCGGCGCGACCTCGAACGTGGCCACCATCACGGTGAACATCACCGACGATGGCGCCCCGATTGCCGTGGACGACGAGGCGTCCACGCCGTACCTCACGGCCGTTACCTTCAGCCTGACGGCCAATGACGTACCGCCCGCCGGCGGGGCCGCCATCAATCCGGCCAGCATCGACCTCGACCCGACTACGGCGGGCATCCAGAACACCTTTACCGTGAGTGGCGAAGGTACGTTTACCACCACCGGCACGCCGACGGTGCCGGCGGGCTCGGTGCGCTTCACACCGGTGGCCGGTTTCACGGGTAACACCGTGATTACCTACACCGTGAACGACAATCTGGTGACGCCTGGTCCGCGCACTTCCAACGCGGCGGAAATCACGGTGCATGTGGGCCCGAACGCCGTGAACGACGTAGCCAGCGGCCCGCGCAACGTGCCCACCGTGCTAAACATCCTGGGCAACGACGTGGACGTGGACGGCCTCGACGAAGCCACCGTCGACCTGAACCCCGGCACCAGCGGCCGCCAGAGCAGCTTTGCCATCACCAGCCGCGGCACGTTTACGGTGGATGCCAACGGCGTAGTCACCTTCACGCCCTCGGCCAGCCTGCCCGCGGGCGAGCGGGTGGTGACGCTGAACTACACCGTGCTCGATAATACGGGTGCCATTTCCGGCGCCGGCCCCGGCTACGGCACGCTCACCTTCACCATCCTGGCGGCCTCGGCCCCGGTGGCGGTGAACGACCTGCGCACCACGCCCTCGAACACGCCCATCACCTTCAACATCACGGCCAACGACACCGATGCCGACGGCAACGCCACCATCGTGCCCGGCACCGTGGACCTCGACCCCGCCACCCCCGGCCAGCAAACCACGCTGAGCGTGGCCGGCCGCGGCGACTTCGTGGTGGACAACCTGGGCAACCTGACCTACACGCCCATCAGCAACTACACCAGCGTCACCACCATCAGCTACACGGTGCAGGACGCTTCGGGCTATACCTCCAGCCCGGATTTTCCGGAAAACAGCGGCATCATTTCCATCAACGTGGGACCGCGGGCCGGCGACGACGCGGCCTCGGTGCGCTACAACGCGTCGCGCAACTCGACGCTGACCACCAACGATGCCGACAGCCAGGGCCTGCGCAACTCCAGCCTCGACCTGGACCCCGCCACGCCCGGCCGCCAAACAACGATGCCGGCCTTCGTGGGCGCCACGCAGGTGGGCACCTTCACGGTGAACGACGGCGGTGTTCTCACTTTCAATCCGCTGAGCGGCAACACGACCACGGGCGTCAGTACCGTGAGCTACGTGCTGACCGATAACGCCGGCGCGCTGAGCGCCACCTACCCGGGCCCGGCCCTAAGCAACGTGGCTACCTACACACTCACGCTCATCAGCAACGCGCCGGTGGCCGTGGCCGACCGGCGCCGCGTGGCCCCCAACGCCGCAACCTCCTTCAACGTGACCACCAACGACACCGATGCCGATGGCAATACCACCATCAACCCGGCTACGGTGGACCTCGACCCCGCCACGCCGGGCATCCAGAATTCGCTGACGGTGACGGGCCAGGGTGCCTTCACGGTGAGCGCGCTGGGCGTGGTCACCTTCACGCCGGTAACGGGATTCACGGGCAGCACCAGCATTCCGTACACTGTGAATGATGCGGCGGGCGTCACCTCGAACCAGGCTATCTACCGCGTCGATTTGGGCCCGATTACGGTTAACGACGCGGCCTTCGTGCTGCCCAACACGGCCCGCAACATCACCATCCTGGCCAACGATACCGACGTGGACGGCATCAATGCCAACTCGGTGGACCTCGACCTGACGTTGAGCGGCCGGCAGACCAGCCGCGTCATCAGCGGGCAGGGCACGTACGCGGTGAATACGGCCGGGCGCGTCACCTTCACGCCCTCGGCCAACTACACCGGCACCTCGTCGAACACCTACATTGTCAACGACAATACCGGCGCGCCCTCGCTGGTGGCCACCATCACCGTGACGGTGGGCCCCCGCGCCATTGCCGATGCCGTGAGCTACGCTTACAGCACTTCGCCCACCTTCAGCATCACGGCCAACGACATCGACGTGAACGGCCTCGACCTGACGTCGGTGGACCTTGACCCGGCCACCGCTGGCCGCCAGACCACCCGCACCGTAAGCAGCCGCGGCACCTTCACGGTGGACAATGCGGGCAACGTAACCTTCGTGCCGGTGGCGGGCTACCTGTCGGGTACCGCCACGTTTACCTACACCGTGCTCGATGCCCTGGGCGCCATCTCGAACGCCGGCACCGTGACCCTGACTACCACCAACGCCGTCCCGGTGGCCGTCAACGACGTGGCCGTGACGCCGCCCAACACCAGCGTCAGCTTCAACATCACGGCCAACGACACCGACAACGAGTCGGGCATCAACAGCGCCACCACCGACCTCAACCCGGCCGTGACCGGCCGCCAGACCACCCTCACCGTGACCGGCCAGGGCGTATTCACGCTGAATGCCGCTAACAATGGGCTGATAAGCTTCGTCCCGGCCGCCAACTTCACGGGCTCCAGCTCCATCACCTACAACGTGCAGGATGCCACAGCCCGCGTCTCGAACACGGCTACCATCACCGTGAACGTGGGACCGCTGACGGTGGGCGACGGCGCCTCCCGCGCTTCCAACGCCGCCGTGAGCGTGAGCGTGCTCAACAACGACACCGACGTGAACGGCCTCGACGCCGCCACCGTGGACCTCGACCCCGCCACCGCCGGCCGCCAGACTACCATGCCCGGCACCGGCGGCACCTTCACCGTGAACAGCGCGGGCGTGGTCACGTTCACGCCCATCGCGCCCTTCACCGGCGGCCTGGTGAGCACCGTGAGCTACACCGTGAACGACCTGACCGGCGCGCCCTCCAGCGTGGCCATCCTCACCGTGACCTCGACCAACACGCCGCCCACCGCCAATGCCGACGCCGCCCAGACGCCCGCCAACACCGCCGTGAGCTTCAACGTGACCACCAACGACGTGGACCCCGACGGCGCCATCGACGCCGCCAGCGTGGACCTGAACCCGGCCACCGCCCCGCGCGAAACCAGCCGTACCGTCTTCGGCGAAGGCAGCTGGGCCGTGGATAACGCCGGCCTCGTGACCTTCACGCCGGTGCTCAACTACACCGGTACGGCCACCCTGCAATACCTCATCAACGACAACAGCGGCCAGACCAGCACCTCGCCCGGCACCATCACGGTGCGCGTGGGCCCGCTCACGGTGAACGACGCCGCCACCACGCCCTCGAACACCGCCGTGACCCTGGACCTCGTGAGCAACGACATCGACTCGAACGGCCTCGACCTGACGACCATCGACCTCGACCCGGCCACGGCCGGCCGCCAGACCACCCGCACCGTGGTGGTGGGCGGCGTTACTTACGGCACCTTCGCCCTGCCCGGCAGCAACAACGGCACCGTGACCTTCACGCCGGCCGCGCCCTTCGCCAGCGGCCGGGTGTCCACCATCAGCTACGTGCTGCTCGACCAGACGGGCGCTACCTCCACGGTGGCCACCATCACGGTGACGACGCAGAACGTGGCCCCCACCGCCGTGGCTGATGACGTGGCCATGCGCCCCAACACCAGCCTCAGCTTCAACGTGCTCGCCAACGACTCGGACCCCGAGGGCGCGCTCGTGGGCAGCACCCTCGACCTCGACCCCAGCACCGTGGCCCGCGACGCCACCCGCACCGTGGCCGGCGAAGGCACTTACTCGGTGGACAACAGCGGCAACGTGACCTTCACGCCCTTTACCAACTACACCGACACCAGCGTCATCACCTACACCGTGCAGGATGCCGTGGGCGCCTCGTCCAACCCCATCACCATCACGGTGCGGGTGGGCCCGCTCACGGTGGCCGATGCCGCCACCACGCCCGTAGGCACCAGCATCACCACCAACATCCTGGCCAACGATACCGACGTGAACGGCCTCGACCCCACCACGCTCGACCTCGACCCGGCCACGCCCGGTCAGCAGCTCAGCTTCACGGTGGCGCGCGGTACGTTCACCGTCGATGGCGCGATGAATGGTAATGTGACCTTCGTGCCTTCGCTGCCCTACGTCAGCAACATGTCCGCCGTGGTCACCTACGGCTTGTTCGACCTTACCGGGGCGCCCTCGGTGCTGGCCATCTACACCGTCACCACGCCCGCCCCATTGCCGGTGGAGCTCACCGCCTTCACGGCCCAGGCCGTGCGCAACCTCGATGCCCAGCTGAGCTGGCGCACCGCATCGGAGAAAAACAACGACCACTTCGACGTGGAGCGCAGCCTCGACGGCCGCCGCTTCGAGAAAATCGCCGAAGTGAAAGGCCAGGGCAGCAAAGCCAGCCCCACGGCCTACGCCCTCACCGATGCCCGCGCCGCCCGCCTGGGCGCCGTGCTCTACTACCGTCTGCGCCAGGTCGATACCGATGGCAGCGCCAGCTACTCGCCGGTGCAGGCCGTGCGCTTCACCCCTGAAGCCGTGGTGCCCGCCATCGCGCTGTTCCCCAGCCCCGCCACCCGCAGCACCACCCTCGACCTGCGCGAGCTGCCCGCCGGCACCTACCAGGTGCTGGTGCTCGATGCCACCGGCCGCACCGTGCTTAGCCCCGCGCTGGCCGCCGGCCAGCTCCACCCGCTCGATGTGAGCGGCCTGGCCACCGGCACCTACCTGGTGCGGGTGCAGGGCGCCGCTGGCACCTTCAGCCAGCGCTTGCTGAAAGAGTAGATGAGGGTAGGCGTTCTATAGGAACGTCATGCTGAACGCAGTGAAGCATCTCGCCCGTGGTAGTAAAATCAATTACTGCTGCGGGGGAGATGCTTCACTGCGTTCAGCATGACGTTCTTTTTTTGCTTTGCCTACACCCGTGCCACCGCCGCCCGCACGTGGACTTCCACAATGTGGGCCAGCCCACTGGCCTCCCGCGCCAGATGGTCAGGTAGGGAGTAGGGGCCGGGCGCATCGAGCGTCGCGGCCAGGTCGGCCACGTTTTCGAGGCGGCGCAGCAGCGTGCCGATGATGTCGTAGATGGGCTGCCAGAGCTTGAACGACGAATCGGCCGTGAGGCCCAGCACGCGGCGCAGCTCCAGCAGGGCCATCACCACGCCGCCGAGGTGACCGAGCAGGGTGCGCTCGGCGGGCGAAAACTGGCGTGGCGGGCCATCCAGAATGCAGAGCGAGCCCAGGTTGTGGCCTTCCATCGAGCGCAGGTTCTGGCCGGCGTAGAAGTGCAGGCCCAACTCGGCAATCAGCGAGGTATCAATCAGGGGGCTGCTTTGTACTTGTAAGTCTTCGAACACCACCGGGCCTTCTTCCAGAATGGTGGCCGCGCACAGGCTCTGGTGGCGCGGAATGCGCTCGATGCGCACCGGCAGGTTGTAGGGGGCCTTGAGCAGGACCGTGTTTTCCTCGATTATCGACAGCATGGCGTTCGACACCCGGAAGAGGCGGGCCGCGATGGTCACCACCTCGTCCAGGATGCGCTCGGAGCGCGCGTCGAGCAGCTGAAACTTGGCCAGCGTGTGCAGGCGTTCGGTGTCGTTGGCGGGGAGTAGAGCAGGGTCCAAGGGCAAGCGGGCGGAAGGAAGACGTACAACCGGCCCCGAACGAAATTACTCCGGCAGCCGCGCTAGCTAACCCTGGCCGCCCACCAACGTTGCGCCAAAACCGGCGAGTGGCGAGCTTTTGTCGGCGAATGGCGGGGTTTTCTGGCCGAATGGCCTTGCGGACGCGCCCAAGCCCGTTCGCCCGGTAAACAAGTCCGGCGACCGGCCCGAATGCGCCGGCCGCCGAAAATAACGAAGTTTGAGCAAAGGTATTCGATTGTGAGCCGCCGTATTGCGGAAGCGTGGCGCCGCTAGCCAATCATAAACGTCCGCATGCTCAGTCCCCCGTAGTTCACCTCCTCGAAGAGCTGCCTGATGGGCTCATTCTTCCCGGCCAGGCCCAGGGGGTAGAGGGCGGGCAGGTAGTGGTCGGGGGTGGGCACGGCGAGGGGGCCGGCGGAGCCCGTGGCGGCGTAGTCGGTGAGGGCGCGGTAGTCGCCGTTGAGGAGCTTGGCCTTAATCCACTCGTCGAACTCGGTGGCCCAGGCGTAGGGCGAGTCGTCGCCGGCCATGAGCTTGGGCATGCTCAGGCGCAGGTTATGCACCAGGTTGCCGCTGCCGATGATGAGCACGCCGCGCTCGCGCAGAAACTGCAGCTGCCGGGCAAAATCGAAGTGCCAGGCCAGGGGTTTCGAGTAATCAAGGCTGAGCTGCACGACGGGGATATCAGCCTCGGGGTAAAGGTGGTGCAGCACGGTCCAGGTGCCGTGGTCGAGGCCCCAGTCGGTGGCGCCATGCACGTCATGCACGTGCTCCAGGATGGACTGCGCCAGCGCCGGCGAGCCCGGCGCGGGGTACTGCATATCGAACAGCGCCTGCGGGAAGCCCCCGAAATCGTGGATGGTTTTCGGCTGCTGGTTGGTGGTGACGAAGGTGCCCCGCGTGAGCCAGTGCGCCGACACCACCAGGATGGCATTGGGCTGCTGGTGTTGGCGCAGCCCGGTGCCCAGCTGGTGCAGCATGCGGGTGAAGGGGTTATCCTCCAGAGCATTCATCGGCGAGCCGTGGCCGATGAAGAGGACGGGCATGGGGGCCGTGCGGGCGTAGGAGGTGGCCTGGGCGTGGAGTTGGGATAGGTTCATGGCGAGGAGGGGCAGGGCGGTGAGGAAATGGCGGCGGTGCATGGCAGTAGCGGGGTGAGTGGCCGGACGAACCCCTGCGGGGAATTCGCCCGACCACTCACACAAATTTCCCCCAACATTCGCGCCCGTACCTTGATGTATGGTAAGAAATTCCCCATTCGCATGACCGACCCCTACGCCGCCCTCGAAGCCTTTTTTCGCCCCCTCGTAACCTTGAGCGCCGCCGAATGCGTTGCCCTGCGGCAGCTGTTCCGCCCGCGCCGGCTGCGGCGGGGCGAGCTGCTGCACCCGGCCGGCGAGGTGGCCCGGCACGGCGCCTTCGTGGCGCAGGGCTGCCTGCGGGCCTTCGTGGTCGATGCCCAGGGCAAGGAGCACATCCTGCAATTTGCCCCCGAGCAGTGGTGGGTGGCCGACCAGCACAGCCTCACGCACCATACGCCCGCCCTTTTCGCCATCGATGCCGTGGAGGATTCCGAAGTGCTGCTCTTCGACCAGCTGTATTACCAATTGCCCCAGCTGCCCAGCCTGCGCGACCCCCAGGTGGCCCTCGATGCGCTGCAAAACCGCATCCACGCCATGCAGCAGCGGCTGGTGCTGCTGCTGAGCGCGCCGGCCCGCACCCGCTACCTCGATTTTCTGGCCACCTACCCCACGCTGGCACTGCGGCTGCCGCAACGGCTCATTGCGGCCTACCTCGGCATCACGCCGGAGAGTTTGAGCCGGGTGCGCCACGAGCTGGCGCACGGAAAATAGCGGTGAAGCGTTATTTTGCAACCCCCGTCGGCTGTTTCTCATGCAGAATTACTATCGTTTCCTCGGCCTTTCCTCCACCGCCTCGCCCACCGAAATCGGGGCGGCCTACCAGCGGCAGCGCGCCCGCCTGCTGCGCCTGGCCCGCCGCGACCGCCACGCCCAGACCCGTCTCGACGAGCTCGAAACCGCTCAGCAAATCCTGCTGAACCCCCGCCGCCGCTTGGCCTACGACCAGCTGCTGCGCGAAGAGCCCGACCCCCAGCAGCAAGCCCGCGAGGCCCGCGAACACCGCCTGCTTTACTACGCCCGCATCGCCCGCAGCATCAACCTGGCGCTGCTGGCCGGCTGCCTGCTGCTGCTCGCCGACTGGGCCATGCCCCTGCGCCAGCTGCCCGGCGAGCTGGTGGTGCGCAAGCAGGCCACGGCCGTGTCGGCCTACCGCAACGACGCCCACCCCACGATGCGCATCGTGACGCGCCACGCGCAGTTTGAGCTGGCCGGGGCCATTGGCCACCGCGTGCAGCTGCGGGATAGGATAGTGGTGTGGCAAACCCCGCTGCTGGGCGTGGTGCGCCGGGTGCAGATTCCGGGTGACGCGGAACCGTTTCAGCCCAGCGGGGGCAATATTTACGGCAACTTTGCGCCCTTGCCGCTGTTGCTGCTGCTCGTCACGGCCATCGGCGCCTGGCCCGGGCGCCTGGCCGATACGTATATCAATACGGCGGTGGCGGCGGTGCTGCTGGCGGTGGTGACGCTTGTTATCCTACTCTGGTATTAGAGGGTTCTGGATGAGTGGATTTTGGATGAGTGGATAAAAAGGGTAATCAATTGCCAGCCATTCATCCGCTCAGCTACTCATCCAAAATCCACTCATCCACTCATCCAAAATCCCTAAAGAATGTCCTTTACCTCCGCCCAGCCTACCGACCTGCTCTTCGACGCCGCCCGCCGGGGCGACGTGCCCGCCCTGCGCGAGTTGCTCGCCAGTGGCCTCGACATCAATACCCAAAACCCGAAAGGCTTTACGCCGCTCATCCTCGCCAGCTACGACGACCACCG
>Ga0247804_10000293_pt1 | contig 23293 bp, 15 predicted proteins | sample UWRJL029104C1_FD_181142 | JGI IMG/M metagenome (GOLD analysis project Ga0247804, IMG submission 181142) | Plant litter microbial communities from Arlington Agricultural Research Station in Wisconsin, United States - UWRJ-L029-104C-1 | ecosystem: Environmental > Terrestrial > Plant litter >...
GCCAGCTTCACGCAGTCGCGCATCTGGCAAAGCTCGGGGGCTAGTTCCTGGATTGCCGTTGGCCCCTACGTGAATGCCAGCAGCCGCAGCATTTCGGGCTCGGCCGCTACGCTGTCGCGCTTCACGGTGAGCAACGACGCGGCCCCGCTGCCGGTGGAGCTGCTCAGCTTCACGGCCGTGCGCGAAGGCGACGGTGCCCTGCTGAACTGGCGCACCGCTTCGGAGAAAAACAACGACCACTTCGATGTGGAAGTGAGCACCGACGGCCGCAGCTTCAGCAAGTTTGCCGTAGTGGCCGGCAATGGCACCAAATCGACCCCGAGCGACTACAACACCGTCGACCCCAAGCTGCTCAGCTACCGCGTCGACCAGGTATACTACCGCCTGAAGCAGGTGGATAAGGACGGCAAAGAGTCGTTCTCGCCGGTGCGCGCCCTGCGCGTGGAAGTGACTGGCTTCACCGTCTCTGCCTTCCCCAACCCGATGGCGCAGAGCGGCACCACGGTGCAAATCCGCACCGCTGAAGCCGGCCCCGCCGAACTGGCCGTATACGATGCTACCGGCCGCCTGGTGATGGGCGTGAAAACCCAGCTTTCGGCAGGCCTCAACGAAGTGAAACTGGCCGAAGCCAGCAAGCTGGCCACCGGTGCTTACTTCCTGAAAGTAAACCAGGGCAAGCAGCACAGCCTGCTGAAACTGGTGCGCGAATAGCCAATAGAGCCCCACGACTCGTATAAAATGGCCCGTAGCTTGCGCTACGGGCCATTTTCATTTTCCCCTCTCTTGCTCATGCGCTATTTCCTGCTGCTGGCGCTGGCCGCTACGGCCTGCCAGACCAAGCCCGCCCAAGAAACCACCACTGCCCCGGCCCGGCCCGATGCGCCGCTCCGCAACACCCGCTGGGTGCCGCGTGAGATTGGCGCTCAGCCCATTTCTATTCCTGACAATACCCAGGAGCCCTACCTGTTGCTACGCCCTGAGGGCACGGCCGAGGGCAACGCCGGCTGCAACCGCTTCCGCGGCGAGGCGACGATGGAAGGCGGCGACGGCCTGCGCTTCGGGGCGCTGATGAGCACCAAGATGGCCTGCCCGGCGCTGGCTACCGAGAATGCTTTCAGCGGTGCGCTGGCCAAGACGCAGCACTACCGCATCAGCGGCGACACCTTGCGGCTGTATGACGCAGGCAAAGAGCTACTCGTGCGGCTGGAAGCAGTATACTTGCAGTAACGCGAAACGCTGTTTCCGCGACGAGCAACGCGAGTTCCAAACGTTTGCTGACGATTGAACTCGCGTTGCTCGTCGCGGAAACAGCGTTTCGCGTTACTTGGTAGTCAGCACCAAATCATCTGCCTGCACGCGGGTGCCTTCGGCTAGGCTCACGGTATCAATCGTCAAATCCTGGGGGGCGGTGATAGTGGTTTCCATTTTCATGGCCTCGATGACGAACAGCGGGGTGTTTTTCGTGACCTGCTGGCCGGGCTGCACCAGCACTTTGCTGAGCATGCCCTGTAGCGGCGCGGCGACGTGCTGCGGGTTGGCTTTGTCGGCCTTAGCATTGCTGGCTTTGGTGACGGCCACGGAGTTGTCGCGCACGTCGAGGTTGCGGGTCTGGCCGTTGAGAGTGAAGAAGACGGTGCGGCAGCCTTCCTCGTTGACGTGGCCGACGGACTGCAGCCGCACGATAACCGACTTGCCGCGGGCAATTTCGATGAGCGTCTCCTCCCCTTCTTCGAGGCCGTAGAAGAATACCTTAGTGGGAATCTGGCTGACTTCGCCGAACTGCTGGCGGAATTTCCAGTAGTCCTCAAATACCTTGGGGTAAAGCAGGTATGAGAGCAAATCGGTGAACTTGCCGCCGGGAAATTTTTCCTGGAAAGCGGGCCAGTCTTTCTCAAAATCGATGGGCGCGAGGTGCTCGCCGGGCCGGTCGGTGAAGGGTTCCTCATTCTTGAGAATGAGCTTTTGCAGCTCGGCGGGCCAGCCGCCCTCGGGCTGGCCGATGTCGCCGCGAAACAGCTCGCGCACCGACTCGGGGAAGCTCAGGGTTTCGCCCTTGTCCAACACATCCTGCGGCGTGAGACTGTTCGACACCATGAACAAGGCCATGTCGCCCACCACTTTGCTGCTGGGCGTCACCTTCACGATGTCGCCGAAAAGCTGGTTGACGTCGGCAAAGCGCTGCTTGACTTCCTCAAACTTATCGAGCAAGCCCAGCGAGGCCGCCTGCGGGCGCAGGTTGGAATATTGCCCGCCGGGAATCTCGTGCTGAAAAACCTCCGAAGTACCCGCCAGCAGGCCCGACTCGAAGGGATAGTACATTTCGCGCACGGCCTCCCAGTAGTTGCTGAACTCGTTGAGCGAGTGCTGGTCGAACTCGCGGTGGCGCGGGGTGTGGCGCAGCATCTCTACCACCGAATTGAAGTTGGGCTGCGAGGTGAGGCCCGACAGGGCACCCAGCGCCACGTCGATGACGTTGGCCCCTGCCTCGACGGCTTTCAGGTAGGTGGCGGCTTGTAAAGATGAAGTGTCGTGGGTGTGCAGGTGGATGGGCAGCTTCACGGCATCGCGCAGGCCGGCAATGAGCTCGCCGGCGGCGTAGGGCTTGAGCAGCCCGGCCATATCCTTGATACAGAGAATGTGGGCGCCGGCGTCTTCGAGCTGCTTAGCCAGCCTGAGGTAGTAGTCGAGGCTGTATTTGGGGCGCTCGGGGTTGAGAATGTCGCCGGTGTAGCAGATGCAGGCTTCGGCCAGGCCCTGGGTTTTGTTGCGTACAAAACCGATGCACGACTCCATGCCCTTGAGCCAGTTCAGGGAGTCGAAAATGCGGAAGACGTCGATGCCGGTTTCGCCGGCCTGCTCCACGAATTTCTCGATGAGGTTGTCAGGATAGGCTTTGTAGCCTACGCCGTTGGCTCCGCGAATAAGCATCTGCAGCAGGATGTTGGGTACGGCGGCGCGCAGTTTAGTGAGCCGCTCCCAGGGGTCTTCGTGCAGGAAGCGCAGGGCTACGTCGAAGGTGGCGCCGCCCCATACTTCGAGGGAGAAGGTTTGGGGGTGCTGCCAGGCGTAGGCTCCGGCCACTTTCAGCATGTCCCAGCTGCGCATGCGGGTGGCCAGCAGGCTCTGGTGGGCGTCGCGCAGGGTGGTGTCGGTGTAGTGGATGAGCGGCTCGTTGCGCAGCCACTGGGCGAAGCCTTCGGGGCCCAGCTCCTGGAGCTTCTGCTTGGTGCCGGGGGCGGGCGTAGCGGTGGCATCGAAGGCGGGCAGGTGCGGGCGGCGGGGCTGGCGGCGCGGGTCGAGGTGGTCCTTGACGTCGGGATTGCCGTTCACCACCACGTCGCCAACGTAGGCCAGCAGGCGCGTGGCGCGGTCCTGGCGCAGCTTGAATTCAAAGAGTTCGGGGTGGTCCTTGATGAAATCGACGGTAGCGTGGCCGGCCCGGAATTCGGGGTTGGCCACGATGTTGTCGAGGAAGGGAATGTTGGTTTTGACGCCCCGGATACGGAATTCGGCCAGCGCCCGGCGCATTTTCTGGGCCGCGCCGGTGAGCGTGGGTGCCTGGGCCGACACCTTCACCAGCAGCGAGTCGAAGAACGGTGACACGATGGCGCCCTGGTACACCGAGCCCTGGTCGAGCCGGATACCGAAGCCGCCGGCCGAGCGGTAGGCTACCACGGTGCCGTAGTCGGGCTTGAAGTCGTTGGCAGGGTCTTCGGTGGTGATGCGGCACTGCATGGCGAAGCCCACTTTCAGCGGCGTCACGTCGGCCCCGAGGCCGATTTCGGGGTCGCCGAGCTTATAGCCGGCGGCGATGTAGAGTTGGGTTTTAATCAAATCCACGCCCGTAATCATCTCGGTAACGGTGTGTTCGACCTGGATGCGCGGGTTGACTTCGATGAAATAAATCCGGTTGTGCTCGGGGTTCACCAGGAATTCCACGGTGCCCACGTTGTCGTAGCCCACGGCCCGGCCGATGCGCAAGGCATACTCATAAAGCAGGTTGCGCAGCTCATCGGCGAGGCCCACGGACGGCGCCACTTCCACCACTTTCTGGAAGCGGCGCTGCACCGAGCAGTCGCGCTCGTAGAGGTGCACGAGGTTGCCGTGCTGGTCACCTACCAGCTGCACCTCAATGTGCTTGGGGCGTTCCACGAACTTTTCCAGGAACACCGTGTCGTCGCCGAAGGCATTCAGCGCCTCGTTACGCGCCTCGAAAAAGCCTTTTTCCAGCTGCTCGTCGTCGCGGATGATGCGCATGCCGCGGCCGCCGCCGCCGGAGGCCGCCTTCAGCATCACGGGGTAGCCGATGCGGTTGGCTTCGCCTTTGGCCGTCTCAAAATCAACGAGGTCGGCTTCGCTGCTTTCAATCTGGGGCACCTGCTGCTCGCGGGCCACCTGCTTGGCCCGCACTTTGTCGCCGAGGGCTTCCATCACCTCGGGCCGGGGCCCGACGAAGATGAGGCCTTCCTCGCGGCAGCGGCGGGCCAGTTGGGCATTTTCACTCAGGAAACCGTAGCCGGGATGGATGGCGTTGGCACCGTTCTCTTTAGCCACCCGCAGCAGGCCTTCGATGTCGAGGTAGGGCTTGAGGGGCTCGTCGTCGCGGCCAATCTGGTAGGCCTCGTCGGCCTTGTAGCGGTGCAGCGAGTAACGGTCTTCGTAGGTGTACACGGCCACCGTGGGGATGGCCATTTCGGTGGCCGCGCGTAGCACGCGAATGGCAATTTCGCCCCGGTTGGCGACGAGAAGTTTGGTTATTTTCATAAATCGACAGCAGGAAATACCCCAGCACAGCCCACGAATACGCAGCATTTGGGCTTTTGGCTACTACGCGGTGCAATATAAAGCGCTACTCGCATGGAAGGAGGCTGATTACGCGGCTATTTTCGGCGCTTTCAGCCAGCAGCTCCGGCTTATACGTTAGGGTAACACCTCTTCTCTTGGCTTTCAACTCACAACCAATGCAATTTACCGACAAGAACATCCTGCTTATCGGGGCTTCCTCGGGTATCGGCCTGGCTACGGCCACGCTGCTGCACGGCCTCGGGGCCACTCTATTTACGGCCTCACGGCACCGCTCTATTGAGTTGGAAACCCTGCAAACCAACCACCTAACCTACGATGCGACGCAGCCCGTGGGCCCGGCCTTCGACCAACTGCCAGAGGTGCTGCACGGTGTGGTGTATTGTCCCGGCAGCATCAAGCTGCGGCCCTTCGAACGCATTCCGGTCGATGATTTTCAGGCTGATTTCGACCTGAATGTGCTGGGGGCCGTGCGGGTGTTGCAAGCCGTGATGAAGCGGCTGAAAAAGGCCGAAGGCGGCGCTTCCGTCGTCTTGTTCAGCACGGTAGCGGCCGACACCGGCATGAGTTTCCACACCAGCATTGCCACGGCCAAGGCGGCGGTGGAAGGCCTCACGCGGGCACTGGCGGCCGAATATGCGGCCAGCGGCGTGCGCGTCAACTGCATTGCGCCTTCGCTCACCAATACGCCCCTGGCGGCGGCGCTGCTCAACTCCCCCGAAAAGGCCGAAGCCGGCGCCCGCCGTCATCCGCTGCAGCGCATCGGCCAGCCCGAGGATTTGGCTTATACGGCCGCATTTCTGCTGTCCGGCCACAGCTCTTTCACCACCGGGCAGGTGATAGCTGTGGACGGCGGCCTGGGCCGGCTGAAATAACCGGCCGCCGCCGAACCCCGCCCCCACCAAAACGGTTACCCTCACATGGAAAAGGACCGTATCAAACAAGCTTACCTCGACTTCGTGCGCAACGAAGGCCAGCCCCCTGCCTCCGTGTATAAGCTGATGCAACAGCTAGAGCTGCCCGAGGCTGATTTTTACCGCCACTACTCTAATTTTGAAGCTATTGACCGGGAATTGTGGGCTGATTTTGGCCGGCAGGCGCGGCAAACGGCGGCCACCGAGCCCGTGTGGGCCGACTACGGCAGCCGCGAAAAGCTATTGGCCTTCTACTACACGCTGCTCGAAATCCTGAAGCAAAACCGCAGCTACGCCCTGCAAAGCCTGCGCCGCTCGTTGTCGAAAGTGCCCAGCTTTACGCCCCGGGTGCTCGATGATTTCCGGCAGGAGTTTGAGGAGTTCGTAGCTGGTTTGCTGCACGAGGGCCGTAGTAGCGGCGAAATAGCCAGCCGCCCGCTGGTGCAGGACAGCTACCCGCGCCTGTTCTGGCAGCAGGCGCTGTTCGTGCTGGGCTTTTTTGCCAAAGACGATACCGTGAACTTCGAACGCACCGATGCCGCCGTGGAAAAAGCCGTGACGTTGAGCTTCGATTTGGTCGGCCGCAATACGCTGGACTCGGCGGTTGATTTCGTGCGGTTTCTGGTAGGCAAGTAGTCTCATGGCCGACCAACCCCAGGATTCGCTGCCTACCAGCAAGGTAGCCCGCGCCGCCCGCTTCGCCAAAACCGGCTTCAACGTCGGCACCAACTACGTGAAGCACTACGCCAAAAAGGCCGTGGGAGCCGAAACCTCGACCGAAGCGCTGCACGCCGCCAACGCCGCCGAGCTCTACGGCGCGCTGAGCGAGATGAAAGGCTCGGTGCTGAAGGTGGCCCAGATGCTGGCGATGGAAAAGAACCTGCTGCCCACGGCTTACGCCGAGCAGTTTGCCCAGGCGCAGTACCAGACGCCGCCGTTGTCGGGGCCGCTGGTGGTGAAGGCGTTCCGGGACGCTTTCGGCAAATCACCCTTTGAGGTGTTTGATGAGTTTGAGCCTGCGGCCCGGCAGGCGGCCAGTATCGGGCAGGTGCACCGCGCTCGCAAGGATGGCAAAACCCTGGCGGTGAAGGTGCAATATCCCGGCGTAGCGGCCAGCATTCAGTCTGATATCCGGCTGGTGAAACCGGTGGCTTTGCGCGTACTGGGGTTGAATGAGGCGCAGGTACGCCCCTACCTGGCCGAAGTCGAAACCCGCTTGCTTGAAGAAACCGACTACGCGCTGGAGCTGCGCCGGGGCCAGGAGATTGCCGCCCGTTGCGCCCACCTGCCGCACCTGGAGTTTCCGCGCTACTACCCCGAGCTGTCGGCCGCGCGCATCCTGACCATGGATTGGCTGGAGGGCCAGCACCTCAAGGAGTTTCTGGCTACCCAGCCCTCGCAGGCCGTGCGCAATCAGCTGGGGCAGGCGCTGTGGGATTTTTACCAATTCCAGCTCAATACCTTACACCAGGTTCACGCCGACCCACATCCCGGCAATTTCCTGCTGCAAGCCGCGCAGGGCGGCCTCGTCGGCGTGCTCGATTTCGGCTGCGTGAAAACGATACCGGCTGACGTGTACACGCTCTTCACGGCCCTGCTGGCGCCCGAAACCTACGCCGACGAAGCCCGCCTGACCGAGCTGCTCACCCAGGCCGGCGTGTTGCGCCCGGCCGACCCGCCCACCCTGCGGGCGCTGTACCTGCGCACCATGCGCCACTCCCTGGAGCTGGTGGGCCGGCCCTTCCGTCAACCGCGCTTCAATTTCGGCGACCCGGCCTACATGCAGGAGCTCTATCAATTGGGCGACAACCTCATGCAAGACTCCGAGCTGCGCCGCCAGCGTGAGCCGCGTGGCTCCGAGCACTTCATTTACCTCAACCGCACCTACGTCGGGCTGTTCGCCCTACTCACCGAGTTGGGGGCCGAAGTGCAAACCGCTGCCTGAATAGTAGCCGTTTTTCCCGTTCTTGGGCTATGGATTTAGCTGCCGAACTGCTGCGCGAGCACTCCGCCCGCCAGACTCAGCGCCTCGTGCGCTACGTGAATGCCCGCACCGCCCACTTGAGCGAATTGGTTGACCTCGTGACGGGCCCACCCAACCGGGTGAGCCAGCTGGCCGCCGAAATACTGGGCTGGTGCGCCGAGCAGCAGCCGAAGCGGCTGCGGCCGCATCTGCCCCGGCTGTTGCCATTGTTAGGCCCTACTGGCCACCACGTAGCCGTGCGCCGGGGTATTGCGCGAGCGCTACAGTTCGTGCCCGTGCCCGATGACTTACAGGCCGAAACATTCGACCGCAGCCTGGAGTTGCTGGGCAGCGATTCCGAAGCGGTTGCCGTAAAAGCCTACCTGCTGACGGTGCTTACCAACCTGGCCCGATTGCACCCCGACCTGGCTACCGAAGTGCTGCTGGTGCTGGAGCCGCAGTTGCCCTACGCCCCGCCGTCGCTCCGGTCGCGAGCGACGAATTCAATACCTGTTCTGCAACAACTTGCTCGCGCGACTACTCATTAAACTCTTTCGTTTCCCTCTCCTCAACACCTCATGAAAAAGCTTTTCCTTCTTGGCCTGCTGCTGGCCGGTTTCTCATCGGCCCAGGCCCAGCACGTAGCCAGTTGCTGCAGCCGCCCCGCAGCCACCGAAGTATTTGCCATGCTGGCCACTAACCCCGAATTTGTGGGCGGCCACGATGCGCCGCTGCCCTACGAATACCAGGGCGCGGGCCAGGAAATCGAATTCAAAACGCCCGATGGCAGCAGCGGCCGCGGCTTCGAAATCAAGAGCGCTACGCCGTCCACTAAATACCTGCTGGTATTTCAGGAATGGTGGGGCCTCAACGACTACATCAAAAAAGAAGCCGCCACCTACGCCGCCGAAATGCCCGGCGTGAACGTGCTGGCCCTCGACCTCTACGATGGCAAAGTGGCCACCACCGCCGACGAAGCCGGCCAGCTCATGCAGGCCGTAAAAACCGAGCGCGCCCAGGCCATAATCAAAGGCGCCATCGCCTACGCCGGCCCCAAAGCGCAGTTGGCCACTATCGGCTGGTGCTTCGGCGGCGGCTGGAGCCTGCAAGCGGCCCTGCTCGGTGGCAAACAAACCACTGGTTGCGTGATGTATTACGGCATGCCCGAGAAAGACGTGGCCCGCCTCAAAACCCTCAATACCGACGTGCTGGGCATTTTCGCCGACCAGGATAAGCACATCAGCCCCACAGTGGTAGCCCAATTCAAAAAAGACATGGCCGCCGCTGGCAAAAAGCTCACCGTGTACAGCTACGCCGCCGACCACGCTTTTGCCAATCCCTCCAATCCCAAGTTCAACAAAGAGTTTGCGGCCCAGGCGCACGCCAAGTCACTGGCGTATCTGCGCGGGCGCTTCAAGCTCAAGGGATAATTGTCAGGCAGGTTAAACTTGGGTTGTCTGACAACTGACAACTAAAACCGAAAGGGGCTGCCGGAAATATTTCCGGCAGCCCCTTTCGGTTTGTTTTCTAGCTCGGTAGAAGCTTAGGCGGCCTGCCGCCAGTCGGCCGCCAGCAGGCCGGTTAGCTCGGCGGCGTAGCCGGCCAGCTGCTCCCAGTCGGGCAGCACAAAGTATTGATTTTGAAAGCGCGTATCGAGCACAGGCGTGCTGAGCACCGTGCTCAGGTCGAAGTCCGAGCGCGGCGTCTCCTCATCCATGCAGTGGTGAATTTCGCCGGCCGACGACAACAGGCCCGCGCCATAGAGGCGCAGCTTGCTGTCGTGCCGCACCAGGCCAAACTCGGCCGTGAAGAAGTACAGCGCCCACAGCTGGCGGCGCGTGGCGGTGTCGGTTGCGGGCAGCACCTGGGCAGCCTGACCCAACTCGTGCAGGAAATTGGCGAAGGCCGCATCGAGCAGCATGGGGACATGCCCGAACAGGTCGTGGAACAAGTCGGGCTGGGGGCTGAAGTCGAAGTCGCGCATGAGGCGCAGGCGCGTCACTACCGGGAACTTCCGCTCGGCCAGCAAGCCGAAGAAGGTCGTCAAATCGACCTGCTGCCCGAACGGCACCAGCTGCCAGCCGCTCAGAGCCTGCACCTGTTCGCTCAGCGCCCGGATTTCCGGTATCGCGTCGCGCCGGAGCCCCAGCCTGGCCAGGCCCTCGCTGAACACCGGGGCCGCCCGCCGGTGCAGCAGCGCCGTCTGGCGGTCGAACAGAATTTTCCAGACCAGTTGGTCCTGGGCCGAATAGGCGGTGGCGGGGTTCTGGGGCAGTTTGAACATAGTAACTGAGCGAAAAAAAAGCCCGACTTCCTGAAAAGGAATCGGGCTGTTGCTTGAAGAATTAGCGAAAGAGAGGTTTCATGCTTTCTGCTTCCGTAATGCCAAACGCGGCCCGACCCCGCTATGTTTAAAGCGGGTGACGATGGCTTGGCAATTGACGTATAGCTGGCGCATGACGAAGCGAATATCAGCCTATTTTTTGAAAAAGCAAGTTTTTGGGCAAATTATTTTTGTACACTTTTCTTATCAGCATGGTCTGCCCTGACTCTAACAAGCTAAATATTAGCTCAATTTGTCTGAAATAGCCACCGGTAAGCCGCCGGAAATTCCCGCTGCCAAAACCATTCGCGGTGCTGCCCGTCGGCGGGCGCCTGCAACCGCAGGTGTGTAGCCGGCACGCCTCCGGCGCGTAGCGCATCGCGCCAGGCCACCATCAGCGGCAGCATCGTTTCCGACTCCAGCGGCCCACACACAAAGTAAAACCGGGTTGTCGGCGCGGCCGGGTGCGCGGCAAAATAGGTTTTCAAAGAGTCGTTGCAAACCCAGAAAGCAGGGGAAAACACGCCCACCCGTCCGAATACTTTGGGATAACGCAGAGCGGCGTAAACTGAGATGAGCCCGCCCAGGCTGGAGCCCGCCACGCCCGTGCTGGCGGCTTCGGGCCGCGTGCGGTAGTGCGCATCGATATACGGCTTCAGCGTCTGGGCCAGGAAATCGACGTAGGCGCCGCCCTGGCCGCCTTTTTTCAGCTCGGCGTTGGCCCAGGGGATATACTCGTCGGTGCGCAGCTCGCCGCCGTTGTCTACTGCCACTACGATGCAGCCGCTGGGGTCCTGCCCGGTGGCGTGCAGGCGGTCGAGGGTTTCATCCACGCCCCACTCGCCGCTGAAGCTGGTGGCGGCCTCGAACGCGTTCTGGCCATCGTGCAGGTAGAGCACGGGGTAGCGGCGGCGGGGCTGCCGGGCGTAGTCGGCGGGCAGGTAAATCCAGATGCGGCGGGGGCGGTTGCCCAGCTGCGGCATGGTGAAATTTTCGGCCAGCACCCGCACCTGAGGCGAAGCGGTGGCCTTTGGAGGCGCGGCGGGCGCCTGGTTGTCCCAGTTTAGCACCTCGTGCAGCAGCTCGCCGCGCTGCCCGGCCGGGGCCTGGCGGTTGGTCATGGGCTGGCGCTGGGCATCCAGCTCGGCCCGGCCCCAGCTGCCCAGGGTGAATTTGTATTCCAGCGCGCCCAGGCCCGCCGGTAAGGCCAGCTGCCGGGTATCGTCGGCATTGCGGAGCAAGGCGTGGGCCAGGCTGTGCGGATTCCAGCTATTAAAGGAGCCCGCTACGAATACTGTATCGTTAGGCGGCGTATCGGCTGGCAGGCGGGTGATTTTCAGCACTACCTGCGCCGGGCTGGGCAGCGCGCATCCAAGAGCAGCTGCCGCCGTCAGCCAGCATCCTTGCAACAGGCGTCGCAACATCGGCCGGCTGTGTTAGCGAATGGTGGAGCCACTACCAGCGCCGCGCTCGGCCGAATCCATGCGGCGCAGGGTGTACACGGCCCGCACCGAATCGACGCCCGGCAGGGCATTTACCTGAAAGTCAAGCAAAGCGCCCTGTTTCTGCGGCCCTTTCACAAAGTGGCGGTATTCTTCAGCTGATTCGCGCACGACGAATAGCTCGCCGGGGGACGGAATTTTTAGCTTTGAATAGGTGCTGCGGCCATCGCCGGCGGGCTTGCGCTCTTCGTCGGCAATAAGGTTGGTGCCGAGCAGGCGGTACTTCTTTTCGTCGGTGCCGGGCAGGCCCAGGTTGCCCACGCCATCCACGTAGATTTCGCGGCGCATCACCAGCTGGTCGGGCGAGAGGTAGCGCAGCAGGGCCAGGTGGTCTTCCTCCATAATGAGCTGCTGCACGGCTTTGCCGGGCGGGGCCTGCTCGTAATACACGATGATGGGGTTTTTCATCCGCAGCCGGCTCACGATGATAGGCGGCACATCGTCATCTGCATCGCCCTTCTTAATAATGATGGGGGCATTGGTCTTGCTTTTTGATTTCGCGCCCGCCGCCGTTTTCGATTTGGTTTTCGACTTCGAAGGCATGGTGAAGCCGGGCTGGTCCTGGGCCAGGACTTCGGTCAAAGACGCTGCGAAGAACAGTGCTGCGAGCAGTAGGTGCTTTTTCATGAACATGCGAAAAGTCAAAATTAGGCAGTAGAACCCAGCCCGCCACCCCACTCCTACTATTAAATACAGTACAGGCCTGCAATTTTAGGAGTTTCACGGCAAAAAACAAGTTTTACTACACTTGTAGTGGTCCAATTTGCGGACTGGCTTTCGCTACAAAAGCCGACAAAGGCCAATTTCAGGCCAATATTGCCTGCAAACGATTGCAGCGCTTTGTGATGCGCTAGTGTTTCTGTCCCAAAAAGAAGCGGCTTTTTTGTCCGATAATGGACAAAATGCCGAAAACGGGATTCCCGGAAAAAGTCATTTGCCCGGCCCCTTGATTGTTGAGAAAAACCAATACATTCGTCCCACAGAAACCCTACTATGTTGAAGGCCGAGAGGAGAAATAGCAGTGCAGACCGGTCGAACGAGACGCATCGTTGACCGAGGAAAAGGCTTCATTGGCCGATGTTTAATCGGCCGTACCCATTTAAAAGCGGTAAATTGCGCGGTTAATTAACAATTCGGCATCGTTTGCGGGAACGTTTCTCATTTCTAAACAACAAGACAATCAGTTACTGTCCGGGCGGAGGATTTTCCGGCTTCCTCCGCTTACTACACATGTTTTTTTCGCCTATCCGGCGTTTTTCTGTTTCCCACCATTCACTTTTTTTAACTAACCCCTGTTTCCTTTATGAAACACCCTTACCTAGCGAAACTCTTGTTTCTGCTAATGTTCGTAAGCTTCGGCACCGTCACGGGCGCCTGGGCACAGACCACTGGTTCCGTGAGCGGACGCATCACGGATGAGAAAAATGAAGGCGTACCGGGCGCCACCGTCATCATCGACGGTACTACGTCCGGCGGCTCTTCCAACATGGATGGCACGTACAGCATTCAGAATGTGCCGGCTGGCCCGCAAACGCTGGTTATCTCGTACGTAGGCTACAACACCGTGCGCCGCCCGGTGACGGTAGTGGCTGGTGCCAACACCGAAGTATCGGCCGGCCTGACCGAAAACGCGACCGCGCTGAGCGAGGCCGTGGTAATCGGCTACGGTACCCAGCGCAAGCAGGACATCACCGGCGCCGTGGCGCAGGTTGATTCCAAGCAGTTTGTGCAGGGTCAGGTAACCAACCCCGACCAGCTCATTCAGGGCAAAATTGCCGGTGTGAGCATCACTACGGGCGGTGGGGCCCCGGGCGCGCCCTCGACCATCCGCATCCGCGGTAACACGTCGCTGAACGCCAACAACGACCCGCTGTACGTTATCGACGGGGTGCCCGTGGACAAAGGTGGCATCAACGGCGCTTCGAACCCGCTGTCGCTGATTAACCCCGCCGACATCGAAACCTTCACCGTGCTGAAGGACGCCTCGGCTACCGCCATCTACGGTAACCGCGCTTCGGGCGGCGTAATCCTCATCACCACCAAGAAAGGCCTGCAAGGCGAAAAGCTGCGCGTGGAGCTGAACTCGCAAACGGGTTTCTCGACGGCAGCCCGCCGCTACGAATCGCTGTCGGCCGGCGAATTCCGCCAGCTGATGGAAGCCAACGCCGCTCCGTCGCAGCTGGCCACGCTGGGCACTGCCGATACCAACTGGCAGAACGAGATTTTCCGCACCGGCGCCACCTACGACAATACCGTCAGCCTGATTGGCAGCATTGCCAAGAAAGTGCCGTTCCGCGTATCGTACGGCAACCTCTACCAGGAGGGCATCGTCATCACCAACAAGCTGAAGCGCAATTCGGGCTCCATCAGCCTGAGCCCCACACTGTTTGACGAGCACCTGCGTATCGACGTGAATGCCAAAGGCAGCGTGATTGACAACCGTTTCGTGGACTACGGCCAGATTGCTACGGCGGCGTTCTTCGACCCCACGCAGTCGGTACGCTCTACCGAAGCGCAGTATGCCCGCTACGGTGGCTACTTCCAGTACCTGGGCGCACCTGACGCTAATGGCATACGCACTCCGCTGGGCAACGCGCCCGGCAACCCGGTGGCGGCCATCAACAACACTAATGACATCAGCACCGTGAAACGCCTCATCGGCAACGTGCAGCTGGACTATAAAGTACACGGGGTGGAAGGCCTGCGCGCTAACCTCAACCTGGGCCTGGACATTGCCCGCGGCCGCGGCAGCAAGGACATTGCCCCCGGCGACTTCGGCAATTACAACAAGGACTTCCCGAACGACCCGGGCCTGAACGGTGCGTACAACGATTACGCTCAGGACAAGGACATGAAGCTGCTGGAAGGCTACCTGGCCTACGGCAAGCAGCTTGGCGCCGCCAAAGTTGACGTGCAGGGCGGCTACGCTTATCAGAACTTCAAAGACCAGGGCCCGAACTTCCTGACCTACCGCTCGGACCGCACCACGCTGCTCAACCCCTCCGCCGTACTCACGGTACCGGGCTTCTACAACGAATACGTGCTGGTGTCGTATTTCGGCCGCGCTACGCTGAACGTGAGCGACAAATACCTGATGACGGCTACCGTGCGGAATGACCGCACTTCGCGCTTCCGCAGTGGCTACAACAGCGGCTGGTTCCCGGCCCTGGGTCTGGCCTGGCGCATCAAGGGCGAAGACTTCCTGAAAAACAACAACACCATCTCGGAGCTGAAGCTGCGTGCCGGCTACGGTCGCACGGGCCAGCAGGACATCGGCTTGGCTTACGACACGCAGCCGCGCTACGCCTACGGTACTTCCGAGTCGCAGTACCTGTTCGGCAACGCCGCCACGGGTTTCATCACCGGTCCGCTGGGCTATAATGCCGTCCTGAGCTGGGAAAACACGAACACCCTCAACGCCGGTCTGGACCTGGGCTTCCTCGATAACCGCCTGACGGCTACCATCGACGTGTATGAGCGTAAGGCTACCGACCTGCTGCAGGAAGTGAACGTACCCGCCGGCTCGAACCTGGTAAACCGCCTCAACGCCAACGCTGGTTCGCTGCGCAACCGTGGCATCGAGCTGGGCCTGAACTACGGCGTGCTCCGCTCGGCCGATTTGAACTGGGATGTGAACCTGAACGGCGCGTACAATGTTAACGAAATCACCGACCTGGGCCAGCAGGATGCCAATTTCCCCGGCTTTCTGAACGGCGACATCGGTGGTGGTACCGGCAACCAAATCCAAATCCGCAGCGTGGGCTTCCCAGTTGATGCTTTCTACGTGTTCCAGCAAGTGTACGGCCCCGATGGCCGTCCGGTGCAGGGCACTTATGTAGACCGCAACAACAACGGCTCGACCACCGACGACTTCTACCGCTACAAGCAGCCCGCGCCGCTCGTAACGCTGGGCTTCAGCTCGAACCTGACTTACAAGAAGCTGGTGTTTGCCTTCACGCTGCGCAGCAACCTCGGCAACTACGTGTACAACGGCAACGCCTCCGACCGTGCCAACTACGCCTTGGCGCAAAGCTCGACGCTGTTCCTGAACAACGTAGCTCCGGACGTGCGCAACACGGGCTTCACCCGTCAGCAGCTGTTCTCGGATTACTTCGTGCAGAACGCCTCGTTCCTGCGTTGCCAGAACATCTCGCTGGGCTACAACGTGGGCAAAGTGATGGGCGCCTCGAACCTGCGCATCACGGCCAACGTGCAAAACGCCTTCCTCATCACCAAGTACGACGGTGTTGAGCCCGAGATTTCGAGTGGTATCGACCGTAACTTCTATCCTGTTGCCCGCACCTATACGCTGGGCATCGCTCTCGGCATTTAATTCCCACCCCTATCATGAAGAATAACTTATCCCGCGGGCTCATCACCCTCGCCTTGGGCACGGCCCTCGCCGGCCTCGCTACTTCCTGTAATAAAGACCTCGACACCACCCCGAAATACGACCCCACACCCGACAAGGTGTACGTGAGCCTGGCCGCTTACAAAAGCGTGATGGGCAAGCTCTACGGTGGTTTTGCCCTCACCAGCCTGGGCGGGGCCGATGGCGGTAGCGACGTACTGGGCATCGACGGTGGCACCGGCAACTACCTGCGCCAGCTGTGGAGCGCCCAGGAGCTGACCACCGACGAAGCCGTAATCGCCTGGAACGACCCGGGTGTGCAGGACTGGCACAACCTGAACTGGGACGCCAACAACCCCCTACTGCGCGGCCTCTACAACCGGGCTTACTACGAAATCAGCATCTGCAACGAGTTCATCCGCGAATCGTCGGATGACAAGCTGGCCAGCCGCCTGCCCGCCGCCGACGTAGCCGAAGCCAAGCGCTACCGCGCCGAGGCCCGCTTCCTGCGCGCCGTGTCGTACATGCACGTTATCGACCTGTTCGGCGGTGGCCCGTTCGTGACCGAAGCCAGCGTGGTAGGCGTAGATGCTCCGCCCTACAACACGCGCCAGCAGCTGTTTAGCTACGTCGAAAACGAGCTGAAAGCCCTGACGACGGAGCTGGCTCCCTCCAAGGCCAATGAATACGGCCGCGTGGACCAGACTGCCGCCCACGGCATGCTGGCCCGCCTGTACGTGAACGCCGGGGTGTACACCGGCACGCCGCAGTACGCCAACGCCGCCACCGAGGCCGCAGCGGTAATCAGCAGCAGCTACAGCCTGGTAACTGCCAGCAGCCCGGTTTCGTCGGCTTATGGTCGCAACTTCTTGGCTGACAACAACCTGAACCCGGCCGCTAACGAGATTATCTGGCCGGTACTGTTCGATGCCACCCGCACGACTACTTACGGCGGCACTACCTTCCTGGTGAATGGTGCAACCAACGGCGCCAGCCCTGGCTGGCAGCGCTACGTAGGCCAGACGACGGGCTGGGGCGGCATGCGCGCCACCCGCGCGCTGTTCGACAAATTCTTTCTGCTCGGCGCCGATACCACGGTTGACCGCCGGGGCCGCTTCTGGAAAGTAGGTCAGACGCTGGAAATCAGCGACCAGACCCAGTTTACCCAGGGCCTGGGCGTTACAAAATACCGTAACATCAACTCCGATGGCTCGACCATCGTGGGTTCGCGCAACTTCTCCAGCGTGGACTTCCCCATGCTCCGCCTGTCGGACGTGATGCTCATCTACGCCGAAGCCGCTGCCCGTGGCGCCGCCAGCCGCGTCGATGGCCTGAAATACGTGAACCAGATTCGTCGCCGGGCTTTCGGCCTCGATATCAATACTGCCAGCTCGGCCGCCGACATCAGCGATGCCCAGATGACCACCGACTTCATCCTCGACGAGCGGGCCCGCGAGCTGCACTGGGAAGCCCAGCGCCGCACCGACCTCATCCGTCACGGCAAGTTCACCGAAGCCACTTACCTCTGGCCCTGGAAAGGCGGAGTAATCGGTGGCCGCGGGGTTGATGCGTACCGCACGCTGTTCCCGCTGCCGACGTCCGACATCACGGCTAACCCCAACCTGGTACAGAACACCGGGTATAACTAAGGTCTGGCGCGGGCCGGCAAGGGGCTTTCCTCCTTCCGGCCCGCGTTTACCGGTGCGGTCTGAAGCTTAAAAGTTGGTGCATCCAGCACTTTTTAAGCTTGCTGACGGTTTGCCCGGTAATTATCCCATCCATCATTGTTTAAGACATCCACCATCATGAAAAATTGGCTTACCCCGTTGGTAGCAGGGCTGTTTGTCGTGGGCACGCTTGTTTCGTGCGACAAGGACGAAACCAAGGCGACCATCACTCCTTCCGCCACTCTTACTGCTACGGCTTCGGTTTCCAGCGTTACGCTGCTGCAGGCTAATTCGGCCCAATCGGCCGTCACGTACACCTGGGCGCCGATTAGCTTCACCATGAGCAACTCGGACCAGACCACTGCTCCGGAACCCAACTATTACATCCAGTTTGCCAAGTCGGCTGATGGCTTTGGCTACCCGCTGGCCGAAGTAAACGTAGGCACCAACGCCTCGAAAATCTTCACCGTGGGCGAGTTGAACTCGCTGCTGCTTAGCCCTACCGGCATCAATGCTGCTCCTGATGCCCCGATTACGGTGTATGCACGAGTAGTAGCCGGCCTCGGCGTTTCGACCTCGCCCGACAAGCACACGTTCGTGTCGGAGCCGGTGGCGCTGGCGGCCACTCCTTACGAAGTGTGCGTGCCCCCGAATGAAGACTCCTGGGCCCTGGTAGGCCCGGCCGGCGCGGGCTGGCCCAGTGGCGATGCGGTTACGGAAACCGGCATCCAACTGACCTGGAACTGCGACCACAATGCCTACGAGGCCCGCACCGCTCTGAATGCCGGGGCATTCAAATTCCGCCTCAACAAAGCCTGGGCTACCAACCTGGGTGGTCCGAGCGGCGACCTGACGCAGGGCGTAACCCTCGCTCCCAATGGTGCTGACCTGGTGCTTCCCGCTGCCGGCACTTACACCATAAAGCTCACCGTAACTGGCTCCGGTGCCAGCACTACGGCTGGGGTAGTGACGATTACGCCCTAAGTTGCTCTGTCGCTTAGTTTGAAAGCCGCCGCTGTTTACTCAGCGGCGGCTTTTTTCGTGCAATTGCGGCTAGTCAGGCAGTCGGCATAGCCAAGCCCTACCTGCCTCTGCGGCCGCTAAGGGTATTCAGCATTAACGCCAATCAGGCATTGATAGGATAAGCCGCTGCTTTGCGGCTGACCGCTGAACGGAATCAGGTAAAAGCTGCGAACGTCGGTCTGCAAAGCAACGGCGCTATACCGCGTGCAAACTGTCGATTGCCGAACAGCTTCAAGCGCCATTTAGCGCGCACGAAAAAGCCCCCGCAGTCGACTGACTGCGGGGGCTTTCTTGTGGTTTTCGGCAGCTTACAGCAGCACTACTTTGCGAGTAGCGGTGCGGTTGCCCTGCTGCACTTTCACGAGGTAGGTGCCAGCGGCCAAGTTAGCGGCGTTCAGGTCCAGGGTTTGGGCGCCGGCGGCTTTGGTGCCGTTTTCCAACACGCGTACTTCACGGCCCAGCAGGTCGGTCAGGGCGATGCGCACCTGCTCCGAGCCAGCGGCTACAGTGTAGCTGATGGTAGCCCGGCCAGCCACCGGGTTCGGGGCTACGGTAAGGCCCATGGCAGCCGCAGCGGCCGACTGGGTGCCCAGCACGCCGTTGGCGCTCAGGGTAATATTGCTGTACTGACGGCCAGCGATGGCCGTGAAGTCAACAGTGCTAGCGTTGGTCAGGTTGCCGTTCGGCGCGCTGGTCTGCGGGATGAAGTCGGTCGAGAGGTAGCTGCCATTATCGTTGTTTTGCAGCACGAATACCTGCAGTGCCGGGGTGCCGGTTGCCAGGCCCATCGCGGTACGGTCGAGCTCGATTTCCCAGCCGTAGCTGCCCACGCCGCCGTAGGTCGGGTCGGTGTTGGGGGTCACGTTGCCGGGGTTCGAGGTTACTTTGCCGTCGGTCGTGTTTTTATAAGCTACGCGGGCGCCAGCCAGCTTTTCGAAAATGGCGCCAACGGTGGCCGTGGCAGCCAGCGTCTGGGGCGTGCCGTTGCCGGCTACCACCCCAGCGGTGGTCGTCAGCTTTTGCGATGAGCCAGTGGTGGCCGAGGTGTAGGCGGCACCTTGAATCTGCCAGTCGGTACCTTCCTGGGTCAGGGCCAGGGCCAGGTCGCTTTCCAGTTCCATTTTGGCCGTCATGCCCGAGAAGGCATCCGAACCAGCGGGCAGCGCCGTGCCAGCGGGCACGCCGGTAACGCCGGGCAGGTTCATGAACAGCTGGAAGGAGTTGCCCTGGGCGCCGGTTTTGGCTTCCACGTTGCCCCCTACAAAGAAATACACTTTCGTGGGAGTGCTGGCGGCGTAGAGGCTCAGCAGACCCCAGTCGCCGAAGCCGCGGGGGTTGGTGAATTTGCCGAGCAGAACGTAGTTGCCAGCTGTTACTTCGGCCGCCGTGAGCTGACCATCGAGAACTACCTGCGCCTGGGCGCTGAGGCTGCCAGCCGCCAATACGCTGGCAGCAGCAAGGGTAAACAGTTTTTTCATGGGATTTGAAAAAGGTGTGGGACTTATGATTTGTTAAAAGGAGCTCGTCGTTATGACAGGCCCATCCCCACAAAAATACTTACGGGGCACGCAATTCAAACGTTTCGGATGGAAATTATCACCGCCCACAAACGTTTTTTTGCTAGCAGACTGCTAACCAAGCTGCACCCCGGTCCAAATCGGGCCTTCGCAGGCTTTAGCGGCCCGATAATGTGGCGCTTCTGGCGGCCGCGCCCTACATTCGCTGTTCTAAACGAAAAATTTCTTCGCCTTATGATGCTCATTGCCGACGGCGGCTCCACAAAGTGTAACTGGTGCCAGCTCGACGACGCGAATCGCCGCGTCTATTTCAATACCGAAGGGTATAACCCGGACTTCATCGACACCACCGGCATCGTGGCCTCGCTGAAGCAGAACCTGCCCGATACCCTGCCCCGCAACGAGGTGACGGAAGTGTATTTCTACGGCGCCGGCGTGTCGTCGCCAACCAAGGCCGACGTGATTGGCAACGCCATGAAGCAGCTGTTTCCGAACGCTAAGGTGGAGGTGACCGAAGACCTGCTGGCCGCCGCCCGGGCCCTGCTGGGCCGCGAGCCGGGCTTTGCCGCCATCCTGGGCACTGGTACCAACTCTTGCATCTACGACGGCCAGCAAATCACCTACAACGTGGATTCGCTGGGTTATTTTCTGGGCGACGAGGGTTCGGGCTCCTTCATCGGCAAGCGTTTGCTGCGCGACTACCTGCGCGGCCTGCTCCCCGATGGCCTGCAGGAAATCTTCAAGGAAACCTACTCGCTGGGCTCGCGCAATGACATCCTGGACCGCCTCAACAACGGCCCGCTGCCCAACCGCTTCCTGGCCAGCTTCGCCAAGTTTGCCTACGACCACAACAATGTAAGCTACTGCCGCGACATTGTGCACATCGGCTTCGAAGCCTTCTTCCAAAACCTGGTGCTGCATTATCCCAAATACCAGGATTACAGCTTCAACTGCATCGGCTCGGTGGGCTACAACTTCCGCGATATCCTGACGCAGGTGGCCAATAGCCACGGCATGCAGGTCGGCAAAATCATTCGCTCCCCTATCGATGACCTGGTGACGTACCACGAACAGGCCAAAACACTTTAGTTGCGAGTTTTGAATTGATATCGACGCTGCTTGCCACTGACCAAATTCAACTCAAAGCTCTTAACTCATAATTCCAAGCCCCAGAAACAGAAATCCCCGCCGTGTGTCACGGCGGGGATTTCTGTTTTAGAAGCGAATCGGCAGTTACTTACTCACTACCAAGCGAGTAGTTTGCTGCAGATTACCCGATTGCAGGCGCACCATGTACACACCGGCGGCCAGCTTATCGAGCGGCAGCTCCAGGGTGTGCTGGCCGAGGCCCTCGCGGGTGGCGGGCAGGCTCAGGATGGACTGGCCCAGCACGTTGCTCACCGACACCTGCACGGTGGCCGCCTGCGGCAGCTCGTAGTAGAGCGTGGCGCTGGTGCTGGCGGGGTTGGGCGCGGCCACGAGGCGGAAGGCGTTGGTGGCCTGGGCGGCGCGGGTGCCCAGCACGGTGCGGGCCACGCGACGGTCGATGTACACGGCGTACTCGCCAGCGCTAAGGTTGAGGAACGTCGAGACGTTGGCCACGGTGATGCTGTCGCCGGTGAGGTAATTATACCACTTGCCGGTGTGCTGGAAGTTCGGGTTGATTTGGTCAGCCTGCACGCCGAAGTTGCCCACGGCCGTCATGTTGAGCGAGGCGTCGCTGAGATGCACTACTTTCGACTGCGAGCCCAGCTGGTACGTGAACGTGCCCGAGGTGAAAGCCGGCAGCTTGTGCAGGGCAATCAGGTTGGCGTAGGTGGCGTGCAGCTTGCGGCGGTAGTGGTCCTGGTAGTAGTTCCAGAGGATGGGTTTGGGGCCGGTGCGGCCGTTCTGGTTGATGCTGATGTCGTAGCCGAGTTCGCCGAACTGCCACAGCATTTTAGGGCCGGGGATGGTGAAGAAGAAGGCGGCGTTCATTTCCATGCGGGCCAGGGCGGTGTTGCGGTCGCGGATGTTGTAGGAGCCGCTGGACTGGCCAAAGTTGAGGGCGTCGTACATGTTACGCTCTTCGTCGTGGCTTTCCATGTAGCTCACCAGGTTGGGCTGCTGCCAGCCGCGGTTGCCGTAGTAGCCGTAGCTGAGGTTGGAGGTGCGGCCCTGGCCGGCCTGGCTGTAGGCGCCCGCCATGTTGCCCCACAGCATCATGCCCGCATTCGAGAGCACGGTTTCTTCCGTGTTGTCGGCGAAGTGCTCCAGAATGACGTAGGTGCCGGCGCGGTTGGCCTGGATGTGGTTGTTGTAGTCGTTCCAGATGTTGATGCGCGACTGGTCGAAGGCGCCCCAGGCACCCACGTCGTTCGGGTTGTTGCGCTGCGTGAAGCCCTTGCTGAGGTCGAAGCGGTAGCCGTCGATACGGAACTCATTCACCCAGAAGTCCATCACTTTCTTCGAGAAGGCTTTGGTGAAGGTGCTTTCGTGATTGAAATCGTAGCACACGTTGTAGGGGTGCGTGGCGGTGCGGTTGAACCAGGGGCTGTTGGCCGCGGGATTGCCGTTGTCGAAGTACAGCTGCACCATCGGGCTCTGCCCGCAGGAGTGGTTGAGCACCATGTCGAGCACCACGGCCATGCCGCGGCGGTGGCATTCGTCAACCAGCGCTTTCAGGGCATCCTTGGTGCCGTAGTATTTATCGACGGCAAAGTAGAAGCTCGGGTTGTAGCCCCAGCTGTCGTTGCCCTCAAACTCGTTCACCGGCATCAGCTCGATGCAGTTCACACCCAGCTTTTGCAGGTAGTTCAGCGAATCCCGCAGGGTCTGGAAATCGTGGCGGGCGATGAAATCGCGCAGGTGCAGCTCATACACCACCAGATTGTTCTTGGCCGGGCGGGTGAAGGTGGTCGTCTGCCAGGTGTAAGGTGTCTGGTTTGTCTGGAACGTCGACATAATGCCCGTCTGGCCAGCCGGGTAGCTCAGGCGCCCCGGGTAGGTCACGGCCGGAATGTATTGGTCGTTGCCGGGGTCGAGGATTTTCTCGGTGTAGGGGTCAGCTACGTGCAGCGTACCATCCACAAAGTACTGATAGGCATACTCCCGGCCCGCGGTGAGGCCGTTGAGCTGCACCCACCACATGTTGCCATCGGGGGTTTTGTTCATGTAGGCGGTGTTCAGCGGCTGGAAGTTATTGAACTCGCCCAGGGCGTACACAAACTGCTTGTTGGGCGCCGTGAGGG
>Ga0247804_10000294_pt1 | contig 23282 bp, 21 predicted proteins | sample UWRJL029104C1_FD_181142 | JGI IMG/M metagenome (GOLD analysis project Ga0247804, IMG submission 181142) | Plant litter microbial communities from Arlington Agricultural Research Station in Wisconsin, United States - UWRJ-L029-104C-1 | ecosystem: Environmental > Terrestrial > Plant litter >...
TCTTTTGGTTCGCAAAAAGCACGTATTAAAACATCAATACATTCATCGCTTCCATTGCCAATAAAGATTTGTTTTGTGTTTATATTTTCTTGTTGTGCTAACTTGTCTTTTACGTGAATTTGTAACGGATCAGGATAGCGATTATGCAATTCTTCGCAAACAGAGCCTAATGAATTTTCATTTGCATCTAAAAAGATTCCATCATTTCCTTCATACTCAGAACGAGCTGAAGAATATGGCTTCATCGCTAAAATATGTGGACGAACTAAATTTTTAATTTCTATTTTTTTCATACCCTAAATCCCTAAAGGGACTTTTTATTTGTCGTAAATTATTCTTTCAATCTAATACTTACAGCATTTTTATGAGCAAATAAACCTTCGTTTTCTGCCATAATTTCAATTGTTTTTCCAAGATTTTGCAAACCTTCTTTTGTGATTTTTTGAAACGTAATTTTCTTTATAAAACTATCTAAAGAAACACCACTATAAGCTTTTGCAAAACCATTTGTCGGCAATGTATGATTGGTGCCACTTGCATAATCGCCGGCGCTTTCAGGCGAATAATGACCAATAAAAACAGAACCTGCATTGATAACTTTTTCTGCTAATTCTTCAGCGTTTCGTGTTTGTAGAATTAGATGTTCAGGTGCATAAAAATTGCTTAAATCTATCGCTTCATCAATATCTTTTACTAAGATCAATTTACTATTTTCCAATGCTTTTTCTGCAAGTTCTTTTCTTGGTAAATTCTTTAATTGCTGGTCGATTGCAAAATGAACCATATTCAAATATGCTTCATCAGTAGTTACAAAAACAACCTGGCTATCTGCACCATGTTCTGCTTGTGATAATAGATCTGCTGCAATAAAATCCGGTCGAGATTCATCATCACCAATTACTAAAACTTCACTTGGTCCGGCTGGCATATCTATCGCAATTCCATTTTTGTTTACTAATTGTTTTGCTGCTGTTACATATTGATTTCCGGGTCCAAAAATTTTATAAACTTGCGGAATGGTTTCTGTGCCATACGCCATTGCAGCAATTGCCTGCGCGCCACCTACTTTGTAAATTTTATGCAAGCCACACAAATTTGCAACATATAAAATTGTTGGATGAATTTTGCCTTCTTTATTAGTTGGTGTACATAAGATAATATCATGACAACCTGCTATAATTGCAGGAATGACCAACATCAAAACTGTAGAAAACAAAGGTGCTGAGCCACCAGGAATATACAAACCAACTTTTTCAATTCCAACAGATTTTCGCCAGCATTGCACACCTTCTGTAGTTTCAATTACTTCTATTTTACTTTGCTGATGCTGATGAAATTTAAAGATGTTGATATAGGCAACATCAATGGCTTCTTTTAATTCTTCTGAAATTTGCGCTAATGCTTCTTCTACTTCTTCGGTAGAAACTAAAATCTCATTTAATTCAACGCCATCAAATTTTTGAGCATAGAATTTTAATGCTTCATCGCCACGAACACTTACATCTTCTAAAATTGGAATTACAATTTGTTCAATTTCTTGCAATGATTGTGTTGGTCGTTTTAAAATGTCATTCCATGTTGCTCTTTCCGGATATTTAATAATTTGCATGTCTTTATTTTATTTTTAAAACAATTAAATTAATAAATTAGTTTTTCGATTGGCATTACTAAAATTCCTTCTGCACCGGCTGCTTTTAATTGCTGAATTTTTTCCCAAAAATCTTTTTGCGTGATAACAGAATGAACAGAACTCCAACCTTCTTTTGCCAATGCCTGCACTGTTGGCGAATTAATTCCAGGCAATAAAGAAATTATTTTTTCTAAGCTATGATTTGGTGCATTTAGCAAAATGTATTTATTTTTTTGCGCGCGTTTTACAGCTTCTAACCGAAATAAAAGATTGTTTAAAATTTCTGTTTTTTCAGCTGATAAATTCTTATGTTTTATTAAAACAGCTTCCGATTGAAAGATCTGTTCTACTTCTTTTAATCCATTGCTTAATAATGTAGAACCTGTTGAAACAATATCACAAATAGCAGTTGCCAAACCAATGCTTGGTGCTATTTCCACAGAACCTGAAATGACATGAATATCTGCTTTTACATTTTTTGAATCTAAGTAATTTTGCAGAATTCTTGGATAAGAAGTTGCTATTGATGTATTTGTCAAATCGCTGATAGAATTGTATTCCATGTTGCGCATCACAGCTAATGACAAACGGCATTTTCCAAAACCCATTTTAGAAACTTCATCTACTTCTTTATTAGATTCTACTAAAACATTTTCGCCAACAATACCAATATCTGCAACACCATCTTGCACATAATCAGGAATATCATCATCGCGCAGAAAAAGAATTTCTATGGGAAAATCGTATGCAGCAGTGACCAGTTTTCCTGAGCTTGATGGAAATGAAATATCACATTCATTTATGAGCTTTATAGATTCATCACTTAAACGACCTTTTTTTTGTATTGCGAGCTTTAATTTTTGCATAAAACAAATTTACTTTTTTGAGTATTAACTAAATAAGAAATAATAAGGATTTGGAAAATAGAATATCTGCACTCCTAAGAGTGATGGAAAATTGAAGCGATGATATGTTGTTGTACTAACATGGGTTCAAATATAGAAATAAAAAAACAGTTATAATATTAAGGATTTGTTAGACGTTTAAAACGATTTTAAATGCTAAATATGCTCTCATTGACTTATTTAACAACTGATGTTGCTTTTTATTCCAAATTCAAGTTACTTTTGTGCTGAATTTAATTTTATGAAAAAATACATTTTAACCATTGCTGTCTTTTCTTTATTTGCAAATAATTTAATTGCGCAAAAGCAAGCAAATACCACACAAAAAAAAGAGATCACACAAAAGCAAGATGCTGCACAAAAGGAGCCACAAAAAACAAAAAAGTTTGATACCACTTTACTTAATAAGATAAGAGAAGAAAGCAAGATATACAAAGATCAAAAGTCATTATCTACCCGAAACGGATCTGTTACAGATAAAAAATTCAGTGTTTATAAGACTCAATTTATGGATAGATTTTGGAGACTTAATCCTGAATGGGCAACGAGTGTTGGCTACCATCTTTATGATTCTATTTTAATTGTTCCAAATGCAGCACAACGCGAAATTGAATTGACTTTTTACAAGCAGCAATTAGATAAGTTGAATGAATTTTCTTTAGATAGCCTGAATGATCTGAATAAAATCGACTACAAAATATTGAAAAACGAATTGGATAAATATATTTGGTATACAACAGATCTAAAAAGCTACGAATGGAATCCATCTGTATATAATATTGGTGAACCGTTTAATTATGTTCTTTCAGAAAACTATGCACCTTTAAGTAAGCGCATCAACAGCTTTTATGCGCGATTAGTAAATGTTCCGGCTTATTATGAAGCAGCGAAGCAAAATATAAAAAATCCGGCAAAAGAATATGTTGATTTGGCTATCGAACAAAATGAAGCTACGCTTGAAATTTTTGATAAGACTTTTTCAGATAGCTTAAAAAATGCAGGTTATACTGCTGCACAACAGCAAACGTATCTTAAAAGAAGCAAAGAAGCTGCAACAGCCATTCGCTCTTACATTCAGTTTTTAAAAGATCTTAAAAACGACAAACCTCGTTCATTTCGATTAGGCAATGAATTATATGCTAAGAAATTTGATTTCGAGATCCAAAGTCAATATAGCATTGATGAGATTTACCAAGCTGCCTTAAAACGTAAAGAATATCTGTTAACAAAGATGGAAGAGCTTTCAAAAGATATTTGGATAAAAAAAATGAGTGGTAAACCAATGCCAAAAGACAGACAAGAGCTTATTAAAAAAACAATTGATGTTATTTCTTTAGATCATGTGAAGCCGGAAAATTTCAGATCAGAAATTGAAAAGCAATTGCCTGAACTGACTGCTTTTGTAAAAAAGAAAAATTTGATCTTTATGGATTCTACCAAACCATTAAAAGTACGTAAAGAACCTGGCTACATGGCTGGTGTTGCAGGTGCTTCGATGAGTTCGCCTGGTCCTTATGAGAAAAATGGTACTGCATATTATAATGTTGGAACATTAGATGGCTGGAAACCTGAAAAAGCAGAAAGCTATTTACGCGAATACAATAAATATACATTGCAAATTCTCAATATTCACGAGGCTATTCCAGGTCATTATGTTCAGTTGATGTACAGCAATAACTCACCATCAATTGTAAAATCTGTTTTTGGAAACGGCGCAATGATTGAAGGTTGGGCAGTTTATTCAGAATTGATGATGCTGGAAAGTGGCTACGGAAAATTTGCACAGGAAATGTGGCTGATGTATTATAAATGGAATTTAAGAACTGTTTGCAACACCATTCTCGATATTGGCGTTCATACTAAGAACATGAGTCAGCAAGATGCGATGGATCTGATGGTGAACCAGGCTTTTCAGCAACAAGCAGAAGCAGAAGGAAAATGGCATCGTGCGCAAGTAAGCAATGTTCAATTAGATTCTTACTTCACAGGGTTTTATGAAATTACCAACCTTAGAGATGAATATAAGCAACAACAAGGTGCCGCATATTCTTTGAAGAAATTTAACGAACGTTTCTTAAGCTACGGCAGTGCGCCTGTAAAATATATTAAACAAATGATGATAAAAAATGTGCAGAAGTAATATGTTAAAGTATTTGCGCTTTTGAAGAATAAAGTACAAATTACATTAAGATTGCAATCAAAATAGTAGACTTTAAATAGTTCTAAAGCGCCTTATGGGCGCTTTTTTTTATTGTACCTGTTTATGATTAATGATATTTTCTTCTTAACTTCATAATAACATAAACCAAACACATTTTTTACACATGAAAAAATATCTACTTCTGTTTATTTTCGCAACATTTATCTTTTCTTGCAAAAAGGAAGATGCTTCTTCGGCAAGAAAAGCTCCTATTCCTGATCAAACAGAAATAAATAAATTAAAGATCAATCAACTGCAAACCATCGGCAGCCATAATAGTTATCATAAAAGAACGGATCCTGCAATATTGGATTTCTTAAATAATTTAAGTTTTATTTTACCGGCAAATCTTCAACCATCAGATCTGGACTACGAACATGAACCTTTGGATATTCAGCTAAATACTTATGGTATGCGGAGCTTTGAAATAGACATTTATGCTGATCCGACAGGTGGTAGATTTTATAACAGGAAAGGCAATTCATTTGCCAACAAGCCGGAAGCTTCCGGTATTGCAGAATTAAACCAACCAGGTTTTAAGATAATGCATATTCCTGATATTGATTTTAATACACATTTTTATACGTTTAAAAGTGCTTTATCATTTTTTAAAACCTGGAGCGATAACAATCCGAATCACTTGCCTATTGTTATTCTTCTTGAAACAAAAGAAGATACACCTGGTGATGTGCTTGGCTTTTTAGGATTTAAAACAGCTTTACCATTTACACCAGCAGTTTGTGATGAAATTGACAATGAAATAAAATCAGTTTTTGGCAATAACTTAGATAAAATAATTACACCTGATAGAGTTCGTGGCAGTTATACTACTTTAAGAGAAGCTGTTTTAGCAGGAAACTGGCCAACAGTTGGCGATGCACGCGGAAAATTTTTATTTGTAATGTTAGGATCAGGAAAAAATGATTATTTGGCAGGACATCCTTCTTTAGAGAATCGCGCCATGTTTACTTTTGCTGCGGAAAACAAACCAGAAGCAGCTTTTGTGCAGTACGATGATCCGACAGAATATCAGGATAGTATTCAATTGGCGGTTGGTCAGGGTTTTATAGTTCGTACAAGAGCAGATGATCCGAATAAACAGAACAGAACAGGCGATTATACTGAAATGAATAATGCATTCAGCAGTGGCGCACAAGTAATTTCTACCGATTATTACAGACCTGATCCACGATATTTAACTCAGCCAAATCTATTTAAAAACTATACCTGTAAATTTCCTAATGGTGAACTGGCAAGAATAAATCCTATATCTGCAGCAGATAAGCAAGGTATTGGAACAGTAGCTGAATAACAAAATTTACATTTTTAATTTCTATCTTTTATTTACTTTTATGGTTATGCGGAAACTATCGTTCAGCCTCTTTTTATTGCTTTTTGTTTCAATCCATTTTCAGGCATATTGCCAAAAAGACAGTATTTTAAAAGAAAGTTTAGATCCTTTAAAAATCAACCAAATACAAACGCTTGGCAGCCATAACAGCTATCATAAGCGAGCCAACAAACCTGTATTGAATTTCTTAAAAGGATTAGCTTTTGCTTTGCCGAAAGAATATAATCCAAAAGATCTTGATTATGCACATGAACCACTTTTAATACAACTTGATTCTTTTAATTTAAGAAGTTTTGAAATAGATATTTATGCAGATCCAAAAGGCGGTCAGTTTTATAAACGCAAAAAAAATAATTTGTTAGGTAAATGCAGAGATTGCAATATTAATGAATTAAAAGAACCTGGTTTTAAAGTGCTGCACATTCCTGATATTGATTACAATACACATTATTATACGTTTACAAGCATGTTGCTCGACTTTAAAATCTGGAGCGACGCACATCCGGATCATTTGCCTATTTACTTAATGATTGAATGCAAAGAAGAAACACTGGCAGACAATATCAAAAAATTACGTTTCAATAATTCTATCAAATACACACCTGAACTTTGTGATGATATGGATAAAGAAGTTAGAGCTGTTTTTGGCGATAGTCTGAATAAAGTAATTACACCTGATGATGTTCGTGGCAAGTATAAAACACTCAATGCTGCTGTGTTGGCTGGAAATTTTCCAACGGTAGAAGAAGCAAGAGGAAAATTTATTTTTGTGGTAATGGAAGCCGGTGACACTTATTCAAGAAACCATCCTTCTTTAAAAAATCGTGTGATGTTTACTTTTTCTTCGCCTGGACAACCTGAATGTGCTTTTGTAAAACATGATGACGCTGTTGAAAATAAGAAGACAATTATTGATGAAGTAAAGAAAGGTTACATCGTTAGAACAAGAGCCGACGGACCGAATATTCAAAACAGAACCGGCGATTATGCTCAGCAATTGGCAGCCTTTGCAAGCGGCGCGCAAATTATTTCTTCAGATTATTACAGACCTGATATTCGATATAAAAGAAAGCCAAGAAAGTTTACTAAGTATTCGGCAAAGTTAGCAGATGAAAATGTGCGTATAAATCCTGTATTGATTTCTGAAGAAAAACAAATCGAAAACAAAGAATAATGTTATTTGTTTATTGTGATCTTTGATAAATAATTCTGTTCATCGCTTGTTATAGAAACAATGTATGAACCATTTGGAATATCTAACTGCATTTGAAAAAACTCTTTATTTCTTACAAGATTTGAGTATAATTTTTTTCCTTCGATATTTAAAATTTCAACAACTGCATTTTTAGTTTGTATTTCTTTTGGAAACTGTATAGTAAAATTTCCAGTTGATGGATTTGGAAAAACCTCCACGTTTTTGATCGTATTATTTCTTACAGATGTTACTATGGATGGATTTAATATCTTGTATAAGAAATCGGCAGTTTTTTGTAAGACTAAAGTTCTTGTTGCAGCATCGGCAACTCTGTCTACAGGATGACCGGCACTATTAATCGGATAAAATTCTGATGTCATTCCTAAGCTTCTCGTTCGTGGATAAATATCGTTAGCACCATGATAATATCCTAACCAACATGCGGCAACATCAAAGCAACCTGTTCCAAAAGGCACAACAGGATCAATATTATTATGAAAACCTATGTACGAAATATCTGTATTATTATCTAACCATTCAGTTGCCTGTATGGCTCCACTACAACTCACTATTGCTTTTATTCCTGCTGTTGAAGAGTAACCTGCATTGCCACTATTACCATCTAAACCACCAAGAGCAATATAACTGCTTTTAAAAACGCTGCTTCTCATTTCTGCAGTATCATCTAAATACACTGCGTGCAGCGCCGCAATTGCACCTGCTGACGAACCATAGATAAATATTTTTGTCGTATCAACCTTATATTGATTGCCATTTGTTGCTACATTTTTTTTGATATAACGTATAGAAGCTTTTAGATCTTGTGTGGCTCTTGCAATAGCTTTATACCAATTATTGGCATCTACAAAATTTAAAAATGCAGATGGCAAATCACTTTGTTCTAAACGATATTCAATATTTGCAGTAACATATCCTTTTTGTGCAAAGTGTTGTGCAATTTTATTTATTTGCTGATCATTTCTATCGCCTTCTATAAAAGAACCACCATGTACAAAATAAATAATTGGTCTTAAAGAAGCTGTATCATTTGTTGGTTCGTAAACATCCATCAGCAACTGCCAAAGACTGTCTTGGTTGTCATAATTCTGACCATAAACAATATCTGCATGCCTGGTAACAGTAAATAAACTATCCAAATATCTTGTTTGAGAATAAGAAGAAAGTAAGAAACAGTAAAAGAAAAAAAGTGTAAAATATCTTTTCATAACCTTGCATTTATATACTTAAATATAAGGAAAAATCTTGATAAAAAATTACCACTTAAGGAACATTATAAACTGAAAGTTATAGAAGATAAATTATGTATAATTATAAAGAAAGAAAAGATCGACTACGCTTTCTTATTACTTACTACTTATCACTTGCTACTATTTTATTTACTCATCAGCCAGTTTTTGAAGACATCAAAATCCGCAGACATTACCACAGATTGCTTTTTACCGTTGATGATATTTTCTAAACGTGCAGGAATTTTAATATGTGCTTCAATTAATGGTTCTACAATTTCACCAAACTTCACAGGATGTGCCGTTGATAAAATTACGCTGTTAATATAATATGGATTGAGATCATTATCAAATACAAAATCTTCCATACCTAAATAAGCAACTGCTGTGTGCGGACACATTACATAATTAAATTCATCAAACACTTTCTTCATACATTCAGCCGTTTGATCGTTGTTATAAGAATAAGCTGCAATTTCATCACGTACTTTTTCTACATCATTTCCATACAGATCCATCATGCGTGCAAAGTTGCTCGGATTGCCAACATCCATTGCGTTTGAGATAGTGGAGACAGAAGTCTTAGGTTCAAAATTTCCTGTTTCATGATATACCGTAAATACATCATTAGAATTAGTTGCAGCAATCATTTTGGTAATTGGCAAACCCATTTTCTTAGCAAACAAACCTGCTGTCATGTTACCAAAATTTCCTGACGGAACAGAAAAATACAACGGCAAACTTTTATCATCTAATTGCTTGTAAGCATAGATATAATAAAATGATTGTGGAATTAAACGAGCAATATTTATGGAGTTTGCAGACGACAAAGTTAATTTCTCATTTAATTCTTTATCTAAAAATGCTTGTTTTACTAAAGCCTGGCAATCATCAAAAGTACCATCAATTTCAATAGCCGTAATATTTGCGCCAAGTGTAGTAAACTGTTTTTCCTGTATTTCACTTACTTTTCCTTTTGGATAAAGTATGGTTACTTTAATGCCTTCAACATTTAAAAAACCATGCGCCACAGCAGAACCTGTATCGCCTGAGGTTGCCACTAAAATATTTACTTCTTTATCATTATCACGCAAAAAGTAACCCATTAATCTGCCCATAAAACGCGCACCAAAATCTTTGAAGGCAAGTGTTGGTCCGTTATATAATTCCAGCACGTTATAATCACCAACTTCAATTAAAGGCGCATCAAAATTGTAAGCATCCTGAATAATTTTATTCAACTCTTCTTTTGGAATATAATCGCCAATAAAATTTCGAGCAATATGAAACGCCATTTCTCTGAAATTATAGCTATCTAGATTGTCCCAAAAATTTTGTGGCAACAAAGGAATATTATAAGGCATGTATAAGCCATTATCCTGAGGCAAGCCTTTTAAAACCGCTTCTTTTAAATCAACATCAGGTGATTGGTGTTTGGTAGAATATAATTGCATCTTAAAAAATATAAGAATTTGAGTTTAATAATTAAGAGTTAAAGATGAGAAAATGAATAGATACACAGAAAGAAAGTGTATTAATTAATCTTTGGTTTTTCAGATTTTAGTATCGTCAATTCAAGTACCTAATTCTTAGTAATTTAGGTAATCTGTTAGGTAATCGCATGTTATTTAGAATTAGTCTAAACATAAATAATATCTTTGCATTTCTTAAAAGATGTTAAAAATGACCTTTAAACATAGACTTACAATAATAGCATTATTCTTCATAAGTATAACTCTTTCATTTTCAGCTGATTTTGAGTCAATAAAATTATCAGCTACAAATGCGCAAAAGAATATATTGATTGTTTTTTCCGGTTCTGATTGGTGTGCACCTTGTATTCAATTTAAAAAAGAAGTAATCGAAAATACTGCGTTTACCCAATTTGCCGACAGCAGCTTAATAGTTGTTCATGCAGATTTTCCTCGTCAGAAGAAAAACCAACTTCCAGCAGAAATCCAAAAAGAAAATAATCTTTTGGCAGATAAGTATAATGCTAAGGGCATTTTTCCATCTATCGTACTTCTTGATAATAAAGGAATAGTAAAAAGAATTTGGGAAGGCAAGCCAAAACAGAATGCTGAAAAATTTGTAACAGAAATCCAACTTATTCTTGACGCTAAATAATAATATATCGACTCTTGACACAACGATACACCAGAAAGTTTTAAAGCTGATGGGTAACCGTTTTGAGATTTCTGTAGTAGGCAATGATCAACAACTTGCATTTAGTCAAATAGATTTGGCTGTAGCAGAAATTCAACGTATCGAAGATTTGCTGAGTACATATAAACCAAGTAGTCAGACCAATTTAATTAATGACAATGCAGGTATTTCTCCGGTGCGTGTAGACAACGAAGTGATTGACTTAATTGAGCGTTCTATAAAAATATCCAATCTTACTCAAGGTGCTTTTGATATTACTTATGGTTCTATTGATAAAAGTTTATGGAATTTTGATAAAACCATGACTTCCTTGCCTGACAGGCAGACAGCGAAAGAAATGGTGCATCTTATCAACTATAGAAATATAGAAATTGATAGAAGCAAAAGTACTGTGTTCTTAAAAAGAAAAGGCATGCGTATTGGTTTTGGCGGCATTGGCAAAGGTTATGCAGCAGACAGAGCAAAATATATTTTGCAGCAAAATGGTGTTAAAAGCGGTATTGTAAATGCAGCAGGTGATCTTACTGTTTTTGGCAGCCAGCCAAGTGGCAAACCTTGGACCATTGGCATTGCCGATCCAAATCTGCCTAATCATTATTTTTCTTCGTTAGAGATTACCAATACATCTATTGCTACTTCAGGAAATTATGAGAAATATATTTTAATAGATGGAAAAAAATATTCTCATACCATAGATCCAAAAACAGGTTTGCCAATTCAAGGCATTAAGAGCGTTACTATCATTACACAAAATGCAGAAATAGCCGACGCGATGGCAACACCAATATCTATTATGGGTATCAATGCAGGCATGTTCTTAATCAATCAAATAAATGGCGTTGAATGTATCATTATAGATGATGACGACAAAATTTATGCATCAGATAATATCAATTTACATTAATCTAATCAGATGAAAATAAAACTACAACAACTATTCTTTATCGTATGTGCTACATTATTAGCAAGCGCATGTACTACCGTTAAAGAATATGAAAAGGCAAAACTGAACGATGCTGAAATGGAATTATCAAGCAGGAAAATAGAACGCACAGAAATAAGTTTTGAATTATACAGAGAAGGTGCAAGTGGTGGCAATGGTGGTAAAACTGGCGGTGGCTGCGGCTGCAATTAATTAAAACAAAGTAATAAAACTCAAACAGAAATTTAAATGCGAAAAATATACTTATCCGTTTTTATTCTTTTCATCAACATCATTTCATTGTTTGCACAAGCAAACGATTCTCTTATTTATAAAAGCAAGAAATTAAAATTTGAAGAAGTAAATTTCATTTCGAGCTATTATCGACAGGAAGGCAATAACTCTTCCGTAACCGGTGGCATCGGCACACAAAAACTAAGCGATTATGCGAATATCATTGATGTAAAATTCAGCAAGTACAGCAAAACTTTTAAGAAGCACACTTTTGGACTTGAATTAGGTGTTGACCACTTTACTACTGCTTCCGGCGATAATGTTGATCCGTCAACAAAGTCTGCAGCTTCGGCAAAAGACACACGTATCTATCCATCTTTTTCATGGCAAATGAATAATGAGCAAAAACAAACTACTTATGGCTTAGGTCTTTCTTATTCTCATGAATTTGATTACAGATCTTATGGTGGAAGCTTTGTATTTGGTAAAAAAGTTAGGAAAGATAAATCAGGTGAAGTAATTTTTAAAATACAAGGATTTGTAGATCAGCTAAAATTGGCATATCCTGTAGAATTAATTCCATACAACAGAGAAGTTTCTACTACAACCGGTGCTTCCGGCGACAGACGCAGAAATGACGATAACACAGAAAGCGGTAAGACAAAAAAAGATGCTGACAAAGAAGCTGATGCTATTTTAAACGGATTTCAATTATCTACTATTCAGGATTCACCTGTTTCAAATACTATAGGCAGTCGTTCTCTTGATGATGATGAAGATGATGGTGGTGATGAAGATGATGACGAAGATGATGACCATGGCGACGAAGATGACGAAGATGATGGCGACGAAGATGAAGACGATGATTATGAAGACGAAGACGATAATTACGATGATACCGATCAGGATAATTCTTTCAATAATGTTACAGGAAGATATCCGAAAAAATTGCGCGGTACAGTTGGTGTGTCCTTAACCTATAACCAAATTATCAATAAGAATATACAGTTAGGATTTTCTTTAGATGCTACATATCAAAGAGGTTATCTTGGTCTTCCTTTTCACAGAGTATATTTTGAGGACAAATCTGTAGCTGTAGAAAAATTACCAGGCGACAGATTTAAATTAGCAGCAAGCGCACGTGGAAGCTTTTTTATTGGTGACAGATTGATCATTCGTCCTGCATATCGGTTTTATTATGATACATGGAAAATATTAGCAAATACAGTAAGCATTGAAACACCGATAAAAATTACACCATTTATTTCGGTTGTACCTTTTTATAGATTTTATCACCAGTTTGGCACTGATTATTTCGCACCATATGCACAACACAAATTAGGTGAAACATACTATACCAGCAATTATGATTTAAGTAAATTCCATAGTCATTTTGTTGGTGCAGGTTTTCGTTTTGCACCACCAAATGGCGTGTTTAAGCTGAAACATTTTAATATGGTAGAAATACGTTATGGTTTCTACAAAAAGAATTTAGATTTCCAAGCGCATATTGTGACACTTCAATTAAAATTTAAATAAACTACCATGAATAGTTTAAATAAGATAGTGATCACTTTATGCTTGTTATACTTAACAAATAACTTGCATGCACAAACGTATTGCTGGCCATCTCAACAAATGGCTTGTTTTTATGGTGATAAAATTACAAGAGTTGTTTTTGCCGGTATTAATCACACAGATGCCGCATGCAGTGTAGATGGCGACGGCAAGAAAGATTTTACAGGCATTACCAGCGCACAAGTATTAAAAGGAAATGCATATACACTTTCGGTTACAGTAGAAAATAGCATATCATCTGGTACAGAACGTTTAAGAGCTTGGTTAGACTTTAATGACAACGGCACTTTCGAAGCAAGCGAATCATTTGACTTAGGCGTTGGTACAGGCAATACTACATTAACTACAAGCATTACTATACCAAACACTGCTACAGTTGGCGTAACAAGGCTTCGCATTATGTACAGAAGAACAAGTTCTAATACTTTAAACGCAACCGATGCATGTCATTCTTATGGCAGTTACAGAGGACAGGTGAAAGATTATCCAGTTCAAATCTCAGTTGCAGGTTTGCCTATTGAACTTGTTTCTTTCGATGCAATATTAAAAGATAGAGAAGTACATTTAAATTGGATGACTGCTTCTGAAATAAATAATCAATATTTCAGCATCGAACATTTGGAAGGCGACAGTTGGATAAGCATTGCTACTGTTAATGGCGCAGGAAATAGTTCCAATGCTATTGCTTATAAGCATGTAGATAAAAATCCAAATAACAATACCAATTATTATCGCTTAAAACAAACTGATTTTGACGGCACTTCTACTTACTCAAAGATCGTTAGTGTAAGATTAGAAGATAAGATAGAAGTTAAAAGTAATGTTTATCCAAATCCATTCAGTAATTATTTAATTGTGAATACAAATGCTGCTGATCCAAATATATTGCTTACAAATGCTATCGGACAAAACGTAAATATAATACAACATGCAGAGAATGAAAACCAAACAATAATTGAAACACAAAACTTACCGGAAGGTGTTTACTTTCTTAATATCAACAATAAGAATTTCAGGTTAATTAAAAAATAAAAATCAACAACAAATGAGACAAATATTTACAAAAATTACAGCATGTGTTTTATTGTCACTAATGATGTATCAATCATCTATGGCACAGAACTTTTTATTACAGGAAGACTTTGAAGGAGCTTTTCCACCTGCAAACTGGAGCTTCTATACACCAAGCGCAGAATTTGCAGATGGCTGGTCTTATGGAAGACAACCATCGCCAAGCTTGCTATCAAATGTATGTGTACCGGAAGGCAACAGAACAATGGTAAGTCAATGGGCAACATTTTATCCAAACAACACTTGGGCATTTACACCAGGCTTAACATTAACTTCCGGAAAAACTTATATCTTCTCTTTCAGACAATGTGTACAAAGCACAAACAGTAACAAAACAGAAAGTATGAAGATCACAGTAGGAAGACAAGCTACAGAAGCAGAACAAACTACTACTATTCTAAGTTTACCAACCTTAACAAACACAAGCACTATAACACGTGTGGCAAGCTTTACACCAACAACATCAGGTCTTTATTACTTTGGTATCAATTGCTACTCAGCACCTAACCAAAGATATTTAAGTGTCGACAGCGTTTCTGTATATACTGACGAAGCAACCAGTACTTTTCCTGCACCATATTGTGAAGCTTCATTTCCTGTAGGTATTGCACCAATTACATACGTAGGTTTTTCTACTATTCATCATGCATCTTCTGCCACTTCTACTGTTGCTCACGAAGACAAAACTTATTACATCGGCGAAATTCAAACAAACAAAAGTTATACGATTATCACAACAGGAAATACAAATGGTGATCATAAAGTTTATTATCACGCATACATAGACTGGAACCAGGATAATGATTTTGATGATGCAGGCGAATCGTATCCAATCGGCTCTATTCAAAATTCAACAGGTGTTGATAGCTTATATGCATCTACAATAATCAATGTTCCATCAACAGCAACATTAGGCAGAACAAGAATGCGTGTTTTAAGCAAATTTGAATCAGATTCTATTTCACCATGCAACAACGACAGCGTTGGACAAGCAGAAGATTATACATTAGATGTTTTCGGCGTTACCTTAGTTGATGTAACGGCACCAAACAATCCTGCTATTGCTTATATTACTACTTACCACGGCACTGTTCAGTTGTCTGTAAATGTTTATTCATCAACTATGAGTCAAGGTGTGATTTGGACAATTGTAAATGAATCCGGTGAAGCAACTGTAGATAATAATGGCTTAGTAACAGCTGTCAACAACGGAAACGTTTGGGTAATTGCAACATCTCTTGCAGATTCAACAAAGAAAGATTCTATACAAATTACCATTATCAATCAGCAGCTCACAAGTGTTAGAAATTCTTCTATCAGTAATGACGAATTAAATGCTTTTCCAAATCCAACTATTCATTCACTTGTATTATCTACAAAGAAAAACCATCCTGCTTTAAACATTGCTGTAAATGATGTTACAGGAAAGATGATACAAAGAATTGCTGTAGATGCTAACACATTGAAAGACCAATACTCATTAGATGTTTCAGGTTTGGCACAAGGTTTATACTTTATAGAAATTACAGGAAAAGATGTTTTTGTAACGAAGAAAATTGTAAAACAATAATTACTGAAACAAACATCAAACATTAGAATGAAACAAATCATCAATCAAAAAATAATACTCGTAATATCATTAATTTGCTTGCTATTTTCTTCTTGCAAAAAAGAGGAAAACACCGATGGTGTATCTACGGATGATCCATTTATAGATACGCTTTCCGTAAATCAAACGTTCTCTTATTCAGGCTTAATAAATGCTCAGGCAGAAAGAACCATACAGATCTTTGGAAAAGATATTACTGTAAAGTTGAACAACGCTTCCGATAAAAAATATGTACGAATAAAAGCAGAAGACGATGATGAAAATCTGATCTATTTTCAGAAAATCGATGAATTACAAGTGAACGGAACTACAGTTGAATTTCTACCAATGATACCATTTGGAAATTATATTGAGATCATTTCATCTTCATGGATTTATGAAGATGAATACTTTGATGAAGGTTATGTGTTCTATAATGATAAATCACCATTTCCAGGCGAAAGCTTTGGTATCAATGGAAAAGACGACCAATACATGGCATTCAGGATTCCGATGAATGGTGCTTTTAATTATGGCTGGTTAAAAATAAACCTATCTGCAGACGCAAATATTTTAGTTATAAAAGAAGCTGCTATTTGTCGTGCTGCTAACGTGAAAATAAAAGCAGGCGCAAAATAAACATCATTACTTATAATAAACAAAAGGTCATCTTAGCGATGACCTTTTTATCTTTTATAATGTTTTGAACATTAATATTCGTGTGGTAATTCCAAACCAACTTTTTCGTGCCATGGCAAACCGTAACCACCAACTTGCGCCATAAACGGATCAGGATCCATTTCTTCTGTATTGTAAACACCAGGTTTCATCCAAATGCCTTCCAACATCAACTTCGCTCCTAACATTGCCGGAACGCCTGTTGTATAGCTTACACCTTGTGCTTTCGCATCGTTGTATGCATCTTGGTGTTTGCAGTTATTCCAAACAAAATAAGTTTGGTCTTTGCCATCTTTAATACCTTTAATCTGGCAACCTATTGAAGTTTCACCTGAATAATTCTCACCTAAACTTCCTGGTTCAGGTAATAATGCTTTCAAAAATTCTATCGGAATAATATCTCTTCCCTGAAACTTAATTGGTTTGATAGAAGTAATTCCAATGTTTTGCATTACTTCCAAATGCGTTAAATATGCTTGACCAAATGTCATCCAAAAACGCGCACGTTTCAATGTTGGAAAATTCTTTACTAAAGATTCCAATTCTTCGTGATACAATAAATACGATTCTTTTGGACCAATATTCGGATAATCGATTGGTTTGTGAATAGACATTGGCTTGATGATTTTCCATTCGCCATTTTCCCAATATTTTCCGTCTTGTGTAATTTCTCTTATATTAATTTCAGGATTGAAATTCGTAGCAAATGCTTGTCCGTGATCGCCTGCATTGCAATCCACAATATCTAAATAATGGATCTCATCAAAATGATGTTTTGCGGCATGTGCCACATAAATCTGAGATTGACCAGGATCGAAACCGCAACCTAATAAAGCCATGATACCTTTCTCTTTGAAACGTTCCTGGTAAGCCCATTGCCACGAGTATTCAAACTTCGCTTCGTCTTTCGGTTCGTAGTTCGCAGTATCTAAATAATGAACACCGGTTTCCAAACAAGCATCCATAATTGTTAAGTCCTGATAAGGCAATGCGATATTCATGACTAAATCAGGTTTGAAAGAATTGATCAAGGCTACAATTTCCGGAACATTATCTGCATCTAATGCTGCAGTTTGAATCGTCATATTTTTTATATCTGCAGCAATCGCATCGCATTTAGATTTTGTACGGCTTGCCAGCATAATTTCGCTGAAAACTTCAGGAACAGACGCGCATTTGCGAACGACAACATTGCCAACGCCACCTGCACCAATTATTAGAACTCTTTTTCCCATATTTTATTTAGTTATTGAATTTGTAAGTTAATAAATTTAAAATATCCTTGCCATGCCGAAGAATGAAGCACTATAGATTCTTCACTTTGTTCAGAATGACAACAAGATGCAAAGGTACAAAATTTGAAGATTTTGAATCGAGATTATTTGATAATTATTTTTGTATGGATTCTGCAACTAATCCAATGTTCTTGCCCAAAGGTAGTAGTAGATTTTACGATATTTTTGACACAAATTATTTTTTCGCAGGCTTGTCCAATGTTTTTTCTTTTGGCACAGGCATAATCATTACTTCGCCTGTTTCTTTTGAGCAAATGGTATCTTTTATAGTAACTACTTTACCATCAATAATTGCTGGTGCTGCACCTGTTGTAGTTTCTTCTATTAATGTATCGCCGGTTAGTGTGTTACTTTCAATTGCTTGTGTTGTATCTACAATTGCCAGTTCTCCAACAATTTTTTCATGGTCTTTCTTATTATGACAGGAAATGAAAAATAGTGAACTAAAAAATGAGATAAAACATGCGATAAAAATATTTTTGAATGGAATATTTTTTGGCAGGTTGGCAATATCTATATAAATTTTTTCTTTTTGTAAGATTTGATCATTTCGAAAATGACCACAAGTTTTTTGTTTTTGATGCTGTTGAAAATAGTCGATAATTTCTTCATCATTCATGGTTGTAAAATCGACTACAACTTTAGCGCAAACATCGCAAAAACGACCTTTTTCTTTTTCAGTCATTATGTTCCAATCTTCATGACAAGGTTGTGGTATATGAATTTTCATTTGTTTGATTTTTTATTTTCAAAATGCAATGAATCCGGATTTACATTTTCGACGTTTACAAGTACAGGATCACCACCAGTTTGCAAATTGGTTACTGGTACTATGGAGTCTGATGGTTTTATTTGAGATGAGTCAATAATGCTGATTTCGCCTCGCATTTCTACTTCTTCTCTTGTTGGGACTTGTTTTCCCATACAAGAAATGAAAAAGATAGAACTAAAAAATGAGATAAAACAAGCTACCAATAAGCTTCTAAATGGAATATTTTTAGGCAGTTTTGCCAGATCAATATTTATGCGTTGTTTTTCAACTAACTGGTCATTTCTATAATGTCCACAGGTATTTTGACGTTGATGTTGTTGAAAATATTCTACAATTTCATCATCATTCATCTTGGTAAAATCAACTACAACTTTAGCACAAACGCCACAAAAACGACCATGTTCTTCCGAAACTTCGGAATATGTCATAGCATTCCAATCTTCGTGACAAGGTTTAGATAGATGTATTTTCATAAAATAAATTTATAAAAGATAAACGTAGTATTGTGTTAAAAATTGTTGTTGGGTTTTTGTCATGTTGAGCGAAAGCGAACATTTGTTACAATTTTAATCTTATATACAAAGCCAAGATGCTTCGTTCGTCAGCATGACAAAATCTATGAAGCTTAAAACAATGAAACTTGTTTTTGAATATTGCCTTCATGTTCCAATAACCATTTTTTTCGCCACAAGCCACCAGCATAACCTGTAAGTGAGCCATCTTTTCCAATTACACGATGGCAAGGAATTACAATGGCAAAAGGATTTTTACCATTGGCCGAAGCTGCGGCGCGTATGCATTTTTCATCACCAAGATCCATAGCTAATTGTATATACGAAATGGTTTTGCCAAAAGGAATTGTTTCTAATTGCTTCCAAACTTTTTGCTGGAATTCTGTTGCTGAAATATGTAATGGCAAATCAAATGAATTATTCTTTTTAGAAAAATAATCTTCGAGTTGTTGCTTGGCTTTTAAGGAAATTTCGTTTTCTATCACATCAACCTCGAAAGGGTTTAAAACCCTTTCGAGGTTATTTGTTTCATCTATAAACAAAACAGATAAAACACTTTCTGCATTTGCTTTTATTTCCAGCAAACCAATTGGCGTTTGTAAGTGTGATGTAAAAATCTGTTCCATTTATATCAGGTTTAATTCATAAGACTTCATCGATATTATCAGATTGAGTTTGTCTATTGTCAGATTGAGTTTGTGGATTGTCAGATTGAGCTTTTCGAAATCAACTTAGACACGCTTCGATAAACTCAGCGTGACACTGCGACAAACTCAGCGTGATGCTTCGATAAACTCAGCGTAACAAAGAACTTTACTTCAAGCTTTTATAGTAAGTAAAAATATCGCTCAGCGTTTTCTTTGGCTTGAAGTCAAATGTTTTGGCAAACAAACTTCCATCAATAATTACAGGATATTTGAAGTAATTAATTAAATATGGTGGAAAAGATTTCCATTTCAAGAAACGTGCTATTCGTTCTGTAAAAGATGGTGGTATTGATGGAATCTGGATAGTCTTAGAGCCTGATGCTTTTATAGCATCCTGGAAACCGATATAATCATCCGGTGCAACATTATAAACGCCAGGAATATTTTTCTCAAACGCAGTACAAATGGCATCGCGCATATCATCAATATGTATGAACTGCATCAAAGGAGAAAAACCCCAAAGTACAGGCGAACGTTTTTCTGACAATAACATAGAGAAAGTGTTACGAACACCAGGACCAGCAATGTTACAAGGTCTTAACACCGTAATATTTAATTCAGGATGTTTGTACAAATATATAGATGACAAATTTTCCAGCTCAACAGAATCCACTAAATCCATTGTAAGTTCTGATGCTTTCAAAGGTGTTGTTTCATCTAATAAAGATGGATTATAGGCTGATGCGCCATACACGAAATAGGTTGACATTACTAGTGTTTTCGGCACATTATATTTTCGTGCTAAATCAAATAATTTTCTTGTGCCGACAACATTTGCGTTATACCTTGTAAAACGATTCAATTCCATTGCAGAAATTCTTCCTAAATGTATAATTCCATCAAAATCATGTTCACGGAAAATATCTTCAAAAAGTCTTTTATTAAAATCTACTTTATAGCTTTCTACAGGAATTCCTAAATCTACTTTTGTACGAAAATCTACTGCAACAATTTTATAATCTTTTTTAAGTTTATCAATTACTTTTTTCGCCAACGCGCCTGCTGCACCTGTTACTAATATTTTCTTTTTTGGTTCCATGAATTTAATTATAGAATTGTAGAGTTATAGAATTAAAGAATTATTTCTTCTTTTCTTTCTGTTCTTTATTATATGCTTCGCGTTTTGCTAAACCTTCTTTGAGCAATTCATTGATAGCTTCTTTTACAATATTCACACGATCTGTAATATCCTGTTCTTTGTAAACATCATTATTAAAATGAATTGGTTTGCCGAAATGTATAAATACTTTGGAAGGAAATAAATACGGCAGAACCAATGGCATGACAGGCATTCCAAGCAATTTTGCCAATGGCTTTAAGTCTGCATACGAACGGATTGTTTCTTCCATGCCAACGATTCCAACAGGAATTATAGGTGCATTATTATTCATCGCAAGATGCATAAAGCCTGAGCCAAAACGTTGCAGCTGGTATTTATGCTTATATAATTTATTAGAACCACGAACACCTTCAGGAAATACAACTACGGCTTCTTCATTTTCTAACATACGTTCACAGTTCACAGGATCGCCGATTACTGCACCAACAGAACTCAGCCAGTTGCCGATGAATGGAACCGTTGGCAAAAAACGCTCTACCATTGCTTTCGGCGCACGAGCACCATATGGACTTGTAATTAAAGAATATCCAACCAGCATACCATCAAACGGTAGTTGACCACTATGATTTGGAATAATCAGGCATCTGCCTTCTTTCGGAATATTTTCCAACCCAAATGCTTCTACTTTGAAAAAATTCTCATACATATATTTGGTAAGGCGCATGTTGTTTTTCATATTCTTGATATTAAAACCCCAAGCATCAAATCCTTGCGAACCTACCCGATTCGGAAAGACATTAACGTATTCTTCTACTGACGAATCGTTGAAAATTTTATTTAAAATAGTTTGCTTTTCTTTTGCCATGTGTTATATCTGCTAAGATTATCTAAAATATTCTAAGCTTTTTGAATCCTCAAAAAATTTATCTAATTTACAAATAAATTACACACAAACATAATCTCACTATCTAAAATGAAACTAAAACACTTATTTATTATTTCTGTAATATTAATGATAAACGCCTGTGGTAAAGAAAAGGATTCCGGCACAGATAATACTTTTGTTGAAAATCAATTTTTAAATAAGAAGTATAACGAAGTATGTTTTCTGATGACGCACAATGCGATGAACGCTAAAGAAAGAAATTTTTCATTTCCTAATCAGACATTTTCTATTACCAATCAATTGATGTCTGGTGTGCGTGGATTAATGATAGACACGTATGATGGCAGTAATGGTGTTGCTGTAACTTATCATGCCAGTACACTATTTGGCTCACAAAATTTAGTCAACGTTTTGCAAGAAATAAAGACCTTCTTAACAGCTCATAAAAAAGAAGTTGTAACGATTATTTTTGAAAATAACGGCAGCAATACACAATTACAAAAAGCTATCGACAGCAGCGGTTTAAGTAGTTTTGCTTTTATACATAGCAATGGCGATGAGTTTCCGATCATGCAAACTATGGTAAACAATAATCAACGATTAGTGATGTTTGTAGAAAGAAACCAATTGCCAAGAGCTTCTTATTTAATGCATGCATGGTCAACTATTTTCGACACAAAATATACTTATTCTACCGTTAATGAATTTGACAGCAATATAAACCGTGGTGGTTCAGGCAGTAAAGAATTGTACTTAATTAATCATTGGTTAGGCGGAACGTTAGGTTTACCTGATTCTACTTTAGCACCAAATGCAAATGCACATCAGGCAGTAAGTAAGCGTATGCAGGAATGCGCTGCAGCCAATAACCATTTCATCAATTTCTTTGGTGTAGATTTTTACCACATTGGTGATGCAAAAATGGTGATTGATTCTATTAATGGCTTGTAATCAATTTTTAAACAACATCTGCAAAATATCTGAATTATTAACAAATGGCAATCTTACATTTAGTAAAAATTATGATTTCATCAATTCTCTACTAACAATTTTAGATGGCATAATTTTAGCAGTAACTATGCAATATAATCATGTTGTATGTTAAAAAAGGCGGCAACCATCTTTCTGTTATTGATTGGATCTTGCATTCAACTTTCTCAAGCGCAAACAAATTGCTTTCATTATTTTCAAACACCAAACAAAGCACATAATGATACCATCGCTTATTTATTAATGGATTGTAACTATTATATTTTTCCTGATCTTATCGGTGTTAAAAAGTATA
>Ga0247804_10000295_pt1 | contig 23280 bp, 20 predicted proteins | sample UWRJL029104C1_FD_181142 | JGI IMG/M metagenome (GOLD analysis project Ga0247804, IMG submission 181142) | Plant litter microbial communities from Arlington Agricultural Research Station in Wisconsin, United States - UWRJ-L029-104C-1 | ecosystem: Environmental > Terrestrial > Plant litter >...
GTTTGCCTTTGAAAAAGGCATAAAAAACAGCCCCAATAAAATTGAGGCTGCACAAGGTAAACATCCAGCGAATGATCACAGTAAGTTTCCTCTCTGTTAAAACAAAGATAAAAAATATTAAAATTAATTAGGTAATTAAGATAGTACCTAGGGAAGCATTGCATAGCATCGGCGTTATCACAATCATAATAAAAAAAGATATATTTATAAAATAAATAATGTGTAATAATGATCAAATGTATCTATCCAGATTTACGAGGTCTTGTATATTTTTACCACAAATACAGATAAGTTAGCGGTCATTGTAACAAACGACACACACAAACCAATGAAGTACAAAAAAATAAAACCTCACCCGGCACTGGAACCCTTTATTGATTTCTATTGGGAACTCAAACCAGAAGAAGTTGAAAAACAATGGGAACGTGTTTTTCCCGATGGTCGTGCGGGTATTTTAATGAATTTGGGAAATACCTGTCTCACGGACAATGGCTTAGCTGTATTGGAATTTGGAAAAACCTATGTAGTGGGGGCAATGACTTCATTTAAAGACAGCTTTATCGATCATGATACCCATTTAATAGGTGCGTGTTTAAAACCTGCCGCTTTTGCAAATTTCTATCATTATGATCCGCAAAATGAACTGACCAACCATACCGTTGAATTTGAAAAATCTAATTCGTTTAATCTGGAGAAAACACTTCAGGATCCATTGGGTTATTTTGACCATTTTTACAGCCAAAGATTAAAAACCAAAACTAATCCATTACAGTCTGTTATTGATGATATACATGCAAATAGCGGGCAAATCAGCATTTACGAACTTTCAAAAAGGCATTGCACAACGGTAAGGCAATTGGAGCGGAATTTCAAAAAACTGGTAGGATTATCACCAAAAGAATATACAAACATTATTCGTTTCCAGAATGCCTTTAGTTTAATCAAAAAATCAGATCCAAACCGCAGCCTGCTGGATATTGCATTTGAATGCGGCTATTATGACCATTCGCATCTAAGCAATGAAATCAGGCGAAATACCGGACTTGCGCCATCGCTGCTGTAATTTGTCGCATTTTTACAAAGTGCAGCTGCTTTTTGCAAAGTAATTTTGCACAAACATTAAAATTTTAACAGATGCGAAAAACAGCACTTTTCATTGCAATGAGCCTGGATGGTTACATTGCAAAACCTAATGATGACCTTGGTTTTTTAAAACTTGTAGAAAAAGAAGGGGAAGATTACGGTTATGCAGCATTTACAGATACAATCGACACCGTAATTATTGGAAGGAGAACCTATGATTACGTGCTCAAGGAAATCGGCCCATCTTTTTATGACAACGGAAAACGGGATGTTTATGTCATTACAAGGACTCAAAGGCCACCAGTAGGCAGAACCATTTTCTACGCGGGAAACCTAAGCGAACTCATCAAAAAAATAAGGTCTGAAAAAGGAAAAAATATTTATTGTGACGGTGGCGCAGAGGTGATAAACGAACTGCTCAGACACGATTTAATCGACGAGTATATAATATCGGTTGTGCCTATTTTATTGGGCAGTGGAACAAGGCTTTTTAAAGAGGGCAGGCCTGAACAGCTGCTGGAATTTAGAAAGGCCAAAACATTTGATACGGGACTCGCACAACTGCATTACAAACGCAAAAGTTAAAGCACATTAATCCCAGAATACTGCAAAAGACCGTCATTGATGACGGTCTTTTTATGGGCATCAAATCTCATAGATTAAAATTTTCGCTGGGAAGGTTTATGATTGCCAAGTGATCCATTAGCTGTTTCATCTTTGGTAAGTTCATCTTCTTTTAGCTCATCGTTGCCAAGCTGCCCAATTTCGAATTCCTTCCTTACCGGATTATCCTTTTCGGGCGCTATGGTCTCAAAGGAATCATTTTCAGTCTCATTGCTCTTCTGGGTATCCCTATCCCTTTGAGACCCCTTTGAAGGGTCATTCGCTATAAGGTCCTTTTCTATGTCCTTCCCGGTTATGTCTTTGGGGCCGCTTTGGGGTTTCTTATAAGGGTTCTGCGGGTCATAGGGGCTGGGCGTTTTTGGCTGTGGTTTTGGGGTCTTTGGTTTGGTTTTGGGAATTACGGTGGTCCTTGTGGTAATTTTTTGTTGTATTTTTTTCGTTTGATATTGTTTTTTTGGAGCTTTTTCCCGCTATACGTTGCAATCTTTTGTGCCGAACCCCGGCACAAAAGGATTTCCACTGCTATCGGGGCTAATTGTTGTGTCCACACTATTGTTAAGACATACTTTATGATGCTTTTATACCATAAGATAATAAAGTTTTCCAAATCCCTAAACCGAATCGTGCCAATTCAGCCTATAGGGGACTTGTATACTGAAAAAATGGATTTGGCTGTGATGAATTCCTATGATATGTTGTATTTCTAAAAACTCAAAAATCATTTTTTAGCACAGCTTTTTAGTTATATTTGAGGTAAAACAAACAATGTTTTTCCATAAACTGACCTTATAGCGTCAACTATATGGTCAGTAAAAAATATAGATTTTAATAACGATAAAATGACCGACAAACTCACGGAGCTTGAAAAACAAATTGGACACCTTTCAGAAAAATCAGGACTGTCCGGAGAAAACCTTTTGGTATTCCCTGAAAACTTCAGACAGGTTCATTCCTTTAAGATTTTTGGAGACAATTTACTTGCCATACCAGCGAACCTAATAATTGAAGGTGATGATGAAGAATTTGAAAAACCGTTTAGTTTTTTAGACAGCCTGGAAAACCTAAAATTATTCGAGAGTGAATTCAGACCAGAAGTTCCCTATGATTTTATACAAATTGGAAATTTATATGGTTCAGCTGAAATTGTATTATTAAATAAATTGAAGGACACTATTCATATTTTCCATGTCTCTGACTTATCAGATAAGGACTGGCTGAAATACAAATTGGAAAAAGGAATCTGTGATTTAGAATCATTTATTGACAGTCTTCGGGTACAGACTATTTGTTGTTTAATGGACCCAACTGATTACTCCAAGTGGGATATTTATGAAATTCGGAATAATGAAATATTGGCGGTTGCCGGGCTCTTAAAATTTACAGACAAGGAAACTGCATGCATGGAATATAAAAGATTTATAGAAAAATCATTAGAGAGAGGATTTCAAATACACTATGCTCCGAAAAAAATATTAAATGAACTCCAGCAATAATTTACAAATATCTAACAGGCTCCGGGCGGGCTCAAAATTTTAAGCCAGGAGCATTGCGTTTCATATACACAAAAACAGGAAACTTTGTACTTTGAAATCTCATAAACTCAGGTTCAAAGTGTTAGTTGGTTAACCCACATCATACACTAATTAAACATAAAATGAATTCTAAAAAAAGAAACTTAATAAATATATTAATTGGTATAATTTTAATCCTTTTTGGCTATTATTTATATTCTTTAAATGCGTTATTGTTTCACTATATGGGACTTTTAATGATAATTTACGGAAGTTTTGTATCAATTGTTAAAGCGCTAAAAATAATATTTTTGAATAATGGCAAATTTAAAGCTATACGCAGATTTGAAGAAAGTGAAAACCTGCAAATACCTAGTTTTATTAAAGAAATTTTAGAATTTAGAATAAAAAACAATCGAGAGCTTCTTTTTGAAGTTGCCTATTTGGGTGAGTTTAAAGTTTTAAATTATAACAGTAAAGACAGCAATTTTAATAATCCAAGTTTCTTAAAAGAAGCAATTCTCGACTTTGTCAATAGCGAATTTTATCCAGTATTCCGTGTAGAAAATTTAATTCCTATAGCCCGTAATAAAAGCAATGGCGCTTTATTTGTTGAAGAAAATAAATCCGAGGTAGTCTATATTGATTTAGATAATTCTAATTTTAAACCTTTGGCTTTAGATAAAAAAATAGATTTTTATTTAGACCTCAATAAATTATCGTTGCAAAATAATGCTTATTATGGCAATGCATTGGAGAAATTAGAGAATATAATTTCAAATAAGGAATTCTTTTATGATGTTCCGGATGGTATTTTTGAAGGTAAGGATTACATGGAAATTTTTGATAAAAGTTTCAATTTACTAGATATAAGTATTGATTATTCCATTACAGCTATTGAAGAAAAAGAAGATAAATATTTTATCGAGTTAGAAATAAAGAATAAAATTTTTAAAACTTTTTTTCAAAAATATAGCCATTATATCGATAACGAAAGAATTACTATTGTTTTAAATGAAATTTTGCAATTAACACAAGCTAATGTTCAAAAGAAATTCTATTTACTCTCTTATGAAATTTGCGATTTCGGAATTGTATCGGCTGACCAAAATACTTATGAAAAATTAAAAGAAAATGGCTGTATAGATTTTGATTTTGAAAATCAAAAGTTAACAGCAGAAGAAATCAAAAGTATCAGGAAATATTCTGATTTGTCTACAGAAATTGAAAATATAGAGTTCCATATAAAAGTCGTAAAAAAATCCAATAAAAAAGATTTTAAAAAAGGAAAGCAATATCATTTTTCCTACCAGACGAAGTATTTATTTGATGCTGATGGATTAAATATAATTAAGGAAAAACTCAATATTATAATTGTAAAAATAGAATTGGGATATGAGATTTTCTTTAAAAACTAAAAATAATATTTAATGATCAAACGATTAAAAATTTGTAGAATAGATTTGGCGAATTAGATTAATTGAAAATAGTTCTGGATTTGGAGGATTTAATAAAGTCGAAGAATAGGGCTCATTTAATGTAATATCTAGTTTAAGTCAAGAAAATCTGCTGTTATATTAAAAATACTATTATGAAAAATAAAACCATAATCGAAAGATTAAAAGAGACCGAAATTCAATTAGAAAAAAACGTAACTGAAAGTCTAAAATTAACAGACAACAAAACCCAACTTGAGTTTTATAATCTTTGGAAAGAACATGATAGCAATAAAAATATTGAAAGCATGTTTAATGATTTGAAAGCAAATATTAATAATTACTGGTTGAATGACAAGTACAATAATGACCTGAAAAAAGAGTTCAATATGCTTTATTTTGAGCATGGAGGGCTGTACGGCGGCGCATTTGATACCTTTGCCATCGATTTCAATTACAGTAGCATTGAATCGCCTATTTTTAAAACTATGGACGAGCGGCTGAATTATTTAGAAAACATTTCTTGTTTGCCAGGGTGTATAATTCCATTACTTTCTGATTTGACCAGAGAAATTCAGGGAAAAGAAAATGATTTTGATGATTGGGAGGACTTAATGGATATTTATAATTTATTTGAAACTGCAGCATTTATTGAATCATACCAGACTTTTTTAAGGGCTCACCACGAGAATATATTTAGTAAATTAAATTTTAAAAAACCTTTTTATTTAGCGGTTGGCGAACATGATGCAGGCGCTCCGAAATTACTATATGTAATTGAATAAAATATACAGCGAATATGCTACAACGAATTTGGACATTTGGCCTATAGCGCTTAAAACGGATGTGGGCAACAGCCTTAATGGAAAGTTGGATCTGTATTTTGGAACCTGGCAAATCTGAACAATGGGGCTAATTTAGCCCCGAGCCCGCTGTTATATCCTATCGTTAGCAGAAATGCTAAGATTTGCGTAGATTCAATAACTTACTACAACACGTCTAATTAAATTAATGATGAGATTATTACAAATAACACTTATATTTTTTTAACACTTATATCGCTTTCTGCCTCATTGTTCTTTTTATTATCAATATCCGTTTCAAACCGCTCCGACGGGTCATTCTCTATTAGGTCTTTTTCTATGTCCTTCCCGGTTATGTCTTTGGGGCCGCTTTGGGGTTACTTTTAAGGGTTCTGCGGGTTATAGGGGCTGGGTGTTTTTGCTGCGGTTTTTGGGGCTGTGATTTGGTTTTGGGAACTACGGTCGCCTTGTGGTAATTTTTGGTTGTATGGGAAGTTGTAATTTTATTTTTTGAATTGAATTATTGCTATTTTTTTTAAAGGGGTTCCGTGGGGGAGGTTTGGCGATATATTTTTTTTTTATTTTTTTGGAGCTTTTTCCCGATAGCAGTGTAAATCCTTTTGTGCCGGTGTTCGGCACAAAAGGATTTACACTGCTATCGGGGCTAGGGTAGTTGAATCTGTTTTTAGTGGCTGTCATTTAATTAAAAGTATTTTTCTTCTTCCGGTTTTTTGTTTCTCTCTTTCATTTTGCAATATAAATTCGGTTACTAACGAGAGATACGAAATGAGTATGCCAAAAAATAATGCTCCATTTCCGCCAATTGATTCGGCGTTCATGCTGGTACCTAAAAAGTTTTATGCGATTGACCAGTGGATAAAATAAGGTTGAAGTTCATATAAGCGACACTATTTAGACAAATAAAAAAAATGTCAGAAATGGAGGGTAATTCAAATTTGCTAAAGAAATCGTATAGTTAAATGGACATATTTTCAATCTCACTAAGAAAACAGAAATAATTTATTTATATTTATATTTTTACATTTTACACTTTAATGTTATGGATAACAGGGAAGAACCTATACCACACGACGAATTGGCGCGTCTGGCAGCATTAAAACGCTATAATATTCTTGACACCTTACCTGAACATGCTTTCGATGACGCAACGAAACTTGTTTCTTATATTTGCGGCGTGCCAATTGCCCATATTTCCTTTATAGATGAAACGCGGCAGTGGTTTAAATCAGAAATAGGAATAGGTGTATCTGAGGTGCCAAGGGAAATTACCTTTTGCAGGTATACCATTATGGATTCGAAAATGGTTGAAATACCCGATACCCATATAAACGAACGATTTAAAGATGATCCCAATGTTACTGGTGGATTTAAGGTAAGATTCTACGCGGGGGTTCCGCTAACAACTCCAGACGGTTTTAATATAGGAACCATTTGTGCCGTAGACCATGTGACTAAAGAACTAAATGAAAACCAGCGAAATGCACTTTCAATAATTGCAAAGCATGTGATAAATCAACTTGAATTAGGAACTAAAAATTTCCAGCTCGCCACCCAGAAAAAAATCGCCGAACGTGCCGTATTGGCAAAAGATAGTTTTTTAGCCAATATGAGTCATGAAATAAGAACTCCGTTAAATGCTATAATTGGCTTTACAGATCTTCTGGCGCAAACGAGGCTGGATGCTGTTCAGAGAGATTATATTGATAGTGTACAAATTGCCGGAGAAAATCTGCTTCTCATAATTAATGATATTTTGGATCTTTCAAAAATTGAATCGGGTAATTTAGTTATAGAAACACAACCATTCAATTTAAAAAAGGCACTCAAACATATTTATGATTTATTAAAAGTTAAGGTGCATCACGGAATTGAATTCAATCTTTTTCTGGATGCCGATATGCCTGAAATTGTAGTTGGCGATCAGGGAAGACTAAATCAAATATTAGTTAACCTTACTGGCAACGCGCTCAAATTTACAGAAGAAGGTGAGGTAACAGTTTCTGTAAAAATGGTTAATGAAACAGAGGATCATTATTCACTTCGATTTTCTGTAAAAGACACCGGTATCGGCATACCCGAAGATAAACTTTCTACTATTTTTGAACGATTCAAACAAGCCGAAGAAAGTACCACAAGAAGATTTGGCGGCACAGGGCTTGGCCTTAATATTGTGAAACAATTAGTGGAATTGCACGGCGCTGAAATTCAGGTAAAAAGCAAACAAGACAGAGGTTCAGAATTTTTCTTTGTTTTGAATTATAGAAAGGCAAAAGATACAGAGACAATAGCTGAAACATTTTTTGAAGACAATCTCGGGAAACTTAAAATACTGGTTTGTGAAGACAATATTCTAAACCAGAAATTGGTAAAAAGCGTCATTCAAAATTTTGGTTTTGAATTGGACATTGCAGAAAATGGGGAAGAAGGAATAGATTTTTTATCAAAAAAAGAATATGATCTAGTATTAATGGATCTTCAAATGCCAATTAAAGATGGTTACCAGACTACAGAATATATAAGGAATGAAATGAAATTATCGATTCCTATTATTGCCATGACAGCGCACTCTCTGGTGGGCGAACAGGAACGTTGTTATGATGTAGGAATGGATGCTTATGTACCAAAGCCATTTAAGCAGGCGGAGCTGTTGGAAGCTATCAAAACGGTAATGAACAAGGATCATAATACTGTAAAAAAGAGAAGAATAGACTTTTCTTATTTAGATGAAATGGCATGTGGTAATCCGGAGTTTAAAAAAGAAATGATTGCCCTTTTCATAGAAAAAATCCCTGCTGAAGTTACTCAATTGGAAGAAGCATTTAATGATAACAATTCTGAGAGAGCTAAAAAACTGGCGCATAATATGAAATCTAGTTTAGACATGTTTATGCTAACAGATCTTAGTAATTGTTTATCTATTATCGAGGAAGAAGCTACATTAGGAAAGTTTACAAGTGAAGCTGCAGATCAGATGAATATTCTGAATTGTGGAATTAATGAGGTAGTTAAAATTCTAAATGAGTTATGATAAAAGAGAAATATAAACTAGCTTTACGTTATATCCAAAAGTCATAAAATTCAATTTGCCCCAAAATCAATAATCTATGAGAATTATTTTATCTGAAGATAATGATATTCTTCGTAAATCATTATCCTTTTTTCTGGAGTCAAAAGGATTTACCGTTGATCAGTTTTCTGATGGAAGAGAAGCGTTAAACGCAATTGAGACAAATAACTACGACTTAATTCTGACCGATATCAACATGCCAGGCATAAGCGGAATGGAAATTACCCAATATGTTAGAGAAAGTTTAAAATCTGATATTCCTATAATTATATTTACTTCTTCAGGTATAGAACAAACAGAACTGGATTCATTTGATCTTGGTGCAAACGAATTTATTGCCAAACCTGTCAGCCCTGCGGTGCTTTTAGTGAGAATTAATAAGTTATTAAAAACGCGCGCTTAATGAGGTTTTTATATTATATAATTTGCGTGCTGTTTGTTTCGCCTGTGGTACTGGCACAGGAAATTAATGTTGATGCCGTCATGGCTCACGCAAAACGTGAAGTGGAGAAAGGCAATTACGATACAGCATTGTCGTTAATTGAACCCTTGAGTGCGAAATTCCCTGAGAACGAAGAAATAAAAATCTATACCGGACGAATTTACAGCTGGAAAAAAGAGTACAATACTTCGATAAAGATACTATCCCCTATGGCAGACAGGAGTGATCCCAGTCCGGATGCTTTATTGGCCATAATTAATACTTATTTCTGGTCAGAACAGTTTGAGAAATGTATTAAGTATTGCGATAAATATTTGGTGATAGAACCTAATTCGCTTGATGTTTTGAGAATTAAAGTTAATTGTCTGGAAAAATTGAATCGGGACGGAGAAGCATTGGCTATTATAGAAAAAGTTTCTATTACAGATAACAGTACCCAAGGCTTTAAAGGAGTGCGCACACTCATTGGAAAGAAAGCAAAAAATGCAATAGCTGCTTCCTATCTAAATATCTCAACATCAGATCCCGGACAATCTCCGTTGCATTATGGGTATGTCGAATACTCTCATAAGTTCACAAAATCGGCACTTGTTGGTCGTGCCAATGTGGGCCATGTAAATGACGATACTCAAATGTTGTTTGAAGCAGATTATTACCAAACCTTTTCTAAAAAAAACTATTTGTATGTAAATGGAGGTATTTCAACAGGGGAAACTGTCTTTCCTGTTTTAAAGGCCGGTGCCGAATATTATTTTGTTCCGCAAAAAAGATTTGATTATGCACTTGGTGTTCGATTTATGCATTTTGAAACAGAGGATGTAACTTTGTTAACCGGGCAGCTGGCCTATCATAGCGGTGCTTATACTGTTGCCTACAGACCTTATTATGATACCGGGAACGAACTATTTTCTCATGTTTTAAGCTTACAGAAGGTAAATGATGAAAAAGAAAGTATTTTAAGGCTGGAACTACAGTATGGAAATGTTCCCTATCTGTATCTTTATAATAATCTGACTCAGCCTTTGAGCTCATACAGAGCAGGTATACAATATCAACATCGTATTGGTGATTCCTTTTTTGTGAGACCTGTTTTTCTTTATGAGTACGAAGAATACTTGCCTGATGAATTCAGAAATAGATTTAATGTTCAGGTAATCGTTACTAAACGCTTCTGATATTATGAAACAATGGGAACTTTATAAGAATGGTACATGGCTAGAACCTTTTTTAATTCTGTCCATATGTCTCTTTATACTAACATCGATTATTCTTTACCTATTAATTATCAAAAGCAGAAGCAGAAATATAAAAAAGAACCGGCTTCTTCTCCAGTACAATTTAGTAATTGAAAAATTAATGTCTTCGGTAGTTTTTGAGGATATTCCTTTTTCAGAAATTAAAGAAGATAAAAATTTCAGCAAACTTTTTAAGAAGCCTTTTTTCAGAGAAGTTATGATAGATTATATTATGAATCTTCATAAAAACTACGAAGGTAATTTTGCACAAAAGTTAGAGCAATTTTATACAGATTCAGGTTTGATAAAAGATTCTTTTAAAAAACTTAAAAGCCTCAAATGGGAGGTGAAATGTAAAGGGATCACAGAACTTGCAGAAGTAAATTGTATTGAAGCTTTTGACAGGATAATAAAAGCATCTAAGGCCCGGAATAAAGTTTTAAAAATTACAGCCATCAACGCCTCCATTAAACTTGTTGGCATAGAAAGCTTGGCTTATCTCACAGAGCATCCTTATCCTATAGATGACTGGACGCAGATAAATATTATTGGCGCTTTTAAAAAGCATGATATTGGTGATACAAAAGGCATTGAATTATTGTTGGAATCTCAAAATACAACTGTCATTTCACTTGGGCTAAAGCTTATTAAGGAACTCAAATTGACACAAAAAATTCCTTATCTAACAAAGTTAGTTGCCAATGCTCCCAATTCATTAATAAAATACGAAGCCCAAAACGTAATACAGGTACTAACGGTTTAAAAGTATAACGATGACATTTTTTACTACTGAATTATCACTGTTTTTTGAGGAGTATTTATTGCTAATAATTGGGTACGCTGTACTAATTATGTCTTCGTATCTTATATTAGCCCACCTTTCTACCAGAGAGATGGGGGAATATCTCAAAAAGAATAGTTTTGTTGATTACAGCGTACTTCTTACAAGTGAATTTGCGCCACGCCTTTCTTTAATTGCTCCAGCTTATAACGAGGGGTTTACAATTCAGGAAAATGTAAAATCCTTGCTTTCCTTAAATTATAATAATTATCAGGTAATTGTAGTCAACGATGGAAGTAAGGACAATTCTATGGAAATCCTTATCAAAACTTATGATCTTGTCCTGACAGAACTGGATATTCATCCGAAAATTGAAACAAAAAAAATCAGAGGTATTTATGTCTCAAGAAATGCAGCTTTTAAAAAACTGCTGGTAGTGGACAAGGAAAACGGAGGTAAAGCCGACGCCCTGAATGTCGGACTTAATATTGCTCAGAATCCCTATGTGGTATGTATTGATGTTGATTGTATTCTGGATAAAGATTCACTGCTTAAACTAGCAAAACCTTTCCTTGAATCATATGGGAAACGTATTATTGCCACCGGAGGTGTCGTGAGGATAGCAAACCAGTGCATCATAAGGAATGGCCGTCTGGTTGAAGTAAATATTCCAGATGTTATGCTCTCCAGAATTCAGGTTTTAGAATATTTAAGGGCGTTTCTCCTTGGCAGAATGGCCTGGAGCAGGCTAGACGGGCTGTTGCTGATTAGCGGTGCGTTTGGTGCATTTGATAAGGAAATTGCTTTGCTGGCTGGCGGCTATAATACCAAAACGGTAGGTGAAGATATGGAACTCGTGGTGAGAATGCGTCGTTATATGTTGGAGAATAAAATACCCTATGGAGTTAGCTATATACCTGATCCGCTTTGTTGGACAGAAGCGCCCGAAGATTTTAATATATTCAAAAAACAGCGCAGCCGCTGGATGAGAGGTACAATCGAAACACTTGGTCTGCACAAGAAAATGATTTTAAACCCCAAATACAAATTGCTGGGTATGATTAGTATACCGTATTGGACATTGTTTGAATTCCTGGCTCCCGGAATAGAGTTTATAGGTTTTATAATAACAATTATATTTATGATATTAGGTTTAATTAAGTGGCATTTTTTCTTATTATTGGTGTTTTTTGTTTATTTTTTCGCTGTTATGTTTTCCGTTATCGCGCTGTACAGCGAAGAACGTACTTATCATAAATACCCAAAGCAGGCTGATTTTTTTAAACTTTTGATTGCTGCTTTAATAGAACCTGTTTATTTTCATCCACTAACAGTATTCGCCGCCCTGGTTGGTTATAAAGAAAAAATAATGGGAACAAAAGGTTGGGGAGAAATGACCCGAAAAGGTTTTAGCAAGAAGTAAAGAAGAGTACTTTATCCGCCAAATAATATTTCCTTTAATTCTATATTTTTTGCAGGCACCAATCTCATGCAGTAATATCTTCGCTGGGAAACTTTATTATTGCTCTTTGCGCCATGACCTGTCTCATCCCTTGCACGTGCATCTTCCTGGAGCTCCGTTGGCCAAGCTGCCCGATTTCGAATTGCTTGCTCATCGGATTGTCTTTTCGGCCTCGATGGTCTCAAAGGAATCGTTATCATCCCATCGCTCTTTTGGGTATTCCTATCCGTTTGAGGCCCCTTTGAAGGGGCATTATTTGTAAGGTCCTTTCTATGTCCTTCCCCCTTATGTCTTTGGGGACGCTTTGGGGTTCCTTTTAAGGGTGCTGCGGGTCATAGGGGCTGGGTGTTTTTGGCTGCGGTTTTTGGGTCTTTGATTTGGTTTTGAGAATTACGGTGGTCCTTGTGGTAATTTTTGGTTGTATGGGGATTTTTTATTTTATTTTTTGAATTAAATTATTGGTGTTGTTTTTTGAAAGGAGGGTACGAGGCAGGTTGGGTAGTGTATTTTTTTAGGTTTAATGTTTTTTTTGGAGCTTTTTCCCGCTATACGTTCCAATCTTTTGTGCCGAACAACGGCACAAAAGGATTTCCTCTTCTATCGGGGCTAGGGCTCCCGAAGAGCCCCTATTTTGCATTGGATAACTGCGCATTCAAACTTGATAATTTTTAATTTATTTGAATCAATTAATTTTTTTTTAAGGTTTAGCAGTGGCTATTTTATTGGTAATTGCTGTACATAGTTCTTAAGTTCCCTAAATCATGTTCCATATTATAATTTGGAACATCTTTTTTTATATTAAAATACTCTAGAATGCTGTTAATCTTTAATTTAGGATGCAAATAGACTTATTTGTCACTTAATTTAAATACTGATGCCTAAACCCTTAAATTAGTATTCCATGGAACTTAAAAAAACATTTAAAATCTCCAGCCGGATTATGGCCGTAGGAATTATATTCCTTGCAAGCGCAATTCTCTCCCAGCAGGCCGAAGCCCAAACGGCCAAAAAACCGAACATTTTAATCATATTCGGCGATGATATCGGGCAGTCCAATATTAGTGCCTATACCCATGGACTGGTAGGGTACCAGACCCCAAACATTGACCGTCTGGGAAAAGAGGGCACTATGTTTACCGACTACTATGCCGAGAACAGCTGTACCGCGGGCCGCTCGACACTCATTACCGGGCAGAGCTGTTATCGCACAGGACTCTCTAAAGTCGGCATGCCGGGCGCCCCAATCGGCCTGCAGGCCCGTGATATTACCATAGCGCAGGCGCTCAAGCCTTTGGGATACGCGACAGGACAGTTCGGGAAAAACCATTTGGGGGACCTCAACAAATACCTGCCAACAGTACATGGTTTTGACGAATTCTTCGGAAACCTGTACCACTTAAACGCTGAGGAAGAACCCGAAGACCCAAGTTATCCTTACAAGGACTCCGCATTTGTGAAATCCTATATGGTTAGGGGAGTGCTGAAATGCAAGGCGACAGACAGGGATGACCCGACCGTTGATCCGCGTTTTGGAAAAGTGGGCAAACAAATTATCGAAGATTCCGGGCCCCTGACCAAAAAGAGAATGGAAACCATAGATGATGAGACTTTTGCAGCGGCTATTGATTTCATTAAAAGACAGAATGCCGATGGAAAGCCCTTTTTCTGCTGGATGAATGCAACGCGCATGCATGCCTTTACCCATGTTCGGGAATCACTTCGCGGAAAAAGCGGTATGGCCGATAACGAATATGCCGATGGTATGCTGGAGCATGATGGGGATGTAGGTTTAATATTGAAAGCTTTAGATGATTTAGGAATTGCAGAGAATACCATTGTGATCTATACAACCGATAACGGGCCCAACATGTTCAGCTGGCCTGATGCCGCGATGTCCCCCTTCAGGAGCGAGAAAGACTCCAACTGGGAAGGTGCTTTCCGTGTGCCTGCTTTTGTGCGCTGGCCCGGACATATTGCTGCTGGGAAAATATCCAATGAGATAGTTTCAGGACTCGATTGGTTCCCCACAGTGCTGGCTGCAGCCGGAGAACCAGCTATAAAAGAAAAATTGTTGACCGGCTATAAAGCACAGGGCACCAGCTTCAAAGTGCATCTGGACGGTTTCAATCAGCTGCCGTACCTGACCGGGCAGCAGCCGAAATCGGCACGAAGCGAATTTTATTATTTCAATGATGATGCGGAGCTTGTATCGATGAGGATGAACGACTGGAAGATCGTTTTTCAGGAGCAGAGAACCCAGGGCGGTTTTGGCATCTGGGCCAATCCGTTTACACCGCTTCGGGTGCCTAAATTATTCAATCTTCGTATGGATCCCTATGAGAGGGCCGATATTACCTCTTTTGTGTATGAGAAATGGTGGGGGACAAAGATGTATATAGTCGCTGAAGGCATTCAGAAAGGGGCCGTGTTTTTGGAATCCTTTGTCACTTATCCCCCAAGCCAGGACCCGGCGAGTTTCTCCATTAATGCCATAAGTGAGAACGTTAAGGACCAGATCAAGATGATCCGTTCCCAGCAGCAAAATGCAGTAAGGAAATAATAGTTATAATGGTGGCTGATTAAATAAAAGGCAGGCGATTTAAACCCTTAAGGATATTGTTTTTCTTAAACTAAACATTTTTGAGCCCCTGCAATACCGTTTTATTTTTGTAATTTACTAACTGTTTCATGGAAGGAGCCAATTGACTTTTTTTTAAGTCATTGGCTCTTTTTTAATATCCCTTTAAAGGGTTATTCTCTAGAAGGTCCTTTTCTATGTCCTTCACCGTTATGTCTTTGGGGGCGCTTTGGGGCTTCTTATAAGGGTTCTGCGGGTCGTAGGGGCTGGGTGTTTTTGGCTGCGTGTTTTGGGTCTTTGATCGGGTTTTGGGAATTACGGTGGTGTTTGTGGTAATTTTTTGTTGTATCTTTTTGGGTTTGATATTGTTTTTTTGGAGCTTTTTCCCGCTATCCGTTGCAATCTTTTGCGCCGAACCCCGGCACAAAAGGATTTTCACTGCTATCGGGGCTAGGGTAGACTTAACTTTTTGTAGCAAAATGCATATACTCCATAATGGAAGAATCGTTATTTGCTCGGATTTATTTTGAAAATTTACCTACTTTTATATTTAAATTTATTTTAAAATATTTTTCGATATGAATATTGATTACAAGGACACTAATTTTTTTAATACGGATTATATACACCGAATTCAGACTTTTGAAAAGTACCTTTCGAGTTCAATGGCATCAGAGGATCATTATGCTAATTATAAGATTGGACTGATACCTAATATTTTTTACGGACATAATATAACAGCAGTTACAGGTTTGTTCAGAAAGGAGTTTCTTGATGTTAAGTCTGGAATAGAAAGATACGAGCAGGATAATAATAATGATTTTCCAATGTTGAAATCGTTTATCAATACCGAAAGAAATTTACGAACAGTTTTCGACGTTAGTCAACTTGAGGATTACACGACACTTTTGGAGCGGTCATTTGATAATCAGAAAACAGATGCAAATGGTGCGGCAGTCAGCCGGTTTTTTTTAGCGACTCCAATATTAAATACTTATTTATTTCAGGTAGAAAAACTATTTGGGAAGGGTATTATTGATTGATTTTAGTAGTTTACGGAACTCTTTATAATTAATTTTTAGTTAGTTTGGGAATCTCATTATTGGTCAATTTATGGAATTACATTTTGAAGATTTTGCGCTTACCATTAAAGCTACGGATTTGGATGTCCCTTATAGTATGAGCGACGAGGCATTGTTTTTGACCGTTCGCTCTAATTTGACTGATTTATTATCTAACAAGAAAACAGAAATTTTCTACTTTGGACTTGCGCCCGACAATACTGCAGATGGTCAGGATGAACTTTTAGAAAATGGGACTTTCTATCGCATTATTGGCTATGAAAAAAATTTAGGGATTGATTTGGAAAGCAGCCCTGAGGAAATTTTAAGAGCTTTCCATTACATAGTTAGTAATTTCCAGCCCAGATGGGCTACAATCTTTGTTGAAGAAGGAGTGAGCAAAAAAGAAGTTACAATTGAATTAATGTATCAGGAAATAGCATTAAACGAAAAATAGAGAGTGATGAATCTTGATGATGGAATTGAGAGATTTGTTGAGGCGCAGCAGAATGTTTACAACCAGGCTTTAAATGAAATTAATAACGGAAAGAAACAAAGTCACTGGATGTGGTTTGTTTTTCCCCAAATCAGGGGCCTGGGATTTACTGACTTTAATGTGTATTATGGAATTAAGGACCTAAAGGAAGCCCAGCAATATTTAAGTGATCCAATACTGGGAGAGCGCCTGATTGAAATATCAGAAGCGGTTCTTTCTCAAGAGGGAAAAACAGCCCTGGAAATTTTTGGTAATCCTGACCAGAGAAAACTTAAATCCTCTATGACCCTCTTTAGGCACATCCAAAATACAAATCCTGTTTTCCAGAAAGTATTGGAAAAATATTATCAGGGATCGCTTGATGAAAAAACTATGGCAATACTACAATCCCAAAAAAGTAATTTGTGAAACTTTCAATCAAATTAGAATCGAATTATTTGCAGGAAGACCATGAAGGGTCACCTGATACACTATTTGATTATAAATTAATAAGATTAAGCTTTACTTTCTCAAGATAATCATCCTGTATTTTGGTGAGTTCAGCGTTAAGTTCCTGCATTTTTGCCCTTACAATTGTATTGCGCTTTTCCTGTTCCATTTTATAGCTTTCAGCTTTTTGTTCAGCAGTTGGTTCAATTTCGATTTGGTCAGAATTTGATTGCTGGTCATCTGAGTTTGAAATTTCAACTTCTTCATTCTTCTCCTGCTGCCATCTTTGAAATTGCGCTTCCGCATAGGCGCTGTACAGGTATTCATATAGAATTCCCTCACATCTGTTGAAGTGTTCCCATGGAAAAAGGCCTTCTTCAGTCATCTCATTGGGATAGGTGTAGAGTGTAATTTCCATACGCGAGAATAAATCCAATTTATAATAATCAAGAAATTCCTGGTTGGTAACTCCTTTAAAATAATCTATTTCTTCCATGGCTGTGTTTTTAGACTTGAAATGCGATAAGGTTCCCTTCATAGGGAAATGCAAAATCTTCAATTTTAACAGACTGGTCCAGCCATGCCGATTCATCATTTCTTTTAAGCATTATAGGCATTCGGTATTTATGGTTGTGTACATAGGACATTATTTTATTTGCCTTTGTGGTAACCATTGTATAGGTGTTTTTTATTTCGTTAGAAACAGGATCTGTCCACGAGGAATATAACCCTGCGAAGGTGAAGATTTCATCATCTTGCGAGTTGATCTGGTATTTATCCTTGCTTTTTCCTTTTTCATCGTTCCAATGCCACTCGTAGTAAGCAGAAGCGATTATCAGACAGCGGTTGTGTGTTATATTTTTAAACGATGCTTTTTCGTCTATGGATTCAATCCTCGCATTGAGTGTGTTTTTCCTGAATTCAATATCTTTTGCCCATGATGGAAGCAGTCCCCACGTATAGTCCGTTGTAATTAAACCGGGTGAGGAATTGAGGATTATTGGGATATATGGATGCGCGAACCCATTTATAAAATCAGACTGAAGATAGTTTTCCTCGTTGTCCACTTCTGCATTAAAACGTCGTTTTACATTTTCAATTGCCGCGGACTGCTGAACATAGTAACACATAATTTTTTGATTATTATAGTATATAAAATACCTTATTTTAATAATATTAAACTTTTTGTGGGCAGTTTGGTCAATTGCCATGTGATAGATTTGCCACCAAAATGTAGTGAAGAATCGGTATCAATTTGACGTAAGGCGCATTGAAAAACTGCTTTTGGAAAATCAACATAGGAAAGATAATCTTCATCAGAAAAACAGCAATAAACTGTTTGCCTTTTTGATTATTATCATTTTTATATTTTTCACATTCTATCAAAATTAGTTCATAATTGGGACTTTACATAAATAAAAAATCAAAATTTCATCCGATGGCGTGGCAGGTTAATTTCGTGTTCCTGCGGATAGGGTTTCCGGTCCGTACTGCTGATATCCTGTTTAATCTGGTTCTGCGTGACAAACCGTTTGTCTGAATCCATATATCTCGGATCGGGAACAAATGGCATTTTGGCCATTTTGTTTATCGTTATAGTTGGAAAATGATAATCAATTTCTACGGTTCCCAAAAGCAGGTAACACCCGCCCCCCTGAAAAGGATATTGGACAAGACTGTCAGGAAAATGCGCCGTGTCAAAATAGGCACCTTCAACATCAATCCATGTTCCGAAATACATATTTCCCCTTTTTGTGGGCACCTGTTTTGTGGAAATTAAATAGGCAAGCATCCTTACCTGCTTTTTATAATGTTTCAAAAGATCTTTAACCAGTACATCACCACGATGCCGGGTCTGCAAGAGATCAAAAACGCTACAGGAAACAGGAAAGTTCAAAAGTTCAATCTCATCAAAGGCATCTTCAAAAACGGAGCGTTCCAAAACGGGGAGCTTAAATTCCTTGGCTGGCTCCTGAAGCAGCATCAAACCACGATTGGCGGGTTTAAAATTATTTAACAGCAAACTTACGAGTACCAAAAGCTGGTTTTTGGTTTGACCTGTAAAGCGGAAAGCACCGATAAAAATCAGCACTTTAATATTCTCAATTCCCATTGGGACCCTGTTTATGAAATCTTCCAGAGAAAGGTAGTCACCGTTTTTAGTACGCTCAAGGGAAATAAACTGAGCGAGCTTTGAATCAATGTTTAATAGATGCATAAACCCCAGATAGATATCACTGCCATACAAAGCTGTTTCATACTCGCTTTTATTTACGCAAGGGTTATGAATAACTGCGCCGGCCATTCTTGCCTCGTGGATGTAAATTTCTGTCCTGTAAAATCCTCCCTGATTATTTATTACCGCCACCATAAATTCAATAGGGTAGTGGACTTTTAAATAAAGGCTCTGATAACTCTCCACCGCATAAGATGCCGAGTGCGCCTTACAGAACGAGTATCCGGCAAAGGATTCGATCTGGCGGTAAATTTCCTGACTGAGCGCCTCGGGATGCCCTTTTGTGGCGCAGGAAATAAAGAAATCATCTTTCACTTTTTGCAAAGCTGCCTTGGATCTTCCTTTTCCTGACATTGCCCTGCGCAGGATATCTCCGTCAGCGGCTGATAGCCCGCCATAGTGAAGGGCAATTTTTATGACATCCTCCTGATAAACCATAATGCCGTATGTTTCCCCAAGTTGCTCTTGGAAAACGGGATGAAAATATTCAAATTTTGATGGGTTATTGTGCCGGAAGATATATTCTTTCATCATACCGGATTGGGCAACCCCAGGTCGTATAATAGAGGATGCCGCTACGAGTGTTTTATAATTATCGCATTTCAATCGACGCAGCAGGCCGCGCATAGCCGGGCTTTCAATATAAAAGCATCCAATTGTCTTTCCTTCTGCCAGAAATTTGTTGGCTGATTGCTCGTTTTTTGATAATGAGGTGTCCCGAATATTGATTCGAAGGCCTCTGTTTTTCTCAATTAGTTTAACTGTATCGTCAATATGGCCAATCCCTCTCTGGCTTAGGATGTCAAATTTTTCAAAGCCGATATCTTCTGCCGTATGCATATCAAAAAGCACGATCGGAAAACCCTTTGGTGGCATTTCCAGCGGCGTATAATTGGTGAGTGGCTCTTCGGAAATTAAAATACCGCAGGAGTGCATGCTTCTCATATTAGGGTATTTTTCTAGCATCATCCCATATTGCTGTACCAATTTTACAATTTCATTGGTCTGGTGCATTTTCATTGGGTTTTTGGCCAGCAGGTCCAATTCATCCTTTGGAAGCCCGAAAACTTTTCCGACTTCGCGAAAAATTGACCGGTATTTGAATTCGACATTTGTACCACAGAATGCCACATGCTCATATCCATAGCGGTCAAAGATGTATTTTAGGATTACGTCACGCTCTTTCCACGACCAGTCAATATCAAAATCAGGCGGACTTTTGCGATTTTCATTCAGGAAACGCTCGAAATACAGATCAAGCTCCAAAGGGCAAATATCTGTTATACCAAGGCAGTAGGCAATAATGCTATTGGCACCGCTTCCTCGTCCAATATGCAGAAATCCCCGGCTGTTACTGTAGCGGATGATATCCCAGGTAATAAGGAAATATCCGCTGAAATCAAGATCGTTGATTACTTTGAGCTCTTTTTCAACCCTGGCTTTTGCTGCCTTGTTTTGAGGACCGTATCTCCAAATGAGACCCTCATGTGCAAGTGTGGTAAGTAAATTAATATCGCCTTTCTTGTCTTTGGTATAATACTTTTTATTCCTTGGGGTCTGGAATTCATAATTAAAATTGCAGTCCTGAATTATTCTTTCTGTGTTTTGAATAATGTGGGGATAGTCTTTGTACCATCCAATTAGCTGACCGGGTGGTATCATAAGGTCGCTTTTTTTGCAAAAATCATCCGAAGTCAGTTTAGACAAAAGCTCATTGAGGTCTACAGCTCGAAGTATCCTGTGCAGATTGTATTCCCTTTTGGTGCGGAATACCACTGGCTGCAGCACAACCATTTTTTGCTGTCTGTCTTTCCAATTGGATAACACCAATTTTTGCAGCTGGTCGGGACGTATGCCGATATATTCATTTTCTTTTAGTTCAATAGGCGCGTTTTCTAAAGGATAAATGATAAAAACATGCTCAAAATCAGGGGCAAATTGCTCCAAAACAATATTCTGAAAGTTATGCTGTGTGAGAAAATAGTTCATTTCGGCAAGCCCCTGTGCATTTTTGGCAAGCGCTATATAACGAAGGTGGTGCTCCCCTCGAAATTCCATACCAACAAGTGGTTTTATCCCTTCTGCATGGCAGAGTTTTATAAACTCATAAATTCCGGTAACGGTATTGATATCGGTAAGGGCCATAGCCTTAACACCAAAAGATGATGCCTGCTTTACCAGCTCTTCAACCGGAATAGTGCCATAACGCAGGGAGTGAAAGGAATGGCAGTTGAGATACATGGAATTAAGATTTACGTTTTAAAATTTCATTTTTATTGTTGGGCTTAAAAGACGCGCCCGCGCAGCGCATTACCGCGTCAAATCCATAGCGGTTTTTCATCCTGTCCATGGCCTGATAGAGTGCCAGCATTTCTTCGGTATCCTGAAAAATATCAATCTGGTAGGTTCCCCTTACCAGTCCGCTAAAGCGCACCCCGATAAGGCGCAGCCTCATTCTTCTCTGATATAATTTATCGAACAAATCCGTTACAGTCTTGGTAAGTATATGATCGGCCGATGTGTAGGCAACCCTGCATTGTTTGGTTTCAGTATCAAAGTTGGCGTAGCGGATCTTGACTGTGACAGTGGAAGTCAGCCACTCTTCAGAGCGGAGCTGGTAAGCCAGTTTCTCCACCATCCCCTGAAGCAGCCTGTTTAATTTCGCTACATCAATTGTATCCTGGGAAAAGGTATGTTCGGTGGATATTGACTTTCTCTCGGTATAGGGTTCTACGGGATTATTATCAATGCCGTTGGCCTTTTTCCAGAGCTCTATTCCGTTTTTTCCTATCATCTGCTGAAGCGGCTCCACCGGCATTTCTGAAAGGGTTTTGATGGTCCTGATCCCAATGCGCGAAAGCAGCTGAAAGGTCTTTTCGCCTACCATTGGAATTTTCTGGATTGATAGTGGATTTAAAAAAGACTGCACCAGATGCTCGGGTATTTCAAGGTTTTGCTTCTGCTTTCCTTCACCGGTGCCGATTTTGGAAACGGTCTTATTGACCGAAAGGGCAAAGGTGAGTGGAAGCCCGGTTTGCTCGGTGATCCGATGTGCGAGTTCATTAGTCCATTTATAGCTTCCATGGAATCTATCCATTCCTGTAATGTCAAGGTAAAATTCATCAATGCTGGCTTTTTCAACGACGGGAGCTTTCTCCTGAATAATTTCGGTGATGTCATGTGAAAGCCTTGAGTATAATTCCATATCACCTTTCATAACCTTTGCCTGAGGACAAAGTTTCATCGCCATATGAATGGGCATGGCCGAGCGCACCCCAAAACGACGTGCTTCATAAGAACAAGAAGCCACAACGCCTCTTTCGCCTCCTCCAATAATTAATGGAATGCCGTTAAGCTCAGAATTGGTAAGCCTTTCGCACGAAACGAAAAACGTATTCATATCAATATGTACAATTGCCCTGCTCATAATCTTTTCTTTATACAGGTCAAAATTAGTATAGATTAGAACAATTTGTAAAATCAATTATGTTATAAATGATAACAAAATTAAAAATATCTTATTTTATGGGGGATTTCAAAATAGAGAAAAATGGACTTTTTATAGTTTATTCAGAATTTACGGCGGATTGAATTATGGAAATATAACGCAGAGACGATTTGCAAAAATTTTGTATAATGGATTCAAAAAGCAACAGGATCAGGAAGAGAAAATAAGAACAAAATAAATTCAATTGCCTAGGTATATGCCTGAACCGCCCCATAAGAGGTGGCAGCAAAATAATATAACCGTGTAAAAAGTAAAAATTAAGAGCAAGGAAATGTAATAGTGAACTTAAAATAAAAGAGAAATTTTGAACTTATTCGGATTGGTTCTCACTTTGGGATTCCTGTGTAGTTCGTCTAACAAGTAAGTAAAAATCTTTCAGGTGCCACCATGCAGGGCACGTATCAAGACTTCCTTTATAATTGTTTATAGTGGAGTAACAGCTCTTTAGAAAAACCTGTGAATCCGTGATTTTGGCCCAGGGCTTCCAGTCCACTTCCTGAGGCGGGG